>JGI12269J14319_10000506_pt1 | contig 37459 bp, 36 predicted proteins | sample PeaSoiSIISIP2007_FD_14319 | JGI IMG/M metagenome (IMG submission 14319)
TCGGAGCCGCCAAGGGCATCAACCTGCCCGACACGACGCTGCCCGTTGCCGCCGTCACGGACGCCGACCTGCCGTTGCTCGAGGTCGCCCGGACCCACGCCGACATGGTCGCCCTGTCGTTCCTGCGCAACGAGAGCGACGTCGACGACGTCCGCCACTACCTCAAGCGCATCGGGGCGGACCACCTGGGCCTGGTCCTCAAGATCGAGACCACGGCGGCATTCAGTCGTCTCCCCGAAATACTCCTGCACGCCATGCGGTCTCCCCTCGTCGGGGTGATGATCGCCCGCGGGGATCTCGCCGTCGAGACCGGCTACGAACGCCTGGCCGAGGTGCAAGAGGAGATCCTGTGGCTGTGCGAGGCGGCCCATCTGCCCGTGATCTGGGCCACGGAGGTCCTGGACCGGATGGCACGGACCGGCCAGCCGTCACGGGCCGAGGTCACCGACGCGGCCATGGCGCAACGAGCCGAGTGCGTGATGCTCAACAAAGGTCCGCACGTGGGAGCCGCCATCGTCGTGCTGGACGACATCCTGCGGCGCATGGCCGGCCACCAGCGCAAGAAGACGCCGTTGCTTCGATCGCTGCGCAGCTGGCGCGACGACGCCACCCCCTCGGTTCGGCCGCCCGCCCGAGATCGGACGTCCACCGCCGGGAGCCGGTCGAGCATGCCCGCTCACCAAGTGCCGAGCGGGTCCAGGGACTCGATCGCCCGGTGAATCTCGAGCCGCAGGTCGCAGAGGCTTCCTCGGTTGTACAGCGGACCGGCGCCGTCGCCGAGGAGGACGCAGACTCGGGCGACACCCTGGGCCGGCACTGGCACGGGGATCCGGAGCTGTTCGGCCAGCGCCCGTAGTTCGTCGGCCACGTCAGCGATCCTGTCACGGCACAAAGGAACGGACCGTCGCACCGGTGCTCCCGGCTCGGACGCCGCCAGGATCCCCTCGATGCTGCGCGCCAGACGGCGGCGAGACGACATCCGCACCAGCATCTCGGCCCGCACCGCCGACAGGGGCCGGGCATCGGCTGATTCGCCGGCGGCCAATGCCCCGTCGATCCGACGGGCGTGGATCCGGGCAGCCACCCGGTGCCACATCCGCGGTCGGCACGCGACGAGCGCGGCGCCGTCGTCTAGTACGAGCAGCATCGGTCCTCCCGAGGTGCCGCTTGGCAGATCCCCGGCTGGCTGGGGGCTCCGAAGATCCCCGGCCGGCTGGGCGCTCCGATCATGGCCAGCCGGATCGGTGACTACTCAGATGATTATACCGGTCATGCCAGACCCGTCAACCCTCTTGAGGGGTCACGGGTGTCGAAACGATGGCCGGTACGCTGGACGTCGGTGGATCTGCCGTCGTGGGTGCAAGCCGAGGAGGACAGGCCGGCCCCTGGTCCGCTGCTCCTGGTGCAGGCCTTCGTGAACACGTGGGACGCCGACAGGGCCACCGACCAGCTGGACGACCCCGCGGCGGCACGGGCCTGGCTTCACGACTCCGGGCTGATCGGCGACAACGTGGCGGTGACGCCCGAGGACCTCCTCTTCACCCGCGGGGTGCGCACGGGCCTCCGAGCCCTTCTCGACCAGAACGCTGGGGGCCCCGTGCCCGGTCACGAGCAGCTCGTCCCCCTCGACGCCCTCACCCGGGCCTGCTTGCCTCGACTGTCGCTCGGCCCCGACGCACGCATCACCCTCGTCGCTGACGGGGAGGGCGGGCTGCAGGCAGGACTCCTGACGCTGCTGCTCGTGATGCGCGACGCGCAAGTGGACGGGACGTGGTGGCGCCTCAAGACCTGCGGCAACCCATCGTGCCGGTGGGCCTTCTACGACCGGTCCCACAGCCGGCGCGGAACATGGTGCGACATGTCGTCGTGCGGCAACCTCATGAAGAACAGGAACCTGCGGGCTCGGCGTCGGCGGGTGTCGTGACCGGCGATTGCCCGGTGGCGGACGCACCTGTGTCCCCGGCCGCCGAGGGCTGACGGTCACCTGGTCATCGCGCCGGAGGCGAAACGGTCCGTGGCGCTGACCACGGCATCGCTCATCGCCACGTCGGTGGTGGCGTGGCCTGCACCGGGTACGACCACCAGCTCCCCCTCGGGCCAGGCCCGGGCCAGCTCCCATGCGGTGACGAGCGGGCTCCCGAGGTCGAGGCGGCCGTGGACCATCACGCCCGGGATCCCGGTCAGGGCACCGGCGTTCCGCAACAGGGTTCCGTCCTCCAGCCAGGCATCGTGCTTGAAGAAATGGGTGACGATGCGAGCCCGTGCCAGCTGGAAGTCCGGCACCAACCACCCCGGCGGGGGCTCCGGCGTGGGCGGGATGGAGCTGACGGCCCACTCCCAGGCGCTGAACTCCCTCGCAGCCTGCTGGTGCACGGTCGGGTCAGGGTCGAGGAGGAGCCGGTGATACGCCTCGATGACGTCGTGCCCGCATCGCCACGGCGCGCCGGCGATCCCGCCGAGAAAACGCTCCCACTCACCGGGCAGCAACGGTCCCACATCGTGGTACAACCACTCGATCTCCGATGGCCGCGTCGTCGTCACAGCCACGAGCACCAACGCGTCCACGTGAGCCGGGTATCGCTCGGCATAGGCCAGCCCGAGCGTCGATCCCCATGAATTGCCCAGCACGAGCCACCGTTCGATGCCGAGGTGCCCGCGCAAGAGCTCGATGTCGCCGAGCAGGTGCCCGGTGGTGTTGACCGACAGATCCGTAGTCGTCGCCGAAGCGTGGGGGGTGCTGCGTCCGCACCCTCGCTGATCGAACAAGACGATGCGGTAGGCGTGGGGATCGAAGTAACGCCTGAGGCCTCTGCCGCATCCCGAACCCGGGCCGCCGTGCAGGACGAGCGCCGCCCGGCCGCGAGGATTGCCGCACATCTCCCAGTAGACGAGATTGCCGTCCCCCACGTCGAGCATGCCGTGGTCGAAGGGCTCGATATCCGGATAGAGCATCGCCGGGAACCACTCTGGCACACCGCTGCGACAGCTGTGTGCGAACTGTGAACGCGTGTGCCGCGGCGCCGTCGCGTGCGGTCACTACCATCGGCGCATCGTCGCCGATGCGGGTGCGCCGGTTCCGGACAGCCTCAGCGTCGGAGAGGTCGACCCACGTTGCCTCCGCCAACAGACATGGATCTCAGGACGTCGTCCCCCACGCCGACCCGGCGCGTGCGCCGCCGAAGGGCGGCACTGGCGTTGGTGGTCGTGGTGGCCGCGCTCATCGGTGGGATCTTCGCCGGCCTGTCGCACGCCAGCCCCCGGCGTCTGACCGACGCCGGGGGTCATGCCGGGGGGACGCCGCTCGATGCCAGGGCCTTCGCCGCGGGGGCCTGCGTGGCATTTGCTCCGACCGCGGGGAATCGTCACGACACCGTTTTCCTTGACGCCGGCCACGGGGGCGTGGATCCCGGTGCCCTGGGCGTGACCGACAACGGGTCCACGATCCAGGAGGCCGACGAAACGCTCCCGGTCGAGCTCGACGCCATGGCCATCCTCCGCGCCGAAGGATTCCGCGTCGTGGTCTCCCGGACCACGGGCACGACCGTGGCGCGACTCGGTCCCCGTGACGTCTCCGGTGGAGTCCCCACCCTGCAGGGAGCGCACGACGACGTGGCCGCCAGGGACGCGTGCGCCGACGACGCCGGCGCCCGGGCCCTGGTCGGGGTCTACTTCGACGGCGGCCCGTCGCCCCAGAACGCCGGAAGCCTGACGGCCTACGACGGAGCCCGGCCCTTCGCCGCCGCCAATCTCGCCCTGGCAAACCTGCTCCAGCAGGATGTGCTCGCCGCCATGAACGCCCAGGGCTGGGCCATCCCCGACGACGGGGTCCAGCTGGACACCCACCTCGGCTCGTACGTCGGTGATCCCGATGCCGGGGGCATCGCCGGCGACGCGGCCAGCTATGACCACCTCCTGCTCATCGGCCCGGCGATGGCCGGCTTCTTCGCCGAGCCCAGCACGATGCCGGGAGCCGTCATCGAACCCCTGTACATCACCGATCCGTTCGAAGGAACCATGGCCAGCACCTCACACGGCCAGGCCGTCATCGGCCGGGGAATCGCTCGGGCCGTGATGCAGTTCCTGGCGCCGGCGCCCGGCAGGCACCCGGCGTCCCCGTAGATCCCGACGCGCGGCCGACGGGACGCGGTCGAGGGGACGCGGTCGAGGGGACGCGGTCGACGGGACGCGGTCGATCCTTCTCCTGATCCTCTCCGTCCTTGCCGGCCCGCTGTTCCGGGCGGCGTCCCTGAGCTGCGGAACTGCGTGGGCGGCCTACGAGTTCGGTCCGAGCCGCTGGGCCGCCATGCCACGGAGGTCCCCGTCAGCGTCGTGCCACATCTGCACCCGGCCGAACCCGTTCGCAACCAAGGTGTCGGTGGTGGCTCGATCCTGGTCGGCGCCAACCTCGGTGAGGAACCACCCCCCGGGCCGTAGCAGCCGACCGGCGCAGGACACAGCCCGCCGAACCACGTCGAGCCCGTCGCTGCCGCCGTCGAGGGCGATCTCCGGCTCGTAACGCTGGACGTCAGCGGGGAGAAAGCGGAGCTCCTCGGTGGGAACGTACGGCGCCACCGCCGTGACGACGTCGAACACGCCCGAACGGAGCGCCTCGCCGAGATCCCCCTGCACGGCGTGCACACCGTTTCGACGGGCGCAGGCGGCTGCCCGCATGTCGATGTCGACCCCCACCACCAACGCTCCGGGTGCCGCCACGCCGAGGAACCGGGCGATCGCACCGGCGCCGGTGCAGAGGTCCGCCGCCGCGGTGCCACCTGAGACAAGGAGCAATGCGGCCCGGCGCGCCAAGTCTTCGCTCTGGATCCTGGGGACGTAGACACCCGGATCGACCCGGACGACGTGTCCACAGAACACCACCGACCCCGTGATCCACGCCAGCGGCTCGCCCTCCTCACGCCGCCTGATCCACGCCTCGAGTGTGGCGTCGTCACGAGCCGCGGCGACGAGCTCCTCGGCCTCCTCGGCGGCCGCGACGCAGCCGGCCGCAGTGAGTCGATCGACGGCACCGGCGACGCTACGGGGAGGCACCGTCACGGCGTGACCGACCGACTGCCCGACAGGTGCTCCGAGTGGCGCCATGCTGTGGAGGTGGACGAAGTCGACGCCCTGCGGCACGCCCTGCTGGTCCAGGTCGCCATCGGTGACCAGATCGCGGTCCCGGACCTGTCGCTCGCCTCCCCTTGCCAGGGCTGGACCGTCCACCAGGTCATGACGCACAGCATCGGCGTCACCCGCAAGTTCTCCGAGTTCGCGGCGGGGCGCACCGATGCCCCTCGCACTCCCCAGGGTGACCTCATCGGCGCCGACCACCGAGCCGCCCTGCAGACGGCCGCCGATACGGCCCGGCGCGCCTGGGCACAGGCCGACCTGCGGCGCAGGTGCCGGCTCCCCTTCGGACGCTTCACGGCCCGGCAGGCGGCGGGCATCAACCTCTTCGACGTGCTTGCCCATACGTGGGACGTGGCCACGGCGGTCGGGCTCACCGTCGTGTGTCCGGACGAGCTGTGGGACGCCGCCCTGGCGGCCGCCGCCGACACCCTGGGACGGGACCGGGACCACCGGCACTACGGGCCCGCCGTGGCGTCCCCTGTCGGTGGCTCTCCCATGGTCTGCTTCCTCCACTACCTCGGACGCGACACCCTGAACATCTCGTGACGTCGCCGGTCAGCGTGGTCGACGGCCCCGGCCCGAGATGCGTCAGGACGGCGCCCCGACACCTCACGACATCACCCGTCACCCGTCACCCGTCACCCGTCACCCGTCACCCGTCACCCATCATCCGTCGAAGCGGTCACGCTCTGGGGTCGTGGGAGTGGTCAACCCCGGGGGCGTCCCCATCCTCGTCCACGAGGAACGGGCCCAGCTGCCGCCGTCGTCTCCAACGTCGGATGCTGCGGACCGGGTGCAGCACGGTCCGGAACCACTCGACATCAACCGGTCCGACCCAGTCCGTCGGCATCCCCATGATCCGCCGCGACTCGTCGCCGCCGGCACCATAGGGGTCCGGGCCCCGGGGGAACCCCAGCAACCGCTGTCTCTCCTCCGGCTCGCCCGCCACCGCGCCCCCTTCGCAACTTGCCCGTTCATCATGACAGCCTGACTTCCCGCCCGGGTCGCGCTCTTGCCCATGGGTTGCCGTTCGTCTGCTCCCAGCTTCCGGTGGTGGACCGACCCACCTCCGCTAACGTCGTCAGCGTGGCTCACCCACCCGGAATCGCGCCGTCGAGCGCACACTCCCCCTCGAACGCGAACGGCGCCTCGACGCGCCGCTCCGGCAGGAAGCGCAGGTTCTTGATCGGCGTCATCGTCGTCCACGTGGTGGGCACGATCGTGGCCAGGCGCAAAGGTTACGGAGTCGGTGGCAACACAGTGGTCCGATGCCGCGCCGGCCACCTCTTCACGACGATCTGGATCCCGGGCGCATCGCTCAAGGCGGTGCGGCTGGGGTGGGTGCGGTTGCAGCGTTGTCCGGTGGGCAAGCACTGGACGTTCGTCGTCCCCGTCAGAGTGGCTGACCTGACCGTGGAGGAACGGCGCACCGCGGCCGAACGTCTCGACGTCCGCATTCCCTGACGTCGCCGCGCCGCCCGAAGTACTCTGCCGGCGGAACACGTCGTCCTCGGGAGGGTTCGGTGCGGGTCGTCTTCAGCTGCGTACCACAGACCGGTCACATCGTTCCCCTGCTCCCCCTCGCTCAGGCCTTCGCGGACCGTGGTGACGAGGTCGTCGTCGCCAGTGGCCCGGATGCCGCCGTGGCGGTCACCGACCGTGGACTGCCGTTCCGTGCGGTCGGTCCGACGTTTGACGCCTTGTTCGGCACCCTGCGTGCACGGACGCGTGGGGTGCCCGGCGACGGGCTGCACCCGTCACGCATCGAGAGCTACTTCGCCCCCCGACTCTTCGGGGAGATCGGGGTCGCTCTCGTGGTCGACGACCTGCTGGCGTTGTGCGAGGAATTGGAGCCCGCGCTGCTCGTGTCCGACCCCTACCTGTTCGCTGCTCCGCTCGTGGCTGCGTTGACGGGCGGGCATGGCGTCGTCCATGCCCTCGGCCCGCTCATCGACCCGGACGTCCTCGACCTCGTGGCAGATGCGGTGTCTCCCGTCTGGCGGGAGTTCGGCCTCGATGTCCCTCCCGCCGCCGGCATGTATTCTGGAACCACCCTCACCATCTGTCCGCCTTCGTTGGACCCGGCGAACGTCGGACCCCGGAACGTGCACCCCCTGCGCCCCGCTCCGCCGCCCTCTGCCGACCCTCCCCCACTGCCGATCTCAGTGGCCGACCCGGAGCGGCCGCTCGTCTACCTGACCTTGGGAACGTTCTCGAACAACGATCTCGACCTGTTCCGACTGGTACTCACCGCCCTGGAGGACGAACCCGTCAACGTGCTGGCCACGATCGGTCGGGACAACGATCCCGCCGTCCTGGCGCCGTTGCCGGCCAACGCCCACGTGGAGCGGTTCGTCCCGCAGACCGAGGTGCTCCCTCACTGCTCGGCCGTCATCCACCACGCCGGCGCCGGCACGATGCTCGGCACCCTGGCACACGGGCTTCCTTCGTTGGCGCTCCCGCAGAGTGCCGACAACTTCACGAATGCCGCCCTGCTCGCCCGAGCCGGGGCCGCACTCACCCTGCTGCCCGGGGACGTGACGGACGCGGCGGTACGGTCGGGGCTCCGCATCGTGCTCGAAGCCGGCACCCACCGCCAGCGGGCGCGACAGCTGGCCGAGGAGATCGCGGCGATGCCCTCGCCGGACGACGTCGCCGCACGGCTTGCCAGTCAGGTGCGTCCGGCCATCCCGTAGCTGTCGTCGCAACGACCGGGGTCACCTCGGCGGCGCGGACTCAGCTCGCCGGCGTGTCGTGGGGTCCGCTCCCTCCGACGTGCGGGGACGCGCCCCCGGTCGTGCCGTCGATCGGTCCGGGTCGCCACGTTGCCCCCAACGTGCCCTGGGCCGCACCCTGACCGGTACGCCCGCCGCCTCCCCCGCGCAACACCTGGGCGCATCCCACCGCGATGACCGCACCGGCGACGGGGCCGACGAGGTACGCCCACCACGACGTCCAGTCGCCGAGGACCAACGCCGGGCCGAGTGAGCGGGCGGTGTTCATGGAGGCACCACTGACCGGTGCCCCCCACAGACCGGCCAGGGCGATGTAGCTGCCGACGCCGATGGCGGCGATCGGACCCAGCTGCTGGGCACCCGATGCGGTGCCGAGAATCGTGCTCACCAGTCCCACCGTCAGGACGGTCTCCCACAGCATGGCCGTCGTGGCCGAGATGCCGTGTCCCGGCAGGGTGAGGCCGGCCGCCCCGTGCCGACCGATCAGTGCCCAAAGCAGGAGCGTGGCCGACACGGCCCCCACGAACTGGGCGACGATGTACGCCGGAACACGCCGCCAGGGAAAGTCCCGGCGCAGGGCGAATGCGATGCTGACACCCGGATTGAGGTGCGCGCCCGACACGGCACCCATGAAGAGGATGATCGCCGCGACCATGAGGCCGGGCGCGACGACCAGCGCCCCGTAAGGGACGGCGTGGCCACCGAATCTGGCGTTCACCATTCCGCCGCCCACGGCCACGAGGACCAGGAAGAACGTCCCGAGCACCTCCGCGAACAACCGCCGCCCCTCGTACCGCCTGTCCCAGAAATTGAACTCGTGGAGGGTCGAGTTCGGCGTGCCGAAGGACCGCAGGACGAAGCCGACGCCGTGGTACTCCTGGGGGCTCGAAGAGTCCGTGGCCGTGTCCGCTGTCGGCTTGCCGGTCATGACGCTCCTTCGGTCCCCACGGTCCGTCAGGGTGACCAGTCTGTCACCGTACGACCGGCTGCCCGACCTCACGCCCTCCGGAGCACATACGTCGCAGAGATGCCGTCCACCGAGTACGAGGCCTCTTCGATGCGAAAGCCGGCACGCTCCATCATGGGCTCGAGGAGCCAGGTGTAGGTCGAGTGCTCGTCCCGGACGTGCTCTTCGAGCTCCATCCGGCTCCAGCCTTCGGCTTCCCCGGATCCGGCACCGGAGCACCATGTCTCCAGGCGATCCTCCGCATCACCGGGCTCGAAGCTGTACACGACATCAGAGAGCCGTAGCACTCCACCTGGTCGAAGCATCTGGTGAAGACGGACCAAGGCCACCGCCTTCCAGAAGTCGGGAAGGTGGTGGAGCGCATACCGCGAATAGACGAGGTCCGCCGATCCTCCGGTGTGTTCGTAGGTGAGAAAGCCGGCCTGCACCACCTCGATGTTGCGCACGCCGGCATCCCTGACCTTCGCCCGCAGTCGGTCGAGCATGACCGGCGAAACGTCGACGGCGACAACCCGTGCGCACACCGATGCGACCGCCAGCGCGAACTGCCCTGTTCCGGCACCGAGGTCGACCAGCGTCGACTCGGGAGCGAGGCCCAGCTTCTGACAAAGGCGGACCTCCTCGGGCGCTTCGGCGTCCTCCTTGACGTCATATCGCAGGGCATGGGTTTCGTCGAGATTCTCTCTACCGGCGTTGGCGACCTCGTCGAGGAGCCAGCTGGGGCCCGGGACAGCATCCCGATCACGTCGCACGACGATCATCGTGCCACGAACGACCCCGCCGATGATCCGGCCGCACCCGACGGCCACCCGTGACGCGCCGCACCTGTTCACGCTCCGGTCACATGATGGGTCTGGAACCCGTGACTTTCGCCTCTAGTGCCATGGCCCGGAACCTCCGATGCAAGAGGGAAGGATGGCGTCCATGGACGGTCACGGAATGCAATTGGCGGCCAAGCTACTGGCCAAGGCCCGGAGCACCGACTACGACGCCGAGGCGCTCGCCCTCGTGAAGAAGTGCGAGCAGCTGCTCGCCGACGTCCTCACAACGGTGGGCGAACCCACGCCCACCCACGTCGACCGCTGTCTTCAGCGGGAGCCGTGTGGACAGCACGGTGATGAGGTCTGTGCAGCGTGGGATCGCCGAGCGGATGCAGTGACGACGTTCGGCACGCCGACCGGGGATCAACGGCCCCACGGCACCCGGCACGTCGATCTGACGGGCTGATCACCCAGGTCTCACCGACGTGTAGTCATCGCAACGTGTGGCTCACGAGCGCGGTCATTGCGGGCTATCGAGAATTGGCAGGGCGGCTGCCGCCAAGCAGGGCGTCGACGGCCCGAACAGGTCTGTCGCTGGGAACCCAGGGGACCCGCTTCACCGGTCTGGCGGCAATCGGTATCGCCGCTCCCGAGGAGGCTTCGTTGGGCCCTTACTTCCTGGGGTTGATGCCGGCCTTGACGACCTCTGTCAGGTCGAACCACAGCTGCGCGCCGCTCGCGTAGAAAGAGACGAGTACCTTGTCGGCCCGCACCTCGATAGCGGTCCCGGTCCCGTTCCCGCCGTGCCTCACCTCAACGCGATCCCCAACTTTCATTGCAGGCACTGGTGACTCCCCCCTGGTCCCGTGGACGTTCAGACATCTTAGCCGCATCCCACCACAACCGTTAGGGACCCGGTCGTCGTGGTGAAAACACTCTTCCAGCATGCAGGCACGGTTGGAGTCGACCTTTTTCCACGGATTCCGTGCGGCGGGAGGCAACGACAACAGCAATGGCCTTGGGAAGACCGGCCGCCTGCCTGGATTCCAGCTTCACCGTCCGGCGCCCAGGACGCGGTGGGCCGCCCGAGATATCTCGATCTGCCTCTCCATGTCACTGACCAGGCGAGATCCTCCCCCTCAGGGGCTTCGACCGGATGACCTCAGGAAATGGCGTAGGCGTGCCGATGACCAGGGGAAACTGCCAAAGAAGGACTGTCTCCGGTGAGTGACATGGCGCAGGAATCCGGCTGGTGGCTTGCTCTGGACGGCAAGTGGCACCCACCGGCGCAAGACATCGACAACCGGCCCGTCGCTTCTGCCCATGCGAGGGCATCGCAGCCGGGGTCGACTTTGCCGACACAGCACGATCCGGTCGACTTCGCCGTCGGTCCTGTGGCGGCCAGTCCGACGAGGGTTCGGGTGCGAAACGTTCGTTCCACTGGGTTGATCCTGCTGGCCATGGTCGTTCTGATCGGTTGCGGTGCCTTGGCCTACGCACTTGCTGACGGCTTGAGTAGGAACGCGATCGTCGGGGCTTCCCCCAGCGAGACAGCACGGCTCACTGCCCAAGCTGTCAAGCAGGCAGGCTCCGTACATGTCGTCACGACGATCCAGCTCCAAGGAGGGACGGCGACCTATGTGAACGACACCGCTGCTCGGTCCGGCAAGGAGGTGATCACTGCGGACGGCGCTCAGGTCACGGCCATCGTGGCCAACGGGACCGTCTATGTGAACGCCAATCAGCTTGCCATGTCGGAGTTGTTCCAAGCTCCGTCCGCTGCCGGGGAGAAGTATGCCAACACGTGGCTCTTCTTCCCGTCGAGCAGCCAGGCGTACAAAGCGATCGTTCAGACCCTGACGATCGGTTCACTCCTGCAGCAGGTCACCCCGACGGGCCGGACGACCAAGCTCGGCCCTTCCGCTGTCAGGGGTCAGTCGGTGATCGGACTCCGAGGTCACCTTCCTGGTGGTCTGTTCGGCACTCTCTACATAGCAGACAGCGGTCCGCCACTTCCCGTCGAGGAAGTGAGCACCACGAATGGCGACGTCACGACGTCGACGTTCAGTGCATGGGGGGAACCGGTGAACGCCGTCGCACCGACAGGTTCGATCCCCGGTAGTCAGACGGGCCTTTTCTAAGGGGCCGTTGCCCGGCGACGGCTGTCGCTGGATCATCCAGTCGTAGTTCCAGCGCCGGATCAGCGCCACCGTGGACCGCTCAGTGCGCATGGGCTCCCGACCAGGGCGGACGCCCACCCTGCGGGCGGACACGTGGCACCGCTCGCTCCACGGGAGTACCGTGACCTCGGGTCGGCAGGCGGCGGCGGTCGCCGGGATAGTTGCCCAAAGGTCCGGCGCACCGACGATCGTTGAGAGGGGGATCCCTCATGATTCGCAAGGGGCTCGTGACGACAGCAGCCACGTTCTCGCTGATGGGCTTGGTGGTGATGATGAGTCCGGGAACTGCCACCGCCTACGGACCGGCGAAAGCTGTGGGTATCGCAAACTGTCACATTGCCTCTGGCAGTGGGACCCTCACGCCCGGTCTCACCCCGACGGGCACCAAGGGGAAGGTGAAGATCAGCTTCACAGTCTCGCTCACCGTTCCGTGTCCAAACGCCAGCGTCACCTCCCCTCCGGGGGTCACGATCCTGGGTGGGACAGTGACGGGAGCGGGCGTATATGCCCCACCTGTGAGCGGAAACGCCAGTGCCTGTCCCAACTTTGACGGACCTGACATCCTTCGCCATCTCGCCGTAAGCGTTGTGTGGAAGACGTCTGGCCCAGCCATCGCCAAGACCAGAGTCGCCTTCCGGGGCGGCACCGGGACAGTGGGTGGCTCGCCGACCGATACCATCACCTTGGACACGCCTCCCGTGCCCGTCGTGGTGAAGACGGGGTCCTTTGCGGCACCGTCGACGACCCACACTGTCCAGTTGGACACCACCATCCCTGGACCAGGATGTGGTCCGGGTCCCTACACGACGTTCTCCATCACGGGAGGTGTCGTTACCGTCTGATCGAACAGGACGCACACCCACGGTCCTCGCAAAGACGGTGTGAAAGGTGCAGGCATTGCGCACTCACTGACAGCGTCAGTGTGACAACGCGGGATTCGATTTCATTTGATCCGCACGTTGGTGACTGCATCTCGCATCAGCTGTCCCCACAGCGGACCAGCTTCGATCACGTTGTGCCGTATCCACTTCGAGAGCGGCCTCCGACGTTTTCGGAATACATGACGTTGCTCCATGCGGCATCCCCTCGCTGTCCGTCCACCTTCGCCGACGCGACCTTGCGGTGCTCACGCACCGCAGCCCACAGCAGAGCGGACCGCTCCCCTCCGCTGTAGGAAGGAACATCTACCCCACATGCCACAGCAGCCACATCGTCCCTTCCGGCAGCGGCGCTGTCAAGGGGGTCTTCAGATCCAGACTCAGAAAGGCCCTGAGCGTCTTCGACGTGCCGCCGTGGTGGAAAAGGCGTGAGACGGGATGGAAAGCTCAAACGACTACGGCGGACCACTGATCATCGATGGCCCCCTGCTGTTCCTCCGGATGATCATCGAGGCTGCCCGACCTGTCGTCTCCATGGCGCTAGCCGTCACATCTCGACAGCTGCGATAACGGCCTCTTCAGGGAGGGTGCCAGTGGCAACGTGACCGACATCTCCGAAGATGTCCCGGCGAGGCATCGTTGCGAGATGGCGGCACCATGCCCAATAGGCTTGCCGCGACGCAGGCTCGTCACCACCTCGGTCAACGATGCCATCGCACGACAGTGTGCCTTGGATCGCAGCTGCAGCGTCGTGCAAGGACATCGCACGCCGGACACACGAGTGTCATTGCCGGCCTGGATCGTCACGGTCTCGCGTCGGCGGGACGCCATGAGCGTAAGAACGTGGCGCTCGACGCATTGACGAAGCGAGGCTGAGCACAAGCCAGCGACGAGTCGTGGAGGCGAGAGACATCGCAGCAGATGGTCGCGTGTCAGACCCGTGTCGGATGCCGCCCGAGGACATCAAGATCGACTGGCGCTGGCCTCTGACCTGGGACTTTGCGTGGGCGCAGCAGGACTCGAACCTGCGGCCTCAGCCGTGTGAAGGCTGCGCTCTAACCAACTGAGCTATGCGCCCCTGCAGTTCCAACCTCCTCCGTGCCTTGCGGCCCGAGGGTCGCCAGACGTCCGCAGGAGGTTCGATCGTACCGTCTTTGCGCCACCACAATCACGCCCAGCCAGGCGATGGTGGACCTCCTCCCTGGTCAGGCTCCGGAGTCGTTCTTGTCGCTCACGCCGGCCGAGTCGAACGTCGCCATTTCGCGCAGGACCTTCGCCGCCGCCTGGACGATGGGAATGGCGAGGGCCGCCCCACTCCCCTCTCCCAACCGCATGTCGAGGTCGAGGACGGGCACCAGCCCCAGGGCGTCGAGCGCGACCGAAGCACCGGGTTCGGTCGAACGGTGCCCGGCGAAGAGGTATCCGGCCGCCGCTGGCACGAACGCCACCGCCACCAATGCCGCGGCCGTGGCGATGACCCCGTCCACCACGACGGGAACACGGCTGGCCGCCGCGCCCACGACGAACCCTGCCAGCGCGGCGATCTCGAGGCCACCGACCTCGGACACGACGGTGAGGGGCGAAGCACCATGCGGCAGCCGCCCGAGGGCGCGCTCGACCACCGCACGCTTCCGCATCAGCATGGCATCGTCGATTCCCGTCCCCCGCCCGGTCACCTCAACGGCGGAGCGACCCGTGAAGGCGGCGACGAGGGCGGCCGACGCTGTGGTGTTCCCGATCCCCATGTCCCCGGTCACGAGCAGGCGCGCCCCTCCGGCCACGGCGTTCGCCGCCACCTCGGCGCCGACGTCGAGCGCTGCCGTCGCCTCGTCGGATGTCATGGCCGACTCCTCGGCCAGATTCCGGGTTCCGGGCCGGACACTGCGACGTACGAGGTTGTCGGCCTCGACGACAATGGGTGCGGCCACGCCCACGTCCACGACCACGACATCGGCGCCGGCGTGCCGGGCAAGGACGTTGATGGCGGCACCACCCGCGCAGAAGTTGGCCACCATCTGCGCCGTAACCTCTTGCGGCCACGGAGTGACCCCCTCGGCCACGACCCCGTGGTCGCCGGCGAAGACGGCCACCGTCACCGGTTCGGGCACGGGGGGAGGGCATGCTCCGGCAATGGCGCACAAGCGGACCCCGATGTCCTCGAGGCGGCCGAGGGACCCTCGCGGCTTGGTCAAGCGATCGTGATGCTCGGCCGCCGTCGCGGCCGAGGCGGCGTCAACAGGTCGGACACGGGCACAGGCGATGGCGAAGCTTTCCGAGCTCATGGATGACCTTTCGTCGTGGAAACGCACATGGAGAAAGCGGGCGTCGTGGGATCGGATGGCGTGGCATCGACGGGCGGGGCATCGACGGGCGGGGGATCGCCCGGGCACACCTCGGCCCGGCCCAGGGCGCTGTCGAGCTGCTCGAGCCCGGCTGCTGAAGGCACGGCGATGCGGAAGACGCCGGGGAGTCCAAAGCTCGTGCAGTCCCTCACCACCACGCCCCACGGAGCCAACCGAGCCCGCAGGTCCGGCGACTCGACCAGCACCCAGTTGGCGTCGGACGGACGCGCCGAGAGCCCGTGGCGGGCCAGCACGGCCACCAGATCGGCGCGCAGCGAGGCGATCTGGGCGGACCATCGCCCCAGGTCGACCTGGGCGAGGAGCTCGGGGAGTGCCGCCACAGCCAGGCCGTTGACGGACCACGCCGGCTGCCGGCGCCGGCAGCGGGCCACGAACGAGCTGTCGCCCGGAGGGCCCAGGACATAGCCGACGCGCAGACCGGGGCAGGCGAGCAGCTTCGTCAACGAACCCACCACGACAGCCCCCTCGTCGCGGAGCGTCCAGCTCCCCGTCGCCAACGGGTAGAAAGCCTCGTCCCACACGTCGGCGCGCTCGTCAGGCCTCGCCAAGCGGCCGCTCGGACTGTGCGGGTTCGAGCGCCACAGTGCGTCGCCACCGCGGGGATGGAGCGAGAACTCGGGCTCCTCCACCTTCCCACCCATATCGTCCGCCACCAGGCCGATGGCCTCGGCGCCTCCGTTGGTGAGCAGGAGTCGACCCATGTCGACGCCCATGACGTCAGCCAGGGCCGTGGTGGCGTGTCGCGGGTCGGGGTACCGACGCACCGACTCGCTGTGGCGCTGCACCACGGCAACGGGGTCGGGGGCCACGGGATTGAGGGACTGTGACAAGTCGAGGACGTCGCCGACGTCGAGCCCGAGGGCGGCGGCGACCACCTCGGCGTCGCCGCCGTGCGGTCCCGGCGGCGGGACCCCGGTCACCGCTGCCGCTCCGATGCGCTCCCGTCGGTCCGGCGCAGGGCCCGGCACGACCCGACGGCGGCCAAGGTCAGGCCCAACGCTTCCCCGACGTGGCGCGACAGTCGCACGGCGCGCGCCACGTCGGCCGGATCGGGACTTCGCCCCGTGCCCAACGCCGCCCGCACCTCGGTCGTGTCGCCGTACCGGTTCGTGCCCCCGAGGCGCACGCCCAGGGCGGCCGCGAAGGCCGCTTCGGCCACACCGGCGTTGGGTGAGGGGTGCGAGGGGGCCTGCGTACGAACCGCCGTCCAGACGGCGCCGGCGGCACGCGGACGGACCGCGCCGACCAGGAACGCCGTCACGCGGGCCGGAACGAAGGCGGCCACATCGTCGAGCCGGGCGCTGGCCCAGCCAAAACGCCGGTAACGCGCATCGCGGTACCCGACCATGGCGTCGAGGGTGTTGACCGCCCGGTAGCCGAGCGCGCCGGGCGCTCCTGCCACGGCGGCCCACAGCGCAGGCGCGACGACAGCGTCGACGGTGTTCTCGGCCACCGACTCCACCACGGCGCGGGCAATCTCCTTGGCGTCGAGGCGCGACACGTCACGCCCCACCAACCCGGGCAACAGGCGCCGGGCAGCCTCGATGTCGCCGACTTCGAGAGCTTCGGCGATCGACGTGGCGAGGTCCCGCAACGACCGGCCGGCGACCGCAAGTGCAGTGGCGACGGCCGTGGAACGCACCACCGCGCCGGCAAGGATCCCCGCCGCGGTCCCCGCCGCCACGTGGGCCACGCCGGCGGCGTGGCTGTCGGCGTAGTTCACCCTCTCGAGGGCCTCCATGGCCCGACCGAAGAGCCGGACGGGGTGCACACGGTCCGGCGGTTCGACCAGGACGCTGTCCGCCAGGATGCCGACGGCAGCGCCCAGCGGACGGGACGCCGTCACGACCGCCCCGCCACCGAGCACGACCGTGGCGCCACCGAATACGACCGGTGGCCGAACCGGCGTGGCGCGCTCACCACTTGGCCGCCAGTGCCAGGAGCCCGAGAGTCTCCCCCACCACGCCTGCCGCCCCGAGCACGTCGCCGGTGAAGCCGCCGATCCTGCGCTGCGCGAGCGCCACCACCGCCACGACGCCGACCATTTCGGCACCGAGCGCCACCACCCCGTGGACGCCCCGGCCCGCCACGGCCAGGCCGAGACTGAGCGCCACGCCGACCAGGCCCGGAACGGCCACGCCCCGCAGACGGCCGACGCCGGGCCGATCGACGAAGGCCGACGCCAGACCACCCGGACGGGCGTAGCGCACGGTCCGGGCCACCACGGCCATCGCCGAACGCGAGCCGCACCACAGCGCCCCTACCACCAGGGGGGCGGCCGGCATGGAGGCGAACGCCCCGAATCGCGCCAGGACCACCGTGAACAGCGTCACCGCTCCGAACGCACCGATCGAGGGGTCGGACATGACCTCGAGGCGGCGCGCCGCGGGCATGGGAGGGAGCAATCCGTCGGCGGTGTCGGCCAGGCCGTCGAGATGCAGGTACCCGGTCAGTGCCACGTCGACCGCCACCACCACGGCCGCGGCCGCCAGCGGTGACCAGGCCCGGGCGGCCAGCCACCACACCCCTCCGACGGCGAGGCCGATGGCGGCTCCGACAACAGGGAACCAGTCGAGCGTGCCCGGGGTCGGCACGGTAGCCGTGCCGAACGGCGTCAGAAAGGACAATGCGCCTCGCATCACGCGGTCCCGGGACGGCGGAGCGGGAGCGTGCACCCCGCCACCACCAACAGCACCTCGTGAGCGCAGGCGGCGACGGACTGGTTGACCGTGCCCAGGGCGTCTCGGAAGCGCAGCCCCTCCTCGGTGGCGGGATGCACCGACATGCCCACCTCCTCGGACACGACCACCGTGTCCCCGTCGCGCTCGACCAGGGCGGCGCAAAGTGCCCCCGCATCCACCTCCATGCTCGGGCTGGCGGCCACCCACGGACCGAGGGAGTCCACCAGGACCGAGCCCGATGCACCCCGCAGGGCCTCGGCGAGCGACGGCAGTCTCGCCGGCGCGGGACGCTCCGGCGGCGCTCCGGGTCCGACGTCGACCGGCGCGGACCCCGACGAGTCCGGCCTCCCCGGGCCGACCTGGACCGTTCCCCACGCCGCGGGGCGTCGGGCCCGGTGCGCCTCGACCCGGACCGCCAGGTCGGCGTCGTCTCCCACGTCGAGGGTGGCGACGTAGGTCACCGGTGGCGCCAGCAGGGCGACGAGGCGCTCGGCCACCGCAGACTTCCCCGAGCGTGCGCCACCCAGGACGAACGTGATCACGCCGTCACCCCCGGCCGCCGGCCACATCGCAGCCGGCCAGGACGGCACCGTGCACCGCACGGGCGAGGCGTGCGCCCCACGGAGACCGGGGTCCGCCGAACGGCTCTTCGGGGCCATCTTCGACGCACGCGACGCAGACGGCGTCCGACGGCGTCCCGGTCCCCGCCACGCCGGCGTCCCACAGGGCTTGGGCCTTGGCCTCGGTCACCGTCGTCGCCGCGTTGACGAGTGCGGCCACCGACAGCCGCACCGGCAGCGAGGCCACGATGTTGATGGTGCCCGGGGCCATCGAGGTCGCGCCGTCGGCACCGGATGCGGACGCGCCGACACCGACCTGGTCCTCGGCCGCAGCCCACGTGGGATGGGTGATGCCAACCGACACGTCGACGCGGGCCCCGTCCTCCTGCGCGCTCGACACGAGCCGCAGGTCGACGGCGGTCAACATCCCGACCCCCGGGCCCGACAGGCCGAGTGCGGCAGCGATCTCCTCCAGGTGCACATGGGGATCGCGACGCCCGTAGGAGTGCGGTACCTGGGCGTTCACGATCCAGGCCCGCCGACCGATACCTCCACCGAGCGGAGCAGAGGAGATGACGAGGACGGCATGCGGGAACCGCCACACGAGCGTGGGCAAGGTTTGGTCCGCCTCGACGCGGATGTGTGCCTCAGGACCGGTCCCCGGGGGGCGGGGGGAAGTGGTGCCAAGGGGAGCGGCCGCCATGTCAGTACTCGATCCCCTTGCGCGCCATGATGCCGCGATCGTAGGCGTGCTTGATGTTGCGCATCTCGGTGACGGTGTCAGCCACGTCGATCAGCTCGGGTGCGGCGTCGCGTCCGGTGATGACGACGTTGGTGTGCGGGGCCCGCTCGGAGATGGCGGCCACGACGTCGGCGATGTCGATCCATCCGAAGGTCACGGCGTAGGTCAGCTCGTCCAAGATGAGCAGGTCGTAGTCGCCCGACGTGAGCTTGGCCCGCGCCACATCCCAGGCGTGGCGGCCCTTGGCGACGGTGTCGTCGAGATCCGTCGACTCCCACGTGAACCCGTCTCCGAGCGTGTGCCACTCCACACCCAGGTGGTCGGCGAGCTTGCGCTCCCCCACCTTCCATTTCCCGCCCTTGACGAACTGGACAACGCCGATCCTCCACCCGCGCGCCCACGCCCTGCCCATGACGCCGAACGCCGCCGAGGACTTGCCCTTGCCGTCCCCGGTGTTCACGAGGACGAGGGACCGAACCCGGTCCGACGGTGTCTTCGGCGTGGTTCCCGGCGCCGTCGACTCGCCCGCCGCGCCCGCCGAGCCCGACTCGCCCAACTCCACCGACTCGCTCGCCGCGCCCGCCGCGCCCGACTCGCCCGCCACCGAGCCCGACTCGCCCGCCGCGGTCGGCGCCGGCGCCCGATCGCCGGTGTGGGGTGCGTCAGGCACGCGACGACGTCCGCGTCCGTTGGGGTACCACGATGAGCTCCCCGTCCTCGGACCGTAGGACCCGGACGTTGGAGCCGAAATGGTGGGCCAGGTTCACCTCGGTGAGCACCTCGTCGGGGGTCCCCGAAGCCACCGTGCGGCCCTTCGATAGCAGGACCAACCGGTCGGCGAACTGGCCCGCCAGGGTGAGGTCGTGCATGGCGCTCAGGACGGTGAGCTTCCGGTCGCGTCGCAACGTGTCGACCAGCTCGAGCGCGTCCACCCGCCGGCCCAGGTCGAGCGCGCTGGTGGGCTCGTCGAGGAGGAGCACCGGTGCCTCCTGGGCCAGAGCGCGGGCCAGGACGAGACGCTGCAGCTCGCCGCCCGACAGCGTGGCGAGGGGGCGAGCGACCATCGGCGCCAGGTCGAGGCATTCCAGCAGTTCGGCGCACACCCCGCGGTCCTCCGCGGTCTCGAACCCGAAGTAGCCGATGTGCGGGGTCCGGCCGAGAAGCACGTAGCTCCCCACCGTCATATCCGGGGGCAGCTCGGGCTGCTGGGGAACGTACGCCACCAGCCGGGCCAAGCGCTTGGGACCGAGCGCACCCGACGACACGCCGTCGATGCGCACGGCCCCGTCGTGGGGGACGAGGCGGGCGACGGCGCGCAGCAGGCTCGTCTTGCCCGCACCGTTGGGCCCGATGAGCCCGACCCACTCCCCCGCGCCTACGTGCTCGGTCACGCCGAGTACTGCCATGTCGGGTCCGTAGCGCACGGCCACGTCGTCGAGATCGATCACGTCGAGTCGCTCACGTCACGCTCCGCCCGGCACGGCGCGATCGCAGCACGAAGAGGAAGAAGGGTGCTCCCACGAAAGCCGTCACCACCCCGATGGGGATCTCGGCCGGCGCCTGCACCGTGCGGGCCGCCACGTCGGCGAGGATGAGGAACGCCGCCCCCCCGATCATCGACACCGGCACCACCACCCGGTAGCTCGAGCTCGTGGACAGCCGCACCGTGTGGGGGACGATGATGCCGACGAATCCGATGAGACCGCTCACCGCCACGGCGGCCGCCGTCCCGAGGGTGGCGGCGGCCACCACGGCAATACGCACCCGCGCCGTGCGCACACCAAGGCTGTCGGCCTCGTCCTCGCCCACGCGCAGCACGTCGAGGAGCCTGCGGTGCGCCAGGAGCACGACCGCACTCACCGCCATGTACGGCAGGACGAGGACGACATCCGACCACGTCGCCGTGTTCAGGCGGCCGAGGATCCATCCGTACACCTCCTGGAGGTCCTGGGAGTGTCGCTGTTGCAAGTAGGTCTGCACCGCGGTCAGGAGGGCTGCCACGGCCACCCCGGCCAGCACGATGGAGGCCGTGGTCCTCTGGCGCCCGACGGTGGACCCCACGGCGTAGGTGAGGGCGACCGCCGCTACGGCCCCGGCGAAGGCCGCCGCCGGTAGCAGTTCGGACGTGTCTGAGCCGGACACGATCACGGCGGTGGCCCCCAGTCCGGCACCGGCCGCCACACCCAACAGGTAGGGATCGGCCAGCGGGTTGCGGAACACCCCCTGGAACGCCGCACCCCCGCCGGCCAGCATCGATCCCACGAGCCCGCCGAGAACCACGCGCGGCAACCGGATCTGCCACAGGATGTCGGCGTCGACACGGCTCACGCCGGCATGGAAGTGAAGCAGTGGGACGTGGGCCAAGAAGACGCGGAGCACGGTGGTGAACGACAGGTCGGCGGGACCGACGGAAACCCCGAGGAGGACCGCCCCGATCAGGGCGCCGACCGCCACCGCCACCGGGCGGCGGGCGGACACGGGGCGCAGGCCGACCACGGGCCGCGCCGCGGGCCCGGATTGCAGGCGACGCGTGGCCACCGGAGGCGGCATCGTGGTGCTCACCCGTTCACTCGTTCACCCGTTTCACCCGTTCACCCGCCCGACGACCGCGTCGCCAGCGCGNCGGCCACCGTCCGCATCAGGTTCACGATGCGCGGCCCCCACCGTGATGCGATGTCGTCGTTGAGCCCCACCACGTGACCGCCGGTGACCGCCTTGACCGTGCTCCACCCGGGCCGGGCGGCCACCGTGGCCGCATCCTGCCCGCAACACACCGTGTCGGCCAGGAACACGTACTCGGGGTCGGCCTGGACGATGAACTCCGACGACAGCTGCGGGTAGCCCCCGCTCGACGCCGCACCCGATGCCGCATCGGCGATGTCGGTCAGCCCGAAAAGCGAAAGAGCCCTGCCGATGAACGTGGTGGAGGTGACCGAGTCGTAGGTGGGGTCGAGCTCGTAGTAGTAGGTCTCGAGCCCGTGAGGCTTCGGGGCGCTGCGGACGATCTGCGCGATCTGCGATTTCATGGTGGCCACCTCGGCCGCCGCCTGCGGGACATGGCCGGTCGCCGCGCCGAGCTGTGCCAGCTGGTTGTAGGTGTCCTGCAGCGCGGTGGCGGCCGGCTGGGACAGCACCGGAATCCCGAACGCCGCCAGCTGCTCCGTCAGGTTGCTCGTGTCCCCGGCCACGACCACGAGGTCGGGCTTGTCAGCGGCGATGGCCTCCACGTTCGGCTCGAACCCGTCGAGGCTCGTTCGGGGTGCCTTCGGCGGGTAGTCCGAGTCCTTGTCGACCGCCTTCACCTGACCGCCGGCGCCGATGGCGTAGAGCATCTCGGTGGCCGTCGGCGACAGCGACACGATGGCGTGGGGACGCCGGGCGATGTGCACGGTGCCGTTGGCGGCGGTGATCGAGATCGGGAACGATCCCGCCGCCGGCGCCGTGGTCGTGGGGGTACCGGACGAAGTGCTGCTGCACGCCGCGGCGAGCAGCCCCAGCACGACGGTGACGGCGACACGCAGCGTTCGCTGCGGGCGCTTGGACATGTGGTCATCCTCCAACGGTTGCGGAGGACGAAGTGCGCCCGCTCGGCACCCTGATGGTGGCGCCCAACGAACCGCCCTTCCTCCGAGGACAGGTTTCGCCGGCACAGGACAGGCGTCCGGGCTCGTCCCCCTCGCAGGGGCATCACCGTTGCGGGACAGCGCCGGGATCACACCGGTCTTCGCTGGACTGCACCACTCCGGCACTCGACCGGAGCGCACGCACGTTACCCCGCCGCGCCTCGGCGCGCCATCAGGTGCCCGGACCCATCGGACCCACCGGACCCACCGGACCCTGCGAAACCTGCGAAACCTGCGAACCCACCCGACCCTGCGAACCCACCGGACCCAGCAAACCCACCCGATCCAGCGAACCCATCGGACCGCGCGGACGTCCCGGCACCCCGACAACCCGTGGTCACGGCAGTNGTGCCACCTCGTCGAANCCGATGGCGGCTTCCAGGGCGGCGGCCGAGCGGATGACGACCAGATCAGCGTGCTGCGGGCCGACCAGTTGCAGGCCGACCGGCAACCCGTCGGCGGTGCACCCGGCGCACACCGAAGCGGCCGGCGACCGCGTCATGTTGAAGGGATAGGTGAAGCGCACCCAGTTGGCGTCGATCTCGCCGTTCACCAGACCCTGGCCGTCGAGCGAGCGCGGGGGCGGTGGCCCCGCACACGTCGGCGTGACGAGCAGCCGCACGTCCCGGAACAGCTCCACCAGGCGGAGGTTCAGGTGATGGCACGCATCCTGGGCCCGCACCAGGTCGAGGGCGGTGAGATGCTCGGCGGCCCAGTCCACCTGGGCGGCCAGCAGCGGATCGACCCGCTCCCACACCTCGGTCCCCCGGTACGGCGCCAGGGTGCGGAGGTTGTACGCCAACGCCATGGTGAGCCAGTCCCGCACCGGGTCCTCGTCGAACACGGCGTCGATCTCGACCACCTCCACGCCGAGCGGCTCGAGCAGCGCCACGGCGCCCTCGCACAGGGACCGCACCTCGTCGTCGAGCGGGGCGTAGCCGAGGGTCGGCGACCACGCCACCCGCACCGGCAGGCGCGCCTCGACCAGGGCGGCGGGCCACGAGGCCTCGGGACGGGGCAGCGAACGGAGGTCGGTCGGATCGGGGCCCACGACGACGTCGAGGGCGGAGACGACGTCGGCCACCCGGCGCGCCATCGGGCCCTTGGTCGACAGGTCGTGCCAGTCGGACCCGTGCGGGCCGCCCGACGGCACCCGGCCGAGCGACGGCTTGACGGCGCTCAGACCGCAGCACGAGGCGGGGATCCTGATCGAGCCCCCGCCGTCGGACCCGGTGGCGAGCGGCACCATGCCGGCGGCGATGGCGGCCGCCGAGCCGCCCGAAGACCCGCCCGGGCTGTGCTCGAGGCTCCAGGGGTTGCGGGTGGGGCCGAAGGTGGCGTTGTCGGTGTCGCCCTTCCAGCCCAGTTCAGGAGTGTTGGTCTTGCCGATCACGACACAGCCGGCGGACCGCAGGCGCGCCACCAGCGGCGAGTCGACGGTGGCGGCGGCACCGCCGGCGAAGGCGGCCGACCCGTGCGAGGTCACGAACCCCGCCGCGTCCTCGAGGTCCTTCACCCCGATGGGGATGCCGGCCAGAGGCCCGGGGTCCTCGCCGGCCGCCACAGCCTCGTCGATGCGTTCCGCCGCCGACAGCGCCGCGTCCCCGTCGACGGCGACGAAGGCGTTGATCGACCCGTTGCGGGCATCGATCTGCTCGAGGGCGTGCACCACCAGCTCGCGCGCCGCGATCCTGCCGGCGCGCACATCGGCCGCCAGTCCGTCGAGGGTCGTGCGCCGGAAGTCCACGGCACCAGGCGTAGCACGTGGGACCCGGCAGCGCGCCGGGATGGACAGGTCGTCGCGGGGCACGGCAACCTGGGCCCGTGGCCCCCCTGATCACCGGCGCGGTCCTCGACCACGTGGCCGTGGCGGTGGAACGATGGTCCGACGCCTGGCCCCGCTACGCCGTCGAGCTCGGCGGGGCATGGGCGTCGGGCGGGCTCAACGTCGGCTTCGGACCCGCCCAGCTCCGCTACGCCAACGGCGGCCGGGTGGAGATCCTCCAGCCGTGGCAGACCGAGGACAACCCGTTCCTGCGACGCTTCCTCGACACCAACGGCCCGGGACCCCACCATTTCACCTTCAAGGTCCCCGACCTGGCGTCGGCCCTCGGTCGGGCCGAGGGCGCCGGGTTCATGCCCGTGGGCGTCGATCTCACCCACCCCGATTGGATGGAGGCGTTCCTCCACCCGCGCCAGGCCACGGGGATCGTCGTGCAGCTGGCCCAGGCCCTGCACGCCTGGGAGTCCCCGCCGCCCGAGGGCTTCCCCGTCCCCGGCACGCCGCCGGCGTCCTTCGTGCGGGCCACCCACGCTGTGCCCGACCTCGCCCCGGCCCTGGCGCTGTTCGAGGCATTACTCGGCGGGTCCGTCCTCGCCCGGGGCAGCGCGCCCGACGGGACCTGGGACTTCGTCGACCTGGCGTGGGCCCATCCACCCGCCCTTCGCCTCGTGTCGCCCGCCGCCTCCTCCTCGCCGGGAGCTGGAGCGGGAGCTGGAGCGGGACCGGGGGCGGGACCGGCGCTGCGGGAGTGGCTCGGTCGGCGCCCCGGCCGACTGCACCACCTGGCCTTTGCGGTGCCGACTGCCGACGGGAAGGGCGGTGCGGGCGGTGGAGCGGCGATCCTCCCCGCCGACGGCGCCGTCGAGGTCATCGAGCCCGACCGCAACCTGGGCACGCGCCTCGTCCTCGTGGACCACTTCGCTAGCCTGAACGCGCAGTGAGCGAGCACCCGTGAGCGACGACGAGGCCGACGCCCCCGACGGCGCTGCAGCGCGACTGACGATCGGGCAGCGGCTTCTGACCGCCCTGCCGAACCTCCAGCGCGCCCCCGCGCCACCGGCACCGGACAGGTCGGCACCGGGCAGATCGACACCGGGCAGATCGACACCGGGCAGATCGACAGGCCGCGGCCGCAGCGGCGAACGGGGGCACGACCTCGACGCCACCGACGCCGGGGAGGACGAGGTCCTCGCCTCCGACGCCGACGCCGACGACGGCGACGAGCACACCGCGGCGACGGCCGCCGGGGCGCGGGGCCGCCGCAGCGCCGGCAACGCTCCCACCGGTGGGCGCAAGCGTCCCGTCGACATCGCGGACTCGCTCAGCCGCGAAGAGATCGTCCACATGATCAAGAAGGTCGACGACCGCGAACGGTTCATGGCGCTGTTCGCGGCACCGCTCGGGGTGGTGGTCGGTGTCGCCCTGACGGCTATCGCCATCCACGTCAACCCCGCCGTCAGGGTGCACGGCAAGCTGAACCCGAAGCACGTGGCCGAGTCCGTCATCCTGATCGAGGGCGGGGCCCGGATCCTGCTGTCGGGCATCGTGGTGGCAGCAGCGATGTCGCGTCGGCGCTCGCTCATCGGCTTCGCCCTGCTGTTCCTCGGCACGTCGATGGGCTCGCCCCTGTTCGCCCTCCCCTTCTGGGCGCTCGGCGGCTACCTCATCTGGCGCGTCTTCAAGTACCAGCGGGCCCTGAACGCCCGCGGCGGTGCCACGGGCCGGGGCGCCACACCAGCGCCCAGGAGCGGCACCACGGGCACCGCCCGTGGTGGGCGCGCCACCGGAGGGCCGCGCACCGCGGCACGGGCCGGTGCGGCGAAAGCACGCGACCGCACCGCGGCGCGCCAGCGCGGTCGCAAGCAGCCCGAACCGGCCGGGCCGGCGCGCAACAAGCGGTACACCCCGCCCAAGCCGACGAGGCCCCGGCCGCCCGCCCCGTCGTCCTGAGTGCTCGGTAGCGCTACTCAGGCGCCGGGCTCGACGAGCAGCGCCGAGCGCAACAGGCGCAGGATCTCCTGGCGTCGGCGCACCAGCGAGCGGGCCGTCGGCTCCTCCCCCATGGCCCGGAACACCTCGACCTCGGTGACCATGCCCACCACGGTCGAGTAGATGACCAGCAGCAGGAGGCGGGGGTCGTGGCGGCGCATGTGCCCGGCGTCCATCTCGTCCTCGAGGAAGCCGGACGCCCGCTGCACGAGCGGCTCGAGCACGAGCATGAGGCGTGTGGCCGATGGGGGGCCCAGCCGGCCTACCTCGCGCAGCAGGCCGAGCAGCTCGGGCCGGCGGGCGGCGAGCCGGAACACCGAGCGCACCACCGCCTCGATCCGCGACCACCCCGAGCCGGCACGGGCCAGGGAGTCTTCGAGCGCACCGGTCAGCTCCCCCGCCGAACGGTCGATGAGCGACTCGAGCAGGACCTCCTTGGACGGGAACCAGTACAGGATCGACTGCTTGCGCATCCCGAGCGTCTCGGCCAGGGCATCCAGGGAGGTGGCCTCGTAGCCCCGGGTGCCGAACGTCGTCAGGGCGGTGTCGAGGATGCGGTCGGGGGTTCCCCCCTCGCCTCGACGGCCCTCCGCCGGCCGGCCGGTACTCGATGCGCTCACCTACCATATGGTAGACACGACGTGGTGGCCGATGTCACGACCCCCCAGACGCCCGCCCCGCACGTCTCGGACGCGGCGGCCACGGAGCCCCCTGTGGCGAGCATCGCGGCGTCCCTCGACGGGCGCCGCCTCCTCGTCACCGGCGCCACCGGCTTCCTGGGCACGGCGCTCGTCGAGCGTCTGCTGCGGTGCGTGCCGGGGTGCGAGGTGGCGGTGCTCATCCGGCCCACCCGCCGACTGAGCGCGGCGGCCCGCATGACACGCGAGGTGGTGCGAAACGACTGTTTCGACCGCCTGCGGGCCGAGCTCGGTGACGCCTTCGAGGACCACGTCGGCGCCCGCTTGCGCGCCGTCGAGGGCGACGTCGGACGTGACGGGCTCGGTCTCGACGACGAGGGCCGGCGCCTGCTGGCGTCGTGCGACGTGGTGGTGCACTCGGCCGCCACGGTGGCCTTCGACGCCCCCCTCGACACGTCGGTGGAGGTGAACCTGCTCGGGCCGTCGCGGGTGGCAGCCGCCATCGCCGCCGCCGCGCACCAGCGCGCCGCGGCGTTCCCCGACCGGGCCCCCACCCATCTGGTCACGGTGTCGACGGCGTACGTGGCCGGCACCCATCAGGGCGACGCCACCGAGACCCTGGCCACCGAGGCCATGGCCTCGGGCGCCCGGGCCCGCACCCACACCACCGTCACCACCGAGGTCGACATCGACGCCGAAGTGGCGGCGGCCCGGCGGCTGCGCGACGACCTCGAGGCGTCGTCGCGCTCGCCCGGCCGGTTGACGCACCTCACCAAGCAGGCGCGCGCCGAGCTGGGCGCGGCCGGCACCCACCTCCTGGCCGAGCGAGCCGAGAAGTTGCGCCAGGAGTGGGTCCGCGCCCAACTGGTGCAGTCCGGCCGGGCCCGCGCCCAGGCGCTCGGCTGGCCCGACGGCTATGCCTTCACCAAGGCCCTGGGCGAGCGGGCCCTGGTCGGGTCGAACTCCGGAGTCCCCATCACCTTCGTGCGCCCGTCGATCATCGAGTCGGCGCTGGCCGAGCCCCGACCGGGGTGGATCCGGGGGTTCCGCATGGCGGAACCGATCATCGTGTCGTACGGGCGCGGCCTGCTGCGCGAGTTCCCCGGCGTCCCCGAGGGTGTCGTCGACGTCATCCCGGTGGACATGGTGGTCGCCGCCATCGTCGCCGTGGCGGCGGCCGGGCCCGACCCCGCGGGCCCGAGCGTGTACCACGTCGCCTCGAGCGTCCGGAACCCGCTGCGCTACGGGCAGCTGGTGGAGCTCGTCCGGTCGTGGTTCCTCGAGCACCCCCTCTACGACGCCGACGGGCAGCCCATCATGGTGCCGGAATGGTCCTTCCCGGGGCGGGGGCGGGTCCAGCGCCAGCTCCAACGGGCCACCACGGCGCTCACCACGGCCGAGCGCCTCCTCGGCGCCTTGCCGGTGCGCGGCGACCGGGCCGACCTGGCGGCGCGGGTCGAGGAGCGGCGGGGACAGGCCGAGCGCGCCCTCGGCTATACCGAGCTCTACGGCGCGTACACCGAGACCGAGGCCCGCTTCCGTGTGGACCGGTTGATGACCCTGTGGGACCGCCTCTCCCCCGCCGACCGCGCCTTGTTCGGGTTCGATCCCGGCGTCATCTCCTGGCCGGCGTACGTGCACGACGTCCACCTGCCGTCGGTGGTGGAGCACGCCCGGGTGCGCTCGTCGCCCCGCCGGTCGGCCATGGCCAGCCGAACCGACCGGGCCCGCACCGCCATCTTGTCGCCCGACCGGCACCTGGCCGCCTTCGACCTGGAGAACACCCTGGTGGCCTCCAACGTGGTGGAGTCGTTCGCCTGGCTGGCGGGGCGTCATCTGCCCGTGGCCGAGCGGGCCCGGCTCAGCGCCCGCATCCTGCGTCAGGCCCCGGCGCTGCTCGCCCTCGACCGGCGCGACCGCGGCGACTTCCTGCGCAGCTTCTACCGCCGCTACGACGGGGCGCCGGCCGACCTGCTGCGCCGGGACGCAGCGGAGATGTTCCACCACCTGCTCCTGGCGAAATCCTTCCCGGCCGGCATGGCACGGGTACGGGCACACCGCGCCCTCGGCCATCGCACCGTGCTCATCACCGGGGCGCTCGACTTCGTGGTGGAGCCGTTGCGGCCCCTGTTCGACGAGGTGGTGTGCGCACGGCTGGGCCAGGACGACGAGGGCCGGCTCACGGGACGCCTCGACCAGCTCCCGCCCACGGGCGAGGCCCGCGCCCTCGTCCTCGCCGCCTACGCCGCGGCCGAGGGCCTCGATCTCGGCGAGTCGGTCGCCTATGCCGACTCGGCGTCGGACCTTCCGCTGCTGGAGTGCGTCGGCTTCCCGGTGGCGGTGAATCCCGAGGCGCGGCTGGCCGCCATCGCCAGGCGGCGGGGGTGGCACGTCGAGCAGTGGGACAAGGCGGGCGGTGGTGCGCGCCCTCCGCTGCCCTTCGGTCCCGTCGACCACGGCGTGTCGCGGTGGTGGTCCCGCCTGGCCGGTGTACCGGGCGTGCCGGGGGCGTCGTGAAGGGCCTCGTGTTCGAGCGCAACCTGGCGCGCTTCGCCGCTTCGCGCCTCGTGTCGGCGGTGGGCGGCTCGGGTCGGGGTGTGGCCCTCGGCCCCCTTCGTCTCACCGACGTCGAGGCGCCCGAGCTCCCCGGTCCGGACTGGCACCGGGTGCGCCCGTTGCTGGCCGGGATCTGCGGTTCGGACCTGTCCACCCTCGACGGTCGCAGCTCGCGGTACTTCGAGGACGTCGTGAGCTTCCCCTTCGTGCCGGGACACGAGGTGCTGGGCGTGATCGACGAGGACGACGGCGCCACCCACGCCCGGGGCGCGACCGGCGAGGGCGGCGGCGCCAGGGTCGTGGTCGAGCCGGTGCTCGGCTGCGTGGCGCGCGGCATCGATCCACCGTGCCCGGCGTGCGCCCGGGGCCGGACCGGGGGTTGCGAGCGGGTCGCCTTCGGGCACCTGGCGCCCGGCCTGCAGATCGGCTTCTGCGCCGACACGGGCGGGGGATGGTCGGCCGGGGGGCTGGTGGCGCACGAGTCGCAGCTGCACCCGGTGCCCGACTCCCTGTCCGACGACGACGCCGTCATGGTCGAGCCCACCGCCTGCGCCGTGCACGCCGCGCTGGATGCGGCCGTGGACCCCGGGGCCACCGTGGCCGTGCTCGGGGCGGGGACGCTCGGCCTGTGCACCGTGGCCGCCATGGCCCACCTGCGCACCCCGGGCACCTTGCTCGTGGGGGCCCGGTACGCGCATCAGCGCCGCCTGGCCGAAGAGCTCGGCGCCGACGTGGTGGTGGACCCCGACCAGCTGACCCGGGCGGTACGACGCCGGTCGCGGTCGCTCGAGTTCTCGAACACCCTGACCGGGGGGGCCGACGTGGTGGTGGACTGCGTGGGCAGCGACCAGTCACTGGCACAGGCCCTGGCCATGGTGCGGCCCCGCGGCCGGGTGGTGCTCGTCGGCATGCCCGGCCGGGTGACGGTCGACCTGGCCTCGCTGTGGCACCGCGAGGTGTCGATCAGCGGCGCCTACGCCTACGGCACGGAGCTCGTGGACGGCACCCACCGCCGGACGTTCGACATCGCCATGGAGGTGGTGGCCGCCACCGGGCTCGGCCGGCTGGTGTCGGCCCGCTACCCGCTCGAGCGTTTCGAGGAGGCCCTGGCCCACGCCGGGGCGGCCGGGAGCCGGGGGGCCGTCAAGGTCGTCTTCGACCTGCGCCGCCCGGCGATGCGCGCCACGCCTTCCGTCACGCGGGGCGCCGCCCGGCGCCAGCAGGACCGCCCCACGAGCCGGACCACAGCGCGTCCGAAGAAAGGATCGCCGCCATGAGCCCGAGGCCCGGCTTCGTCCTCGAGGTCGATCGCTCCACCCCGCCCACGCTCTTCTGGCACGGCGAGGGGTTCCGCCTGGAGCGGCTGCCCACCGGCAGCCGCGTCCTGTACGCCCCCGAGCCGATCGACGCCCTCGACGACCCGGTCGGCGCCATCCGCCACGCCCTGGCCGACCCCCTGGGCGACAGCGCCCCTTTGGCCTCGTTGCTGCGCCCGGGCATGAAGCTCACCATCGCCTTCGACGACATCTCTCTGCCGCTGCCCCCCATGCGCAGCCCTGACGTCCGCCAGATGGTGATCGAAGAGGTGCTCGAACTGGCCGCCGGCGCCGGGGTGGACGACGTGGTGCTCATCGCCGCCCTGGCCCTGCACCGCCGCATGACCGACGCCGAGCTCCGCCATGCGCTCGGCGACCGGGTCTTCGACTCCTTCGCCCCCCATGGGCTGCTGTGGCAGCACGACGCCGAGGATCCCGACGAGCTCGTGCATCTCGGGCTCACCGACCAGGGTGAGGACGTCGAGATCAACAAGCGGGCGGCGACATCGGACCTGCTCGTCTACGTGAACATCAACCTGGTGGCCATGGACGGCGGGCACAAGTCGGTGGCGACCGGACTGGCCAGCTACCGCAGCCTGCGCCACCATCACAACGCCCGGACCATGGCGCACAGCCGATCGTTCATGGACCAGCACCGGTCCGAGCTGCACTCCTCGAACTGGCGCATGGGCCGCCTCATCGCCGCCGCCGGCGTGAAGGTGTTCCAGATCGAGACCACCCTCAACACCGACACGTTCCCCGAGCAGTTCCGGTTCCTGCAGCGCCGCGAATGGGAGTGGAACGCGCGCGACCGCGCCGGCTTCCTGGCCTCGTCGAAGGCCCTCGAGGCCACGCCCGCCCGGCTGGCACGCTCGATCTTCCACTCCATACGGTCGCCCCACCGCATGACCTCGGTGCAGGCGGGCGAGGTGGAGGCGGTGCACGCCCGCACCACCGAGAACGTCTACGCCCAGCAGCTGCTCGAGGTGGACGGCCAGAGCGATGTCCTCACCATGGGGCTCCCCTACATCTGCCCCTACAACGTGAACTCGATCATGAATCCCATCCTGGTGGCGTGCCTCGGCCTCGGGTACTTCTTCAACATGTACCGGGGCAAGCCGCTCGTCCGTGCGGGGGGCGTGGTCATCCTGAGCCATCCCACACCGTGGGCCTTCCACCCCGGTCATCACCCGAGCTACATCGACTTCTTCGAGCAGGTGCTGGCCGAGACGACCGACCCCGCCGAGATCGGCAAGTACGAGGAGGCCTTCGCCACCGACCCGTGGTACGTGCACTTGTACCGGACCGGGCACGCCTATCACGGCGTCCACCCGTTCTACATGTGGTACTGGTGCGCCCACGCCCTCGAGCACGTGGGGGCGGTGATCGTGGTGGGCGGGGACCGGGCGGCGGTCCGCCGGCTCGGGTTCAAGCCGGCGTCCACCATGGCCGACGCCCTCGAGATGGCGGCCGACGTCGTCGGTCCGGACCCGAGCATCACCCACCTGCACTCGCCCCCGTTGCTCATGGCCGACGTGCGATGACCGGCCGGGCGCGACGGCTCCGGCAGCTCCGGCCCACCGGCTTCCCCTGGGCCTCCCCCACCTGGCCCGCCACCGTGGATCGCCCGGCGCCCGAGCGGCACCTGGGGGTGGACTACGACACCGAGTGGAGCCGGCGTTACGGCGCCCGGCTGGTGCGGGCGATGGTCATCGACAACGTCACGCGCCCGCTCGTGCACGCCGTGGCCTCGCCCGAGGTGCGCGGCGCCGAGGTCCTGGAGCTGGTGGAGGCACCGGCCATCTTCGTGGCCAACCACGCCAGTCACGTGGACACGCCCTTGCTCCTGACGGTGCTGCCGCCCCGGATCCGGCACCGGACGGTGGTGGCCGCCGCCGCCGACCACTTCTTCGACCGTCGTTGGAAGGCCCACCTGTGGGCGCTGGGACTGGCCGCCATCCCGATCGAGCGCCACCGGGTGAACCGGCGCTCGGCCGAGAACGCCGCCGAGCTGGTTGGCCAGGGATGGAACCTCATCGTCTACCCCGAAGGCGGGCGCACCCACGACGGGTGGTTCGGTGTCACGCGGGGCGGTGCCGCCTACCTGGCCACCCGGACCGGCCGTCCCGTGGTCCCGGTCCACATCGACGGCACCTACCGCATCCTGCCCCGGGGCGGGGAGCGCCTGCGCCGCAGCCCGACGTGCGTCACCTTCGGTCCGCCCATCGTGGCGGGCGAGGGCGAGGCCACCCGCAAGGTCGAGGCGCGGATCTCGAGCGCCCTGGCCACCCTGGCCGACGAGGCGCGCAGCGACTGGTGGACCGCCCGCCGGCGGGCCGGGTCGGGGCAGACACCCTCGCCGCGCGGCCCCGACGCGTCCCCGTGGCGACGGGCCTGGGCCCTCGGGCCCGGAGCAGACGGCGGGCGGCCCGATCCCGGGCGCTGGGCCCTGGCCGACGACTGAGGGACCGCGACCCCGACACGGCCCATTTTCGGTTCCGGCCTTTTCGGTTCCGGCCTTTTCGGTTCCGGCCTTTTCGGTTCCGGCCTTTTTGGTTCCGGCCTTTTCGGTTCCGGGTCCGGATTTGGGTCGCATGACCCAATGCGCAAGCCCACCACTGTGAGTAGCGTTGAGGTATCGCCTGGCGCGGGCCGACGCACCCATGCAGACGATGAGGGGCAGTTCGCTGGGGCTGAGGCACCCGCTTCTGGGGGGGTTGCCGGGTGCCTCGCTCCAGCGCCCTGCGCCCAGGTCAGCCTCGCCGCCGCACGTGGACGAGGCCCCGCATCCGCCGCCACGGATCTCGACCCCCCGCCACGCCCGAACGACCGGGACCCGAGCGCCGGACGGCGGCCAGCCGCTCCGCCCGCAAGGCCCGCTCCTCTTCGTCGTCGAGGGGTCGGGGCACGTCGCCGGTGCCCCAGGCCAGGAGCAGGTCGGCCAGCGACGGGTTGCGGGCCAGGGCAGGACCGTGCAGGTAGGTGCCCACCACGGTGCCCGTCCGGGCCCCGTCGGTACGGTCGCCGAACCCGTGTGCGGTCCCGTTGCCGGCCCCGTTGCCGACGCCGGCCACCACCCGGGCGAGCGGCCGCACCCCGGCGCCCAGGCGGGTGACGGCCCCGTGGTTCTCGAACCCGGTCAGGGTGTCGAGGACGACCGGATCACCACCGTCCGGCGTGCGTGACGGCGCGCCGAGCGGGGCGGCCACCAGTTCGCCCACGGCCCGGGGCCCGGCACCGCGCACGGTCGTCACGTCCAGCAGTCCCACGCCGGGATGGGCGCGGCCGTCGGCCCCCGGAAACGACGTCCCGATCACCTGGTAGCCGGCGCACACCGCCAGCACGGCCGCTCCCGCCTCCACCGCGGCCGACAGCACCCCGTCGCGCAGCCGCTCCGCCGACTGCACCTGGGGGCCGTCCTCCCCGCCACCGAGGAGGTAGACGTCGGCACCGCCCGGCAGGGGGGCGTCGGACAGGGCGTGCACCAGCTCCACCGGCACGCCGCGCCACAGGGCGCGGCCCGCCAGCACCCGCCCGTTGCCGCCGTCGCCGTAGGTGCCGAGCAGATCGGGGTGCACCACCACCACCCGCAGGGCCGAGGGGCCGGCGGCACGCCGTCGCGGCCGGCTCCCCGCCCCCGCCACCGTCACCGCCACGGGCATGCCCGGCTGGACCGGGCACAGGCCGGCGCGCCCCGCCCCCGTCAGGTCCGCAGTGCCCAAACGGGCCCCGGGGTGGGCCAGGCGGCGGCGCAGTTGCTGGAAGGCGGTGTAGTTCCCCACGTACTCGACGCGCGCCGCCCCCGTCGCGGCCAGCGCGTCGAGCTCATCGGCCACCGTGACGTGCGCCACGCCGGCGTGGCGGAGCCGGACGGCCAGGTCGAGCCGGCGCTCACCGGTGGCCACCACGATCCGGCCCCCCAGGCGTTCGAAGGGGACGTCCCACAACCACGACGGGTCGTGGCCGTCGGCGATGCGGGCGTTGATGCCGGTGACCACCGGGTCGGTGCCGCCCTCGAGCAGATCGAGCAGCTCGGTCCACCCGGCGGGGTTCTTGGCCAGCAGCAGCCGCACCGTCGTGGGGCCGTACTCGACGACGGCGAAGCGACCCTCGACGTCGCCGACCGCCTCCATGGCTCGGAGGGCGTCGACCTCGTCCACGCCGAGAACGGCCGCGGCGGTGGCCGCCATGGCGGCGTTGGCCCGGTTGCACCGACCCGGCAGGGCGAGGCGGATGTCGAGGGTGCGGCCGTCGGGGGTGAGCAAGGCGTCGCCCACCAGCGCGGCGTCGGGACGGGGCCGGCGGAACCCGCACGTGCACCACCAGTCGCCACCGGGCTCGAACACGATGTGCCCCTCGCACGACGGGCATCCCACGGCGTCCTGGCGCCACAGCTGTCCCGCCGCCACCCACACCACCCGGGACGCCCCCCGCGCCCCCCACACCACGAGCGGGTCGTCGGCATTGGCCACGGCGGTCGTGCCGGCCGCCTCCGACAGGGCACGGCGCCACCGGCCCGCCACCATGCGGACCTCGCTCACCCGGTCGAGCTGGTCACGCGACAGGTTGAGCAGGGCCACCACCTCGGGGTGCACGGCCTCCGTCACCGCCCCCAGATAGCCCTCGTCCACCTCGAGCACAGCCGGGTCGCCAGCGTTCGAGGCGGCCAGAGCGGCCGTCAGCCCCGGGGGGAGGTTGGCACCGGCGGTCGAGGTCGCCACCCGGTCCGCCCCGCCCATCGCCGCGGCCAGCAGCCGGGTGGTGGTGGTCTTGCCGTTGGTCCCGGTCACGAGGGCCACCCTTCGACCGGCGGCCAGGGTGGCCAGGAGGTCGGGGGCGATGAGCAGGCCCAGCCGACCACCGATGACCGATCCCCCACCCAGGCCCAACCGGCGCGACGCCGAGCCCAGGGCCACTGCCGCCCGTCCCGCCAGTCGGGCCCGGGCCGGGAGCGCGCCGACAGGGCGCCCCGTCACTTCCCGTCGGGTCGGGCCGAACCGCCGTGGCCGGGGGGGAACGTCCGGCTCAGCTCCTCGGCCGTGGGCTCGTGCGGTCGCTGGGCCTCGGCCGGGAGCTGAGCGGCGATGGCCGTCATGATGGTCTCGGTGTCGGCCGCCACGTCGGACAGCCCCATGGCGACGGGCCGACCCACCCGGACCCCCCCCCCCCCGGGAACCGCGCCGAGCGGGGCCACACCGCCTCGGTCCCCCACAGGCCCACGGGGATGACCGCCGCGCCCGTCATGGCCGCCAGCCGGGCCGTGCCCGAGCGGCCCCGTAGCACGGGGTCGAAGAACGCCCGGCCGCGGGGAATGGTGCCCTGGGGCAGGACGAGCACGACCTCCCCCGCCTCGAGGGCCCGCCGGGCCTCGCGCAGCGGTGCCTCGGAGCGCGATCCCCGGTCCACCGGGATCCCTCCGAGGGCGCGCGCCACCTGGCCCACGACGGGGGCGTCGAACAACTCGCGCTTGGCCAGGAATCGAACCGGCCGGCCCAGGCGGGCGGCCACGATGGCCAGGGCCACCACGTCGAAGTAGCTCCGGTGGTTGGCGGCCAGGATGACCGGACCCCGCGCCGGGATGCGTCCCACGCCGTCGACGTCGAACCGGGCGTAGGGGAACAACGCGGGCCGCACGACGGGGCGCAGCACGTCGTACGGCTCCAAGCCGCCCACCTTGGGCACTCCCTCTGGTTTGTCCCAGTGCTCGACGGGCCACCGGCGCACCCGGGCCAGGGCGTGCAGGCGCCGGTCCGGGTTCACGGCGTGGGGCCGGCCCACGGCGCTCAGCAACGGCAGGTCGAAGACGCTGTCGGAATAGGCGTGGCTCTTCGACAGCTCGACCCGGCAGCGCTCTGCCCAGCGCCGCACCGCCGACAGCTTCCCCGTCGACCACACGAAGTCGCCGTCGATGCCGCCTGTGTACCGGCCGTCGTGACGCGCGTAGCGGGTGGCGAGCACGTGGTCGAACCCGAGGAGCATGGCGAAGGGCGTGATGAGGTCCTCGGGGGTGGTGGTGGTGAGCACGAGCAGCCGACCCTCGTCGCGGTGAGCGGCCAGGACGCCGGGGGCATAGGGCTGCACGAGCTCGGCCAGCTCCGGTGCGGCGAGCTCGCCCGCCCGGCACACCGCCTCGACCGGCCAGCCCCGCACGAACCGCGGGGCCAGGCGGACCATGGCCATGAAGGCCAGGCTCTCGCCCATGAGGTCGTAGAGGCCGTAGAACAGGCGCTCACCGGGCAACGAGCGGCGACCGTCGAACAGGCCTTCGGCGTGCATGGCGGCGCTGAGGACGAGACCGCTCGCACCCCGCAACAGCGTCCGGTCGAGGTCGACGAACACCGCCGAGCGGGGCGCGTCGGGGACGTCACCGGTCACGGCACCGTTGTGCCCGTGAGTCTCGGGGGTGCGGGCCGTCACCATGGACCCGAACGATACCGCCACGCGCCCCACCGGCTCCCAGACCGAATCGGCTCCCGGACCCAACCGGCTCCCAGACCGAATCGGCTCCCGGACCCAACCGGCTCCCGGACCCAACCGGCTCCCGGACCCAACCGGCTCCC
>JGI12269J14319_10000507_pt1 | contig 37457 bp, 27 predicted proteins | sample PeaSoiSIISIP2007_FD_14319 | JGI IMG/M metagenome (IMG submission 14319)
GGGTGCGCAGGGGGAGGCCGGCCCCCATCCACTCCCAGCCGATGTAGAGGACGCCGATAGCGGCGGGCACCTTGACGGCCGCCGCCAGCGAGCACAGGACGATGCCCGCCACGGGTCTCCCCCGCCGTGCCACCGCCAGGCCGGCCAGCAGGAGGCCGAGCATGAGGGCGTCATTGTGGGCCCCGCCCACCAGGTGGAGGATCGTGACCGGGTTGAGGATGGCCACGGTGAAGGCGTAGGCCGGATCTCGTCCCAGGCTGCGGGCGATGGGCGGGATGGACAGCGCCATGAGCGCCACCCCCACCAGGGCGAGGAGCCGGAGCAGCACCACGTCGACCAGCTCGTGGTGCATGGAGATGCTGGTGAGGACCCCGTCGAGCTCCATGAACGCCGGCCCGTAGGGGACCGGGGTGTTGAGCCAGAAGTGGTCGACGAGCGTGACCGCCGGCGCCGCCCCCAGCACGCCCGGCCCGTAGTGGTACGGGCTGATGTGGTGGCTCATCATCTCGCCCTGGGCGGCGTAGCTGTAGACGTCCCGGCTGAACAGCGGGGGGGCGAGCAGGAGGGGGGCGATCCACAAGACGGCCACCAGGACCAGCTTGCGCACCGGCACCCCGTCCACCTTGGACAGGGTGCGGATGAGCCCGTACCAGACCCGCATGAACAGGACGAGGCCCCCGTACACGGCCACCAGGCCGAGGAACTCCCACTGCGAGGGGGGCGGCTTCGTGGTCCCGGCGGCCTGCACCCCGAAGAACCAGGCGCCGGGCATCTTGAGCACGAACGGGGAGCGGTCCTGCAGGACCCCGAGGGTGATGGCCGTGATGGCCACGAACCCGAGGATGGCGGGGCGCAGCAGCAGGCGGGAGCCGTCGCCCTCGACCGACCCGGGCTCGAGGTCGGGCCCGATGAGGGCGCTGAAGGGCCAGCGCGACCGGACGGCCTCGTCCCACTCCATGAGGCGGTCGAACACGAGGCCCAGCACGGGGACGCCGGAAGGGTCGAGGCGTCGCACGACGGCCGAGACCCTGCCCGCTACTTCCATCGTCCTCGTTCCCAGCGATCGGTGATCTCGTTACGCATGGCGTCCGGCCGGCGCGCACTCCACCACAGCCGCCGGGGCCGGCGTTCGTAGCAGCCCTGCATTCGTAACGGCATTGTAATGAACCTCCGGGCCCCGGCAAGTGTCACCTCCGGGGCGCGAAGAGCGCCAACCAGCGCGCCGCCGGGGCGCCGCCATCTAGGCGGCAAAAGCGTGGGCCGGGAAGGATTCGAACCTTCGAAGGCTGTGCCGGCAGATTTACAGTCTGCTCCCTTTGGCCACTCGGGCACCGACCCCCGACGGACATTACCGCCCCCGTTTCACGGCCACGAAAGGGGGCACGGCTCCGTGGTGGGTCGGGGCGGCCCGCCCCTGCGGCACTATCGTGGCGCCATGCCGACGTTCGACGTTGCCTCCGAGGTCGACATGCAGGAGGTCCGCAACGCGGTCGACCAGGCCAACCGCGAGGCGGGGACCCGGTTCGACTTCAAGGGCACCGACTCCGCCGTGGAGCTGGGCGAAAAGGACATGGTCCTGCGCTCGACGACCGAGGACCGCCTGCGGGCCCTGCACCAGGTGCTCGAGGAGAAGCTGGTCCGCCGCGAGGTGTCGCTCAAGGCACTCGAGGACGGCAAGATCGAAGAAGCGGCCAAGGGCACCGTCCGCCAGCGCATCGCCATCAACGCCGGGATCTCGGCCGATCACGCCAAGCGCATCAACAAGTTCCTGAAGGACCTGGGCCTCAAAGGCGTCTCGTCGCAGTCCCAGGGCGACCAGGTCCGGGTGTCGGGCAAGAAGCGCGACGACCTCCAGGCCGCCATCAAGGCCCTGAAGGAGGAGGACTTCGGCATCCCCCTCCAGTTCCAGAACTTCCGGGACTGACCGGCCGAGGTCACGGCCCCGCGTCGGCCACGGGTCGGGCCGCCCCAGCCGTAGCCACCGCTCAGGGCTCGGCACCCTCCACGTCCACGGCCTCCTCCAGGAAGAGCTCTGTTTCGGCCCCGGCCTCCATCTCGGCCATGGGATGGACCCGGAAGAGGCGGTTGAGGATCAGGAACTTGACCACCCACAGGATGGCGAAGGCCCCGGTGTTCGCCCCCTCCACCACCACGGTCCGGCCGAAGTGGTGGAGGTGGTGGACGTCGGAGATGTGATGGGCCTCCGACGCCGTGAGGATCGACAGCGAGATCCCCACCACCGTCATCGTCCAGAAGGGGACGACCTCCTTGATCACATGGGAACGGCCGCTCTTTCCCCAGGACCACCTGCGGTTCAACGTGTAGGCGGGGATGCTCGCCACCAGGTTGGCGAACACCGTGCTCGGCACCTCGCTCCACCACCGGAACACCCCGTAGACGACGCCCAGGACGCTGAACGACACGAGGGTGGAGATGACCGACACCGTGGCGTAGCGGACCAGCCGCTTTCCGGACGGGGTCTGGTACAGGCGCCACAGGCGCTGCAGGGCGTCGACCATGAGGGGGAATTCTAGCCGTCGGGTCGCCCCTGCACCCTGGCGGGTCCGGCCGCCCCGTGCCGGTCCGCCCGGCCGAGGTCGCTACCTGGTCCCCTGGGACCGGCCGACCGATCCGAACCACCCTGCACTCGGCTTGGGCCGGCGCTCGAAGGTGGCCGGGTCGACCTCGACCAGCCCGAAGCGGGGCCGGTACCCGAGGACCCACTCGAAGTTGTCGAGGAGGCTCCAGTAGAAGTACCCCCGGACGTCGATCCCGTCGGCCAGGCAGCGCCGCACGCCGGCCAGGGCGTCGGTGACGAAGGCGATCCGCTCGGTGTCGTCGGAGGTGGAGATGCCGTTCTCGGTCACCACCACGGGCGTACCCCCGGTGAACTCCCACGCCCGCCGCACCGTCGCCTCGACGGCCTGGGGCCAGTACTCGTAGCCCATCTGGGTCACCGGGACCCCCGGCTCGGGGCCCAGCATGCCCTCGGGCCCGACCCGCAGGCGGCTGTAGCACTGCACCCCGACGAAGTCGTCACCGGCCGTCGCCTCCAGGAAGACGTCCTCGTTGTCCCGCCGCATCCCGTCCATGTCCTCCTCCCCGCCGGGCATCGCCTGGTAGTCGGTCATCGACAGGGTGAGTCCCACCGGGTAGGCACCGGGTCCGGCCCGGAGCTCCTCCACGGCCAGCACGTGGCCGCGGCACAGCGCCGCCGTGACCGCCCGGCGCCGGTCGGCGTCGCGCACGGCCGGGGGGAACACGCCCCACGAGTAGCCCATCATGGACACCACGTTGGGCTCGTTGAGGGTGCAGGCCCAGCCCACCAGGTCGCCCAGGTACTCCCCGGCCCGTCGGCAGAACCGGGCGAAGCGCTCGGGCCCCTCGCTCCATTCCCATCCACCCCGGGCCGCCACCCAGCCGGGGATCGTGAAGTGGTTGAGGGTGACCACGGGGACGAGGCCGAGCTCGTGGCAGCGGGCGCACTGACGGCGGTAGTGCTCCAGCGCGGCGCGGGACCACTCGCCGTCCTCGGGCTCGATCCTGCTCCACTCGAGGGAGAAGCGGTAGGCGTTGAGGCCGAGCGAGGCCACCAGCTCCACGTCCTCGGGCCAGCGGTGCCACGAGTCGCAAGCGTCGCCGCTGGGCTCCACGCACGGAGTACCGGGGGCGTGCTCGAACGCCCACCAGTCGTTGTGGACGTTCCCCCCTTCCACCTGGTGGGCGGCGGTGGCTGTTCCCCACAGGAAGCCGTTCGGATAGGCGTCTGCCGGCACGTGGGACACCGTAGCGGCGCCGCCTGCCAGGATGTCGGGGTGAGCGACGCGCTGGATTTCCTCGTCAAACTGCTCGACATCGAGCCCATCGAAGTCAACATCTTCCGCGGCGTGAGCCCGGACGAGCACCGCCAGCGCGTGTTCGGCGGGCAGGTGGCGGCCCAGGCGCTCATGGCGGCGGGGCGCACCGTGGAGCGCGGCCGGGTCCACTCCCTGCACGCCTACTTCCTGCGCCCGGGCGACCCCAACGTCCCCATCCTCTACGACGTGGACCGGATCCGCGACGGCCGCTCCTTCTCCACCCGACGGGTGGTGGCCATCCAGCACGGGCAGGCCATCTTCAACCTGGCGGCGTCGTTCCACGTCCACGAGGAGGGCGCACTGGTCCACCAGGTGCCCATGCCCGTGGTCCCCGAGCCGGAGTCGCTGCCCACCCTGCACGACCGGCTCGAGCCCTTCCGGGACCAGCTCGCCGACTGGTTCGCCCGGCCGCACCCCATCGACCAGCGGCACACCGGTGAGCTGCCGTGGATGCAGCACGAAGCGGGCGAACCCGTCCAGCGGGTGTGGATCCGCGCCGATGGCACGCTGCCGGACGATCCGCTGCTGCACGCCTGCGTGGCCGCCTACGCCTCGGACATGTCGCTGTTCGACACCATGCTCGCCCCCCACGAGGTGCGCTGGGACGACGCCGAGTTCATGGGAGCCAGCCTGGACCACTGCATGTGGTTCCACCGGCCCTTCCGAGCCGACGACTGGCTGCTCTACGACATGGACAGCCCGAGCGCCTACGGCGCCCGGGGGCTCGCCCGGGGCTTCTTCTTCACCCGCCAGGGCGACCTGGTGGTGTCGATGGTCCAGGAGGGCCTGATGCGCCTGGTCCCGAAGCCCTCGCCTTGACGACCCGGGCGCTCAGCGCTCGGCCAACGGGACGTAGTGGCGCAGCTCGGGCCCGATGTAGAGCTGGCGGGGGCGGGCGATCTTGGAGTCCTGGTCGAGCAGCTCCTGCCAGTGCGCCAGCCATCCCGCCGTGCGGGGGATGGCGAAGAGCACCGGGAACATCTCCAGCGGGAAACCCATCGCCTGGTAGATGAGACCCGAGTAGAAGTCGACGTTCGGGTACAGCCGGCGCGACGTGAAGTACTCGTCGGAGAGGGCGATCTCCTCCAGCTTGAGCGCGATGTCGAGCAGTGGGTTCTTGCCGGTGATGGCGAACACCTCGTCCGCGGTGCGCTTGATGATCTTGGCCCGGGGGTCGTAGTTCTTGTAGACGCGGTGGCCGAAGCCCTGGAGCCGGCCACCCGCCCCCTGCTTCACGGACTCGATGAAGGCGGGGACGTTGTCGATCGACCCGATCTCGGTGAGCATGCGGATGACCATCTCGTTGGCGCCGCCGTGACGGGGGCCGTAGAGCGCGGCGCAGGCCGCCGCGCAGCACGAGTACGGGTCGGCGTGCGACGACCCCACGACGCGCATCGCCGTCGTCGAGCAGTTCTGCTCGTGGTCGGCGTGGAGCATGAAGAGGATGTCGAGGGCCCGGGTGAGCACGGGGTCGGCCTCGAAGCGGGGCTCGGCCACCTTCCACATCATCGACAGGAAGTTGGCCGAGAAGTCGAGCGAGTTGTCGGGGTACACGAACGGCATCCCCACCGAGAAGCGGTGCGCGGCGGCGGCCAGGGTGGGCATCTTGGCGATGAGCCGGATGATCTGGCGCCGCCGCGAGTCCAGGTCGAAGATGTCCTTGGCGTCCAGGTAGAAGGTGGACAGCGCGGCCACGGCCGATACGAGCATCCCCATCGGATGGGCGTCGTAGTGGAACCCCTCGAGGAAGCGCTTACGCACGTTCTCGTGGATGTAGGTGTGGTACGTGATCTCGTGGCGCCACGACTCGAACTCGGTGGCCGAGGGAAGGTCACCGTGCAGCAGCAGGTAGGCGACCTCGAGGTAGTTGGACCGCTCGGCCAACTCGTCGATGGGGTACCCGCGGTAACGCAGGATGCCGGCATCGCCGTCGACGAAGGAGATGGAGCTCTCGCACGCCGCGGTGGCTACGAACCCCGGGTCGTAGAACCAGATCCCGGGCAACAGCTTGCTCCATTCGCTGGCCGCCACGCCGCCGCTGCGAATGGGGATCTCGAGCTGGTTCCCCGTCCGGTTGTCGATGATGGTGATGCTCTCGGCCACGGTGCGCGGGTCCTCCTGTGACGTGTGTCCCCGATCCTATGGCCCCGTCGCCAGGTAGGTCATGCCGGCCCTCTGTCGCCTCGCGACCCCGGGGCCCGCACGTCGTCCCGATCAGCCCGGGGTCACCTGGAGGGTGATGGCCGGCGACGTCGACCCGGCGAAGCGCGCGTCGCCCGAATACGCGGCGCTGATGGCGTGCGTCGCGGCCGACGGGTAGGACGTGGTGCACGTGGCGGTGCCGTCGTGGAGGGTCTCGGCCGAGCAGGCCGCCAGGGCGGCGTCGTCGTCCTCGAACTCCACCGTTCCCGTCAGCGTCCCCACCCCCGGCAGGGAGGACGTCACGTCGGCGGTGAACGTGACGGGCCTGCCGGCGGCGACACGGACGACCGGTGCGGTCACCACCGTGAGGGTCCCGACCGCCTGGACCTGGACCTGGACCGTGTCCGTGGCGATCGGCCCGGTGCCGGCGAGCCGGGGGGTCTCGGCCGTGACCCCCAGCACGTAGGAGGACCCCGGCTCCACCGCCAACGCCGGCAGGGTGAACGTGGTCGAGCCGCCGGCGGCGATGTCGGCGGTGCGCTGTGCCGCCGCCGGGCTGGCCGGGACCCCCTGGAGCTGGGCCACGCCCCCGACCTCGACGCCGTCCTCGTCCACGTTGCCCTCGTTGGCCACCACCGCCTGGGCCAGGAGCCGGGTGGTGGGGACGAGGACCAGGGTCCGTCCGCTCACGACGGCGGCGGGATCGGTCACCACCGACACGATGACCAGGCGGTGCACGGCGGCGAGCGAGCGCGACCCGGCCACGGCGCCGACCAGACCGGGCGAGGTGGCGGCGTCGAGGACGGCGGGGTCGGGGAGCCACACCGAACGGGACACGAGCGGGGTCCCCGGCGCACGGCGCAAGGCCCGCCGACACGACGCCCACGCCGCGTCGGCCCCCCGCAGCTCGGTCCCGGCGGTGATCACGTCGTTGATCACCGCCGCCGTGTCGACGGGCACGAGGCCCGTCCGGCCCCCGAGGACGCCTTCGAAAGCCGACCGGAGCACGGACGCGGCGGCGGCGCGCCCGCTCATGGCCGCCGCGCACCGGGCCGCCGCGGCCGAGGCGGGATCGGGCGGAGTGATGGCGTCGTACCGGCGCGCCACGCCGGCGGCGTCCCCCGCCAGCTCGTCCAGCAGGGCGAAGAAGGTGGTGCGGTCGAGCCGGGGGGCGTCGCGCGCGAACGACCGCAACGCCGCGCCCCCGGCGTCCGACGCAGCCACCAGGGGCAGGGCCAGGGCGGCGTAGCCCCGGTCGACGGACCGGCGGTAGGGACCCGAGGACGGCCCGATCTGGGCCACGGCGCTGACGGCCAGGACGACCACCACCGCCACCGCCGCCAGCGGGACGGCCAGACGGGCGAGACGTCGCAAGGCGGCGCGGCGCCCGCGCCGTCGTCGCTCGGCGACCATTCGGTCGACCCTACTGGCAGGCCGACGCGCCGACCGGGCCCCGTGCCGGGTGCACGACGGCACGTCGGCGTCGGCGCGACGGCGTCGGCGGCGCCGACCACCACGGGTGGCACCCCCGGACACTGCGCCAGGGTGCGGAGTCCGGCGCGACCACGCCGCTACACTCGCCTGTCGTGCCCGAGAGCCCCACCACGGCACCGCCGCCGGTCTTCGAGCGCGCCGACATCCGGAAGAAGACCCGCGCACGGGTGACGCAGCGGCTGCTCAGGGTGGCGATCGTGGTCGTCGTGGTGGTGGTCGTGCTGGTGGGCGCGGGGATCGGCTACGCCACCTACCGCAACCACCAGATCTCGCACATCGTGGTGAACGGGCTGGAGGTCACGCCTCCGTCCGGGATCGAGAACATCCTGCTCGTGGGGTCGACGTCGCGGTGCGCTCTCAAGCAGCAGAACCCCATCTACGGCCTGTGCTCCCAAGGTGTCACCGGAGTGAACAGCGACGTCGTGATGGTGCTGCACCTCGACCCGACCACGAAGACGGCGTCCATCTTGTCGATCCCCCGGGACCTTTTCGTGCCCAACGCCCGCACGACCGGGCCCAACAAGATCGATGCCGCCCTCTACCAGGGGCCCCAGCAGCTGGTCGCGGCCATCGAGGATGATCTGGGCATCCCCGTGCAGCACTACGTGGAGCTCAACTTCGACAGCTTCGCCGGTGTCGTCCAGGCCCTCGGCGGCATCGACATGTACTTCCCCGAGCCCGTGTACGACGCCTACTCGCAGCTCGACATCCCGACGGCGGGGTGCCACCACCTGACCGGCTTCGAGGCACTGGCCGTGGTGCGGGCCCGCCACCTGCAGTACAAGGGCCCCGGGGTGACGAGCAAGAACCACGGCACCTGGCCGTACGACCCCCAGAGCGATCTCAGCCGCATCCGGCGCGACCACGAGTTCCTGCGAGTGCTCGCCGCCACCGTGTCCAAGCGCGGGCTCGACAACCCGGTGACCGACAACGACATCCTCGGGGCCGTCGCCCCCCAGCTGCAGGTGGACTCGGCCCTCGGGCTCGGGAGCATGCTGGGCCTGGTGCTCACGTTCCACGGGGTCAATCCCCAGACCTCGCCCCAGCTGACCCTGCCGGTCATGGCCGACAGCCTCGACTACTACTACCAGGGCTACGACTACGGCAGCGCGGTGCTCGCCAACGAGCCCGGTGACACGCAGGTGGTGGACCGCTTCCTCGGCATCAAGGCCGGGACCGACCCCCGCACCGGGAAGCAGCTCCCCACGCCGAAGGCGGTGCGCGTGTCGGTGCTGAACGGCACCGGGATGTCGGGGCAGGCCGCCACGACCGCCTCCTCGCTCCAGGCGAGCGGGTTCGCGATCGCCGGCACCGGCGACGCCCCGGCGGGCGGCTCGGTGTCGGAGACGACGGTGTACTACTCGTCGCCCGGTGAGCAGGCGGCAGCCGAGGCCGTGGTACGCGCCCTGTCGGGGGCCGTCGCCGTCGGCCGGGGCCCCACCGCCGACGGCGCGGACGTCACCGTGGTCACGGGGTCGAACTTCGCCGTCGACGCCCCGGCCCCCGGTTCGTCGGTTCCCCCGAGCTCCTCGACCGGTTCGGGCAGCACCGGCCCGGGTTCGAGCGACGCAGGTTCGGGCGGGACCGGAGTGTCGGGCTCCGCGTCGGGCTCCTCGGTGCTGGCGGCCGCCACCGCGCCCACCCAGCCCCTGGCCCCGTTCGACCCCCGCTCGTGCACCGCCTCGGGGGGCGAGGGGCTCTGACCCCGGTGTCGATGCCGGTGCCGGGCTGCCGGACGCAAGCCGCAGTGAGCAGGGCGCCGGGAGACGGAGTGGCGGGCGGGTCCACCTGAGCCGGTGCCAAGGGCCGAGGTGTGGAGTGACGGGCTCAGGCCCCCGGCATGGCCGCCGACGCCCGCACGGCGCTGGCGGTCTTGCGCCACTGCACGGTGGGGGCGATGGCGACGGGGTCGACCCGGTCCCGGTGGCGGTCGACGACGGCCAGCAGCGAGCGGATGGTGCTCGCCTCCAGCAGGTGCGGGACGAGCCCGAGGTCGAGGAGCTTGGTGTGGGCGGCCCGGTAGTAGTGCTCCTCCTTCTCCACCCGGGGGTCCTCCATGTGCTCGATGCGCACCGCCCCGGGGTAGCACTCGGCCACCATGTCGGCCATCTGCTTGACCGAGAAGGACTCGGTGAACTGGTTGAAGACCCGGAACTCGCCCTCGGCGGCGGGGTGCAGCAGCGCCAGCTCCACGCACGCCACGGTGTCTCTGATGTCGAGCATGCCCCTCGTCTGGCCCCCCTTGCCGTACACGGTGAGGGGGTGGCCGATGACGGCCTGGACGCAGAAGCGGTTGAGCACGGTGCCGAACACGCCGTCGTAGTCGAAGCGGGTGGCGAGGTCCCGGTGCATGGTGGTCTCGTCGGTCTCCTGGCCGTAGACCACGCCCTGGTTGAGATCGGTGGCCCGCAGCCCCCAGATGCGGCAGGCGAACTGGATGTTGTGGCTGTCGTGCACCTTGGACAGGTGGTAGAAGCTGCCGGGCTGCTTCGGATAGGGCAGCACGTCGGTGCGGCCCTTGTGGGTGATCTCGATGAAGCCCTCTTCGATGTCGATGTTGGGGGTGCCGTACTCCCCCATGGTGCCCAGCTTCACCAGGTGGATGGCGGGGTTGTGCTCGGCGATGGCGTAGAGCACGTTGAGCGTGCCCACCACGTTGTTGACCTGGGTGTAGACGCAGTGGGCCCGGTCGATCATGGAGTAGGGGGCCGAGCGCTGCTCGGCGAAGTGCACCACCGCCTCGGGGTCGAACTCGGTGATGATCCTCGACACGAAGGCCGGGTCGGTGAGGTCGCCCACGAAGGGCGTCACCGCCAGCCCCGACACCTGCTCCCACACCCGCACCCGCTGCTGGAGGTGCACGATGGGGACGAGGCTGTCCACCCCCATCTCGAAGTCGTACTGGCGCCGCACGAAGTTGTCGACCACGCCCACGTCGTGGCCCCGGCGCGACAGGTGCAACGCCGTCGGCCACCCCAGGTACCCATCGCCCCCCAGCACCAGGATCCGCACCCGCGCCACCTCCCTCTTTCGGTCGTCAACGGGCAGACTCGCGCCTCCGTGCCCACGGAGACCAATCCCTCACGCCCCTCAAGGATCCCCGATGAACCTGGGACGACACTGGGATACCTTGCAAAACGCCCTGTGAAGACATCAGGGGATGTGGGCGTTGCATCACCTCCTGTGGCGCCTCCGGGCGGCGGCAGTACCATCGAAGCCGGTCGCCACGGAGCGTGCCGGCCCCGCCCGGCCCGGCCCGGCCTCCAGACCTCCCGACGTCCTGACCCTCTGACCTCCAGAAAGGGCGATGCCTGCCCCGTGTCCCGCCCACCGTCGGCCCCGCCGCGTCCGGTATGCCCGGCGCCCTCGGCCCCGGACCTCCCGGTCCGGCTCGCGCCCTGTTGGGCCGAGGGCGTCGGTAGCATGGGGTCGGCCCGCACCAGGGAGGCGGGCACGTGGGATGCGCAGGTGCAGGAGGGGGGGCCGTGGCGCGACGAAGCCAAGCTGTCCGGCCGCGCACCGCGCCCGCAGCGCCAGCACCGCTGAGCCTCGTGCCGCCGTCCGACCTCCCTGACCCGCTGCTCGACCTCACCGTGGTCGTGCCGTACTACAACCCCGGCCCCTTCCTCAGGTCCACCGTCGAGGGGGCGGTGGAGGTCCTGCGGGACACGGGCATCTCGTTCGAGATCGTCACCGTGTCCGACGGGTCGACCGACGGCAGCGACGCCACGCTCGAGGGTGTCCACCCCGACGTCGTGGTACGCGTCGTGCTCCCCCATGCTGGCAAGGGCAAGGCCGTCCGGGCCGGGCTCGCCCAGGGCCGGGGCCGGTACCTCGGGTTCATCGACGGCGACGGTGACGTACCACCCGAGCTCCTGGCCGAGTTCGTCGACGTCGTGCGCCGCCTCCACCCCGACGTCGTGCTGGGCAGCAAGCGCCATCCGGACTCCGACGTCGTGTACCCGTCTGCCCGGCGCCTGTACTCCTGGGGATACCAGCAGCTGGTCCGCATCCTGTTCCACCTCGACGTACGCGACACCCAGGCGGGCATCAAGCTCGTCCGGCGCGAGGTTCTGGCCGAGGTCCTGCCCCTCATGGTGGAGGAGGGGTACGCCTTCGACCTCGAGATGCTCGTGATCGCCCGGCGCCTCGGCTACCGCGACCTGGTGGAGGCGCCCGTGCGGATCGGCCGGCGCTTCTCGAGCACGGTGTCGGCGCGCGTCGTGTTCGAGATGCTGCGCGACACCTTCGCCATCTGGTGGCGACTGCGGGCCCGACCGCCCGGTGGGGGTGAGACAGCGGGGCCGTAGCATGCCGCTGCGATGAGGCGCGATCCCGACCACGCCATGGTGGCCCTGGCAGCCGGGGTGGCGGCGGCCAAGGAGGGTGACGCCCTGGCACCCGTCACCGTGGTCGCCCCGTCGGTGTACGCCGCGCTGGCGACCCGGCGCGCCCTCGGATCCCCCCCCCCCCCCGGGGCATCGTCAACGTCGAGTGCACGGTGGTGGACAAGCTCGTACGCCATCTGGGCGCGCCCCTCCTGGGCGAACGGGGATGGCGGGTGGCGCCCGTCCCCGTGGACCTCGAGGCCGTCCGGCACTGTGCCGGCGCCACGTCCGGCTGGCTCGCCGACCTGGTCGCCCAGCCCCGCGGTGTGGTGGCCGTGCGCGACGCGTGCACGGAGCTGCGCCGGTGCCGGGCCGCCACGCTCGGGGCCCTCGCCCGGCGACCGGGCCGCGTCGGCGAGCTGGCCCGGCTGGTGGGCACGGTCCGCGATCTCCTGCACGAACGCGGCTTCGCCGACGAGGTCGACCTGGCCGACGCCGCCGTCGAGGCGGCCGGCGGTCCGGGGTCGGCGCTCGCGCCGCTCGGCCGGGTGCTGCGCACGGACCTCGGCCCCCTGTCACCGTCGCAGGCGCGGGTCATGGACCTGGTGACCGCCAGGTGCGGCGTCGGGTGGGCCGCCCCCGAGGCCACCCGTCGGGCGCTCACCGAGGTCCGGACGTGCGCCGATCCGGACGAGGAGGTGCGGGCCGCGGTGCGGTCGGTGGTGCGGGCCGCCGACCGGGGGGTGCCGTTGTGGCGCCAGGCCGTCCTCCACCCCCCGGGTCCGTTCTACGCCCGGGCCGTCCACCAGGAGCTGGCCGCTGCCGGCGTCACCGCCAACGGCCCCGAGCTTCGGCGGCTGGACCGTTCGGTGGCCGGGACGGCCCTGCTCCGGCTGCTCGACCTGGCCTTGTCCGACTGGGGTCGCGACGAGGTCATCACGTGGTTGTCGACCGCCCCCGTGGCGGGCGGTCCCGACGGCACCCGGGTCCCGACCACCCGGTGGGACGTGCTGTCGGCCGACGCCGGCGTGGTGCGGGGCGCGGGACAATGGGCCGAGCGCCTGGGCAACCTGGCCCGGCGCCAGGCCGGACGGGCCGTGGACGCCGACGCCCTGGCGGCCTTCGTGGACGGCCTCGCCGCTGCCGCCGCGCCGTCGGCGGGGGCGTGGGCCGCGCAGGCGCAGTGGGCGGTGCGCCTGCTCGACCGCTATCTCGACGACGACGGGGCGTGGCCGGACGACGAGGTGGCGGCCACCGCCCAGGTGCGGGGGTCCGTGCTCGCCCTGGCCGAGCTGGACCGGGTGTCGGCCGGGGCCGACCCGGGCGCGTTCCGGCGGATGGTGCGCACCGTCCTCGAGGAGACGGCCCTCGACGGATCGGACCTCCCCGGCGGCGGCTTCGGCGACGGCGTGTTCGTGGCGCCCTTCGCCCGGGCACGCGGACTGCATTTCGACTCGGTGGTGCTGGTCGGGCTGGCCGACGCCGTCGTCCCCGGGGCGATGGGCGACGACGCCCTGCTGCCCGAGGACGTCCGGCGCCTCGACGTCTCGGGCGGCCTCCGCACCCGGGCCGCCCGGATCGAGGAGATGCACGGCGACGTGGTGGCCGCGCTCTGCACCGGGGCCGAGCGGCGGGTCGGCACCTACCCCCGGGTCGACCCGCGCACGGGGCGCGAGCAGGTGCCGTCGCGCTGGATGGCGCCGCTCACCACCGTCACCACCCGGTGGCGGACCGTCGACTCCTTCGCCGCCGGGGTGGCGGCGGCCGATCCACCGCTGTCGGCACGCGAGCTCGAACTGCACGACATCACCCGGTGGGCCGGCCAGGGCCTCGACCCCGCCGCGTCCCCGGTGGCGCGGTGCGCGCCCCGGCTGACGGCGGGCATCACCGCGGCGCGGCAGCGGGCGGGCAGCACCTTCACCCGCTTCGACGGGAACGTGGGACCCGGGCGGGTGTCGCCGTTCTCCCCCGACTCCCCGGTGTCGGCCACCCGGCTCGAGACCTATGCCAAATGCCCGCGCCGCTTCCTCTACGGGCGGGTGCTGGCGGTGACCGAGCGCACGTTGCCCGAGGACCTGTGGCAGATGCAGCCGGCCGACAAGGGCACCCTGGTCCACGCCATCCTCGAGCAGTACCTGCTCGAGCGCCTCGACGGCGCCCCCCGGTCGCTCGAGCGGCTCCTGGCCGTGGCCGGCGAGCAATTCGCCGAGGCCGAGCGGGGCGGACTGGTCGGCAAGGCGCTGCTGTGGCGGATGGACCAGGCCGCCATCCGCCGCGACCTGACGCGCTTCCACGACGAGGAGGGGGACCTCGAGCCGCTGGCGGCCGAGCTCGAGTTCGGCACCGGGGCGGACGGAGCGGCACCGGCGGTGTCGGTGGACGTCGGCGGGCGTCAGGTGTCGTTCAAGGGCAAGGCCGACCGCGTCGACCGCTCGCCCGACGGCGGGCTCGTCGTGTCCGACTACAAGACGGGGCGCCAACAGGTCCTGGCCGACCTGCGCAAGGACCCGGTGGCCGGTGGGCGGCTCCTCCAGCTCCCCGTCTACGCCATGGCGGCCCGGAGCGCGTTCGGGGGCGGGGGTGCCGTCCTCGCCCGGTACTGGCTCCTCTCCGAGCAACGGGTCGCCCCCTGCTACAACCTCATCGTCACCGACGCCGTGCAGGACCGCTTCGTCGAGGTGCTCGGGCTCATCGCCGACGCCGTGGAGGCCGGTGCCTTTCCGGGCGCCCCCACCGAGAAGCAGGGCGAGCGGCAGTTCGACTCCTGCCGGATCTGTGACTTCGACAGCCTGTGCCCGACCACGCGCGACCGCCAGTGGGCCCGGAAGAACGCCGACCCGGCTCTGGCCCCGGTGGTGGCGCTCATGAACACCACCGTGCCCGACGACCTCGCCGGGGCGGTCGTGGGGCGGTTCCCCGGCACATGAGCACGGACCTCCACGACGACGCGGCCGGGACGGCCGGCGACGGCGCCGTCACGACGGGCGTCGGAGAGGCACTGGCCGACGGGCTGGCGCGGGCGCGCATCGAGGCGGAGCTCGACGCCACCATGGTGGTCGTGGCCGGGGCCGGGACGGGCAAGACGACGGCTCTGGTGGGTCGGATCGTCGAGCTCGTCCGCTCGGGCCGGGCGTCGCTGCGCGAGATCGCCGCCATCACCTTTACCGAGGCGGCCGCGGCCGAGCTGCGCCAGCGCGTCCGCCAGCGCATCGACACGGTTGCGGCCGGGCACCCGGGCGAGGCCCGCCTGGCCGCCGCCCGCCACGAGGTCGACGAGGCAGCCATCTGCACGTTGCACGCCTTCGCCCAGCGCATCCTGGTCGAGCACTGCGTGGCGGCGGGGATCCCGCCGGGATTCGACGTGCTCGACGAGACGGCCGAACGGGCCGACTTCGACGCCCGGTTCGAGCGCTTCGCCGACGTGCTGCTGTCGGACCCCGGTGCCGAGGAGGCCCTGGTCCGCGGCTTCTCCGTCGGTCTGGCCCGAGCCGACCTGGCCGACATCGCCTGGGCGCTGCACCGCCACTGGGACCGGCTCGAGGACGGCGGGCTCGAGGCTCTCGAGCGCCTGCGGCCGGCCCCGGCCCGGTGGCCGCCGGCCGATCCGGGACCCGTCCTCGAGGCCATCGACGCGGCGCTGTCCATGGGGCGCTGGTGCACCGATGGGGGCGACCTCCTCATGCAGCACCTCGACGCCCTCGCCGGCGTCCGCGCCCAACTGGCGTCGTGCGACGACGAGCAGTCGACGTTGCGGTTCCTGGACGGGCTGAAGGGCCTGCAGTGCATCCGTGGCCAGCTGGGGAACTGGACGTGCCCCGTCGACGAGGTGCGCGCCGCGTGCGCGACGGCCGAGCAGGCCCGCCTCGACCTCCTGCGCGCCACGCGCCACGCCGTGCTGGGCGAGCTCGGCGCCCGGCTGGCGGCGTTCGTCCTGACGGCCGCCAACGAGCGGCGGGCGGAGGGCCGCCTGGGCTTCCACGACCTGCTGGTCCACGCCCGCCGGCTGGTACGCCACGACGGCGCCGCCGCCGACGCCCTTCGCCGCCGCTACCGCCGCCTGCTCATCGACGAGTTCCAGGACACCGACCCCATCCAGGTCGAGCTGGCCGCCCGCCTCGCCGCCGCGGTGGACGGGTCGGCCGACCTGGGCCACACCCACCCCGGGGGGCTGTTCGTCGTCGGCGACCCCAAGCAGTCGATCTACCGCTTCCGGCGCGCCGACATCGAGTCCTTCGACCGGGTCGGGCACCAGATCGGCGACCCGGTGGTGCTCGTGACCAACTTCCGCTCCGTCCCCGGCATCCTGCAGTTCGTCAACACCGTGTTCGCCGAGCTCTTCGGCACCGAACCCGTCCCCGGCCAGGCCGCCCACCACGATCTCCACGGTGAGCGCGGCCCCCTGCCCCTGCGCACGCCGGCCGTGGCGGCGCGGCGCCGGGTCGTGCCGGCCACGGCCCTGCACACCCCCGGCGCCGGTCCCGGGACCCACGCCGAGCAGCTGTCGTTGGCGGGGATGGGCCCGGACGCGCCGGGCCCCGGCTCGCCCCGGCTCGCCCGCCAGGAACGCCGGGCGGCGACGGGGATGCCACCGGTGGTGGTGCTGGGCGGCCCGAACAAGGGGACGGCGGCCGAGATCCGCCGGTGCGCGGCGCGCGACATCGCCGGCGCCGTCGCCAACGTGGTGGAGGGGCGGTGGGCCGTGGCCGACCCCGAGGACGGGACGGTGCGGACCGCCCGGTGGCGCGACGTGGCGGTGCTGCTGCCGGCCCGGACGGCACTGGCCGCGCTGGAGGAGGCACTCGAGGAGTCCCGCGTCCCCTACCGGCTCGAGGGGGTGGCCATGCTGTGGGGATCGGAGGAAGTCCGCGACGTCCTCGCCGTCCTGCACGCCGCCGACGACCCCGCCGACCCGGTGGCGGTGCTGGCCGCGCTGCGCAGCCCCGGCCTGGCCTGCGGCGACGACGACCTGGTGACCTGGCACCAGGCCGGGGGCGGCTGGGATCCGCGGGCGACGGCGCCCGACGGCATGGCGACACACCCCGTGGCCCGGGCCCTGGCGGTGGTGGCCGCCCTGCACGAGCGCCGGTGGTGGCACGAGCCGTCGGCCATGGTGGCCCAGGCCTTCGACGACCTGCGCAGCTTCGAGTTGTGCCTGGCGTACCACCGCCCACGCGACCACTGGCACCGGCTGCGGTGGCTGCAGGACCAAGCCCGCCTGTTCGACGAGACCGTCGGTGGCCCGCTGCGGTCCTTCCTCCGGTGGGCCGACCTCCAGGCCGAGGACGACAGGCACAGCGGTGGCGTGGGACCACCGGACCCCGACGACGACGCCGTGCGGGTCATGACCGTGCACGGGGCCAAGGGTCTCGAGTTCCCGGTGGTGGTCCTGGCCGGGCTCGAGCGCGACGTCGGAGCCGGGCAGCGGGCTCCGGCCGTGCTGTGGGGCGAGGACGGCACGCCCGAGCTGCGGGCCCGCAAGGACCTCAAGTCGGGTGGCTACGACGTAGCCGGCGAGCGCCAGCGCCACCTCGATGCTCTCGAGCAGGACCGGCTCCTGTACGTCGGCATGACCCGGGCCCGCGACCACCTGGTCATAGCGCTGCATCACAAGGAACCGAAGGAAGGTGCCACCAACCTGACCGAGGCGGCCCGCCTGCACGACATCTGCGAACGCCACGACACCATGTGGCGACGCCTGCCGGCGGACGACGCCGTGGCGCCGGCGGGTCCGGTGGCGGCCGCCGCGGTGCCACCGCCGCCAGCGGTGGCGGGGGGCGGCCCGTCGCCCGCCTCCACCCACGGCGCGGTGGCGTCCCCGGTACCCGGGCCTGTCCGGGCCGGGACCGGGGCAGGTGCCGATCCGGTGGTGGTCGCCTGGCGCGACCGCCTCGAGTCCTTCACGGCCCGGCGCGACCGCGCCCTGGCCGCGGGCCGCAGTGCGCCCGTCACCACGGCCACCGCCGTGGCCGAGCACGCCGCCGGCGCCGTGGCCGAGCACGCCGCCGGCCCGGGCGCCGCCGGCGCGGGCGCCGCCGGTCGCCGGCGCACCTCGACACCACCGGACGCCGGGTCCCCCGACGCCACCGGCGCGCTGTGGCGCGACACCGAGGTGTCGCTCCAAGTGGGGCGGGCCGTGCACGGCGCCCTGGCGTCGATCGACATCACCACCGGCCTCGACGCGGCCGGACGGCCGGCCCCGGACGTGGCGCGGGCGCGGGCCGCGGCCCAGGGCGTGGGGGCACACGCCGGCGACGTCGCCGCCATGGTGGGCGGGGCGCTGCGGGCCCCAGCGGTCAGGGCGGGGGCGGGGCGGCGGCACTGGCGCGAGCTGTACGTGGCCGTGCCCGTCGGCGACGGCGGTGTCCTCGAGGGTTACGTGGACCTCGTGGTCGAGGGTGAGGACGGCCTGGTGGTGGTGGACTACAAGACCGACCGCGTCGACGGGCGGGCCGGCGTGGACGCCGCCGCCGCCCGGTACGGGCCGCAGCTGGCGAGCTACGCCCTCGCCCTCGAAGAGGCCACCGGCGTCTCCGTGCGCCGGTGTGTCCTCGTCTTCGTGGGCAGCGGCGAGCCCGTCGAGCACGTGATCGAGGGTCCGGCACTCGACACCGCACGCGCCGCGGCCCGGCGTGCCGCCGAGGAGCTGGTGGCGAGCCGGTGACACGGCGCGCCCGGCAGCGCAGCGGCGTCGCTCAGGTGGCGGCCACTCCCCCGAGCTCGTCGTCGTGGTCGTCGGCGTCGCCACGACCCGACCCCTCGATGAGCTCGAGACCCGGCTCGCCCACCCAGGCCGGCACGCCCAGCTCCGGCGCCTGCAGCCGGCGGGCCACGGCGTCGACGGTCTCCAACTCGGGGAGCTCCTTGTCGGCGTCGCCCACCACCCCGAGGTCGTGGAAACGCCGCGCCTGCGGCAGGACGTTGCGCTCGAGCGAACCGACGGCCTTGTTGTAGGCGTCGACGGCACCCCCCAGACTGCGGCCGGTCCGGGCCATGTGCTCGCCGAAGGTGGCGAGACGCTTGTAGAGCTCACGGCCCATGTCCTGCACCTCACGGGCGCTGTCGGCCAGCGCCTCCTGTTGCCACCCGTAGGCGACGGTCCGGAGCAGGGCGATGAGCGTGGTGGGCGTGGCCAGCAGGACGTGGCTGGCCACGGCGTGCTCGAGCAGCGACGAGTCGTGCTCGAGGGCGGCGGCCAGGAGGGGATCGCCGGGCACGAAGGCCACGACGAACCCGGGTGAGCCCTCGAAGCTCTGCCAGTACGCCTTCTTCGACAGCGAGTCCACGTGCGAGCGGAGATGGCGGGCGTGGGACACGAGGTGCACCCGGCGTGCTTCGTCGTCGGTGGCGTCGTTGGCGTCGAGGAAGCCCTGCAACGGGACCTTGGCGTCCACGACCACGCACCGGCCGCCGGGGAGGCGGACCACCATGTCGGGCCGCGTCCTGCCCTCGACCCCGTCCGCGCTCACCTGTTCGTCGAAGTCGCAGTGCTCGAGCATCCCGGCCATCTCGACCACCCGGCGCAGCTGCATCTCACCCCACCGGCCGCGCGTGGCCGGGGAGCGGAGCGCCGTGACCAGGTTGCGGGTCTCGGACTGCAGCTTCTCCTGCGAATGGGTGAGCTGCTTCACCTGCTCGCTCAGTCCCGCGTAGGCGCCCTGCCGGTCGAGCTCGAGGCGCCGCAGGCCTTCCTCGTACCGGCCGAGCTGGTCGCGCAACGGGAGGAGCAACTGCTCGATGGCCTGCGTGCGCAGGTCGAGATCCCCGCGGGCCGACTGGTGGGCCTGGGCCAGGCGGGCGTCGGCCAGCTCCAGGAACTGCGAGTTGTTCTGCTCCAGGGCGCGGCGCGACAGCTCGGCGAATTCGCCCACCAGCTGGCGGCGGACGTCCTCGGACGCCTCGTGGCGCTCCCGGACGGCGGCTCGCTCGTGCTCGAGGGCGGCCTGCAGGGCACCCACCTCGGCCCGGGCCGCGGCCACCGCGGCGGAACGTCCGGCCTCCACCTGCGCCGCCCGGGCCGAAGCCCGGGCCGACGCCACCGCCAGGGCGACCACGGCACCGCCGGTGGCACCCACCACCACACCCACCACGAGTCCGACGATCATGGGGTCCCCCTCACGTGAATTCCCTGCTCCGAGGGTTCACGCGCGGAGCGTACCGCCGAGGTGTAACACCCCCGGGGACCCCGTCGGGGCCACCGGTGGGCACAGCCGAACAGGTAGCGTCGACCTTGGTGCGCAAAGGCGCGACGGCGCGAGGTACGGGCACGAACCCCGGGGACGGCCCGGCCGGTGCCACCGACGCCGGCACCGGCGCCACGGGGGCCGGCGCGGCTGCGGGGGGCGGCGCCACCACCACCGGGGCCGGCCGCGGGCGCGGCACCGACCAGGCCCGCGACCCCTTGCGGCGCTTCGCACCCGAGGAGCTGATCGAGGACTTCCGGCTGGCGTGCCTGTCCCGTGCCCTCGACGACCGCGAGATCGTGCTGCAGAAGCAGAGCCGGGTGTTCTTCCAGATATCGGGGGCCGGCCACGAGATCCTGCTGTTGGCCCTGGCGCGCTCGCTGCGCCCCGCCTACGACTGGTTCTTCCCCTACTACCGCGACCGGGCACTCGTGCTCGGCCTGGGGGTGACCCCGCTCAGCATCATGCTCGAGGCGGTGGGGTCGTCACTCGACCCCGCCTCGGGCGGCCGGCAGATGCCGTGCCACTGGGGCGACGTGTCGAGGAACATCGTCACCCAGTCGAGCCCGACGGGGAGCCAGTGCCTGCCCGCCGTGGGGTGTGCCGAGGCCGGCCGCTACATCGTCCGCCGACCGGGCCTCCCGGGCTGCAGCGCCCAGGGCGACGAGGTGACCTACGTGTCGATGGGCGAGGGCGCCACCTCGCAGGGCGAGTTCTGGGAGAGCCTCAACACCGCCTGCCGCCTGCACCTGCCCACGCTGTTCGTGGTGGCCGACAACGGGTACGCCATCTCGGTGCGGGCCGCCGACCAGTCGCCCGCACCCGTGGCCGAACTGGTGCGGGGCTTCCGTGGGCTGGCCATCACGAAGATGGAGGGCTGGGACTACGCGTCGTGCCGCACCAAGGGCGCCCGGGCCATCGCCAGGGTCAGGGCGGGCGAGGGCCCCAGCCTCATCCACGCCCATGTCACCCGGCCGTATTCGCACTCGTCGGCCGACTCGCAGGCCAAGTACCGCGACGCCGACGAACTGGCGGCGGAACAGGCGCACGATCCCATCGACACCTTCGAGCGCGACCTCGTGGCCGCCGGCATCCTCACCCCGGACGAGGCGGCCCGCGTGCGGGCCGAGGCAGGCGACAGCGCCGCCCGAGCCGCCGACGAGGCGCTGCGGGCGCCCCGCCCCGATCCCGCCACCGTGACCGACAACGTGGTGCGGCTCCCCCCGATGCCCGAGCCCGAGGCCGAGCCGGCACCGGCGCCGGAGGCGACCGACCCGGTGGTCATGGCCGACGCCATCCGCCTGACGCTCCACGAGCTGCTCGCCGGGGACGAGCGCATCCGGGTGTTCGGCGAGGACGTGGCCGACGCCGACGACGAGGTCCTCGACCACGTCGAGGGCAAGGGTGGTGTGTTCGGGGTGACGCGCGGGCTGCAGCGGCGCTTCGGCTCGGCCCGCTGCTACAACACCCCGCTGTCGGAGTCCAACATCGTGGGCCGGGGCATCGGCCAGGCCATCCGGGGGTTGAAACCCTGCGCCGAGATCCAGTTCTTCGACTACATCTGGCCCGCCATGCAGCAGCTGCGCAGCGAGGCGGCGACCACCCGTTGGCGCTCCAACGGCGACTTCCAGTGCCCGCTGGTGGTGCGCGTCGCCATCGGCGGCTACCTGACCGGGGGCGCCATCTGGCACTCCCAGAGCGGCGAGTCGATCTTCGCCCACATCCCGGGGCTCCTCGTCGCCTTTCCGTCACGCGCCCGCGACGCCGTGGGCCTCCTGCGCAGTGCCTTCGCCGCCGACGACCCCGTGCTCTTCCTGGAGCACAAGCACCTCTACCGCCAGCGCTACGCCGCCGACCCCGTACCCCACGCCGGATGGGCCCTGCCCTTCGGGCGCGCCACGGTGGTGCGTCCCGGGCACGATCTCACCATCGTCACCTGGGGCGCCACCGTCCAGAAGTCGCTGGTGGCGGCCGACCAGCTCGAGGGCGAGGGGTGCTCGGTCGAAGTGGTGGATCTGCGCACCATCGCGCCGTGGGACCACGACCTCGTGTGCGAGTCGGTGCAGCGCACGAGCCGGCTGTTGGTGGTGCACGAGGACACGCTGACGGCGGGGTTCGGGGCCGAGGTGGCCGCCTGGGTGGCGGGGAACTGCTTCTGGGCCCTCGACGCCCCCGTCGCCCGCGTCACGGCGACGGACACCTTCGTCGCCTACGAGCCCTCCCTCGAAGAGGCCATCCTCCCCCAGGTCGACGACATCGTGACGGCGGCGCGCGGCCTCGCCGCTGTGTGAGCCGGGGGCGACGGGGCGCGTGGACCGGGTCGTGGTGGTCGGAGCGGGGTTCGGCGGCCTGAGCGCCGCCCGTCACCTGGCGGGCCATGCGGTCGAGGTGACGATCGTCGACCGCCACAACTTCCACACCTTCCAACCCCTGCTGTACCAGGTGGCGACGGCCGGGCTCGAGCCCGCCGACGTCGCCTACCCCGTGCGCACCATCTTCGGCCGCGTGCCCAACGTGGTCTTCCGTCACGGGCGGGCCGAGTCGGTCGACCTCGACGGGCGTCGGGTCGTCCTGGCCGACGGCTCCATGCTCGACTACGACCAGCTGGTGGTGGCCACCGGCGCCACCACCGGCTTCTTCGGCGTCCCCGGGGCGCGGCAGCACGCCGTGCCGCTCTACACGCTGGCCGACGCCCGGCGGGTCCGCAACGACGTCCTGTCGAGCCTCGAGGCGGCCGACGCCCGGCCGCAGGACTTCGACGGCGGCGCACCCACGTTCGTGGTGGTGGGTGGGGGTGCCACCGGGGTGGAGATGGCCGGGGCCCTGGTGGAGCTGCTGGACGTGTCGGTCCGACGGGACCGGCTGCGCATCGACCCCGAGCGCACCCGTGTCGTCCTGCTCGAGGCGGGGGGGCGACTGCTCGCCGGCTTCGACCCCGAGGCCGGGCGCTACGCCCTCGACACCCTGGTCGGGCGGGGGGTGGACGTNCGCCTGGGCACGGCAGTGGCCGAGGTGGACGGGGACGGCGTGCGACTGGCCGACGGCACCTCGATCACGGCGGCGGTGGTGGTGTGGGCGGGCGGCGTCACCGTCGACGGCACCCTGGCGTCGCGACTGCCCGCCGGGCACGGGCGGGGCGGGCGCGTCGCCCTCGAGCCCGATCTGACGCTGCCCGACCACCCGGAGGTGTTCGTGGTTGGTGACGCCGCGGCGGTGCCGTGGGGGCCCGGACGGCCCGAGGCGTGCCCCCAGGTGGCCCAGGTGGCCATCCAGTCGGGGCGCCACGTGGCCGGGCAGATCGTGCGGCGGGCGCAGGGCATGTCCACCACCGCCTTCGCCTACCGCGACAAGGGCCTCATGGCCACCATCGGCCGCCACGCCGCCGTGGCCCAGCTGCGACGCGGTCCCATCCTGCGCGGCACGCTCGGATGGCTCGCCTGGCTGGGTCTGCACCTCGTCTACCTGGTCGGATTCCGGAACAAGGTGATCGTGCTGGTCAACTGGTTCTGGCGGTACCTCGACTGGCCGTCGGGGCCGCGCCTCATCGTGGCCGACGTGGAGGCGGACGACTGACCGTGAGGATCGCGATGGCGGCGCGCACCCCCTACCCGACGGGGGGCGGGACCACTACGGTGACGTCGTGATCAAGCGCGTGGCGGTCCCCGTGGAGGACGCCGACGATGTCGCCGAGGGTCTGCACCGCATCGACCGGGAGATCATCAAGCTCTTCGCGCTGGTCGGTGAGGGTGTGGCCGGTGCCACGCACTCGCTGCTGGCGGGGGACCGCGAGGCGGCGCGGGTCCTGGCCGAGAGCGACGAGACGATCGACACCCTCTACCGCGAGGTCGAGCAGCTGGCCCAGAGCCAGCTCGCCCAGCGGGCCACCGGGCCCGAGGAGCTGCGGTATCTCGTCGCAGTGTTGCGCATGCTGCCCGAGCTCGAGCGCAGCGGCGACCTGGCCGAGCACGTATCGCGGCGGGCGGTGCGCGGCCTCGGGGTCGAGCTGTCCCCCCGGGCCCGCGGGCTCGTCGAGCAGATGGGGGAGGTGGCGTGCGACATGTGGCGGGCGACGGCCGACGCCTACGCGGACCGCGAACCCGACGTGGCCGAGGACGTCGAATCGCTCGACGACGAGCTCGACGAGCTCCACGTGACGCTCACGGCCGAGATCGCCAGCGGGTCCATGCCGCTGCCCGTCGCCATCGAGGCGGCGCTGGTGGCCCGCTTCTACGAACGCTTCGGCGACCACGCCGTCAACCTGGCCCGGCGGATCTCGGTCCTGTCGGGCCGCGGGGGCTGGGCGTAGGCGACGGGGACGGCAGGGCGCTCAGGGCGCGCCGCGGGCCAGCAGGGCCTCGGCGATCTGCACGGCGTTGAGCGCGGCACCCTTGCGCAGGTTGTCCCCCGACACGAACAGCACCAGACCGTGGGCCACGGTGGTGTCGCGCCGCAGCCGCCCGACGAGGACGGGGTCGATGCCGGCGGCGGCGAGCGGGGTGGGGACGTCCACCACGCGCACCCCGGGGGCCCGCTCGAGGAGGTCCCGGGCCCGCTCCACCGTGAGCTCGCGCCGGAACCCGGCGTTGATCGACAGGCTGTGACCGGTGAAGACCGGGACACGCACGCACGTGCCCGACACCTCGAGGTCGGGGACGGCGAGGATCTTGCGGCTCTCGTCGCGCAGCTTCTGCTCCTCGTTCGTCTCCCCCGAGCCGTCGTCGACCAACCGGCCGGCCAACGCCAGCACGTTGTGGGCCACCGGCCCCCCGAAGACGCCCGGCGGCGGGAACTCGACGCCGGCGCCGTCGAAGGTGAGCTCCGCCGCGCTCCCCACCGTTTTGACGAGCTGCTCGTCGAGCTCGCGCACACCGGCACCGCCCGCGCCCGACACCGCCTGATAGGTCGAGATCACCAGGCGCTCGAGGGCGGCTTCCCGGTGCAGGGGGCCGAGCACGGGCATGGCCACCATGGTGGTGCAGTTGGGGTTGGCCACGATCCGCTTGGGGATGTTCCCGAGGGCTTCCGCGTTGACCTCGGGAACCACCAGGGGCACGTCCGGGTCCATGCGCCACGCCGAGGAGTTGTCGATGACGACGGCCCCGGCCGCGGCGATGCGGGGCGACAGGGTGCGCGATGCCGTCGCCCCGGCCGACAGGATGGCGATGTCCACCCCGCCGAAGTCGGCCGACTCGGCCACTTCGACCTCCACCTCGCCCCCGGCCCAGGGAAGCCGCCGTCCGGCGGAACGGGCCGAGGCGAAGAAGCGCACGTCGTCGAGGGGGAAGGCGCGCTCGGCCAGCACCGTCCGCATCATCGACCCCACCTGGCCCGTGGCCCCGACCACGGCGACACGCATGGACCGAGCCTACCGTGCGGTCCTCAGGTGCCCGAGAGCCCGAAGGCCTCGTGCAGCAGCCGCACCGCCTCCTCCACCCGGTCGGCCCGGACCACGCACGACAGCCGGATGCTCGAGGTGGAGATCATCTCGATGTTGATCCCGGCGGCGGCGAGCGTCTCGAACATGGTGGCCGACACCCCGGGGTGGCTCCGCATCCCCGCGCCCACGAGCGACACCTTGGCGATGGCGTCGTCGGCCAGCACCTCGCCCGCACCGATCCCGGGCGCCAGGCCCTGGACGACCAACAGGCCGGCGTCGAGGTCCGTCTTGGGCACGGTGAAGGAGATGTCGGTGGTGCCGTGCTGCGACACGTTCTGGACGATGGTGTCGACGTTGACGGCGCGGTCGGCGAGCGTCCGGAACAGGCGGGCGGCGATACCGGGCTGGTCGGGGACACCGGTGACGGTGATCTTCGCCTCGGAGGTGTCGTGGGTGACGGCGGTGACGACAGCCTGCTCCATGGAAGGATCCTCCTCGACCACCCAGGTGCCGGGCTCCCAGGTGAAGCTGGAACGGACGTGCAGGGGCACGCCGTGGTTACGGGCGAACTCGACCGAGCGCAGCGCCAGCACCCGGGCCCCGCTGGCGGCGATGTCGAGCATCTCCTCGAAGCTCACCCGGGCCAGGCGGTGGGCCTGGGGCACGATGCGGGGGTCGGCACTGAAGACCCCGGGCACGTCGGTGTAGATCTCGCACGCCTCGGCGCCCAGCGTGGCGGCGAGGGCCACGGCGGTGGTGTCGGAACCGCCCCGTCCCAGGGTGGTGACGTCCCGGTCGGGCGACACGCCCTGGAAGCCCGCCACCACCGGGACCCGCCCGTGCGCCAGGGCGTCGCGCAACCGGTCCCCGCGCACTTCGACGATCTTGGCCTTGAGGTGCGTGGCGTCGGTGATGATGCCGGCCTGGCTGCCGGTGAAGGACACGGCCTCCACGCCCAGCTCGGCCAGGGCCATGCACAGCAGCGCCATCGACACCCGCTCCCCCGAGGTGAGGAGCATGTCGAGCTCTCGTGGCGGCTGCACCGAGCTGACGTCGCCCGCCAGGCGCAGGAGGTCGTCGGTGGTCTTGCCCATGGCGCTCACCACGACCACCACGTCGGTGCCCTGGCGCCGGGTCCGGGCCACGTGGTCTGCCACGGCCCGCACGCGCTCGGCGTCGCCCACCGAGGTCCCGCCGTACTTCTGCACCAGGAGCGCCACACGTCGACGCTACCTGCTGCGCCTCCCGATCCCGGACGGGTCGAGACGGGTCGGGACCCCTGCCCGGAGCTCCCGAGGCAGGCCGGGCGCGGTGCGGGTGGCCCGAGCATGGGCCGGCGCCGGCGCCGGGTAGGGTGTCGGGCCGTGCCGACCGAGAAGCGGACCCGTAAGCGTGCGGCGCGTGACGCCAAGAATGCGGCGCTGCAACGCCAGCGCAAGCGACGGGCCACCGTCCGCCGCACCATCACCCTCGTCGTGATCGTCGGGATCGCCGTGGGCATCTACGCCCTGGCCAGCGGGGGCAAGTCCACGCCCAAGGCGAAGCTCACGGCCACCCAGATCGCCCAGCAGACGGCCAACACCGCCGCCGTGGCCGCCGGGTGCCCGTCCGATCCGACCAAGGCGCTCAGCAAGCCCAAGTGGAGCAAGGCGCCGGCCATGACCATCGACACGTCCAAGACCTACACGGCCACCGTCAAAACGGACGTGGGTACGTTCGTCATCGCCCTCGACGCCGCCCACACGCCCGTGTCGGTGAACAACTTCGTCTTCCTGACCGATCACGACTTCTACAACTGCGTGATCTTCCACCGCGTCATCCCGACCTTCATGGACCAGACGGGTGACCCGACCGGAACGGGGACGGGCACGCCCGGCTACCAGTTCACGGACGGGGTACCCAAGACCGCCAGCCCGCAGTACCCCATCGGCTCGGTGGCCATGGCCAACGACGCCACCCCTTCCAGCAACGGGAGCCAGTTCTTCATCGTCACCGGGTCCGAGGGCGAAAACCTGCAGAACAACTACACGCTGTTCGGGCAAGTCACCTCGGGCATGAGCGTGGTCGACAAGATCAACGCCGACGGCAACGCCGGCGCGTCCGCCAACGGCGTGCCTCCCAAGGTCATCCACCGCATGCTGAAGGTCACCATCTCGTCCACCTAGGACCGAGGAGAACGCCCGTGCCCACCGAAGCCCCAGCCACCGACGGATCGAGCCCCCAGCGCCGGACCTTCGACGCCGAGCCGCCCATGGTCATCGACGTCGACAAGCGCTACACGGCGACCATGGTCACCTCCAAGGGGACCTTGACGATCGCCCTCAGCCCCGCATCGGCACCCCGGACGGCCAACAACTTCGTCTTCCTGGCCCGCTACCACTACTTCGACGGCGTCGTGTTCCACCGCGTCATCCCGGGGTTCGTGCTCCAAGGCGGCGACCCCACCGGGACGGGACGGGGTGGGCCGGGGTACACCTTCGCCGACGAGCTGCCTGCCGCCGGGCGCTACGAGCTGGGGTCGCTGGCCATGGCCAACGCCGGTCCCGACACCAACGGGAGCCAGTTCTTCGTCATCTCCGGGCCCGACGGCATGCGGCTGCCGCCGAGCTACTCGTTGTTCGGCAAGGTCGTGTCCGGCCTCGAAGTGGTGGCCGACATCGACGCCCTGGGCTCGCGCTCGGGCAAGCCGAAGGAGACGGTCACCATCGAGTCGGTGACCATCGCCGAGTCCGACTGACGACGACCGGCCCCCATGGGCCGCCCGGCGGCGGCGGCGTCAGTGGGGCAGGGCGTCGAAGCCGGCCGGCTCCCCGCTCACGAACACCTGCACCGTCCCCTCCCCTGCCTGGCGCCAACCGCCGTCGGGATCGCGCACCAGGGCGGTGCGCTCGGGGACGCCCACCACGGGGAGGCCGGGCGCGGCCAGGGCGATGGACCGGTGCACCTTCTCCGCGTTCTCGTTGCCGAAGTGGGGGATGACGGCGAGCTGTTCCACCATGCCGAGCCCGACGGTCAGGGCCCCGCCGCGGGGGTCCACCATGGGATCGGTGAGCACCATCGCGCCCGCCGACGACCCGGCCACGACCGCGCCGCCGCGCCACGCCTCGAGCAGGGCGGCCCACACCGCCGACGCCTTGAGGACCGACCGCAGATGCATGGCCGAGCCGCCGCCGAGATAGACGAAACGGCTCTGGCGCACCTGGGCGGCGTTGGCCTCGTCCTCGGCGTCGGCACGGCCCAGGACCATGAGGCCCCGGGCACCACCACCGAGTGAGGCGAACCAGGCCTGGGCGTTGGCCACCGCCTTGTCGGGATGCTCGTAGGCGGCCGCGGTGGGGAGCACGAGCACCTCGGTCGCGCCCGATGCACGCAGGAGCTCGGCGTCGAAGGCCTCGCACCCCGGCTGCCACTCGTCCCCGCCCACGAGAGCCAGCGGCCCGCACCGCCCCTTCGTCGCACCCATGGCGCGACACCTTAGGGGGAGGCCGCCGTCCGTGATCGCACCGAACCCGGGGACGTAGGCTGCGGCCGATGCCCCAGGGTCCACACTTCGAGGGGAAGGTGGCCATCGTCACCGGGGCGGGATCGGGGATCGGCAGGGCACTGGCGGCGGCGCTCGCCCACCGCGGGGCCACGGTGGTACTGGCCGACATCGACGAACCGGCGGCCGAGGCCGCCGCCGAGGCACTGGCGGCCGGGCCGCCGGGGCGGGCGTCGGGTGTGGCCCTCGACGTCACCGACCACGAGGCGGTGGCCGAGCTCGTCGAGCGGACGGCACGCGACCACGGGCATCTGGACTTCGTGTTCAACAACGCCGGCGTGGCCATGGGCGGTGCCGCCCACGAGATGACCGTGGCGCACTGGAACCGCGCCATCGACGTCAACCTGCGCGGCGTGGTACACGGCGTGGTGGCCGCCTATCCCCTCATGGTGCGCCAGGGCTACGGGCACATCGTCAACACGGCGTCGCTGGCCGGCCTGCTCCCCGCGCCCGTGCTCGCCCCGTACGGCATGACCAAGCACGGCGTGGTCGGGCTGAGCACGAGCCTGCGCATGGAGGGAGTGGCCCACGGCGTGCGGGTCAGCGTCGTGTGCCCCGGCGTGATCGACACCCCCATCCTCGACAAGGGCAACCCCCCGGACCTCCCCCCGCTGTCGACGATGCCCGACGGCCGCAAGATGCTCACGGCCGTGATCGGCGAGCCCTATCCGGCTCCGGCGCTGGCGGCCGACGTCCTGGCCGGCGTGGCCCGCAACCGGGCCATCATCGTCACCCCCCGCCACGCCCGGGTGGCGTGGCGCACGTACCGCCTGTCGCCCCGGCTCGTCATGGACCTGGGCCCCCGACGCATGCCGCGCGAGATGCGCCGCCAGGCCTCCTGATCCCGCTCCCCCCGCCGGCCCGAGCCGGCCGGCGGGGCTGCGCCCGGACCTGTCGGGCCGGAGCCGGGGACGCAGATCGGGCCCCTCGGGGAGGCCTGGCATGTAACCGGCCGGTAACATGCATGCCATGTCGATCAAGCGGGTGGGAATCGTCGGGTCGGGCATCATGGGGTCGGGCATCGCCGAGACGTTGGCGGTACACGGCATCGAGGTCGTCCTGCGCTCCAGGGCCCAGGCCACGGCCGACGGCATGGTGGCCGGGATGGAGAAGTCGCTGACCCGCCAGGTCGACAAGGGCAAGATCGAGGCCGGTGACCGTGACGCCGCCCTGGCCCGGGTGACCGCCGTCTCCGATCTGGGCGAGCTGGCCGAGTGCGACCTGGTGATCGAGTCGGTGGTCGAGGACCTGGGGGTGAAGAAGCACCTCTTCTCCGAGCTCGACCGCATCTGCCCCGACCACGCCGTCCTGGCCACCAACACCTCCACCCTGCCGGTGGTGGAGATGGCCATGGAGACGGGCCGGCCGGACAAGGTGTGCGGCATCCACTTCTTCAATCCCGCCCCCGTCATGACGCTCGTCGAGGTGGTGCGACCCATCACGGCCTCCGACGACACCATCGCCACCGCCAAGGCGCTGGCCGAGGTGTGCGAGAAGACGCCGGTGGAGGTGAAGGACCAGGCCGGCTTCATCGTGAACGCCCTCCTCTTCCCCTACCTGAACAACGCCGTGCGGCTGCTCGAGAACGGGGTCGCCACCCGCGACGACATCGACACGGCCATGAAGGGCGGGTGCGGATTCCCCATGGGGCCCTTCGCCCTCCTCGACCTCGTCGGCCTGGACACGAGCGTCGCCATCCTCGACGCCCTGTACGAGGAGTTCCGCGACCCCAACTACGCCGTGGTGCCGCTGCTGCGGCGCATGGTGGCCGCCGAACTGTGCGGCCGGAAGTCGGGCAAGGGGTTCTTCGACTACCACCGGTGAGGTGAGCGACGTGGCGTCTCCGGGCGAAGGCCGGGACAAACCCTGGGTCATGCGCACGTACTCGGGTCACACCTCGGCCCGGGCCTCGAACCGCCTGTACCGCACCAACCTGGCCAAGGGCCAGACCGGGCTGTCGATCGCCTTCGACCTGCCCACCCAGACGGGGTACGACCCCGACGCGCCCGAGGCGATGGGCGAGGTGGGGAAGGTGGGCGTGCCGGTCGTGCACCGCGGCCACATGGACGAGCTCATGGAGGGCATCCCCGTCGAGGCGATGAACACCTCGATGACCATCAACGCCACCGCCGCCTGGCTGCTCGGGCTCTACGTGGCGCACGCCGAGGACACCGGGGTCGACCGCCGGGTCCTGCAGGGCACGACCCAGAACGACATCGTGAAGGAGTACCTGTCCCGGGGCACCTACATCTTCCCCCCGGGGCCGAGCCGCCGCCTCATCGTGGACATGATCGCCTTCACGGTGCGCGAGGTCCCCAGATGGAACCCCATCAACGTGTGCAGCTACCACCTCCAGGAAGCGGGGGCCACCCCCGTGCAGGAGGTCGCCTTCGCCCTGGCCACGGCCATCGGGGTGCTCGACGCGGTGCGGGACTCGGGCAAGGTGGGGATGTCGGAGATCCCGGCGGTGGTCGGGCGCATGTCGTTCTTCGTCAACGCCGGCATCCGCTTCGTCGAGGAGATGTGCAAGGTGCGGGCCTTCACCCGCATGTGGGACCGCATCTGCCTGGAGCGCTACGGCGTGGAGGATCCCCGGCTGCGCCGGTTCCGCTACGGCGTGCAGGTCAATTCGCTGGGCCTCACCGAGGCCCAGCCCGAGAACAACGTTCCCCGGATCGTCCTCGAGGCGCTCGGTGTCACCCTGTCGCGCGACGCCCGGGCCCGGGCCATCCAGCTGCCGGCGTGGAACGAGGCCCTGGGGTTGCCGCGGCCCTGGGACCAGCAGTGGTCTTTGCGGATCCAGCAGATCCTGGCCTTCGAGACGGACCTCCTCGAGTACGGGGACCTGTTCGAGGGTTCGACCGTGGTGGAGGCCAAGACGGCTGAGCTGGTGGACGCGGCGCAGGCCGAGCTCGACGAGGTCCTCGCCCTGGGCGGGGCCTTCGAGGCCGTGGAGGAGCTCAAGCGCCGGCTCGTCCGCAGCCAGGCGGAGCGGGTGCGACGCATCGAGACAGGGGAGCTGCTCGTGGTGGGGGTCAACGCCTTCACCGAGACCGAGCCCTCCCCCCTCGAGAACGGGGAGGACGGTGTCGCCACCATCTTGAAGGTGGACCCGGCCGCCGAGGCCGAGCTGCGCGCCGACGTGACGGCATGGCGGGCAGGACGCGACGCCGCCGCGGTGGGCGCCGCCCTGGACGAGCTGCGGCGGGCGGCGCAGGACGAGGACGACAACCTCATGCCCGCCACCATCGCCCTGGCCCACGCGGGCGGGACCACCGGGGAGTGGGCGGGAGCCCTGCGCCAGGTGTTCGGCGAGTACCGGGCCCCGACGGGGGTGGCCGGTGGAGTGGGCCAGCGGGGAACCGAGCTCTCGGCCGTGCTGGCGCGGTCGCGCCGATTGGCGGAGGCCGGCGGCGGCCCACCCCGGCTGCTCGTGGCCAAACCCGGGCTCGACGGGCACTCCAACGGCGCCGAGCAGATCGCGGTGGCCGCCCGCGATGCCGGGTTCGAAGTGATCTACCAGGGCATCCGGCTGAGCCCGGAGCAGATCGCGGCCGCGGCGCGCGACGAGGACGTGGACGTGGTGGGCATCTCGATCCTGTCAGGCAGCCACCTCGAGCTCGTCCCCGAGGTCCTCGACCGCCTGCGCGCCGCCCACGTCGACGCCCCGGTGGTGGTGGGCGGCATCATCCCGCCCGAGGACGCCGAGGTGCTCAAGGGCAAGGGCGTAGCCGCCGTCTACACGCCGAAGGACTTCCAGCTCGGGCGCATCGTGGACGAGCTCGTGTCGTTGGCGGGCCAGCACCGCGCCCGGCACGACGACTGACGCCCCCACCCGGGCACGGCCACATGCCGGGGCTCGCCCCCGACCGCACCTTCAGACCCGGCGTCGCGGGCGCTGGCGACGCGTCACCGTCGGTTCCATCCACCACCGGCCGCTGAAGCGCCAGGCGGCGGGGCGCTCCCGGTCGGCTTCCTCCTCCACCTGTGGACGGGGCCAGGCCTCCTGCACCGCGGCCACGATGGCAGCCAGCACGGCGGGGTCCGGCGCGGGCCGCACCGAGACCACCTCGGGGGCGCCCCGGTCGGACGCGGCACTCACAGCGGCACGTTGCCGTGCTTGCGCTTGGGCAGGTCCTCGCGTTTGGAGGCGAGGAGCCGGAGGCTGCGGACCAGGACGCGCCGCGTCTCGGAGGGGTCGATGACGTCGTCGACGTATCCCCGTTCGGCCGCCACGTACGGGTTGGCATAGCGCTCCGTGTACTCCTCCACGAGCTCCGCCCGTCGCGCCACGGGGTCGGACGCCTCGGCCAGCTCGCGGCGGTAGACGATCTCGACGGCGCCCTGGGGGCCCATGACCGCCAGCTCCGCCGACGGCCAGGCGAAGGCCAGATCGGCACCGATGGACTTGGAGTTCATGACCACGTAGGCGCCGCCGTACGCCTTGCGGGTGATGACCTGGATGCGGGGCACCGTCGCTTCGCAGTAGGCGTACAGCAGCTTGGCGCCGTGCCGGATGATGCCGCCGTACTCCTGGTCCGTCCCCGGCATGAAGCCCGGAACGTCCACGAACGTCACCAGCGGGATGTTGAAGGCATCGCAGGTCCGGACGAAGCGCGCCGCCTTTTCGGAGGAGTCGATGTCGAGGACGCCGGCCAGCACGGCGGGCTGGTTGCCCACGATCCCCACCACCCGGCCGTCGATGCGGGCGAAGCCGCACGTGATGTTCATGGCCCAGTGCGGATGGATCTCGAAGTAGTCCCCGTCGTCGACCACCGAGGTGATCAACCGCTTCATGTCGTAGGGCTGGTTGGGGGAGCTCGGCATGAGATCGACCAGCTCGGGCGTCCCCCGGTCGGGGTCGTCTTCGGTGTCGGCGCGCGGCGGTTCCTCGAGGTTGTTCGAGGGCAGGAAGGACAACAGGTAGCGGACGTCGTCCAGGCAGGTCTTTTCGTCGGGGGCCACGAAGGTCGCCACGCCGGACTTGGTGGCGTGGCTCATGGCCCCCCCGAGCTCCTCGAGGGTGACGTCCTCGCCGGTGACGGTCTTCACCACGTCGGGACCGGTGATGAACATGTGGCTCGACTGGTTGACCATGAAGATGAAGTCCGTCATGGCCGGCGAGTAGACGGCACCGCCGGCGCACGGACCCAGGATCACGCTCACCTGGGGGATCACGCCCGAAGCGCGCACGTTGCGGTGGAAGATCCCGCCGTAGGAGTGCAGCGACACCACGCCTTCCTGGATGCGGGCTCCGGCCCCGTCGTTGAGCCCGATCATGGGCACGCCGATCGACTCCGCCAGGTCCATGACCTTGTGGATCTTCTCGGCGAAGACCTCACCGAGCGCCCCGCCGAACACCGTGAAGTCCTGGCTGAACACGCACACACGCCGGCCGTCGACGGTGCCGAAGCCCGTGATGACGCCGTCGGTGTAGGGCCGCTTCTCCTCGAGCCCCATGCCGTGAGCCCGGTGGCGGGCCAGCATGTCGAGCTCCTGGAACGAGCCCTCGTCCAGGAGGTACTCGATACGCTCCCGGGCGGTCATCTTGCCCTTGGCATGCTGGCGCTCCACGGCGTGGGGCGAGCCGGCGTGCAGGGCCTCCTCCTTGCGGGCCTTCAGCTCGGCCAGCCGCTGCGACATGGAATGTTCCATGACGTCCGAGGCTACCGGGAGCCCGCGCGGGGCTCCACAAGGCGGAGCTCCACGATGCGGAGCACCACCGGGCGGGCACCGACCCGGGGCCCAGCTCGACCGGATCCCCGGGCACGGCGCCACGACGATCACACCGCGGCGGCCGGGACGACGCCAGGATGGAGCGGTGATCCGGACGGACGAAGAGCTCCGGGAACGGCGCCCGCGCCCCGCACCTCCCGACGGAAAGAAGCAGGCCGGGCGGCTACCGGGGCCGGCCCCGCGGTCGGCCGGGCCGGCATCGTCCCGGCGGCCGCACGCCGGACCGCAGGCGCCGCCGGACACCCGCCGGACGCGCCGCTCCGGACCGCCTCCCCGGCGCTTGAAGCTCACCCGACGCGGGGTGGCCGCGGGCGTGAGCGCGACCGTGGCACTGTTCGCCGGAGGGGCACTGGTCGGCACGCTCCTCACCCCGGCCGGGCCGCCCGGCCCGGGCACACCCCCGGCGTCGGTGGAGGTGGTCACGAGGACCGAGGCGGCGTCGGTGGCCTTCGACGGCGCCGCCGGGTGGCTGGCCGACGACCACGACGGCACGGTCCGCCGCTTCGACGCCGCCACGGGGAGACCCGTCGGCAGAGCGTTGCACGTGGGCGGCAGGCCGGTCGCGGTGACGACAGGGTACGGGCACGTGTGGGTGGCCGACATCTCGGGCAGCCGCGTGTGGGAGATCGACCCCGCCACGGGCAGAGCGGTGGGGGCGCCCATTGCCGTGGCGCAGGGCCCGGTGTCGCTGGTCGCCGGGGACGGCGGCGTCTGGGTGGCCAGTCTCCTGGCCGGGAGCGTCAGCCTGATCGACCCCCACGCCGGCAAGGTCGAGGCCTCGGCCGCGCTACCCGACGGCGCCGTACGACTGGCCATCGACCCGGACGGGGTGTGGGTGAGCGGCCAGACGCACACCCTGACCCGCATCTCCCCGCGGCCGGCCCGGGGGACGCTGCGGTGGCGGACGGTGGGGGTCGGACAGGGACCCCTGGGCGTGACGAGCGGTGACGGCGCCGTGTGGGTCGCCAACGTCCGGTCGGGCACGGTGTCGCGGATCGACCCCGCCTCCGTCCGGGTGACGGCCACCTACGCGGTGCCCGGTCCCGGGGGCGGCCAGGCCGATCCCGAGACGGTGGCCGTGTGGCGGGACCGGCTGTGGGTGGCCGACGGCCAGCAGGGGGTCGTCGAGGCGCTCGATCCGTCCACCGGGGCGCAGGTGGGCGCGACCGTGCGGCTCCCCGGCGTCCTGCGCCAGTTCGTCCTGGACGCCGACGGGACGCTGTGGGGCACGACCGCCAACCCCGGCACGGTGGTGCGGTTCGGCTGACCCGCCGGGCGGGTCCGAACGTCAGGCCGGCTCCTGCACCAGCTCGATGAGCGTGCCGAAGGCACCCTTGGGATGGACGAAGGCGACCGTGGTCCCACGTGAGCCCGGTCGGGGGGCCTCGTCGATGACGGCGCCACCGCCGCGTCGCACCGCCGCCAGCGCGGCCGCGCAGTCCTGGACCCGGTACCCGACATGGTGCAGGCCCTCGCCCCGGCGCTCCAGGAATTTGGCCACGGGTGAGTCCGGCCGGGTCGGGCACAGCAGCTGCACGTACGACTCGGCCACGGCGATGAGCGCCTCCTCCACGCCGTCGGACTCGATGCGCTCGCGGTGGCTCACGGTGGCACCGAAGGTGTCCCGGTAGTAGGCGATGGCGCCGTCGAGGTCGCGCACGGCGATGCCGACGTGGTCGAGCTCGGTCAGCATCGAACGGGCGGGGTCGTTGCCGTTGTCGCCGCTCATGCCCGGTGCCCCCGGAAGTGGGTGATCCGGTCCACGCCCACACGCTGGCGCAGCTCGGCATCGTCGATGCCCAGTCCGGCCTCGGGCGCCAGGCACAGGACGCCGATCTTGCCCTCGTGCAGGTTGTGGTGCACCTGGTAGGCGGCCTCGCCCACCTCCTCCAGGGCGTAGAGCGCCGACAGCGGCGGGACCACCTTGCCGTCGCAGATGAGCTGGTTGGCGTCCCACGCCTCGCGGTAGTTGGCGAAATGCGAGCCCTTGATGGTCTTCAGCTTCATCCACAGGTGCCGGTTGTCGTACTCGATCATGTAGCCCGAGGTCGCCGCACACGTGACGATGGTCCCCGCCCGCTTGCACACGAAGACCGAGGCGCCCATGGTCTGGCGCCCCGGATGCTCGAAGACGATGTCGGGATCCACTCCCACGAGCCCCCGGACGTCCTTGCCGAAACGGCGCCACTCCGACTCGTCCTGGGTGTGCTCGTCGCTCCAGAACCGGTAGCCCGCGGCGCGGCGGTCGATGACCGCCTCGACCCCCATGCCGTGGAGGAGATCCACCTTGTCGGGGGACGACACCACGCCCACGGGCGTGCCCCCACCGTTCAGGACGTGCTGCACGGCGTAGCTGCCCAGGCCGCCCGTGGCGCCCCACACCAGGACCCGGTCGCCCTGCTTCATCGCCGCGCCGTTCCTCGACACCAGCATGCGGTAGGCGGTGGAGTTGCACAGGGCGCTGACCGCCGCCTCCTCCCAGCTCAGGTGGCGCGCCTTGGGCATGAGCTGGTTGGCCTTCACCACCGTGAGATCGGCGAGCCCCCCGAAGTTGGACTCGAAACCCCAGATGCGCTGGTTGGCGGCCAGCATGGAGTCGTCGTGGGCCGAGGGGTCCTGGTCGTCGACGTAATTGCAGTGGATCACGACCCGGTCGCCGGTCCGCCAGTTGCGGACAGCCGAGCCCACCCGCAGGACCACGCCCGAGGCGTCGGAGCCCACCACGTGGTAGTCGAGGGCGTGGCGGGCCCCCCAGGCGCTCTCCTTGCCCAGCCGGTCCAGGAACCCGAAGGTGGGCAGGGG
>JGI12269J14319_10000508_pt1 | contig 37398 bp, 33 predicted proteins | sample PeaSoiSIISIP2007_FD_14319 | JGI IMG/M metagenome (IMG submission 14319)
ACTCCAGGGCAACGTGGAGGGTGCGCCCCTTGGGGGATCCGGCGCCGGCGGCCTCGAGCTTCTTGAGGACCGAGGCGTACTTTTCCGGCTGTCTCCCGACGAGAGCCGCCCGAGGTCGGGCGACCGTATCGGACTCAGGTCAGCCGGGCCAGGGCCAGTCCGGTGGCCACCGTGACGAGCCCCCACGACATGGCCCGCAGGGCGCGCTCGAGCGGGACGAGAAGGAACTTGTCGTCGAGGGGCCGGACCGTCCCGTCGGCGAGGGTCAGGGTGCCGTCCACGCCCCGCACCGAACGGCGCAGGAGGCGGGCCGGGGTGGAAAGGCTGCGTTGCGCCCACGACAGGGCGAAGGCACCGGTGGCCACGAGCACGGGCGCCGGTCGCAGCGTGCCCGCCTGGGCCACGTACGCGGTGAGCACCGGAAACGCTCCCCATGCCGCCGCGAAACCGGCGTCGGTGTGGACGACCCCGCCGAAGAGCTCGGCGTTGTAGGCCATCACGAGCAGCGGGCCCACCACGATGAAGGGGACGAGGACCACGCCGACACTCACGACGCCGATCACGCCGATGGCCACCGCGCCCGCCAGCGACACCACCGTGGCGGCCACGAGCACGCGCCCCGGGATGAGTGTGCGCAGGGGGCGGCCGTGGAGCTCGTCGAGGCAGTGCGCGGCGATCCCCACCGCCAGGAAGAACGCGAGCACCGTGCCCACGAGGCGCGACACGCGGACGTGGGGAGCGATCGTCGCTCCGATGACCACGTAGGAGAGGTGCCACGCCGTGTACGGGGGGTGCAGGACCGTCCACCAGTCGCGCCATCCACCGCGTTTGGCCGCGTAGAAGGCCGGGCGCTGAATCTCAGGCACGGGCCCGGCTACCCCACATCACGAGCCCGCCCCCGAGGCTCATCGTCCTGACCCCGACGTCGTCGATCCCCGCCTCGCGCCAGGCTTGCACCGTCCACGACAGCGGGTAGCGGCGGTAGTGCCCCGAGATGTTGGGCCCGAGGAACCGCCCCACCCGGAACCACTCGCGCCCCCCCGTGAGGGCACCCGCCACGGGCAGCACCAGCCGGGTGTAGCCCCACCACCAGAACCGCCAGAACCGGCTGGAGGGCACGAGGAACTCGAGGTTGGCCACCGTGCCCCCGGGCCGCACCACGCGGGCCAGCTCGCGCAGCGTCTCTTGGGGGTCCTCGACGTACCGCAAGAGGTAGGTGAAGGTGAGGGCGTCGAAGGTGGCGTCGGCGAAGGGGAGCTGCTCGCCTCTGCCCAGCACCACCTGGATCTGCTTCTGCGCCCCCGCGCGCGCCACGTTGTCCTTGCCCTCGCGCAGCATGGTTTCGGTGAGGTCCACCCCGACCACCTTCGCGCCCGTGCGTGCCGCCAGCTGCAGGGCCACCCCCGCCGGTCCCGTGGCCACATCGAGAATGAGCCGCGGCTCGCCCGCCACGACGTGGTCCACCATGGCCCGCCGCCACCGGCCGTTCTGGCCGAGCGACAGCAGCTCCGCCAGCCGGTCGTAGCGTTCGGGGAGCCCGTTGAAGAGGCGGCGGGCGAAACGGCTGTTGCGGGCGCCGGTGGTCAATGTCTCTCGGCGCACGGTGCGACAATCCCACAGAACGCACCGCCGATGTCGGAGGTCTTGTGGTCCAGGAGCACTTCGACGTGGCCGTGGTGGGCTCGGGTCCCGCCGGTGCCGTCGCCGCCCTCGTGCTGGCCCGCGGGGGCGCCCGGGTGGCGCTCGTGGACAAGGCCACCTTCCCCCGTGACAAGGCGTGCGGTGACGCCGTCGGGCCCCGCGGCGTCGCCGTGCTCCACGATCTGGGCCTGGCCCCGGAGCGCAAGGGGGCGCCCCTCGGTGACATGGTGGTGGTGGGCCCGTCCGGCCGCCGGCTCCGGCTGCCGTGTTTCGAGGGGATCGACTACCCCGGCTATGGCGTGGCCGCGCCCCGCCAGGGATTCGACGCGTGGCTGACAGCGGCGGCGCTCGAGGCCGGGGCATGTCCCGTCACGGGCCGCGTGGCGCACATCGGGGTCGGTGACGCCAACGGGGGAGACCCAGACGGCGCGGCCGGCGCCCACGTGGTCGAGCTCGACGGCGGGAGGCGGGTGGGCGCCGACGTGGTGATCGGTGCCGACGGGGCCACGAGCCGCGTCGGCGAGGCAGCCGGGTTGGTCGACGCCCGCCACGTGCTGTGGGGCTTCGCGGTGCGGGTGTACCTCGACGAGGCCGTGACGCTGCCCCACATCGTGTTGTGGGAGCGCGAGCCCCGGCGCGTCTTCCCCGGCTACGGCTGGTTGTTCCCGGGGCCCGACGGGCGCGCCAATGCCGGGCTCGGCATCGGCACCCTGTCGGACCGGCGCGCCGGAGCCGGGGCGGTGCGGCTTCTGCCCGCCTTCCTCGAGCACCTCCGGCGCACGGGATTGGTCGAGCAACCCGGTGACGGGTCGGGTCCGGGCCGGCTGGGGGGCTGGCTCAAGATGGGCATGGTGGGCACCACGCCGGCGGCGGGGCGCGTGCTGCTCGTCGGTGACGCGGCCGGGCTCGTGAACCCTCTCCAGGGCGAGGGCATCGCCCACGCCATGACGAGCGGTCGCCTCGCCGCCGAGGCCGTCCTGGCGGGACCGGGCCGCGCCGCGGCGCGCTATCGCGCCACCCTCGCCCAGGACCATCTCGACTACCACCGGGTCGCGTCCGCCGCCCACGGGGCGCTGGTGGGGAGGCCGGCGGTGGCGGCGGTGGTGGGCAGGCTCCTCACCCACCCCCTCGTGGGCCGGCCCCTGGCCGGGGGATGGTCGATCTTCTGGAACGAGCTCCTCGACGGCACCCCGCCCGGCGCGCCCCGCACGGTGGCGGCGGCCGCCTCCGCGATCGGCCGCAGCGTCACGCGCCGCACCGCCACGGGGCGGTGGTTCGACGACGTGTGGCCCTCGTCGCAAAACGGCGTCCCGCGCTGACGCTGTGTGTCCGCGCCGCTGTTCGGGCTCCGCTTGTTCGCGCCGCTGTTCGGGCGCCGCTTGTTGGGGCGCGCCGCTTGTTGGGGCGCGCCGCCTACGACGCGTCGCGCACCGCCACCGGGGTGCAGTGCGTGCAGGGTCGGTACCCGGCCCCGAGGGCAGCGGCGTCGGTGCGGAAGTGCACCTCGTGCGCAGCGCGGATCTGGCGGGCGTGCACGCACGAGGGGACGCAGAACACCCCCGTGGTGTCGCTGCCGACGTAGCGCACCCCCGCGTCGGCGAGGCGTTCGAGGCGCTCGAGGTCGACCCCCTCGGCACTGAGCAGGGCGCGCTTCATGGGGACTCCGAGGCCGTAGTTGCCGATCTGTCCGTCACTGCGCACCACGCGGTGACACGGGATGAGCACCGGCACGGGATTGCGCCCCAGCGCCGATCCCACGGCGCGCACGGCCTTGGGACGGCCGATCTCGCGGGCCACCCACCCGTAGGGGCGTACCTCTCCCGATGGGATCTCGAGGGTCTTGGTGAGCACGGCCCGCTCGAACGGGGTCAGACCCGACAGGTCGTAGCGCAGATTCGTGGCGCGGCCGCTGCGAAGCGCCGCGGTCAGGCCGGCCGGGGGGCGGATGCCGGCGACGAGCGGCCGCCCCGTCTCCTGGCGGTGGTGGGCGGCGAATTGTCCGGGGTCGCCGTCGAACAGCGCTGCCGGCATCACCGCGCTGATGCCGTCGTCGTTGAAGGCGACGAAGAGGTCCCCGGCCGGGCTGTGCACCGTGACGAGGTGATCGGCGTCGTGCAGGCCCAGGCTGTCCATCACCGTGTCGACGAACCCGTCCGGCGCGTCGACGCGCAGCCGGCGCAGGGCGGCGGCATCGACCGCGAGGGACAGACGGCGCGTGGAGGCAGTGTCGGCGATCATGATGACTCCCTTTTCCGTGGCGTGGATTTCCGTGGCGCCGACTTTCGTGGCGTGGACTTGCGTGTGGCAGGTGTGTCACCGGCAGAGGCGAGGGCGCGCAGCCGGTCGAGCCCGCGTGCCACGTTGGCCTTGGCCGTGCCCACGGGGCACTCGAGCACCGACGCGATCTCGGCGTAGGAAAGGCCCACCACGTGACGGAGGACCACTGGCACACGATGGTGCTCGGGCAGCTCGCGCAGGAGCCCGACGAGAAGCTGCGAGTCGGCGCTGTCCTCGGCGGCCGCCTCGGGACCGGGCCGGCGGTCGGCGACGTCGAGGTGGGGTGCATCGGTCTGCTGCGGTCGACGCGACGCACGTCGCAAGGTGTTCCGCCACAGGTTCACCGTGATGGTGAGGAGCCACGGCCTCGATTCGAGGAGGAGCATGCGCTCGGCGTCGAAACGTCGCAGCGCCTTGTAGGCGCGGATGAAAGTCTCCTGGGCCAGCTCGTCGGCCTCGGTGCGTGACCCGCTCAGGCGCAGTGCCGTGGAGTAGACCGCCGTCGAATGGCTTCGGACGAACGCTCCAAAGCCGGCGTCGAGGTCGTCGGCCATCCCGTCGAGCACGGCCGCCTCACTGTGCAGTGCCATCACACCTCTTCAACCCCGCCGGGCCCGATCCGGTTGCACCGGAGCGGTGGGTGATCAGGCTTCGTTGCTCTCCGCCCACTCCCGGTAGCGGATCGCCCGGGGCGACATGAGCGGGAACGACACCACCACCAGGACGAACAACAGGAACGTCGTCACGTGGACCCCGGTGCACCACAGGCAGATGGCCTTGATGCTGAAGAGCTCGGCCGCCAGCAGATAGAGCACGAAGCAGATCCCGCTCACCGCCAGCGCCAGGCGGGCCACCGCCAACCACTCGGCCCGGGCCCGCCACAGCGGGGGGAAGTTGATCCCCACCATGGCCGTGAAGAACAGGAGCCCGAGCAGCGACACCGGGATCTTCAGGATGTGGGAGTAGGTGCTCTCGGTCACGAGCTTGCAGTTGACGAAACCCTGGGAAGAACAGATCGGCGCCACGCCCTGGAAATGGTCGATGGTGAGGTACATCGAGATGCCGAACCCGATGATCGACAGGGCGAAGGCCGCCCAGGGCCGCCAGCGCGGCAGCGCCGGCAGCTCGTAGACCTCGACGACGTCGATGTCGGTCATGGCGATCCCGTCAGCTCAATTTCATGGAGACCGCCGCCTTGTGGACCCCCGAGGCCGTGCACACCGCCGCGGGCTGGTTCCGGGTGATGGCGCAGATGGAGGCGGTGAGGTAGTTGGCCGTGCCCACGATCCGCTGGGTCACGACGTCATCGGTGCTCGAGAGCTTGGCCGCGATCTCCTGCTGGTTGAGCCCCGCCAGGACGTCGGGGACATAACTCGGCCCGAGCACGACGATCTTGTTGCCGAAGTCGAGGAAGGGGTAACCGGTCTGCTCGCCGAATTGCGTCGAATACTTCTGCCACAGGCTGTTCTGGGCGGCGGTGAGGGGTTGGAACAACTTGCGAGTGCCCTGGCCGTTGTTGTCATTGGTCTCGTGCTCCACCGACACGAACTTGAGGTACTGGCTCGTGTAGGTGGCGTTGCGGAAAGTGAACGTGGCCGTGTCCGGATAGGCGTCCCAGGGCGACGAGGTGGTCTCCATGAGGCCCGACCAGGTGCCGAAGCGGCTCAGCGCGTTCACCATCGCCCACCGTTCGGCCGCGCAATAGGGGCAGAACTCCGCCCCGATGTACAGGAGCTCGGGCTTACCGCCGTCGGTGAGCGGGGGCTCGCCCTTGACTACCGACGGCGCCGTGATCCCGGACCCGGTCCCCACCGTGTTGGCCACGGCGGGGGCGACGCCGGTCACATCGGACACCACCTGGGCCGATGCCGGCGTCGGCGGCGGGAGGACAGCGGTCTTGCTCGGGGTGGTGCCCCCGCTCGTGACCTTCACCAACACGAAGACGAGAATGATCACCACGACCAGCCCGATCGAGACGAAGGCCAGCGTCGAGGGCGAGAAGCGGCGCGGGGGCGGCGCCGTGATCTGCATGTTGGGCCGCGGCGTCCGGCCCTTGGCCCCACCGGCGGTGGGCGGGCGGCCTTTGCCGCCACCGGAGCCGGTTGGACGGCCGCCCCCGGTCCGGGGTCGGCCCTTGGCTCCGCCGGGGGTCGCGGGACGGCCCTTCTGGTCGGTCACGGGGCGGTTCTGGCCCCCGGTCGGATTGCGGGTCTTTCCCGAGGTGGGGGGTCGGCCCTTGGCGGCACCGGGCACGGGATCCCCCTTGGGCGTCACCTTGGCCGGGGGGCGCTTGGCCGGCGAGCCTTTGCGCGCCTGAGAACCGGGGCTCTGCCTCGTTCCGTCGTCGCCTGGTGAGACCTGGCTCATGTGTGTGGGTCCCCTTGCCTTTTCCCGGGTGGTCCGATCAATGGTGCACTACGACACGGCACAAGTGGGCGCGCCGGACGGGCACGGTGTCGTCCCGGCTGCGCTCAGCCGTTGCCCCGCCGGGCGCGCGCCGCGGTGGCACGATGACGGCCCCCGGCCGGATACATCCGGGCGAGGTGGTTCCACGAACACTTGGGGCAAACCTCGACCACGTACACCACCACCTCGTCGGTGCGACGGCACAAACGGGCGAGCTCGGTCGGATTGGTGGGGCACCGGCCGTTCTTCGGCAGTCGCGAGCCGAAGACATAGGTCACGTGCACGACCTCGGTCTCTTCGCAGATGGGGCAGCTCTCGGTCAGGGCCACCCCGACATTGCGCGCCGCCCGCAAGAGCTCGGGGTGCGCATCGCACACGTCGAGACGTGACAGGCGCCCCTTTTTGAATTCGCTCACCACGGCGTTGCGGGCGAGGCGGTACTCCACGCGCCCACCGGCGCCCGAGACGGGAAACCCCTGCAAGGCCGACGGCCCGAAACTCATCGTCATAAGGGTACCGTCGGCGCCACCGGAACCACTCGTGAATTCATTTGTCACTCGAGCCGGGCTCTCCTGACCGTTGCGCACCCCGGCGGTCGGACTCTGGTCAAGCGCGGCCAGTTCCCGGTCCGTCCGCCCCGAACGCCGGTGCGTGTCGCCTGGGACGACCCGGCGAAAACGGAAAGGGCGGCGCCTGCCGACCCATCGGTCGTAGCCGCGTCCGACCCACTCTCGCCCCGGCGGCCAGCCCCGGCGGCCGGCCCTGGGGCCGATCACCCGGGCATTGACTTGAAACTGTGTCGATGTATCGATACGATACATCTAACGATGCATCCGACCTCGAAGTCCGTGCCTGGAACAGGCGCCCGTCGACCCCTTTGGGAGGTCCGCTGATGCTGGAGCTCGCCATCCTGGGCCTCCTCGAGGGCCAGGCCATGCACGGCTACGAGATCCGCAAGCGCCTGCGCGACGAGCTGGGCCAGCTCTCCAACGTGTCGTTCGGGTCGCTGTACCCGGCCCTGTCCCGCCTCGAGCGGTCGGGGGCGGTACGGGCCACCGAGGACGTGGGACGCAGTGCGTCGGTGCCGGTGCCCATGACGGGGTCGTTGAGCGGCGAGCGGGCCGCCCTCCGGGCCCGGCGCTCGGGCACGGGCCTCGGGCGGCGGAGCCGCAAGGTGTACGAGATCACCGACGAGGGGCGCCGCCAGTTCGCCGAGCTCCTCCACAGCGACCAGGCCGGCGGCAACGACGACGCCCGCAACTTCAGCCTGCGCCTGGCCTTCGCCCGCTACCTGCCCCCCCACGCCCGCCTGCGGCTTCTCGAGCGGCGCCGTGGTCAGCTCTTCCAGCGTCTGGCCGAGGCCCAGGCCGCCGCCAGCGCCGCCGAGGAGCGTCTCGACACCTACGCCCGTTCGCTCATGGAGCACACCACCGAGTCCACCGAGCGTGACATCGCCTGGCTCGACCGGCTCATCGAAGCCGAGCGCGCCCGCGACGGCGCGTCACCGGGGGCGGCGGGGCCGGCGCTGGTGGGCAAGACCGTTCACACCGTTTCAGAAGAGGGAGACACCACATGAGCACGGTACGGGTCGCGATCGCGGGCGTGGGCAACTGCGCCAGCTCGCTCGTCCAGGGCGTCGAGTACTACCGCGACGCCAATCCCGAGGACATCGTGCCCGGGCTGATGCACGTCACCCTGGGCGGCTACCACGTGCGCGACGTCGAGTTCGTCGCCGCCTTCGACGTGGACGCCGCCAAGGTGGGCGTGGACCTGTCCAAGGCGATCCTCGGTGGCCACAACAACACCATCAAGTTCGCCACGGTGGGCCATCTCGACGTGACCGTGCAGCGGGGCCCGACCTTCGACGGCCTCGGGACCTACTACCGCGACATCGTCGACGAGTCACCCGCCGAGCCCGTCGACGTGGCCGCGGCGCTGCGCGAGGCGCGTGCCGATGTCCTCGTGAGCTACCTGCCCGTCGGGTCCGAAGAGGCCCAGCGCCACTACGCCCAGGCCTGTCTCGACGCCGGCGTCGCCTTCGTGAACGCCATCCCGGTGTTCATCGCCAGCGACCCGACCTGGGCGCGCAAGTTCCGCGACGCGGGCGTGCCCATCATCGGTGACGACATCAAGAGCCAGGTCGGGTCCACCATCGTGCACCGGGTGCTGACGCGGTTGTTCGAGGACCGGGGCCTCGCCCTCGACCGCACCTACCAGCTCAACTTCGGCGGAAACATGGACTTCAAGAACATGCTGGAGCGCCAGCGCCTCGAGTCCAAGAAGATCTCCAAGACCCAGGCCGTCACGAGCCAGGTGGAGAACTTCGTCCTCGATGCCGACGACGTCCACATCGGGCCGTCGGACCACGTGCCCTGGCTCAACGACCGCAAGTGGGCGTACATCCGGATGGAGGGTCGCAACTTCGGCGACGTGCCCATCAACCTGGAGCTCAAGCTCGAGGTGTGGGACTCGCCCAACTCCGCCGGCGTGATCATCGACGCCGTGCGCTGTGCCAAGGTCGCCCTCGACCGCGGCCTGGGCGGACCGCTCGTCGGGCCCTCGGCGTACTTCATGAAGTCACCGCCGGTGCAGTACCACGACGACGAGGCCTACCGTCTCGTCGAGGCCTTCGCGGCCGGCGAAGACAGCCCCGTCTACCCCGAGGACTGAGCCGCCCGGGCTCGGGCCCGGTTCACTCCCTTTCCCGCTCGCGCTTCTCCCACCAGGCGTCGAGGCGCCGGTAGGCCTCGACCTCGCCCACGGGACCCTCGTCGAGGCGCAGCTCCATCAAGAAGTCGAGGGCCTGGCCGACGACGGGGCCCGGGGGCACGCCGAGGTGCTCCATGACCTGGCGCCCGTCGAGCTCGGGCCGCAACGCCTGGAGCTCCTCTTCCTCGGCCAGCTCGGCGATGCGCGACTCGAGCTCGTCCATGCGCCGCTCGAGGGCGCGGGCCCGCGCCGCGTTGCGGGTCGTGCAGTCCGATCGGGTGAGCTCGTTCAACCGGTCGAGCAGCGGCCCGGCGTCGCGCACGTAGCGGCGAACGGCGCGATCGGTCCACCCCAGCCGATAGGTGTGGAACCGCAGGTGCAGCTCGACGAGCTTGGTCACGATCTGGATGTCCTCTTGCGGGTAGCGCAGCGCCGTGAGCCGGTCGCGGGTCATACGGGCTCCCACCACCTCGTGGTGATGGAACGTCACCCCACCCGGGCCGAAGGCGCGCGTGCGGGGCTTGCCGATGTCGTGCAGCAGCGCGGCCAGGCGCAGGAGCCGGTCGGGGCTCGTCTTGTCCACCACAGCCAGGGTGTGGGCGAGGACGTCCTTGTGGCGGTGGATGGGGTCTTGCTCGAGCGCCAGCCCGGGCAGCTCGGGCAGGAACTGCCCCGCCAGGCCCGTCTCCACGATGAACCACAGGCCCGGCGACGGTTTGTCGACCACCAGCAGCTTGTCGAGCTCGTCGCGGATGCGCTCCGCCGAGACGATCGACAGGCGGTCGTACATGGCCTTGATGGCGAGAGGTATCTCGGGGACGGGCTCGAGGCCAAAGCCCGCTATGAAGCGCGCCGCCCGCAACATCCGTAGCGGGTCGTCGCCGAAGGAGACCTCGGGCTGCAGGGGCGTGCGCAGGCGGTGCGCGGCGAGGTCGGCGAGCCCGTCGTAGGGATCGACGAGCTCGAGGTCGGGGAGACGCAGGGCCATGGCGTTCACGGTGAAGTCCCGACGCGACAGGTCGACCTCGATGGCGGTGCCGAACAACACCTCGGGCTTGCGCGAGTCGGGCACGTAAACCTCGGCGCGGTGCGTGGTGATCTCGAAGACCTGGTCGCCCTGCCTGAGCCCGATGGTCCCGAAGCGCTTGCCCTGGAGCCACACCGCGTCGGCCCAGCCCTTCACGAGCCGCTCCACCTCGTCGGGGAGCGCGTCGGTGGTCAGATCGAGGTCTTTGGGCCCCGACGGGGCGGTGGCGCCGGCGAAGGCGTCGCGCACCGGCCCTCCCACGACGTAAAGACGTCGATCAGCCTCGGCGAACCGGCGTGCCAACTCGGCGGTGGCCTGGACCAGGGGCTGGAAACGCTCGGGGATCACCGGCGTCGAGGGTAGTGCGGCGTTGACCGCGCTCCCGGCGTGGTCGTAGCGTCCGCCGCAATGCCCCCGCTCGCCCCCCAACAAGCCGAACGGGCCGCGCTGTGCGATCTCTTCGAAAAGGTGGGCTCCGATGCCCCCACGTTGTGCGAAGGCTGGGCCACTTACGACCTCGCCGCCCACCTCGTCATCCGCGAGCGCAAACCGTTGTCGGGCCCGGGCCTCGTCATGGGCGGTGCCGCGGCGCGCTTGACGGCGCGGATCCTGGCGCGCGCCAAGCAGACCCACTCCTATCCTGAGCTCGTGGCCCTGGTGCGACGCGGACCGCCCCCGGTGCTCCGGCCCTTCGACAAGGTCATGAACCTGACCGAGTACTTCGTGCATCACGAGGACGTCCGGCGCGGCGGCGGGGACACCACCGAGCGCCGCGGGCCGGAGGCCGATGAGATCGAGGACGCGCTGTGGCGCATGTTGCACCGCGCCGCCAAGTTCATGACCCGGCCCGTCAAGACGGTCGGCATCGATCTCGTGCGGCCCGACGGCGAGGTGATCCACGCCCGTCCGGGACCTTCGGTCGCCACGCTGACGGGTGCCGCCACAGAGATCGTGCTCTTCCTGTCCGGGCGCGGCGACGCCGCCAACGTGGAGTTGGGGGGCGCCCCCGACGCCGTCGCCGTGGTGCGGGCCGCGGGTTTCGGGATCTAGCCCGGGCGCGACCCGGCGCGCCCACCGCGCCGACGCAGACCTTGGTGAGTGCGGCCGCTGCCCTAGGCTGCGACGCCGAGGTGGACCGGACCGAGGCGAGCATCGCCCCCGCACGCGGCGGTGACCGCACTCCCGACACGTGCGATCCCGAATCCTCGCGCCGAATACCACGGCGGGTGGGTGCCCGCCTGCTCACCGCGGCGGCGACCATCCTCTACACGGTCACCGTTCTCGCCGGCTTCCTGCCTCCCCTGGCGTCGGCCAACGCGGCCGCGTCGCGCCAATCGGACCACATCACCCTTGTAAGCCAGTCGCCGTGGGTGGGGCCCGACGCTGCCAACCAGGACCTGACCATGGGACTGCGCATCCGGAGCAGCGCGCCCCGGGGGGCCCTGAAGCTCTCGTTCACCGTGTACCACCCGCTCACGACCCGCTCGGGTTTCGACGAGACGCTCAGCGGCCACGGCCTGGGTTCGGTTACGGCGCGGTCCCCTTCGATCCCGCTCACGGGGTTCAGCACCACCGCCCAGGGCGTGACCACCGTGACCATCCCCGTCGACGGCGACACCACCCCGACGGGAACCGGCAACTGGACCGCTGATCTGGGGTGCCAGCTCGGGAGTTGCGCCAACGTATACCCGGTCAAGGTCACCCTCACCGACTCGGCCCCCGGTTCCGGGGCCGGCACGTCGGGGGCGCAGCTCGACACCTATCTGGTCTACGACGACCCGGCGTCGACCAGCGAGCCCCTGCGGTTGGCGCTCGTCGTCCCGCTGGGGCTGGCCCCACCCACCGGGGGACACGACGGCCGTGTCCCGGCCGCGAGCCCGGCCGGGCTGAGCGCCCTCGAGGGGCTGATCGGTGCCATCGGGACGGCACCGACGGTGCCCATCACTTTGGCGCCCGACCCCGCCACGCTGGACCACCTGGCCGATTCGGGCCACAACCACACGGTCTCGGAGGTGGCGACCCTGGCCGGGTCGTCGGCCCGCCAGACCCTGTCGGGCCCCTTCGTGCCCGTCGACGCCGGCGGCCTCGTGGCCGGCGGCCTGGCGGGCGAGCTCGGCGCACAGGTCCGGCGCGGGTCCGGGGCCCTGGCGTCGGCCGCCGTCGGCGTGCACGCCACCAAGAGCACGTGGGTGACCACCACTTCGCTCGACCAGGCCGCTGTCAACCAGCTGGCGCCGGACTACGGGCACTTCGTCGTGCCCCCGGGCTCGGTGTCGGGACCAACAGGGCCGCTCACCGTGACCCAGCCCTTCACCTTGTCGCCCGCCCCCGGGTCGGCGTCGTCGGCAACCCCCGCGTCACCCACGGCCATGGTGTCCGACGCGGGGCTCGACGCCCTCCTGGTGGCCGGCAAGGGGGCTGGCGCCGCCCTCGCCGCCGTCCAGTTGTCGGCCGAGGCGTCGCTCATCTACTACGAAGTTCCCAATCTCCTGGGCCCGGGGGGCAAGCCCGCGCCCCGCGGCGTGGTGGCGGTGGCGCCGGCGGCGTGGGCGCCCGACGCCACCTTCGTCTCCGCCCTGCTGTCAGGCCTCGAGGGCGACCCCATCATTGAACCGGTCACGCTCGACCAGCTCTTCGCGCAGGTTCCCGTCGGCGCCGACGGCGAGGTCACGTCGCGCCACGTCGTCACGACCGCCTCGTCGACGTCGGTGCTCACGCGTGCCGTGCGTGCGGCGCGGAGCCGCCAGATCGGGTTCGCCAGCGCGGTGGCGGGCAGCCCGAGGGGGACGGCGGTGGCGCAGTCCACCGACGATCTCCTCCTGGCATCGGAGTCGAGCCTGTTGTCGACCCACCAACAGCAGGCGGGGCTGGCCGGGTTCGAGGCCGTCCTCGGCGCGCAGCTGCGCCGCCTGTCGGTCCGCTCCGACACCATCAGGCTCACCGCCGGCACCGCCAGCGTGCCCATCACGTTGCTGCGCAACACGTCGTATCCCGTGACGGTGGTGCTGCGCCTCACGAGCGACAAGGTCCGGTTCCCCGTGGCGCGCCCCCCGGCGGCCGGGGCCATCTGTCAGGCACCCCAGGTGCAGAGCTCGGCCGGACGGTCGAGCTTCTCGGCGCGGTGCACGCTCGCCCACGCCACCAACGCGGTCTACGTCGACATGTCGTCGCGGGCCTCGGGGGACTTCCAGATCGCGGTGGCGCTCAGGAGCCCGCACGGGAACCTCGTCCTGGCCGGGGGACAGCTCACGGTGCGATCGCTGTCCACGTCGGCCGTGGCCATCGCGCTGTCGGTGGGAGCGGCCCTCGTCCTGTTGATCTGGTGGGGGCGAACCGTGTGGCGCGGCAAGAGCCGCCGAGGCGCCCACACCCTGACCCCCGCCAAGGGAACGACGGCGTGACCGGGCCCACCGACGACCTGCCCCCCGAGGACTCTTCCCCCGACGAACCCGGGTTCCCCGAGCCCGAGGAACCCGACATCGACGAGACCGGCCCGGAGGAGCGCGACGGGAGCGACGCGCAGGAAGAGCAGGGAGAGGTACGCGTTCCCGGCCGGCCCGGCGATGACGACACCGACGGTGAGCAGCAGGAGGGGGCGCTCCGGGACCCCGCCCTCGACAGCGTGGCCCCGGGCACCGACACCGCAGAAGCGGAGGTGGCCGTCGCCACTGCCGTCGCCCAGGAGGGGACCGGGCTGCGCCGAGCCACCGCCGTGATGGCGGTGGGGACGACGTTGTCGCGGGCCACCGGGGTGCTGCGCATCTTCGCTCTCACCTACGCACTGGGCACGTTGAGCCTGGCCGACTCCTACAACCTCGCCAACACGATGCCCAACATCGTCCACGACATCGTGCTCGGGGGCGTGTTGTCGGCCACGTTCGTCCCCGTGTTCGTGCAGCGGCTCACCGCCCGGGCCGACGACGAAGCCTGGGATGCCATCTCCGCCGTGGTGAGCGTGACCATGATCGTGATCGCGGCGGCGTCACTCCTGTTCCTGCTGGTGGTCCCGTTCATCGTCGACGCCACGACCTCGCTCAATCACAGCCCCGAGGCGGCCCAGAGCCGGGCCGTGGCGAAAGACCTCCTGTTCCTGTTCGTGCCGCAACTGACGTGTTACGGGTTCATCAGCGTGGGCACGGCGCTGCTCAACGCCCGGCGCAAGTTCGGGTCACCCATGTTCACGCCCATCGCCAACAACGTCGTGCTCATCGCCGTGCTGCTCATCTTCGGCACCACGGTGCGCCACGCCTCGCTGGCGGGGGTGGCCGCCCACCGGTCGCAGCTGCTGCTCCTCGGCCTGGGCACGACCGCCGGGGTGGTGGCCCAGGCCGGGCTCATGATCCCGAGCCTGCGTCGGGCGGGCCTCCGGTTGCACTGGAATCCCGACTTCCGCCACGAGGCGGTGCGCACCATCTTGCGGTTGTCGGGGTGGACCTTCGGATTGGTCCTGGCCAACCAGCTCGCCCTGTTGGTGGTCCTGGCCCTGTCCGAAAAAGTGGGCGCGGGGGCGGTGTCCGCCTACACCTACGCCTACATCTTCTTCCAGCTGCCCTACGGCGTCGTGGCCGTGTCGATCATGAGCGCGACCGCGCCCGAGCTCTCGGCGCGTTGGGCCCAGGGCGACCTCGTGGCGTTCCGGCGCCGCATGGGGACCGGGCTGCGGGCCATGCTCGCCATCGTCATCCCCGCCGCCGCCGGCGAGCTCATCCTGGCCCGGCCGCTAGTGGCCCTCGTGGCCGCCCATGGCGCCGCCCACAACACCGCCGCCACCGCCGAGTCGCTGGCCATGCTGGCGCTGGGCCTGCCCGGGTTCTGCGTCTTCCTCTACGCGGTGCGCGTGCTGCAGAGCGTGCAGGACCTGCGCTCGGCGTTCTGGCTGTACGCGTTCGAGAACGGCGTCAACATCGTGCTGGCCGTGGCGCTGGCCGGACACTTCGGGGTGCGCGGCATCGCGCTGTCGATCAGCATCGCCTACACCGCCGCGGCCGTCGTGTCGCTCGGTTACCTGCGGGCGCGTTTCCAGGGCCTCGCCGGCGACGTGCTCGGGAGACCGCTGGGTCACGTCGTCCTGGCAACGGGCGCGCTCGTGGTGGGAGCGGTCCTGGGCAGCAACGTGTCGGGATCGGAGACCACGCCCGCCCTCCTGGGCCGGGTGGCACTGGGCTCGATCGCCGGCGCCGGCGCCTACGTGCTCGCCGGGGGCGGGCTGGCCGAGCTGGGTCGGCGACGGCGCCGCGCTGCGCGCCAACGGGGCGAGGCGCCTCCACCGACATCGCGACCCGACCCGGGTCGGCGCCCGCCACTGGGCCGACCTCGGGGTCCGCGTCCGCCCGGACAGCGTGCGCCTCAGCGACAGCGCCCGCCCCCTGATCGGCGCGAACCCCCTGATCGGCGCGAACCCCAAGCGCGGCCTCGGCCTCCGAACCGTCGTGTCGCGCCCCAAAAGGGCGCGTCGCGGCGCCGGTCGGGTGCACCGCCGCCCCCGGACCGGCTCCCGCCGGCGGGGCGTCCCCCCATGCGACCGGGCCGTCTCGGTCCCACGCGCGCGCCCGACCCGGGCGGGCCGCCTCCCGGTGAGCCCGGGCTGTAGCAGACTCGTTGATATCGGGAACGCCGACACCGAGCGGCAGAGCCGAACACCGAGCCGGCACCGCCGGGAACGAGGAGGGCTGATGGCGAGCATCCAGGTCGTTACCGACAGCGCCTGTGACCTGCCGACGACGACGACCGAAGAACGCGATGTGCGCGTCGTCCCGCTTACGATCCGCTTCGGTTCCGAGGAGCTCGTCGACCGCGACGAGCTGTCGGGCAAGGAGTTCTGGGACCGCGTCGTGACCGGCCCTGACATGCCCGCCACCGCCGCGCCGTCACCGGGCGCGTTCCAAAAGGCGTTTCTCGAGGCGCGCGCCGCCGGGAGCAGCGCGGTGGTGTGCGTCACCATCTCCTCGGGCCTTTCGGCCACCTACCAGTCGGCGCTGACGGCGGCCGAGGCCGTGGGTGACCAGATCCCGGTGCGCGTCATCGACACCCTGAGCGTCACCGGCGGCGAGGGCCTGCTGGCGTTGGCCGCCGCCGACCTGGCGTCGAGCGGCGCCGGGCTCGACGACATCGCGGCCGCCCTCGAGGACATGAAGGACCGCACCTACGTCTACGGCGTGGTCGACAGCCTCGACTACCTGCGACGAGGAGGACGCATCGGCGGTGCGGCCAAGCTCATGGGCTCGCTGCTGTCGATCAAACCCGTGATCGAGGTGCGCGAAGGCGTGGTCGAGGTCGAGTCCAAGCAGCGCACGCGGTCGCGATCGCTGCAGTACCTCGCCAACAAGGCGATCGAGGCGGGACCGCTCGAAAGGCTGGCCGCCACGAGCGGGGTGGCGCCCGATTTCGACATCGTCCTCGATCTGCTGCGCAAGGCCGCCACCGAACACGACCTCGTCACCGGAGAGCTCGGGCCCGTCGTGGGCAGCCACACCGGGCCGGGGTCGGTCGGGGTGTCCTTCATCACCAGCGCGCGCTAGTCGTCACCGCGTCCACGCCAAGCGGGGGCGCCGGGGCTCGGCGACTAATCTCCCCTCCATGGAAGACCAGGCCACGAACCAGTCGGCGACGGCCGCCTCCCCGGCAGGCGCAGGGTCGTCCGCCTCGGTGGACCCGACGCTGTCGCAGCCCGACTGGCCCGCCAAGGTGGCCGACACCATCGAGGACGTGGTCGAGGCCGTCCAGGACCGTGTGGTGCGCCCCCTCGTCTTGGTGTCGCGCGGCATCGTGTTCGGGATCATCATCGCCGTGATGGCTCTCGTGCTGAGCATCGTGGTGGCCATCGCCGTGGGGCGGCTGCTCGACGTCTATGCCTTCGGGGGCCGGGTATGGGCCTCGGACGCGCTGCTCGGTGCCCTCCTTGTCCTCGGAGGTGGCTACGCGTGGACCAAACGCGCCGCCCGCGGGGCCGGGGACACCTGACATGCCCGAAACGCACCAGGTCGTCATCCTCGGCTCGGGGCCGGCCGGACTCACGGCCGCGATCTACACGGCGCGCGCCAACCTGCTGCCCTTCGTCGTCGAGGGGGAGCCCTCGTCGACGAGTGACCAGCCTGGCGGCCAGCTCATGCTCACGACCGAGGTGGAGAACTACCCCGGATTCGTAGATGGCGTCCTCGGCCCCGACCTGATGACGCGTTTTCGGGACCAGGCGGCGCGCTTCGGGGCGCAGTTCCTCACCCGCAAGGCGGTACGGGTCGACTTCTCGTCACGCCCGTTCCGGGTATGGACCGAGTCGACCGAGGGCGAGCCCGACATCCTCGCCGAGGTGCTGATCGTGGCGACGGGCGCCCAGGCGCTCATGTTGAACGTCCCCGGCGAGGCACGATTGATGGGCCACGGGGTGTCGACGTGCGCGACGTGCGACGGGTTCTTCTTCCGGAACCAGAAGATCGCCGTGGTGGGCGGGGGGGATTCGGCCCTCGAAGAGGCGTCGTTCCTCACGCGTTTCGGCGAGAGCGTCACCGTCATCCACCGGCGCAAGGAGCTGCGGGCCTCGAAGATCATGCAGGACCGCGCCTTCGCCAACGACAAGATCGACTTCCTGTGGGACACCGTGGTCACCGAGGTGCTCGGGGAGGGCAAGGTGAGCGGCGTCGGCCTGACCAACACCGTCACCGGCGAGAAGTCCACCCTCGACGCCAGCGGCGTGTTCGTGGCCATCGGGCACGTGCCCAACACCGGCCTGTTCGCGGGCCACCTCGACATGGACGAGAACGGGTACATCAAGACGACCGATGGCACCCGCACCAGCGTCGACGGGGTGTTCGCGTGCGGTGACGTCCAGGACCACGTCTACCGCCAGGCCATCACAGCGTCGGGGTCGGGATGCATGGCCGCCATCGATGCCGAGCGGTGGCTCGAGGCCCGGGGCGAAGCCTGAAATTCGGCCCCGGGAATGCGGGGCCGAACACCGGTGTTTCCACTACGTTCGAAAAAGCGCGCCTGACCAGGTGCTGAAGGAGGACGGTTCATGAGCGAGGGGATCACAGCTCTGAGCGACGCTACGTTTGACGAGCATGTCAAGGCCGCCGACACCGTCGTGCTGGTGGACTTCTGGGCCGAGTGGTGTGGCCCGTGCAAGATGATCGCCCCCGTCCTCGAGGAGATCTCGGCGGAGCACGAGGGGAAGATCGAGATCGTCAAGCTCAACATCGACGAGAACCTGGACGTGACGCGCCGGTACGAGGTGATGAGTATCCCGACCCTGATGCTGTTCAAGGACGGGGAGCCCGTGGAGCGCATCATCGGCGCCCGGGGCAAGGCGCAGCTCCTCCAGGAGCTGCAGGCGTACCTGTAGTACCCGGCGACAGCCTGCCCCTCGCCTCGGGCGAGAAGGGCGAGGCCGTCGCTGACCTGCAACGACGACTCACTCTGCTGGAGCTGCCCACCGCTCCCGACGCGGAGGGGGTCTTCGGTGTGGGCACCAAGGCCGCCGTCGAGGGCTTCCAGTACGGCCGGGGCCTGCGCGTGGACGGTGTATGCGGCCCCCAGACCTGGGGGGCCCTGGTCGAGGCCGGGCTGCGCCTCGGCGACCGCTTCCTCTACCTGCGCCGACCCATGTTGCGCGGCGACGACATCGCTGACCTGCAACGACGCCTGTCGGCGCTCGGCTTCGACACTGGTCGCGTCGACGGCATCTTCGGTGGGCTCACCTCCCAGGCATTGGCCGACTTCCAGCGCAATACTGGCCTCCCCGTCGACGGCATCCTGGGGGCGTCGACGTTCCGGGAGCTGCGCCGGGTGGCGCCCCGCCACGGCGATCCCGAGCTCGTGAGCACGGTGCGCGACCGCGACCGTCTGCGCCGGGCCCCACGCACGCTGCTCGGTCGACGCATCGCCATCGGCGAGGAGGGTGGCCTCGACGCCTTGGTGGCGGCGGTGCGTCGGCCCCTGGTGGCCACCGGGGCCCAGGTCATCCCTCTCCTTCACCCTGACGGTTCCACGCGAGCGGCCGCCGCCAATGCTGCCGGCGCCGACGTCTACCTCGGCCTCCGTCTCGACCCCGACCGCACAGGGTGCGCGACTTACTACTATTCGGGGTATCGGTACGAATCAGCCGGGGGGCGGCGGCTGGCCGAGCTCATTCACGCCCTGGCCGCGGCGGCACTGGGGGTCCCCGCCGACGGGGTCCAGGGCATGACCCTGGCCGTACTGCGTGAGACGCGCATGCCCGCAGTGGTATGCGAGGTGGGGCCGCCCGCCATCGTCGTTCGCCACGCCGGCGCCCTCGCCGAGGCTCTGGTCAGGGCACTCGTGGCCTGGGCGGCCACGCCTGTCGACTGACACCAGGGCAACTCTCGATGTCCGGTGGAGGCGAAACCGCCCGGCTCAGCCGACTCTCAGCCTGAGCCACTCAGGCAGGATTTCCACAGCCTCATGCACAGGTTGTGGATGGGACTGGACGTACTATCGAGGGTAGGAGCTCACCCTTCGTGAGAAAGCCCTGGTAGAACGGGCTGTTTCCCAAATTCCACCACGCCCGGTGGGATGAGACGGGCCGGAGGACGGGATCTAGGCGGTGACGCCCCCGACCATGAGCTTGTAGATGCGCTCGAGGTCCTCAAGAGTGGCGAAATCGATCACGACGCGCCCTCGCTTGGCCCCCATCTCGACCTTGACCCTGGTGTTCAGGTGGTTGGAGAGCAGGTCCTCGAGCTCGAGCACCCCGGGGGCGGGGAGGCGGCGGCGCACAGGGGGTGTCCCGGGCCCGGTCTGCACGGCGTCGGCGGGGGGGGACAGCGGGGTGACGAGGCTTCCGTTCTCGGCGGTCACGGCACCGGGCTCTGGACCCGAGCCGTGGTGGCGGACCCCTTCCTCGACGGCCCGGACCGTCAGGCCCTCGGCCACGATCCGCTTGGCCAGCTCTTCCTGGAAGCTGCGGTCGGGGGTGCCGAGCAGGGCGCGGGCATGGCCGGCTGAGATGGCGCCGTCGGCCAGGGCCCGCTGCACCCCGGCCGGAAGCTGCAGAAGTCGGAGAGTGTTGGTGACCGCCGTCCTGCTCTTGCCGACACGGGAGGCGACCTGTTCGTGGGTGTAGCCGAACTCGTCGACGAGTTGCTGGAAGGCGCCGGCCTCCTCGAGCGGGTTCAGATCCTCGCGATGGAGGTTCTCCACAAGGGCCTGCTCCAGGCTGTGGACGTCCGAGACGCTCTGGACCAGCACCGGCATGGTCTGCAGCCCGGCGCGGCGGGCCGCTCTCCACCGACGCTCGCCGGCGATGAGCTCGTACTCGTCCTCGTCGATCTCACGTACCAGGATGGGTTGGAGGACCCCCACCTCGCGGATCGATGACGCCAGGCTCGACATGGCTTCCTCGTCAAAACGGGTACGGGGCTGGAGGGGGTTGGGCTTGATGCTGGTCATCGGGACCACCCGAAGCGCCGAGTCCCGATCCCGGGCCTCGGTCGGGATCAGTGCCCCCAGACCCTTGCCCAGTCCGCTACGACGCGCCACCACTGACCTCCTTGGCTAGCTCCCGGTACGCGATCGCCCCACGCGAGGTGGGATCAAACGTCGTGATGGGTTGACCGAATGACGGTGCCTCGGAGATCCGCACCGTCCGTGGGATCACGTTCCGACACACCTTGTTGCCGAAGTGGAGCCGAACCTCGTCCGCCACCTGCTCAGCCAGCTTCGTTCTGGCGTCGTACATAGTGAGCACGATGGTGGACACATCCAGCTTCTCGTTGAGGTTGGCCTGGACGAGGTGGACGTTGCGCAACAGCTGGCCCAGACCCTCGAGGGCGTAGTACTCACACTGGATGGGTACCAGGACCTCGTCGGCGGCGGCCAGGCCGTTGACCGTGATCAACCCCAGCGACGGGGGACAGTCGATGAGGATGTAGTCGAAGTCGTCGATCACGGTCTCAAGGGCCCGGCGCAGCTTGAGCTCCCGGCTGAAGGTAGGGACGAGCTCGATCTCGGCGCCGGCCAGGTCGATGGTGGCCGGAGCCACGAACAGGTTCTTCATGCTGGTGGGCTCGATGGCGTCCTCGAGTTTGGAGTCACGCATGAGCACGTCGTACATGGAGAGCTCGAACGACCGACCGTCGATCCCGAGGCCGGTGGTGGCATTACCCTGGGGGTCGAGGTCGACCACCAGCACCCGGAAGCCAATCTCCGCCAGGCCGGCACCGAGGTTCACCGCCGTGGTGGTCTTTCCCACTCCACCCTTCTGATTGGCCACCGCCATGATGCGGGGTACGGGTCGGGGAACATAGGCGACGTCGGCCCCCGGCTCGGGCTGAGGTACGTCCGACCAGTCGACCGATGCCCGCTGGGCCGGCTTGGCGGGAGGTGGAGCGGGTTCGGTGACCTCGACAGCGGGGGTGGCAACGTCCTCGTACATCTCGTCGGCGACGGTCACCGGGTCCTCAGAGACATCGGGATCGGGCCCGGTCCTCGAGGTGGTGGCTTCGATGATGGTCACGGAGTCGACGTCCCCATCTTGTGACTGGAGAGTCTCCTGAGACTTCTCTGGCCAGTGTTTCCCCTGCTCAGGCCGCTGGTCCCTGCCCCGAATGCGGACGCGCACGGTCAGCCCTCCAAACGGTTGTGGCTCACGGACACCCATCCTCGCCATCTGCGAACCCCGGGTCAATAGTCGCGGGTCGAATCTGTCGTGTTTTCGCGCCATCTTCGGTCGCTCAGGGCCCGGGCGCGCCCTCGTCGGCCGCGGGGGAGGTCGTTCGCAGACGGCCGGCGTAGCGCTGTCTCATCTCTGCGAAGCGCTCCAGACTGGGCGTGTCGAGCTCGGGGGACAGCCCTTCTTCCAGGATCGGCAGGAGATGATCCCGCAGGTAGGAGCCCCGGGCCATCCACTGGAGGTAGTCACGACCCCCGTGGTGGTAGGGCCCGTACAGCCGGCCTCCAGGGAACGTCCTCTCCAGCCAATGGAAGATGGCTTCGTGCCTACTGTGCATGCGCAGGGTCACCTGGGGTTGGCGGCCGTCTCCGCCAAAATGGCCCTCACCCACCAGAAGCCCGATCAGAACGCCCTTCTCGAAGTCCGTGGCCATGGGTCAAACTCCCGTCCGTGCCTGGCAGGGGTGTTTCACCGTAAGGTACCACGTGAAACACCTGGAGCCAGGGAACGGTGCGCCGAGGGGTGTTTCACCGTAAAGTTACACGTGGAACATTCGCGCTTTTGGTGCCCTGACCTGCATGAACGCGGGTGCTCGGGAATGACGCCTTGTCGATCACGCCTCGGGAATGACGCCTCGGGAATGACGCCTTGTCGATCACGCCTCGGGAATGACGCCTCGGGAATGACGCCTTGTCGATCACGCCTCGGGGACCCAGTACAGGGGCCGCTTGGCCGCTACTCCGGACCGCCGGGGAAAGCGAGACGGGCACACCGCCGCCTGCAGGACCACCTGATAGCCGAATCGGTCCCGCACCGTGAGCACGGGCTCCTGGCCGAGCTCGGCCAACCCCTGTCGTGGCCACCGGGCGATTGTCTGACCAGGAGAAGGAGGCTCCGACACCACTAGGAGACCACCGGGCTCCAGGAATGGGGCTGCACATTCGGCGGTGACGGGCGGGCTCCCGAACGACCTCGCCCAGACCACGTCGAACCTCCCCCGGAGGTCGGAGGTCGAACCGGCATCCTCGGCTCGGGCCCGGACGACCTGGACGCGGTCCTCCCACCCCAGAGTCTCGACCGCGTGGGACAAGAAGGAGGTCCGGCGGGCGGCGGCGTCGAGCAGGACCCCCGGCGCCGAAGGCCAGTGCTGGGCCAGCACGAGGCCGGGGAGTCCTCCCCCCGATCCCAGGTCCAGCCAGCGGGAGGGAGTGGCCGCACCCGCCCCGGCGCCGTCCCGAGCGCGATCGCCCCGCACCAGGGTGATCGCCTGTTCGAAGGCGGCGGCGAAGCCCAGGGCGTGCTCGACCTGATCGTCGAGGTCCATCGGTCCCAAGAGGTCGAGGGACCGGGCCTCGGCGAGCACGTCCATGAGGGCTGCAGGCACGGGAGCAGCACTCATACCGAAAGCCACTCCCCGGTCACAGGCCCCTCCGGGGGGTCGCAAGGAACCCCCGGGGATCCGGCTCTTGTTCTGTGCGCCTCAGGCTTCGGCGACGTCGGCGATCGGTTGGTTGGAGGAGATGACGATGTAGCGCCGGGGCTCCTCGCCCTCCGAACGGGTGGAGAGACCCTCGATCTCGTTGATGGTGTCGTGGACAACCTTGCGGTCAGCCGCCGACATGGGCTCGAGCGCCCGATCGGATCCCGACGCACTCACCTCGTCGGCGACCTGCTTGGCGAAGCGCTGCAGGGCGGCGGTGCGCTTGGCCCGGTACCCCGCCACGTCCACGTTGATCCTGCTGCTCTGCCCCCCGGTTCGCTTCTGGACGAAGGTCCGGGCCAGTTCCTGCAACGCCGCCAGGGTGGCTCCCCCCGGCCCCACCAGGACGCCGAGCTCCTGGCCCTCGACCACGACTTCGGCGGTCTCCTCGTCGACGACCCGGGTCGAGACGTCCGCCTGCAGACCGAGCTCGTCGATCAACCCGGCGATGAATTCCCGCGCCGATTCCCCCTGCTCCTCGAGTGTCATGGTCTCGCCCACAGCCTCCTCCTTCGTCGACCCGGACGGCCGGGACCCTTTCCTCCTCGTGGAGGACGGCACTGCGGCACCCGCCTCATCGCCGGGACCCCCGTCCCGATCTCCGTTGGCACCCTGTCCCCCGCTGCGACCTGCGCCTCCGCTTCGTGACCGCGACCGGCGGCGCTTGTTGGCCGGGACCCCCGTCCCGTTGCTCGCCAGATCGACAGTCGCCAGATCCCCGGCCTCGGATCCGGTATCTCCCCCGCCGGCCACGGCTACGCCAGCCGAGCTCCGGCTTCTCTCTCCGCCCCGGACCGACCCTCCGCCGCTGCGCCGGGCACCGCCTTCGCGTTGCTCGCCCGAGCGCCGTGTCCGGGTCCGCTTGGGGCGCGGGCTGGTGGGACGGACCCGGGCCCGGACCCGGGCCTCACCCCGCATGCGCCCGAACAGACCGGCCTTGGGCTCGGTCACCATGACGAACTCGGCATCCGTCTCGTCCACACCCAGTTGATCGAGGGCGGCATCCTTTGCCTCCTCGATCGTCCTTCCGGTCGTCTCGACCCACTCCATCGCTCAACGCGCCTTTCTCGGTCGCTTCTTGGCGGATCGGGGCTGCCCGGGGGGCTGCTCCTTCGGGGCGGGAGCGCCGTTGCTCCCCGCCCTCGCCGATCCGCGCTGCGCGCCTCCGTTCGTACTCGCGCCGCTCGGGCGCTTGGCCGCGCCGCCGGGCTTGCCGGCACCGTTCGGTTTGGCCGTTCCATTCGAAGATCCTCCGCCGTTGGAAGACGCCGCCTCCTTGGGAGGGGCTGCGTCCTTCGCAGGAGGGTTTTTCGCCTTGTTGGCCGGCGGCCTGGTCCCCGGTGGGGCCTTGGAGCTCGGCTTGGAGGCGCCCTTCACATCGCGTGGCATGTCGATCTGTGGTTGAAGGCCAGCCTGCCGCGCCTTCTGCTGCTCGAGGGCTCGTTGCTGGGCGTCGGCCAGGCGCTCCATGATCGACCGACGGGGCGCGGCACCGTTCCCACCACGTCCAGGAAGGTTCCCCTCACCGCGCATGGGCGTCTTGTCCAGCACCCCGGAACGGAAGATGGCCTCCTGGATGCCGATACGGCACAGGCTCGAAACAACGAAATAGATGTTCACTCCCGCCGAGATCCGGATGTAAATGACGGCGAAGATAAGAGGCATATACCGCTGCACCATTTGCATCTGCGGGTTGGCCTGAGCTGCTCCCGGGTTCCTGCTATTGAGCTGCCGCATTTGCAGGTATTGCAGGGCGATGGCGATGCCGACGATCGCCGCGTAGGGGATGGCTCCCACCCACGACGCATGGTGCGAGAACAGGTTGTTGCCCAGGTCGAGACCCCAGGCCTTCATGTGACCATTGGCGGAGATGAGGTCGTGGTAGAGCCGGGTGGAGTGAGAGACGTAATCCGGCCGGGCGATGGTCTTGCCGTTTACTTTTGCAGTGCTGGTCAGGCCGCGGATGACCCCATAGAGCACAACGAAGACAGGAAGCTGTATCAACATGGGCAGGCATCCGCCGGCCGGATTGATGCCGTGCTCCTTGTAGAGCTTCATCATTTCTTCGTTGAGCGTTACCCGGTCGCCCTTGTACTTGGCCTGGATCTTCTTGAGCTCGGGGGCGACCCGCTGCATCTTGATCGTGGACCGGGTGCTCTTCACCGTGAGCGGCGCCGTCACGATCATCACCACCACGGTCAGCAAGGCGATGGCGATGGCGAAGTTGGGGATGATCGAATAGAAGAACGCGATGATCCCGGCCAGCAGCTCGTAGAGCGGCTTGAAGACCTGCCCGACGGTGCTGGCGAACAACAGGTGCGCGCTCATTCGGGCACCGGGTCAACGCCGTGGCCGCCCCAGGGGTGGCACCGCAGCACCCGGCGCACCGCCAGCAGCGATCCCCGGGCGGCGCCGTGGCGCTCGACGGCGTCGAGGGCGTAGTCCGAGCACGTGGGCCAGTACCGGCACGGCGAGGGGCGCCCGGTGCGAAGTGCCTGGTAGAAGCGAATAATGCGGATCAAGGTGCCCCGGACGAGCCGTCGCCGCGACGCGGCGTCAGGCAGCGTCGTCGTCGTCAACGGGGGCGCGGCCTCGTCAGGCAGGGTCATGGGGGCGCTCACCGGCGCCGGCCTCGAGAAGCCGCTGTCATCGCTGCTGTCACTTGTGCCTTCAAGTCCTCGTAGGGGAGGCCGGCCGCCTCAGGGCCCGCCGCCACCAGGTATGCGCCGGGTGCGAGCGACCCCGACGTCTCTGCCACCACGGCCCGGAGACGACGACGGAGCTGGTTGCGCACGACGGCGCCACCCACCCGTTTCCCTACCGCATACGCCACCCGGGGCACGCTGTCGGCGTCGGTGGCCACGAAGGTCACCGTGACCTGTCCCCGTCTGCTGCGCTGTCCGTGGCGCCGGAGCGCCTCGAATGTCGTCCGGTCCCGGATCCGCCAGCCCACTGGGCCCCTGCCGCTCTCACGCGGAAAGGCGGTGGCGACCTTTGACCCGGCGTGCCTTGAGAATCGCTCTCCCGGCGCGGGTGGACATACGGTGTCGAAACCCGTGGTTCTTGGCCCGTTTCCTGGTGTTGGGCTGGTAAGTCCTCTTCACTCCTCTTGTCCTTTTGCTCGAGGCCGGTTTGCGGCGCGGCTCGTCTGCCGGGGCGCCGTACGAACAGGTGCCCGCCCCGAGTCCTGGCCTCCCATGCTAGGCGCGTCCCCGCGCGCCCACCAGGCAGGACGGCCCGGCGCGGACGGGGCCGGCGCGCAATTTCACAAAGAGTTTTCGGGGCCGGCGGGCCTGCTCCCGCCCTGGTGGGCGGGACGCGAACCCGTCCCCACCAGGACCTCGAGGAACCATGCAGGGGGCCCACGGCCACTAGCAGCACGCGACCCGCCGGTGTACCGTTCGTCGCTACCGGTGCGGCACGTCCGTGACGCAACCGACAACAGGGTCCTCCTTCCCCAGGGCCACCAGACATAGGCCGTAGGTGGACGGCGGACAACTTTCCCGGACAATCCACACTTGTGGATCTGCTTGTGGACAATTTTGGCGGCGGGACGGCGGAGGCCCTGGTGAATGACATGAACGACTTGTGGAAGCGCTGTGGAGTCACCCTGCGCGAGCAGGTGTCCGACGCCACGTGGCGGACCTGGCTCCAGGGACTCAACCCCGAGGCCTACGACGGCGACCTCCTGGTCCTGAGCGCGCCGAGCTCGATCATCCGTGAACGCGTCGAGAACCGCTTCCTGGAGCTCATCGCCGCGGCGGCCGCCGACGTGGCGTCACACGAGGTCAAGGTCCGGTTGGACCTCGGCCCCATGTCCGTCGCCGACCCGTTGCCACTCACCTCGCTCCTCGACGAAGAACACATCTCCCCCAACGCCTCCAATTCGGCGGACCAGGGGGACAACCGCTCTGGCCGCACCGGCAGCCGCCGGGCCTCGACCGCCGAGGACCGGGACGTCGGCAGCCTCGACGCCCGCTACACCTTCGACGCCTTTGTCATCGGCTCGTCGAACCGCTTCGCCCACGCCGCGGCCCAGGCGGTGGCGGAGATGCCGGCCAAGTCCTACAACCCCCTGTTCATCCACGGTGACGCCGGGCTCGGCAAGACGCACCTGCTCCACGCCATCGGGAACTACGTCCGGGAGAACTTCGCCGGTCGACGGGTCCGCTACGTCTCCACCGAGACCTTCCTCAACGAGTTCGTCGACGCCATCCGGAACAACACCACCACAGCCTTCAAGCGCCGCTACCGCGAATGCGACGTCCTGCTCATCGACGACGTCCAGTTCATGGAGAACAAAGAGGCGCTCCAGGAGGAGTTCTTCCACACCTTCAACCACCTCTACGGCGCGTCGCGTCAGGTCGTCCTCACCTCGGACCGCCCCCCCAAGTCCATCGCCACGCTCGAAGACCGCCTCCGCAGCCGCTTCCTGTCCGGGCTCATCACCGACGTCCAGCCCCCCGAGCTCGAGACCCGTCTGGCCATCTTGCAGAAGAAGCTCGAACGTGAGCCCTCCCACGTGCCCCACGAGGTGCTCGAGTTCATCGCCTCCAACGTGACCGACAACATCAGAGAGCTCGAGGGGGCTCTCATCCGGGTCACCGCCTATGGCAGCCTCAACAACCAGCCCCTCACCAGGGAGCTGGCCGAACACGTCCTGTCTGACATCGTCAACGCCGGCCAGCCCCGCGTCATCACCCCGACCCAGATCCTCGAGACCACCGCCGCCACGTTCGGGTTCAGCATCGACGACCTGTGCGGCCCCAGTCGGCGCCGGCCCCTGGTCATCGCCCGCCAGATCGGCATGTACCTCTTCCGGGACCTCACCGACTACTCCTACCCCGCCATCGCCAAGGAATTCGGGGGCCGCGACCACACCACCGTCATGCACGCCGTGGTCAAGATCTCCTCGCTCATGGGCGAACGTCGCCAGATCTTCGACCAGGTCAACGACCTGATCGTCCGGATCAAGACTGGTGCATGACCCTGTGGGGAACCCACCCCGCCCTGTGGACCCGACCGGGGGCGCGGTGGACAGCGGAGACACCCCCGAGCCCCGAGACCGCCCGACGGTGGACAGCCGGTGAGCCCGGTGGACGACCATGATGGGCCTGACCTCGGGCGACGGTATGTCATCCACAATCCACAGGCCCTATTACCGTCACTGTCAGAATTTAAATTCCTTGTAAGAAAGGAACCTGTGTGAAGTACCGCTGTGAGCGAGACACCCTCGTTGAGGCCCTCGCCACCGCCAGCCGGGCCGTGACGTCACGGGCGTCGACCACGCCCGCGCTCAACGGCGTCCGCATCGAGGTGGTCGGGAACCGCCTCACCGTGGTGGGGACCGACCTGGACCTGACCGTGCGTGTCGAGGTGGAGGCCATCGGCCTCGAGGACGGGTCGTTGGTGGCGCCGGCGCGGCTCGTGGCCGACATCGTGCGTTCGCTCGAGCCGGGGGCGGTGACCTTCGAGGGTGGGGACGACGAGGTCGAGATCTCCGCGGCGCGATCGCGTTTCGTGGTGCGGACCTATCCGGTGGAGGACTTCCCCGTGCTGGCCGACCCCCGCCCCGATCAGGTGACGGTGCCGGCTCCGGCGCTGGCCGAGGCGTTGCGCCAGGTGGTGCGGGCCGCCTCCAACGACGACGCCCGCCCGCTGCTCACGGGCGTGCTCGTGGCGGCCGAGGCGGGCGGGACCCGACTGGTGGCGACGGACTCGTACCGGCTGGCCATGCGCGACCTCGCCGGCGAGGGCCCTTTGGCCGAGGGGGCCGAACAGATCCTGGTCCCGGCGCGCGCCCTGAACGAGCTGCAGCGCTTGATGCCGGCGGCGGGATCGAAGGAGGACGGCGACGCCACCGTGGGGTTCTCGGTGAGCGAGCTCGACGCCACCTTCACCGTGGGGGGCGTGCGCCTCACCACCCGGCTGCTCGACGGACGCTTCCCCGACTACCGGCAACTCATCCCGCCCGGCTACCCGAACCTGTTGCGTGTGGGCCGTGACGCGCTGCTCGACGCGCTGCGCCGGGTGCGCCTGCTCGTGCGTGACAACACGACGCCGGTGCGCCTGTCGATGCGGCCCGGGTCCGTGGAGCTCACCGTCGTGTCCCAGGAGGTCGGCCACGCCAGTGAGGACGTCGATGCCGAGTACGAGGGCGAAGAGCTGACGGTTGCGTTCAACCCTTCGTACCTGATCGACGGGGTGGAGGCCGTCCTCGGCGACGAGGTCGTCCTCGAGACCGTCGACGCCACCAAGCCGGCCACGGTGCGGGCACCGGACCACGAGGACTACCGCTACCTGCTCATGCCCGTCCGGGTGTCGTAGCGACCCAGAACCCGTCACAACCGACGCGCACGCTGTCACCGTGGCCATCTCCACGTTGTGGCTCGCCGACTTCCGCTGCTTCACGGAAGCCGAGTTCCAGCCCGACCCCGAGGGCCTGACGGTGCTGCGGGGACCGAATGGCGCGGGCAAGACGTCGGTGCTCGAGGCGGTGGGATGGCTGGCGAGCCAGCGGTCGATCCGCGGCGCCACCCGTGACGCGCTGGTACGGACCGGGACCGAGCGCGCCGTGGTGCGCGCCGAGGGGTCGGTGGGCGCCCGCGCCGTGCTCATCGAGGCCGAGATCCCCGTGGAAGGATCGGTGCGCACCCAGGTGAACCGCCAACCCGTGCGACGGCGCTCCGAATTGGCCGAAGCCCTCAACGTGACGGTGTTCGCCCCCAACGATCTCGACCTCGTCCAGGGCGGGCCGGCGGGTCGACGCGACTACCTCGACGAGGTGCTGGTGGCGCGCCACGCCCGGCTCGACGCGCTCGTGACCGACGTCGACCGCATCCTGCGCCAACGCGGCGCCGTGCTTCGCCAGGCGGGCGGTCGACCCGACAGTGCGATCGCGGCGACCCTGGACGTGTGGGACGAGCGTCTGGGTGCGTCGGGGACGGCGCTGGCCGTCGAACGGGAATCACTGGCCGTCGAGCTCACGCCCCACGCCAGCGGCGCTTACGAGCGCCTGGCCAGCGTGGCCGATCCGGTGACGCTCACCTACCGGCGGTCCTGGGACGGCGACCTCGCCGTGGCCCTGGCCGCGGCGAGGCGCGACGACGTCCGGCGTCAGGTCACATCGGTGGGCCCGCATCGCGACGATCTCGAGCTCGCCATCGGGACGCGCCCCACCCGCACCCACGCCTCGCAAGGCGAGCAACGGTGCGTGGCGCTGGCCCTGCGCCTGGCCTCGCATGCACTGCGGCGCGGGGATCTCCCCGAAGCGCCCGTGCTGCTGCTCGACGACGTCTTCTCCGAGCTCGACGCGTACCGGGCGGCGGCCCTGGTGGAGTTGCTCCCGCCGGGCCAGGTGCTTCTCACCACCGCCGTCGACCCACCGGCGGTGGTCCACGCCGACCGGGTCGTGGCGGTGGCAGGAGGGCGTCTCGGCGGTGCCGGTGCAGCGGGGGGCGTCGGGCTGGAGAGTTCGGGGCCAGAGAGTGCCGGTCCGCCGGACGCAGCCGCATCGGGGGGTGGGCGGTGACTACCCCTCGTCGGGACGCACGGGGCCGCTCGAGCGGGGGCATGGTGCGGATCGGGGACGCGCTGGGTGAGGTCGCCAGCCACCTGGGGGCGGGCCGTGCCGACATCGTCGGGGTGGTGTTCGGACGTTGGGACGACATCGTGGGGCCTGCCGTCGCCGCGCACGTGCGTCCCGTGCGCGTGGACGGAGTGACGCTTGTGGTCAGCGTCGATCACCCCGCCTGGGCGACACAAATGAGGCACCTCGCGCCCGACATCCTCACGCGTCTGCGCGACGTGTGCGGAGCCCAGAACGCCCTCGAACGCCTCGACGTGCGCGTGCGTCGCTAGGCACCCCGTGGGGTCGCCGAACACCCTGTTCACAGCGGTGCGCACACGCCTGATTTGGCTCGTCGCGTGACCCCATCCTGGTAGACTGCAATGCGTCGGTAACGCACATAAAGAGCCCCCCTCGGGACTGGTTTCGGGATGGTGCGTCCCCCGATCGAAACAGGACAAGAAAGGGCGCGTGCGTGGCGCTGAAAACAGAGGTTGGGGTCGGCAGTAACGGCTCCGCGGGTTCATACGACGCCAGCGACATCACGGTTCTCGAAGGCCTCGATCCGGTCCGCGCCCGACCCGGGATGTACATCGGGTCGACAGGGCCCACCGGGCTCCACCACCTCGTATGGGAGGTCGTGGACAACTCCATCGACGAGGCCATGGCGGGCGAGGCCACCCAGATCGACGTCACGCTGTTGGCCGACGGCGGGGTCCGGGTGAAGGACAACGGCCGGGGCATCCCCGTGAAGCCCAACGAGCAATACCCGGACCTGTCCGCGGCCGAGCTGGTGCTGACGACCCTGCACGCGGGGGGGAAATTCGGGGGCGCCGGCTACAAGGTGTCGGGGGGACTGCACGGCGTGGGCGTCTCGGTCGTGAACGCCCTGTCGACCAAGCTCGTCCTCGAGATCGACCGGGACGGCAAGCACCACGTGGCGGAATTCGCCGACGGCGGGGCGATCAAGAAGAAGCTCAAGGCGACGGGGCCGGCGCCGAGGGACCGCACCGGCACCACCGTGACGTTCTGGCCGGACGCGACCATCTTCGAAGAGACCGAGTTCCGGGCCCAGACCATCCTCGAGCGCCTGCAGATGATGGCCTTTCTCAACAAGGGCCTCGAGATCCGGTTCACCGACGAGCGGGCCGAGCGTGAGCAACAGGTCACGTACAAGTACTCGGGCGGCATCGTCGACTACGTGAAGCACCTCAACACCTCCAAAGAAGCGCTCTTCCGCCGGGTGTGCTCCTACATCCAGTCCGAGGACGACCAGGAGGTCGAGGTGGCGCTGCAGTGGAACACCGGGTTCCACGAATCGATCCACTCCTTCGCCAACGGGATCTCGACGATCGAAGGCGGCATGCACGAGGAGGGCTTCAAGAAAGCCCTCACCAACGCCGTCAACCGCTACGCGCGGGCCAAAGGTGCGCTCAAGGAGAAGGAGGACAACTTCCTCGGCGAGGACATCCGCGAGGGGCTGACCGCCATCATCTCGGTCCGGTTGCGCGATCCGCAGTTCGAGGGCCAGACCAAGGCCAAGCTGGGCAACGTCTCCATCCGGTCGCTGGTGGAACGGGCCACCAACGAGAAGCTCGTGGACTGGCTCGAGGAGAACCCCCGCGAGGCCAACCAGATCGTGGCGAAGTCGACCACGGCGGCGCGCGCCAGGGTGGCGGCGCGAGCCGCACGCGACCTCACCCGCCGCAAGTCGGCACTGGGCGGGGCGGGACTGCCCGGCAAGCTCGTCGACTGCTCGTCACGCGACCCGCGCGAGAGCGAGCTCTTCATCGTGGAGGGGAACTCGGCGGGCGGTTCGGCCAAGGACGCCCGCAACCCGCGCCTGCAGGCCATCTTGCCCATCAGGGGCAAGATCCTGAACGTCGAGCGGGCCCGCATCGACAAGATGCTCAAGAACGCCGAGATCCAGGCACTCATCTCGGCCATCGGGGCCGGCCTGGCCGACGAGTTCGACATCGAGAAGATCCGCTACCACAAGGTCATCATCCTGGCCGACGCCGATGTCGACGGGTCCCACATCCGGACACTCCTGCTCACGTTCTTCTTCCGGCAGATGAAGCCACTCGTCGAGGGTGGGTTCGTGTACGTGGCGCAGCCGCCGCTGTACTCGACCCTCATCGGCAAGGAGAAGGTCTATCTCAAAGACGACGTCGCCAAAGCGGCGTTCATGGCCGAGCATCCCGACCACAAGCAGGACTTCCAACGGTTGAAGGGACTCGGCGAGATGGACTTCGGCGAGTTGCGCGACACCACCATGGACGCGGGACGCCGCTCACTGCTGCAGATCAACGTCGAGCAGGCCGCCATGGCCGACGACGTGTGCTCGGTGCTCATGGGCGACGACGTCGAGCTGCGCCGGCACTTCATCCAGACCAATGCCAAGGACGTGCGCTTCCTCGACATCTGAGGGACGCTCCGGGGGGCCCACCGCCACCCCGATGAGTACGGAGGGGTCAGGCCCACATGGCCAAGCGCGGGGGTAACAGCGACGGGAGCACGGGGACGGAGGTGCCCGAGCCCACGCCCGTCGCCATCGAGCCCATCGAGATCCAAGAGGAGATGGAGCGCTCGTTCCTCGAGTACTCCATGTCTGTCATCGTGTCCCGGGCCCTGCCCGACGTGCGCGACGGCCTCAAGCCCGTGCACCGCCGCATCCTGTACTCGATGTACGAGCAGGGCCTGCGCCCCGACCGGTCCCGCACCAAGTGCGCCAAGGCCGTGGGCGAGGTCATGGGGAACTTCCACCCTCACGGCGACACCGCCATCTACGACGCGCTGGCCCGCATGGCCCAGGACTTCAGCCTCCGTCACGTCCTCATCGACGGGCACGGCAACTTCGGCGGGCGCGGGCCCGAAGAGGGCCCCGCCGCCATGCGCTACACCGAGTGCCGCCTCGCCCCGCTGGCGATGGAGATGCTGGCCGGTATCGACGAGGACACCATCGACTTCGTCCCCAACTACGACGGCTCGACCGAGGAGCCCGTCGTGCTCCCGTCGCGCTTTCCCAACCTGCTCGTCAACGGCTCGCAGGGGATCGCCGTGGGCATGGCCACCAACATCCCGCCCCACAACCTCGGCGAGGTCATCGATGCCGTGACCCACGTGCTCGAGAACGCCGACGCCACCGCCGACGACCTCATGCAATTCGTGAAGGGCCCCGACTTCCCGACCGGCGCTCAGATCCTCGGTCGCCAGGGGATCCTCGACGCGTACCGGACGGGGAAGGGCTCGATCAAGATGCGCGCGCTGGCCGAGGTGGACGAGAGCCGGGGTGCCACGCGCATCATCGTGACCGACATCCCGTTCCAGACCTCGATCGAGGTGATCGAGCAGAAGATCGGCGAGCTCGCCAACGCCGGGGCGCTCGACGGCATCTCCGACGTCCAGAACGACTCCGCCGGCAAGATGCCGCGCCTCGTGGTCACCTTGAAGCGCGACGCCAATGCCAACGTCGTGCTGAACAACCTCTACAAGCACACGCCCCTGCAGACCAACTTCCCGGTGAACATGGTGGCCCTGGTGGACGGGGTGCCCCGGACGCTCAACCTGGCCCAGGCGGTGTCGTACTACGCCACCCACCAGATCGAGGTCATCACCCGCCGTTCGGAGTTCCGTCTCAACAAGGCGCGCGAGCGCGCCCACATCGTCGAGGGCCTGTTGCGCGCCATCGACATGCTCGACGCCGTGATCGCCGCCATCCGAGCCTCAGACGACCGACCCGGGGCGCGCACCGCGCTCATGGCCGAGCCGTTCTCCTTTTCCGAGCAGCAGGCCGAGCACATTCTCGACATGACCCTGGGACGGCTCACCCGTCTGGGCCGGACGAACCTCGAAGAGGAGATGGAGGAGCTGCGCCGCACCATCGCCGAGCTCGAGTCGATCCTCGGCGACCCCGCTCGCCTGCGCGCCGTGATCGCAACCGAGCTCGGCGAGATCAAGGCCAAGTACGCCAACGACCGCCGCACCCAGGTCACCCACGACCCGGGCGAGCTCGGGGTGGAGGACCTCATCAGCGACGAGGAGATCGTCGTCACCATGACACGCGCCGGCTACATCAAGGCCGTGCCGGCCGGGTCGTTCCGGACTCAGGGCCGGGGCGGGCGCGGGGTGCAGGGGGCGCGGCTCAAAGAAGAGGACCTCGTCGACGACGTGGTGCACACCACCACGCTGGCGTTCCTGCTGCTGTTCTCGAACCGGGGCCGCGTCTACCGGCTGCGCGCCCACGAAGTGCCCATGAAGGAGCGCACGGCGCGGGGCACGGCCGTGGTGAACCTCCTGCCCCTGAGCCCCAGCGAGAAGATCCAGGCCATCGTGGCCACGCGCGACTTCGACTCGGGGGGCTTTCTCACCTTCGCCACCAAGATGGGCCAGGTCAAGAAGACGGCGTTCTCCGAGTACGACAAGTCACGGCGCGAAGGTTTCATCGCCATCGCGTTGCGCGACGGTGATGAGCTCGTGCGGGTGGTCGCGACCTCGGGGGACGACGACATCGTCATGGTGAGCCGCAACGGGAGCGGCATCCGCTTCTCCGAGACCGACGTCCGCCCCATGGGCCGCGACGCGGCGGGTGTGCGCGGCATGCGCCTGCGCCCCGGTGACGAGGTCGTGTCCTGCGACGTCGTGCGCCCCGACCGCGACATCCTGATCGTGACCGACGCCGGCTACGGCAAGCGCACCAAGACCGACCACTTCGGCCGCCAGGGCCGGGGCGGCCAGGGGGTGCGCGCCATCAAGCTGACGGCGCGCCGGGGGCGGGTGGTGGCCGCCTTCATGGCCGGGCTCGACGACGAGATCCTGCTCATCTCGACGGGGGGCATCGTCATCCGCACCCCCGTGCGCGAGATCGCGGCGCAGGGTCGCGACGCCACCGGCGTACGGCTCATGAGCCTCGAAGAGGGCCACAGCGTCGCCGCCGTGGCCGCGGTCACGGGCGAGGAAGACGAATAAACGGGCGCTCGGCCTGGTCCTCAGGCTGAGGGTACGGGCGGGCGCCCCGGCGCCACGGCGTCGAAGTGCACCGGCAACCGCGGCGGAGAGCGGAAGGCGAGGCCTTCGATGCGCACCGGTGGCCCACCGTCTCGGGAGTCGGCGTCGTCGAAGCGCAGGCCTTCGAGGCGCTCGAGCAGCGCGCCGAGCCCGATGCGCAGTTCCATGCGGGCCAGGTGCATCCCCAGGCACTGGTGACGCCCGGTGCCGAAAGCGATATGGGCCGGTTCGTGGCGATCGAGGTCCCACTCGTCGGGGTCGCTGTAGCGCGACTCGTCACGATTGGCCGATCCCGTGGCGCACACGAGCGACACCCCTTGCGGGACATGGACCCCGTCGATCTCGACCGGGCACGTCGTCTCCCGATTGACCATGGTGACCGAGGTCTCCCAGCGCAGCGTCTCCTCGATCACGGCGTCGAGAAGACTCGGATCGGCCCGCACCCGCTCGAGGACGTCGGGCTTGCTCAGCAGCGCGTAGAGGCAGCTGCCCATGGCGGCGAAGGTGGTCTCGGCCCCGGCGGGCAGCAGGAGCCGGAGGAACCCGTAGATGTGCTCGTCACCGAGCCGCTCACCATCCATCTCGGCGGTGACGATGTCGGAGATGAGGTCGTCGGTGGGATGCAGCTTGCGGTCCTCGACGATGGGCGTGAGGTACTCACGCATCGCCGCGGCGGCCGCCGTCGAGACGGGGTAGTCCTCGGGGCCTTTGTTCATGTCGAGGGCCCAGGCGTGGAACCGCTCATGGGCGTCGGACGGCACACCCAGCACCTCGGCGATGACCTGCACCGGGAAGTGGCTGGTGATCTCGGCCACCAGATCGGCGCTCGTACGCCCGGCCAGGCCGTCGATGAGCCGGTGGATGGTGGGGGCGATGAGATCGCTCTCCCAGCGCGCCAGAGCCGAGGGGCGAAAGGCGTGGGCGACGAGGTTGCGGTAGCGGCGGTGCTCCTCACCGTCCATGGCCAGGATGACGGTTCCCATGACCGGCCCCATGGTGTCGGCGTTCACCCGGCTGGAGAAGCGCGTGGGGTCGCGCAGCACGCGCTCGACGTCGGTGTACTTGGTCACCAGCCACACGTCCGACCCTTCCCCCCCGAAACGCCCCACACGCTCGGTGCGCCGGAATTCGGCCCAGTAGTCGTAGATGTCGGTGTCGTCGGCGCTCTCGGCGGAGCTGTCGGTGTCGGTCACGTGCGTCCTTCGCCCCGGGTGAACGGTCTGGTGTGTCGCTACGGTCTGGATCGGTGCGCCGGTCGTCCGCCCGCAGCTCCGTTGACGTCAGGCAGAACCGACCCGGGCGGCTCGATTCTCTAGGCGGAATGGTAGATCGCCGGGCGCCGCCGGGCGCCGCTTCGCATCTGGATGACGGCACCGGGCCTTGTCGCCGGGTTTTGTCTTGTCCCCGGTGCGGCCTGGCAGGGACCGGCGTGGCACGGCACTCGTGAAGGCGTCCGAGCCACAGGCACGGTGCCGAGCGCCGTTCTCGGCGACCGGTATCGCAGAGGCGGGCCCGTCGGTGGACGGTTCCCATCCGGCCTACAATCGCCACCTCCAGATGGAGAAGACATGTGCCAGACGGGGCTATAGCTCAGCCGGTTAGAGCGCAGCACTGATAATGCTGAGGTCGCTGGTTCGATTCCAGCTAGCCCCACCACT
>JGI12269J14319_10000516_pt1 | contig 37172 bp, 37 predicted proteins | sample PeaSoiSIISIP2007_FD_14319 | JGI IMG/M metagenome (IMG submission 14319)
CTCCCTGCTGCGCGATGCGGCCGTGGATGCCGGCGCGGGCAGTCTCGCGCAGACGCGAACCGGACGCGGCGAGGCGGGCGCGGCGCTGCCGGCGGTGGCGGTCGGCGGCGGGCGCGATGGCGCCGTACCGGCGAATGCCGCGGCCCCGGGTCCGAGCGTCGCAGCGCTACGGCACGGCAGCAACGGCGAGCCCGTCAGTTATGTAACCCCCGTCAGCATGTCCAAGGTCAACACCGCTCTGCGCACTGAATTGGCTGATCTCATCGTCGCCCATAGCGAATATTCCACGCCGCTGATGCGGCGCAATATGTTGTCCGCGCTGGTCAGCAACGAGGATGGAGCGGACAACGCATCGCCCGGCGCGAGTGCCGGTGCGCCGGCGAAGTCCCCGGCAGGTGCATTCGATGCGAGCACTGCGGCCTCATCTGCGAGCCGCTAAACGGCCCAGCGCAGTGGCAATGCTATGGGCCGCCGGCAGTTGCGCGGCGCTGTTGGCCAGTGCCGCTGCGGCCGCTGCCGATGACGATCCAAGCGACTGGCTGGCCCGTACCGATCAGGCGCTGGCGACGCGCAATTACGAGGGCGTATTCGTACACGAACATGCCGGTGAGACTGAAACGCTGCGCGTGATCCACCGCGTCGGCAGCGAGGGCGTGTCCGAGCGGCTGCTGTCGATGGACGGCTCGGGTCGGGAGTTCATCCGCAAGGGCAGCCAACTGACCTGTTACCTGCCCGATCAGCGCACCGTACTGGTTGAAAGGAGCAACGACGCCGGACTGCTGCTCGGCAGCCTGCCGCGCATCGACGCCACCTCGGCGGGTCTATACCAGATCACCGAACTGCAGAAGACGCGCGTCTCGGGTCGCGATGCCCGCGTGATCGCAGTGACACCGAAGGACCAGCTGCGATACGGTTATCGCGTCTGGATCGACGAAGCCACGGCCATGCCGCTCAAGACGCAGTTGCGCAACGGCCAGGGCCAGGTGCTCGAGCAGATCGTCTTCACCGACCTGCGGTTGCCCGCGCACATCGCCGACGGCGAGCTCGAGCCAGCGGTCGACGCCCATAATTACCGCTGGGTGCAACACCTTGCCGATCCGGTAGATTCGCGCGGCCTGTCCGTCTCCTGGGAGGCGAGCGTGCTGCCGCCAGGATTTCGCATGACGGTGAGCGCGAGGCAGGTATTGCACAGCGGCCCGGTCGAGCATCTGGTATTCAGTGATGGACTCGCCTCAGTATCGGTGTTCGTCGAGATCGGCCGCGAGCAGCGCGCCGAGCAGGTCGCCGACGATGCCGCGACCATAGGCTCATCCTCGGCGTACTCCACCGTAGTGCAGGGTTACCGTGTCACGGCGGTCGGCGAAGTGCCGCCGGATACGGTGCGCGCCATCGCGCAGTCGATCCGCACCGCCGGGCCGGCACCGAGCATGGCCGAATCTCTGTTAGGCATGGGTATTCCGCGCTCTCAGGCGCGTCACACCGATGGCAGCTCTTCGATCTTCGATGAGATGTCAGGCAACCAGAGCCCCGGCGCAAACCCCGAGAACCACGACGTGGGCAGCGGCCGCGCGGGCTTCGGCAACGCCAATGGCCTGGGCAGCTTTGGCGGCCCAGGCGCTCCGGGCGGCCCTGGCACCGCCGCCTTCGGTGGCGGTCCGGGTGCAGGTCCGGGTCGGCATTGAGCACGCCCGATCGCGAACCCGCGCACTCGCTGACGCTGCTGACCCGTGCCGAGTGCGGGCTATGTGACGCCATGCTCGATGAGCTCGAATCGCTGCGTGCGCGGCGTGCGCTGCCGCCGATCCGGCTGCTCGATGTCGACTCCGATCCGCAGCTGCAGCGGCGTTACGGCCTGAAGATTCCGGTCCTGCTGCTCGACGACGTCCCCGTGTGCAGTGTTCGGCTCGATCAGGCCGAGTTGCTGCGCGCGCTGCGGGACCGGCCCGGCACGGCTTGAGGCTATAATCCGCGCGCCCCGCCCCAAGGGGCTTCCAAGCTTCTCGATGCACCGCATACGCAATTTCTCCATCATCGCGCACGTTGACCATGGAAAATCGACGCTCGCCGATCGCCTGATCCAGCTGTGCGGCGGCCTCGAGGCGCGCGAGATGCAGGCCCAGGTGCTCGACTCGATGGACCTCGAACGCGAGCGCGGCATCACCATCAAGGCGCAAAGCGTGACGCTGAATTATCAGGCGCGCGACGGCGAGGGCTATCAGCTCAACCTGATCGACACCCCCGGCCACGTCGACTTCTCCTATGAGGTCTCGCGCAGCCTGGCGGCCGGCGAGGGGGCTTTGCTGGTGGTCGATGCCTCCCAGGGCGTCGAGGCGCAAAGCGTCGCAAATTGCTATACGGCGATCGAGCAGGGCCTGGAAGTGCTGCCGGTGATCAACAAGATCGACCTGCCGTCGGCCGACCCCAAGCGCGTCATGGCCGAGATCGAAGAGATCATCGGCATCGAGGCCCAGGATGCCGTATGCGTCAGTGCCAAGACCGGCGAGGGCGTGCCGGAGCTGCTCGAGGCAATCATTCGCCGCATTCCGCCACCGCGCGGCGACCCCGACGGGCCGGTGCAGGCGCTGATCGTCGATTCCTGGTTCGACAACTATGTCGGTGTGGTATCGCTGGTGCGCGTGGTCAACGGCATCTTGCGGCGAGGCGACAAGATTCGCGTGATGTCTACCGGGCGTGCTCACAACATCGACAAGCTGGGCCGCTTTACCCCCAAGTCGCTTGCGCTCGAGACCTTGAGCGCCGGTGAGGTCGGTTTCGTGATCGCCGGTATCAGGGAAATCGACGGCGCGCCGGTCGGCGACACCATCACGCTCGATGCGCGCCCCTGCGCCGCGCCGTTGCCCGGGTTCAAACAGATACAGCCGCGCGTGTTCGCGGGTTTGTTCCCGATCAATGCCGAGGACTACGAGAGCTTCCGCGATGCGCTCGCCAAGCTCAAGCTCAACGACTCGGCGCTGCATTACGAGCCCGAAGCCTCCACCGCACTCGGTTTCGGCTTTCGCTGCGGCTTTCTCGGTTTGCTGCACATGGACATCGTGCAGGAGCGACTCGAGCGCGAATACGGGCTCGCTCTCGTGACCAGCGCGCCCACCGTGATCTACGAGGTCGCGCACACGGATGGCAGCGTCGAATACGTCGACAATCCGTCGAAACTTCCAATCCTGAACGTGATCGCCGAGATCCGCGAGCCCATGATCACGGCCAGCATTCTGGTACCGCCGGACTATGTCGGTGCCGTGCTCGGTCTGTGCAGCGAAAAGCGCGGCGTGCAGAAGAAAATGCTGTATCTGGCCGCACAGGTGTCGTTGCAATACGAGCTGCCGCTCGCCGAAGTGGTGCTCGACTTCTTCGACCGGCTCAAATCTGCGACCCGCGGCTATGCGTCGTTCGATTATGTTTTCAGCCATTTTCAGGCCGCGCCGCTGGCAAAGCTCGATATCCTGATCAACGGCGAGCCGGTCGATGCGCTGTCGATCATCGTGCATCGGGACCACGCCTACGCGCGCGGCCGCGAGTTGGTCGATAAGATGCAGGAGCTGATTCCGCGGCAGATGTTCGAGGTTGCGGTACAGGCCGCGATCGGCAGTCACGTCATCGCGCGCGCTACGGTAAAGGCGCTGCGCAAGAACGTGCTGGCAAAGTGCTACGGCGGTGATGTCTCGCGCAAGCGCAAGCTGCTCGAAAAACAGAAAGAGGGCAAAAAGCGCATGAAGCAGGTAGGGCAGGTCGAGATTCCGCAGGAGGCCTTTCTGGCAGTGCTGAAAGTCGGGCGCAAATGAACTACGCCTGGGCCCAACAGCCGCGCCTGTACGCACCAGTTGATGAGGAACAGGCATGCTGACGCAGATACTGACGGTCCTGGCAGCTCTGGCCATTCCCGCGGCACTCATCGCGATTGTCGATGACTGGTTCCTGCGGCCGCGGCGCCGCATCGCCGGCGGCGGCACGTCGGATGCGCCGCTGCTGGCGGTGAATTACCACCTGCTGCCGCTGCTGCTGTTGGCGGCGCTGTTGCGCCTGCTGTTGTCCGAGCGGCTGGATTTCAGCCTGGTGCTGGTCTCGGTCGTGGCGGTCGCCGGACTGGTCTGGCTGCTCGATCATCTGCTGTTCGAGCCGGCGCGGCGCCGGGCGGCGACGGCCGCCGGGCGCGATCCGGCAGCGCTGCCGGTTCCGGTCACGGTCGACTACGCGCGCAGTTTTTTCCCGGTTGCGGTGATCGTGCTGCTGGTGCGCTCCTTCATCTTCGAGCCATTTCGTATTCCTTCCGATTCGATGATGCCGACGCTGCTGGACGGCGACTTCATCATCGTGAACAAGTACGCCTATGGCCTGCGGCTGCCGGTGATCGATCAGAAGTTCGTGTCTATCGGTCAACCGCAGCGCGGCGACGTGGTAGTGTTCCACTACCCGCCCGACCCGGCGGTAAACTTCATCAAGCGAGTCGTCGGCCTGCCGGGCGATCACGTGCGCATCACCTCCGACCAGCTGATCATCAACGGCGTGCCGGTGCCGCTGCAGAGTGACGGCCGCTATGACGACGGCTGCTATCACAATATGCGGCTGTCGAGCGAAATACTCGGTACGCACCGCCACCAGACCCTCTCATGCCTGACCCCGGACGAAATCGTCGCAGCGCCGAGTTCCAGCTGTAACCGGCGACTCGAGCGCAACTACGAATGCATCGAGCCGAGCGTCCCCGGACTGCGCGATCGCAGCGACCGGGATGAAATGCAGGTTCCGCCGGGCGAGTACCTCATGATCGGCGACAATCGCGACAACAGTTACGATGGCCGCTATTGGGGTTTCGTCCCGGAGGACCATCTGGTCGGCAAAGCGACCAGAATCTGGTTCAATTGGGACCTGCAACGCTCGGGCGGCCCGATCTGGAGCCGGATCGGTCGGCGCATCGAGTGACGCTGTTCAGCGGCCTTGAGGCTTGAGCGGCGCCAGGGAAGCAGGGCTACGTCGAGTGCAACAGAGCCTATAGAAAGCCTAAAGGGAGTCTTACTCATGCGCCACACACAGCGCGGAATTACATTCATCGGCTGGCTGGTTTTGCTGGTGCCGGTTGCGATCATCGTCTACGCGGGCATCCGGCTGACCCCCATCTATCTCAACTACATGCGCGTCGCCAAGTCGCTGTCGGAGACGGTCAGTGAGGTCAAGGCTGCCGACTCGACCAACGCGCAGTCAATGCGCGTGTCGCTGGAGAAGCACTTCGATATCGAGGGCATTACGCATCCGACGGCCAAGGACGTGGATATCCACCGCGAAAATGAGCACTGGGTGGCGGTCGTTGACTACGAGGACCTGGCGCCCCTGTTCGCCAATGTCTCGCTGCTCGTGCAGTTTCACAAACAGGTCGAGGTCCACTGAGGCGTCGTCGCGTCCTGGCAGCGCCCGCTCCGCCTGCGTCCGCCATCCCCATGAATCGCTCCGAGCGCTTGCGCTGCTGGCTTCGCGAGGCGCTCGAGTACGAGCCGACCGATCTGGCGCTATTCGAAACCGCCCTGACGCATCGCAGCGCGGAGGGCCCCAACAACGAACGGCTGGAATTTCTCGGAGATGCGGTGCTCGGGGTGATTACCGCGCAATACCTGTTCGAGCGCTTCGCGGAGGCTGACGAAGGCAGCCTCAGCCGGTTGCGCGCGAGTATCGTGAGCGGTGACTCGCTGGCACAGCTGGCGGCCGGCCTGGCACTCGGCGAACTGCTGGCGCTGGGCCAGGGCGAGCTCAAGACCGGTGGTTTTCGCCGCGAATCGATTCTGGCCGACGCGCTCGAGGCGCTGTGCGGCGCCCTCTATCTCGACGGCGGCCTGGCGGCGGCACGTGCCGCGGTGCTGCGCATGCTTGCCCCGGCGCTGCAGTCGCTCAACCTGCCGGCCGAGCTGAAGGACCCGAAGACGCGGCTGCAGGAACTGTTGCAGGCGCGGGGACTGCCGCTGCCGCGCTACAGCGTCGAGAGCGTCGCCGGCGAATTGCATGCCCAGGTGTTTCGCGTAACCTGCGAAGTCGAGCCGATGGCGGCACGCGCGACCGCTGCCGGGTCGAGCCGGCGGCGGGCCGAGCAGGCCGCCGCCGCGCGCGTACTCGAGCAGATCCAGGCCGACCCATGACAGATTTTCGCAGCGGTTTTGTCGCTCTCGCCGGCCGTCCCAACGTCGGCAAGTCGACGCTGCTCAATGCTTTGGTCGGACACAAGCTCAGCATCGTCACGCCGCGGCCGCAGACGACACGCCACCGGCTGATCGGCCTGGCGCAGTTGGCCGACGCCCAGATCGCCTTCGTGGACACCCCAGGACTGCACCTGGGTCCACGGCGCGCGCTCAACCGTGCCATGAACCGGACGGCGGCCGCGGCCGTGGGTGATTCGGATCTAGTGCTGTTCGTGGTCGAAGCGCTCAAGTGGACCGACGAGGATGAGCTGGCGCTCGCTCGAATCCTTGCGACTGGACATGAGGTGGTGGCCGTGGTCAACAAGGTCGACCGCGTGCGGCCGCGGGAACGGCTGCTGCCCTATCTGGCGCAGCTGGCCGCGCGGCATGCATTTCGGGAGATCGTGCCGGTCTCGGCGACCAAGGGTGACAACCTCGACGATCTGCGCCGCGTGATCGTCGCCGCGCTACCGGTCGGTGAAGCGATGTTCCCGCTCGATCAGCTGACCGACCGCACCGAGGCCTTTCGCATCGCCGAGACCATACGCGAGAAGCTCACGCTGGAGCTGGTGGAGGAACTGCCGTACGGTGTCGCGGTGGAGATCGAGCAAATCGTGGTGGAGGAGGATGGACGCAAGGCCGTCTCGGCCGTCATCTGGGTCGACCGCGCCGGTCAGAAGCCGATCGTTATCGGCGCCGAAGGCGCCCGACTCAAGCGCATCGGGCGCTCGGCGCGCCTCGAACTCAACCGCCTGCTCGGCGAGCGCTTCCATCTGATCCTATGGGTCAAGGTACGCGAGGACTGGGCCGACGACGCCCGCGCCCTGCACCAGCTGGGTGTGGAATGAGCCGCTCCACCCATCGCGTACAGCTGGCGCGTGCTTATGTGCTGCATCAGCGGCCATTCCGCGACAGCAGCCTGATAGTCGAAGTGTTCGCGCGCGAGCACGGCCGCATGACGGTGTTTGCGCGTGCGGCGCGCGGTCCGCGCTCACGCTTTGCGTTGTTGCAGCCGTTTCGCGCACTGCTGCTGTCCTGGAGCGGGCGTGGTGAGGCGCCGCAGCTGACCGGCGCCGAGAATGCGGAAGGCCCGCCGGCGCTGCCGGCCGCGCGTCTGATGAGCGCCTTTTATCTCAATGAGCTGCTGCTCAAGCTGCTGACGCGCCACGATCCGTACCCGGAGCTGTTCGATCAATACGAGACGACGCTGGCACAACTGCGAGAGCAACCTTGCGCCGATGCATCGCTGCGGCAGTTCGAGACGCGGCTGCTCGAGTTCATCGGCTATGGGCTCAATCTCGCAGCCGAGGCGGATACCGGATACCCGGTTCGCGGCGATGCCTATTATCATTTTCAGCCCGGTGTCCACGGGGTCGTGATCGCCGAGCCCGGCAGCTCGGGCGCGATTGGCGGTGGCGTGCTGCAGCGGTTGGCATTGGGCAGCGGATTTGAGAGTGACGCCGAGCTGCGGCAGGCGCGCGCGCTGATGCGCGCGGCGCTCGATCACTGTCTGGAGGGGCGTGAGCTCAACACCCGTGCCGTGGCTCGATCGCTGCTCAACTATCCGCGCAGGGAGCGTACCGGCTGATGCATGCGGGAATTGCGCTCGGTGTCAACATCGATCACGTCGCGACCTTGCGCCAGCAGCGGCACACGCGCTATCCGGAACCCGTGCAGGCCGCGTTGCTGGCCGAGCTGGCCGGCGCGGACAACATCACGCTGCATTTGCGCGAGGATCGCCGCCATATCCAGGAACGCGACGTGCAGCTGCTCGCGGGCCTGCTCAGCACGCGCATGAATCTGGAAATGGCGGCGACGCCGGCGATGATCGATTTTGCCTGTAGCGTGCGACCGACCGATTGCTGCCTGGTGCCCGAGCGGCGCGCCGAGCTTACGACCGAAGGCGGTCTGGACGTCGCCGCCGCCGGCCAGGGGCTGCGGGAGGGCTGTGCCCGGCTCGGCGGCGCCGGCATACGCGTCGCGCTGTTCATCGATGCGCTAGACGCACAGATCGAGGCCGCCGCCGCGGCGCGAGTGCCGGTGATCGAGCTGCATACCGGCCACTATGCCGACAGCAGCGGCGCGGCACAGGCGCGCGAGCTCGAGCGCCTGCGCGATGCGGCGCGGCTCGCGGCCAGCCGCGGCCTGGAAGTTCACGCCGGTCACGGCCTGAACTACCACAATGTCACTCCGGTAGCGGCGATCGCGGAGATCGTCGAGCTCAACATCGGGCATGCGATCATTGCGCGGGCGCTATTCGATGGACTGGCCGCGGCCGTCAGCGACATGAAGGCGATGATGCTTGCGGCGCGCCCATGATCTTCGGCATCGGCATCGATGTGCTCGAAGCGCAGCGCATGCGCGACAGCTATGCGCGTTTCGGCGCGCGTCTGCTCGACCGCCTGCTGCTGCCGCAGGAGCGCCGGCAGTTCGATCTGACGCGCAGTCCGGAGCGTTTTCTGGCGATGCGTTTTGCCGCCAAGGAAGCCATCGCCAAAGCCATGGGAACCGGCTTCGCCCACGGCATCTGGATCCGCGACGTCGGCGTGGTGCAGAACGCCCGGGGCAAGCCCGAAGTGATTTACTCGCCGCGCGGCGAGCGTATGCGGCGTCGCCTCGGTGTCGGCGAGGGGCATATCACGCTCACCGACGAGGCGGGACTGATCGTTGCGGTCGCCGTGCTGTTGCGCGACGGCCAGGGTGGCCGTCGCCGCATCGTCAGCGCCGGGGCGAGAGCTGAAGGCTCTGCCGGCGCGCGCCGGCTCGGCAAGCGTTCGGCGCCGAGGCGCGGTCCACGCCGATGAATCGCCTGGTGTTCGACATCGAAACCGTGCCCGATGTGGAGCTGGGACGGCGGCTCTATGGCCTCGAAGGCCTGGACGATGCCGCGGTTGCCAAAGCCATGTTCGCACGGCAGCGGGCTGAGAGCGGCAATGAATTTTTGCCGCACATTCAGCACCGCGTGGTGGCGATCGCCTGTGCGTTGCGTACGCGCGAGCAGCTCACGCTCTGGAGTCTGGGCGATCTGCAATCGAGCGAAGCCGAGCTGCTGACCCGTTTCTTCGATGGCATCGAAAAATACTCCCCCGATCTGGTCTCGTGGAACGGCGGTGGCTTCGATCTGCCGGTGCTGCACTATCGTTCGCTGAAAGCGGGCGTGCAGGCGCCACGCTACTGGGAGACCGGCGAAGAGGACAGCGCGTTTCGCTACAACAACTATCTGAGCCGCTTCCATTGGCGTCACCTGGATCTCATGGATGTGCTGGCGGGGTTCCAGGCGCGCGCGCGCGCCGCCCTGGCCGACGTGGCCGCATTGCTCGGCTTTCCCGGCAAGCTCGGTTTCTCCGGCGATAAGGTCTGGGATGCCTATCTCGCAGGACAGCTGCCGGACGTGCGCCGCTATTGCGAAACCGATGTGCTAAACACCTTCCTGATCTACCTGCGTTTCCAGTTCCTGCGAGGCCGCATCGACCGTGCCGGCCTGGATGCCGAGCTCGAGCGCGTGCGAGCGCTGCTTCGCAGCTCGAATGAAGTGCATCACGCCGAGTTCCTCAAGGCCTGGGAGGCGCTGTCGTGAGCGGCGGCGAACCTGTACTTGCCGCCGCTGCGCTGCCGGCACGCACCATCCGCCTTCGCCGCCGGCGGCGCCACCGCCGGGACGACCAGGCGCAGCTCGTGGACATCGTGGTTGCCGGCGCCGATCGGGTGACGCCGCGCTGCGCGCATTTCGATATCTGCGGCGGCTGCGCGCTGCAGCAACTCGCGGGTGGCGCGCAACTGCGGCTCAAGGAACTGCGGCTGCAGGCAACGCTCGAGCGGCTGGCGCGCGCTGCGCCGGCGCGCTGGTTGCCCGCCATTCGCGGCCCGCCCTGGGGCTACCGGCGCCGCGCGCGACTCGGCGTCAGGTACGTCCAGCGCAAACAGCGTGCCCTGGTGGGCTTTCGCGAACGAGGCTCGAATCTGATCGCAAATCTCGAACGTTGCGAGGTACTGGCGCCACCGGTAGATGCGTTGATCGTGCCGCTGTCCGCGCTCATCACGCAGCTCTCGATCCGCGAGCGGCTGCCGCAGATCGAGGTCGCGGTCGCGGACAATGCCGTGGCGCTGGTATTGCGCGTGCTCGAGCCGCCGTCGGCGTCGGACCTGGCGAATCTGCGCGAGTTCGAGGCGCTGCACGGCGTGCGTTTGTATCTGCAGTCGGGCGGCATCGACAGCACCCATGCGCTCAGTGAGCCGGCGCAGCGCCTGTTCTATGCGCTGCCGGAGGCAGATCTGGAGATTGAGTTTCTGCCGACTGACTTCATTCAGGTCAATGCCAGTGTCAATCGCGCACTGGTGGCTGCCTCGGCGCGACTGTTGCAGCTGAACTCGGATTCGAGCCTGCTCGACCTGTACTGTGGACTCGGTAACTTCTCGCTCGCCCTGGCACGGCGCGCGCACCGCGTGGTCGGCGTCGAAGGCGATGCCGGCCTGGTTGCACGCGCGCGCGGCAATGCCCGCCGCAACGGCATCGCCAACGCGGAATTCTTCAGCGCCGATCTGACGGCCGATGCGAGTGCGGCCGCGTGGCTCGGGCGCGGCTATTCCCACGTGCTGCTCGATCCCCCAAGGGTCGGTGCGCGCGAGCTGCTGCCGCAGATAGCGCGCCTGGCCCCGGAGCGGGTGTTGTATGTCTCGTGCAACCCGGAGAGTCTCGCGCGCGACGTCGGGCTGCTGCTGCACGAGCATGGCTTCGAATTGCTCGCGGCCGGTGTGGTCGATATGTTTCCGCATACGGCGCATATGGAGTCGGTGGCGCTGCTCGCGCCGCGGCTTGGCATCTAGCCGCGGACGATGGAGTCGGGGATGGGCGTTGAGATTGAGCGCAAGTTTCGACTGATCGATGACAGCTGGCGTGACCCCCCCCCTATATCGCCAACACGCGACGAGCCTCGGTGCGTGTGCGTCTGGCCGGCGAGGCGGGTTGGCTGTCGGTCAAGGCCATGACGCCCGGACTGTCGCGCGCCGAATACGAGGCCGCCATCCCGGCGGTGGAGGCGAATGAAATGCTCGATCGACTGTGCGAGGGCCCGTTGATCGAGAAGTGGCGGCACATCGTCGTGTATCAGGGCAGTGAATGGGAAATCGACGAGTTTCTTGGCGAGAACGCGGGACTCGTGATCGCCGAGCTGGAGCTGGAATCGGAGGATACGGTGTTTGCCAGGCCGCCGTGGCTCGGCGTCGAAGTGACGCATGATGAGCGCTATTACAATTTCAGACTGTCGGAAAAGCCGTTTCGTCACTGGCCGGAAAACCTGCAGGCGGCCCGATGAGCCTGGGGCCGCTGATGCTCGACGTGGCGGGCACGGCACTGACCGCGGTCGACCGTGAAGTGCTGGCGCATCCGTTGGTCGGCAGCGTCATTCTCTTCACCCGCAACTACGTCGACCCGGCGCAACTGCAAGCCCTGGTTGCTGACATCCAGTCGGTGCGCAGTCCTGCTGTGCTGATCGCGGTCGACCATGAAGGCGGCCGCGTGCAGCGCTTTCGGCCAGGGTTTTCGGCGCTGCCGCCGCTGCGCCGCATTGGTCACGCGTTCGATGCCGATGCGCCACAGGGGCTCGCCATGGCGCGCGCGTTGGGCTGGCTCATGGCCGCCGAGCTGGCCGCCTGCGGTGTGGATTTTTCCTTCGCCCCCTGCGTGGACCTGGACTACGGACTGTCTGAGATCATCGGCGATCGCGCCTTTCACGCCCACGCCCAGGCCGTGGGGCAGCTGGCGATCGCGTATATGCATGGCATGCGCGATGCCGGCATGGCCGCTACGGCCAAGCACTTCCCGGGCCACGGCGCCGTGGTTGCCGACTCCCACGTGGCGCTGCCGGTCGACCGGCGTGAGCTGGTGGACATGGAACAGGACCTGCTGCCCTATCGTCGCCTGATCGCCAACGGGCTGCCCGCGGTGATGGTCGCCCACGTGCTGTATCCGGCGGTGGATTCGGTGCCGGCGAGTTTTTCGCCCCGCTGGATCGACGGCGTGTTGCGAACGGAACTGCAATTCGGTGGCCTGGTATTCGCCGACGACCTGACCATGGCTGGCGCCGCGGCGGTCGGTGATCTGGTGCAGCGCGCGGAGCGCGCGCTGGCCGCTGGCTGTGACGTGCTTCCGGTTTGCAATGACCGTCCGGGAGTGGAGCGATTGCTCGATCGCTTCAGAGTGGCGATCGAACCCGCCTCGCAGCTGCGCCTGGTGCGCATGCGCGGCCGCAGACAGTACCGTTTTGAGACCCTGGCCGCTTCCACCGCCTGGCAAAGCGCGCGAGAATGGTTGCTACGCAGCGGCTCGCCGCCACCGGAACTGAGCTTCAAACCCGAAGGCGCCGATGCGGGAGGCACATAAAAACAATGGACGAGTGGTCGGTCGAATTCCTGCGCGGGGTGCTGGACGCCGCTCCCGAAGGCATCGTCGTGTGCCGGTCCGGGCAGGCCGATCAGCCGCTGGTCTATGCCAATGCCGCCTTCCAGCGCCTGACAGGCTACGGCAGCGATGAATTGATGGGCCAGGACCTGCGCCGCCTGCAGGGTTCCGATCGCGACCAGGAAGGGCGTGCGCAGCTGCGCGAGGCCATCGCCCGTGGTCAGTCCTGCCGCGTACTGATGCGCAATTATCGCAAGGACGGCACGCAGTTCTGGAATGAGGTGGTGATTCAACCGATGAGCGGCAGCGATGGCACCGTGACGCATATCGTCGGCTTCCATCGTGACGTCGGTGAACCCGAGCGCGCGGACCCGCGCCGGGCCCCCGGCCTGCCGAGCTGGCTGCGCGAAGACCGGCTCTCCGGCCTGTACTCGCGCGCCTACTTTGAAGAGTTGCTGCAGCATGACTGGCAAATTGGCGTGCGCGAGGCGCGCCCACTGACGTTGCTGATATTCGACATCGACGAACTCGGCAGCTACAACGATACCTTCGGCCGCCCCGCGGGCGATGGCTGCATCCGCCGGGTCGCGGGGGTGATCGGCGCCTGTTTCAAACGCGGTGCCGACGTGGTCGCGCGTTGGGATGGCGGCCGCATCGTCGCCTTGGTACGCAACGCCGACGTCGGCGGGGGGCGTCGCCGGGGTGCCGGAGTTCGCCGACTCCGTGGCGCGCAAGGTTTTGCGCCAGCACATTCATCATCCGCGAGCGTTGCGCCAGAAGTTCGTGACCGTCAGTATCGGAGTCGCGAGCATCACGCCGAGCGCTGACCGATCCGTCGACCAGCTGATCCAGGCGGCGACGCGGGCTCTGCAGCGAGCCAAAGAAAGCAGCGAGGCGCGGGTCGCGGTCGCAGAGGGGCAGGAGATCAGCTGAGCGCCGCAGACCGCAGGACAGGCGCGCATGCAACACCAGGAGACACCCATGCCTGCGACTTCGGGTTCGATGGGCCGACGACGCCTGTTGCGGCTTATCCTGCTGGCCTCGCTGGGCCTGCAACTGGCGCATAAGGCGAGCGCCACCGACGATCAGGCGGCGCAAATTCTCGGTAATTGGCTGACCGAGCCGCGCGACGGCATCATCGAGATCAGCGTCGCGAGCGACGGTAGCTATCAGGGCAAGATTGTCGGCGGCAATGATCCGCAGCGCCTGGATCAACACAACCCGGATCCCCCCCCCCCCCCCCCCCCCCCGGGGGCTCCATCTATGAGCCCGACAGCGGCCGAACCTACAAGTGCCGCCTGGCGCGGCTCGACAAGGACCGGCTGCAGGTGCGCGGCTTCATCGGTTTCTCGCTGTTGGGCCGCTCGCAGGTGTGGACGCGCTATTTGGGCAGTTCGATGACTTTGCCGATGGCGTCGCCGCAACGCTGACCCGCGCCGGGGCCATCATGACGATCGCGCATGTGTTGCGCGGGCCGCAGCAGCGCCAGGGGACTCGGCATGCTCTGCGTGTTCGGATTGTTCGTGATCAGCGCCTAGGCTGCGGGCGCGGCGCAGCCGCGTTCACGGGGTCGAGACAGCTTCGCCCTGCTTGATCGGCGTCACCACCGCGATGATCCCGAAAGCGGGATGATCGAAGTACTGTTTGTCGTTGTAGCGGACGCTGCGCATTTCCTTGATGGTGTAGGTGGCCCCTGCGCTCAGGTGCACATCGAAGCCCAGGTGCAGGTAGATCGGCGCGCGCTCCAGATAGACCATGCCGCTCAAACCCGCCGCATTGATGCCGACATCCGCGAGCGCAATGCCCGCATGGCTGCCCCAATTCGCCGCCGTCTGTATCCACGCCGCGTGGGCAATCGGTCGCCAGGCGCCACTGGCCCTCAAGGTCGCCTCGACCGAGCCCAGGCGGTAGTCGCTGGGAGCGAGCACCCGCAGCACCTGCGGAGTCGCACCACCGCGATTGGCACTGCTGCCGAAACCCCTCCCCGGCGGCGCCGCGTCCCAGTCCTCGGCGGCGTTGACGCTGGAAGCGCGAAACACGATCACCTCCACGCCGTACAACGTCGCGCCGCTCTGCTGCGCGGCAGTTCGCGCCGCCGGCCGCACTGCGGCCGGCGAATCGGCGGCGGCCGCTCCCCGCGGCGCGAGTGCCGCGAGTGCGAGCAGCGCGGCGAGCGCGCCGGTGAGCGTGGATACTCGCGCGTCGTCGGCGCGAATGTCTCCGGCAGCAGTGTTCGATTGCACAGCGAGTCTCATCGTGCCGCCTATCCTAGCAGGCGCTGCCGGGCCGCAGGCGCTGCCATGGCACCGGGCGGGCGCGAGGCATGGCGAGCGCTCACGGCGTCGCGCCGCCCAGCCGCTGGATCAGTTGGTACGCGTATTCGAAGCGCTGCTCGAGCTTGGGCAGTGCGCGCGTAATGCGCAATTTCAGCGGCCCCTCGAGGCGAAATTCACGCCCCTGCCGCGACACTAGTGCAATCACGCGCGCGGTGTCCACGCGATTGTGCTCCTCGAACTGCACGCTGCCGCCGGCCGGTCCGAGTTCGAGGCGGCGCAGTCCGAGTGAGCGTGCCGCAAGCCGCAGACTGGCCAGCCGCAGCAGGTGGTGCGCCGACCCAGGCAGGGCGCCGAAGCGGTCGATCAGCTCGGCGGTCATATCCTGCAGCGCGGTGGCATCGGCCGCGGCGATGCGCTGGTAAAGTGCGAGGCGCAGATGCACATCCGGCACGTACTCCTGCGGCAGCAGCGCCGGCACATGCAGCTCAATGTCGCTGGTGGACGCGAGCGGGCGATCGAGCGCGGGTTCGCGGCCCTCGCGCATCGCCTTCACCGCGTGCTCGAGCATCTCAAGGTACATGCTCAGGCCGACCTCGCTGAGCTCGCCGCTTTGCGCTTCGCCGAGAAATTCGCCGGCGCCGCGTATCTCCAGATCGTGCGTCGCGAGCACAAAACCGGCGCCGAGGTCCTCGAGCGACTCGATGGCCTCCAGGCGCTTGACCGCGTCGCCGGTGAGGCCCTTGCGCGACGGCACGATCAGATAAGCGTAGGCGCGATGGTGCGAGCGGCCGACGCGCCCGCGCAGCTGGTGCAGTTGCGCCATGCCGAGCCGGTCGGCGCGATTGATCAGAATGGTGTTGGCGCTCGGAACGTCGATGCCGCTCTCGATGATGGTCGTGCACACCAGCATGTCGAAGCGTCGATGGTAGAAATCCACCATCAGCTGCTCGAGCTCGCGCTCGCGCATCTGGCCGTGGCCGATGCGCAGGCTCGCCTCCGGCACCAGCGCCGCCAGCTCCGCGGCGACTTTCTCGATGCTCTGCACCTCGTTGTGCACGAAATACACCTGGCCGCCGCGGCGCAGTTCGCGCAGCACCGCTTCGCGCAGCGTCGCCCTATGCCATTCGGTGATGAAGGTCTTGATCGTCAGGCGTCCCGCGGGGGGTGTTGCGATCAGCGACAGTTCGCGCAGGCCGCCGAGCGCCATGTTGAGCGTGCGCGGTATCGGGGTCGCCGTCAGCGTCAGCACATGAACCTCGGCGCGCAGGGTCTTGAGCCGCTCCTTATCGCGCACGCCGAAGCGATGCTCTTCATCGACGATGATCAGCCCGAGATTGTGAAATCGCGCGTCGGCGTGCAGCAGCCGATGGGTCGCGATTACGATGTCGATCGTGCCGCGCTGCAGCCCTTCGAGTACCGCGGCGCTCTCAGCGCTGGAACGGAAACGCGACAGCGCCTCGATTCGCACCGGCCAGTCGGCGAAACGGTCGCGGAAGCTCTGCACGTGCTGCTGCGCCAGCAGCGTCGTCGGTACCAGCACGGCGACCTGGCGGCCGGACTGCACGGCGACGAAGGCGGCGCGCATCGCCACCTCAGTCTTGCCAAAACCGACGTCGCCGCAGACCACCCGGTCCATGGGCTTTGTGCCTTGCATGTCCTTGAGCACCTGGCGAACGGCCGCGGCCTGATCGGCGGTCTCCTCGAAAGGAAATCCGTTAGCGAAGGTCTGGTACTCGAGCTCGCCGGCATTCAACGGCGCCGCCTGATGCGCCGCGCGGCGCGCGTGCAGATCGAGCAGCTCAGCGGCGACGTCGCGTACCGCCTCGGCGGCGCGACGGCGCGCGCGCGCCCACTGGTCGGTGCCGAGCTTGTGCAGTGGCGCGCTCTCGGGGGCGCCGCCGGTGTAGCGATTCACCAGGTGCAGCGCGTGCACCGGCACGTAAACGCGATCGCCGTCGCGATATTCGAGCGCCAGGAATTCGCCGCTCTGATCCCCGATCTCCATGAGCTGCAGGCCGACATAGCGGCCCACACCGTAGGTCTCGTGCACCACCGGAGCGCCGGGCTCGAGGCTCTGCAGATCGCGCAGGATCGCGACGGGATCCGACACCGCGCTGCGCCGTCGTCGGCGCTCCTGCCGTGCGCGCGTGCCGAACAGCTGCGATTCGCCGAGCAACAGCAGCGGCGGTTGTGCCAGCGCCAGGCCGGCCAAGTCCTCAACGACGCAGATCGCAAGCCGGGCATCCCCAGACGCAAACTGCTCCCAGGATTGCACCGCGCGCGGACGGCGGCCGTGCGCGCTGAGCATCTCGACGATGACTTCGCGCCGTCCGGGCGACTCGGCGGCGATCAGGACGCGGCCGACATAAGTGCTGAGGAAGCTGGTCAGCGGCGCGAGCGGCTGCGCGGCGCGCGCATCGAGCCGGAATTCCGGCGGGGCCGTGCTGTGGAAATCATGCAGTGTGCGCGAAGCCGGAAGATCGGGGCCGGCAAAGCGCTCGATGCCAACTCTGGCGTGGGCCTCGAGCGCGCTACCAACAGCGGCCGGCTCGATGAACGCCTCGGCAGGCGGCAGCAGCGGCCGCTCGATATCGTGGCGCCGATCGTCGTAGCGCGCGCTGATGCCTTGCCATGCGTGCTCGAGAGCGGTCTCGATATCGCAGTCGCTGGCGACCACCAGCTGCTGCGGCAGGTAATCGGTAATCTGCGCGGTGGCCTCAAAGAACAGCGGCAGATAGAACTCGATACCGGGCGGCGCGATGCCTTCGCTGACGCCACGATAGATCGGCATGCGCGTGACATCGCCCTCGAAGCGTGCGCGATAGCGGCGCCGAAATGCCTTGACCGCCTCGGCATCGAGCGGCAGTTCGCGCGCGGGTAGCATTCGCAGCTGCTCGATGCTCTCGAGCGAGCGCTGCGTATCAGCATCGAAGCGGCGTATCGAGTCGATGCGATCATCCAGCAGGTCCACGCGCATCGGTACGTCGCTACCCATCGGGAACACATCGAACAGCGATCCGCGCAGCGCGAACTCGCCGGGGCCGGTGACCTGGCTGACGCTGACATAGCCGGCCGCCGCCAGTCGCAGGCGCAGCGGTTCAATGGCAAGCGGCGCGCCGCTCTTGAGCTCGAAGCTGCGCGCCTGCACGTAACTGACCGGCGGCAGGCGCGTGAGCAGGCTGTCGGCGCTGAGCAGTAGAATGCCGCGGGCAAGTAGCGGCAGGCGCGAGAGCGTAAGCAGCCGTTCCGAGACGATATCCGGATGCGGCGAGAACACGTCGTAGGGCAGTACTTCCCAGTCCGGCAGCGTCAGGATCTCGAGCGCGGAGCCGCCGAAGAAGCGCAGTTCCCCGGCCAGCCGCTCGAGTTCGCGCGTGTCGGCGGCAACGAATACCCAGGGGCGGGTATCGGCGCCGACCGCTTCGGCGAGCGCCAGGGCGCGCGCGCTGCCGTGCAGCCCGCGCCAGCGCCAGGACGAGTCGGCGTCGGAGGGCAGCGGTGGATGGAGCAGAGTTGGCATGAACAGCGAAGCAGCGGCCGCGCGAGCGCAATGCAGCGCGCGAGCTTAAACCGCTGCGGCGCGAATACAAGCTTGCATCCGAGGTGGTCGGCCCGTTGGCGGCCGATGTTGATTTTTCCGTCAGTGGGATGTTATCTGTCCGGCCGTCGGGCGGTCGCGTCCAGGGCGCCAGGGTTTCGCATCGATATCACATCGGGGAGAGCTGAATGCCGACGAGGCGCCGCGATCATCGACTCGAACTGCGGCTGAAACCTTAGATGACCGGCGACTCCGCCAAGAGCAGGCTGCTGCAGGAGCTGCGGATCGACCGCGGGTCCGGCGTGGAGGCATCCAGCCCGTGGCGCGGCTGGCGGCTGGCCGCGGTGATCGCGTTGCTGTGCCTCTCGGCCGCAGCAGTCGCGGCCTTCATGCTGCTGCGTGCGCCGCGCTTCGAAGTCGAGGCGGCGGTCGCCGTGGCGCCGAGCATCGGCGGCGGCTCGACCGCCATTCTTCAGGCCACCGGCTACGTCACCGCCCGCCGCGAAGCCACCGTGTCGGCGCAGATCACCGGCGCGCTGACCTCGGTCCTGATCGAGGAAGGCGAGCACGTCACGGCGGGCCAGATCCTGGCGCATCTGGACGATTCGGCGCAGAAGGCGGGCTTGGCGCAGGCCCAGGCGCAACTGATGGCGGCACGGTCGCTGCTGGTGCAATTCCAGGTGCAACTCGAGCAGGCCCGGCGCGACAATCAGCGCAACCAGGACCTCATCGATCGCAAGCTGGTGTCGCAACAGGCGCTCGAGACCACGCAGACGCAGGTGGCGACCCTCGAGGCCCAGGTCGAATCGCAGCGAAAGCAGGTGGAACTGGCGCAAGCCACGCTGCAGGGCGCCCAGGTCCAGCTCGACTACACCACCGTACGCGCGCCGTTTTCCGGCGTCATCGTGGCCAGGTCCAGCTCGACTACACCACCGTACGCGCGCCGTTTTCCGGCGTCATCGTGGCGAAGGCCGCCCAGGCGGGCGAGATTATCTCGCCGATCTCGGCCGGAGGCGGCTTCACGCGGACCGGTGTCGGCACGATCGTCGATATGGACTCGCTCGAGATCGAGGTCGACGTCAACGAGGCCTACATCAACCGCGTGCAGCCGGCACAAAGCGCGCAGGCGGTGCTCGACGCCTACCCGGACTGGACCATTCCCGCGCACGTCATTGCCATCATACCGACGGCGGATCGAAGCAAGGCGACGGTAAAAGTGCGTGTCGCCATCGAGCAGAAGGATCCGCGCATTCTGCCCGACATGGGCGTGCGCGTGTCGTTCCTGGAGCAGGCTTCCGAGCGAAATTCGCACGGCGCGGCCGCGGCCGCGGGCGCTGGCGCGGCCAGTGCGCCGCCGCAGGGCGTACTCGTGCCCTCATCGGCTATCGTCGAGCGCGGCGGCAAGAGCGTGGTATTCACCATCGACGGCGCGCGCGCGCGCGCGCGGCCGGTCAGCCCCGGGCAGACGTACGGGGATCTGCGGCAGGTCGACGGCATCGTGGCCGGCACCAACCTGGTACGCAGCCCGCCGCAGCCGATGAACGATGGTGCGGCGATCGTCATCAGCAAACAGTGAGGCACAATGAGCGCCCTGGTCGAAATCCGCAGCTTGAGCAAGATCTACGAGCGCGGCAAGCAGAGGATCGAAGTGCTGCACCACGTCCAGCTGGATATCGAACAGGGTGACTTCATGGCCCTCATGGGGCCGTCGGGTTCGGGTAAGACTACGCTGCTGAACCTGATCGGCGGTCTCGACTCCCCGACCGACGGCAGCATCACGGTTGGAGGCCAGCGCATCGATCGCCTGTCGGAGGGCACTTTGGCCAAATGGCGGGCGTCGAACGTGGGCTTCGTATTTCAGTTCTACAATCTGCTGCCGATGCTCTCGGCGCGCAAGAACGTCGAGCTGCCGCTGCTATTGACGCGTCTGTCGGCAGCGCAGCGTAAGCGCAACGCCGCGGTCGCGCTCGAACTGGTCGGCCTCACCGACCGCGCCGCGCACAAACCCGGCGAGCTGTCCGGCGGGCAGCAGCAGCGGGTGGCGATTGCCCGCGCCATCGTTTCGGATCCAACGCTGTTGGTGTGCGATGAGCCGACCGGCGATCTCGATCGACAATCGGCGGTGGACGTGCTGACGCTGTTGCAGCAGCTCAACCGCGATCACGGCAAGACCATCATCATGGTAACCCACGATCCGAAGGCCGCCGAATACGCCAGGCACACGCTGCAGCTGGACAAAGGCAGCTTGGTGGAACAGACGGAGCAAGCGCCGGCGTGAAGTATCTGCAGCTGATCTGGACAGCCATGTTCCGGAGCAAGACGCGCACGATCTTCACTCTGTTGTCGGTGCTGGCTGCGTTCTTGCTGTTCGGCCTGCTCGACTCGGTGCGCAGCGCGTTTGCCAATGCCGCCACCAGCGTAGCGGGCGTCGACCGCCTGATGACGGTATCGAAGATCAGCTTCACCCTGTCGCTGCCGAAGAGTCTGTTGCCACGGATCGAGGCGCTTCCCGGGGTGGCGAAGGTGACCTACGCGAACTGGTTTGGCGGTATCTACCAGGATCCGAAGAATTTTTTCCCCAACGAGGCGGTGGCGGATAATTTCTTCGATCTCTACCCCGAGTGGCGGCTGTCGCAGGCCGAGCGTACGGCGTTTGGCAATACGCGCACCGGCGCGGTGGTCGGTGAAAGTCTCGCCAAAAAATTCCACTGGAAGCTCGGTGACAAAATACCGCTGCAGGCGACCATTTATCCGCAGAAAAATGGCGGCAACAACTGGACCTTCGACCTGGTCGGCATCTATCGGGCCGCCGATCCGAAGCGCAAGAGCGAGGAAAACCTGTTGTTCTTCAACTGGGACTACTTTGATGAGGCACGGGCATTCGGCAATGGCAATGTCGGCTGGTACGTCCTCAAGGTGACCGACCGCAAGCTGGCGCAGCAGGTCGCGCAGGCGCTCGATGCGCTGTCGACCAACTCCGATCATGAGACCAAGACGCAGACCGAGCAGGCCTTCAACGCCGCTTTTGTCGGTCAGTATGGCGATATCGGCCTGATCGTCGGCGCGATCATGGGCGCGGTGTTTTTCACACTGATTCTGTTGACAGGCAACACCATGGCACAGGCGGTACGCGAGCGCATCCCGGAGCTCGCGGTGTTGAAGACCATCGGCTTCTCCAATCACAGCGTGCTCGGACTAGTGCTGGCCGAATCGGTGCTGCTGATCCTGCTCGGCGGCGCGATCGGGCTGGTGCTCGCCGGAGTGGTCGTGGACGCCGTGCGCGCCGCCGTGGGCACCGCGGTGCCGATGACGCGCGTCGGCGCCGCCATCTGGCTGCGCGGCGTAGGCTTGATGATCCTGATCGGCCTCATCGTCGGTGCGCTGCCCGCGCGGCGCGGCATGCGGCTGCGCATTGTCGACGCGCTTGCCGGGCGTTGAGCGCAGCCGCGATGGGGCAGCCACGCATGCGCAGTCTTGGCTCCCTGATCGGCAGCCTGATCACCGCCGCGGGCGCGATCGCGGTCCTGGTGCTGGCACCGTGGTGGCTGTTGCTCGCAGCGGTGCTGCTGTTGGCCCTGTGGACGATGGTGACGCGCATCGGGCGTCAAGCCTGGTCGGTGACGGAGGTCGGGCTGGCGACGATTCCGCAGCGTCTGGGTGCCTCGTCCGTGGTCGTGGTGGGTATCGCCGGCGTGGTCGCCGTGCTGGTGGCCTTGCTGGCGATGGCCGCGGGCTTCGAGGCGACGCTCAAGCAGAGCGGGACCAATGACACGGCGATCGTGATGCGCGCCGGCGCCCATACCGAGATCAATTCGGTGCTGGACCATGACAGCGCTGGACTCGTGGCGCAGGCGCCGCAGGTGTTGCGCAATGAGCAGGGTCAGCCAATCGCGTCGCCGGAGCTCGTGGTGGTGGCATCGCTGCCGAAGAAGAGCAATGGTCTGGATGCCAATGTCGAGGTGCGCGGCGTCGGCGAGCGCGCCTGGAGCCTGCGTCCCGAGGTCAGGATCATCGCCGGGCGAAAGTTCGGTCCCGGGCTGCGAGAGCTGATCGTCGGCAAGGGTGCACGCGAGCAGTTCTCCGGCGTCGATCTCGGTTCAACGCTTAGGCTCAATGGCCAGACCTGGACCGTGGTGGGTGCCTTCGACTCCGGAGATGCGCACAACTCCGAGCTGTGGGCCGATACCGACGTGGTGGCCGCCACTTACCGCCGCGGCAGCAGCACCGCCTCGGTGACCGTCAGGTTGACCGGCGCGGATGCGTTCGATGCCTACCAGGCCGGCCTGGCCAGCGATCGGCGCCTGACGGTGGAAACCAAGACCACGCGTGCCTATTACACCGACCAGTCGGCGGCGCTAGCCAGGCTAATCCGCATACTGGGCATCACCGTTGCCGCGATCATGGCGATCGGCGCCGTGTTCGGTGCGCTCAATACCATGTACGCCGCCGTGGCAACGCGCAGCCGCGAAATCGCGACATTGCGAGCCATAGGCTTTCGTGCGGTGCCGGTGATCGTCTCGGTGCTGCTCGAGACCATGCTGTTGGCGCTGCTGGGTGGGGCGCTCGGAGCCGCCCTGAGCTGGGTCATCTTCAACCACTACACGGTGTCTACGCTGGGATCGAACTTCACCGAGGTGGTGTTCGCCTTCCAAGTGTCACCGCCGGTGCTGTGGACCGGCCTGAAATGGGCGCTCGCGATCGGCCTGATCGGCGGCCTGTTTCCGGCATTGCGCGCGGCGCGATTGCCGGTCACCGCGGGGTTGCGGGAATTGTAGGCGGCGGTTCGGCCGGCGGCGCTTTAGGCGGGCGGACCAACCACCGTGTGGATGACACGGTCGTTCTCGAAGTACACCGTGAAGCCGTGGTAAACCCAGCGGGAAATCGGTGGCTGGCCGACAGCGGGATGGCGATCCTGCGGGGCGCCGAATTTCGTCTCCACCGCGTGCATGGTCATACCGCGCCCGGGCCGCGCCATGTCCGACTCACGCACCGTGACCTGGTCACCTTCGGCGATCGTCTCGGCCCGAGCGGCGCCGGCGAGCAAACCGACGATCACTGCGGTCAGCCCGACGGCCAGCGTTACTGCGCGGTTCGGCGTGGTTGCCGCAGCGTTAGCTTTCTTCGTACCAGTCATAGCGCACCCGTACGCTTGTGCCAGAGCCGCAACTATAGCACTGGCGTGACATAGTGCCGACTTCGGACCGCGCGCATGGAGCCGGTTTTGTGATCCAGGTCCTGTTTTGCGGAGGGCTGTGCTCTAATGCCAGGCCCATGTTTCAGCCGCTTTCAGTCTTCATCGGGCTGCGTTACGTACGCTCGCGCCAGCACAAGTTCTTCGTCTCCCTGATCACCTGGGTATCGCTCGCCGGGGTGTCGTTGGGCGTCGCGGCGCTGATCGTGATTCTGTCGGTCATGAACGGCTTCGAGGGCGAGCTGCGCGACCGGCTGCTTTCGCTGAACGCGCAGGCCCACGTCACTGCCACCGGATTGGCCTCGAGCGATGGCGAGCGCGCCTTGCGCGAGCGCCTGCAGCGACTGCCGGGGGTGGTCGGAGTGGCACCGTATATCGAGCTCACGGCGCTGGCGGTGCGCCTGCCCGAAATGCTGCCGGTGGTGCTGAGGGGCATCGACCCCAGGCTGGAGGCCGCTGTCGCCGATGTGCGACCGCTGCTGGTGGAGGGCGGGCTCGGCTCGCTTCAGCCCGGCAGTGAGGCCGTTATCCTCGGCCGTGACATCGCCGACCAGTTGGGGGTGCGCATTGGTGACCGTATCGCCTTGCTGGTACCCACGGCTTCGGCAAATGGTACTCCCGAGCCGCGCCTGCGCGAGTTCACGGTCGGCGGCGTGTTTCAGGCCGGGCTGGAGGAGCACGACGACACGCTGGTCCTGGCGCAGATCGATGACGTGCGGGCCTTCGCGCCGCTGGCGCAGGGCGCGAGCGGACTACGCCTGCGTTTTACGGACGCGCTCAAAGTCGCCCGGTTCATGCCGGCAGTTCGCGCGGCTGTGGGCGGTGATTACACTAGCAGCGACTGGACCCAGGAGAATGCGAGTTACTTTCGCGCCATCCGTATCGAAAAGACCATGATGGCGCTGATTCTGCTGCTGATCGTCGCCGTGGCGGCGTTCAACATTGTGGCGATGCTGGTCATGGTGGTGAATGACAAGCGTACCGACATCGCGATCCTGCGCACCTTCGGCACCTCGCCGCGAAGCATCATGCAGACCTTCATCACCCAGGGGCTGGCGATCGGATGGTTCGGTGTCGCCGCCGGCGTAGTGCTCGGTGTGCTGTTGGCGCGCAACGTCAGCACCATCGTGCCGGTGCTCGAGCGCGTGCTTCATTTTCAGTTTCTCGATTCGCAGGTCTATTACATCACCAGTATTCCATCGGAGCTGCATCTGCACGATGTCGCCTGGATCAGCGGCGCGGCCTTCGTGCTCACGCTGGCGTCGACGGTCTATCCGGCGCTGCGCGCCGCGCGTACGCCGCCTGCCGACGCGCTGCGCTACGAGTGATCCGGCATTGGCATACGAATGGTTGCTCGGGACACGCTATCTGCGCTCGACGCGCGGCCGCGGTTTCCTGTCGTTCATCTCGGTGGTCTCGGCGCTGGGGCTGACCGTCGGTGTCGCCGTGCTGATCGTCGTGCTCTCGGTCATGAACGGCTTCGAACGCGAACTCAAGACTCGCATCCTGAGTGTCACCTCGCACGCCACGCTCACCGGCCTGGAAGGCAACCTCAAGGACTGGCGGCACGATCAGGCGCAGGCGCTGAAGCTGCCGGGGGTGGTCGCGGCGGTGCCGTATATCGAAGCGCAGGCGCTGCTGATGCACGGCGCGCGCACCGTCGGCACGACCATCCGCGGCGTGCTGCCGCACGAGGAACGTCGCGCAGTCGGGCTCGCCGAGCGCATCCAGGGCGGGCGCATCGAGGACCTCAGCGACGGCGGCTACCGCATCATCCTCGGCGACGCACTGGCGAGCGCGCTCGCGGTCACCGTGGGCGATGACCTCGTGCTGATCGCGCCTCAGGGCAATGCGACGCCGGCCGGCAACGAGCCGCGGATGCGCCGCTTCCGTGTCGCCGGGATCTTTCATTCCGGCATGTATGAGTACGACCGCGGCCTGGCGCTGGTGCAGCTCAAGGACGCGGCGCGCGTCTACCAGATGGGCGACAGCGTCACCGGCGTGCGGCTCACCCTCAAGGATGCGTTCCTGGCGCCGCGCATCGTGCGCGATCTGGCGGTCAGCCTCGGCGGCGGCTATTACGTGAGTGACTGGACCCGCGTACATAGCAATTTCTTTCGTTCGATCGAAATCACCAAGTCGATGCTGTTCGTGATTCTGCTGCTGGTGGTCGCGGTCGCCGCCTTCAATATCGTCGCGGCGCTGGTCATGGTGGTGAAGGAAAAGCGCTCCGACATCGCGATTCTGCGTACGCTCGGCGCTGGACCGCACAATATCCTGGCGGCGTTTTCGATCCAGGGCGCGTTCATCGGCCTGGCCGGCACCAGCGCCGGGGCGGCTCTGGGGCTGATCCTGGCAGCCAATCTCGAGGCGCTCGTGCATGGGCTCGAGCGCCTGCTGGGCACCCATTTTCTCGATGCCAAGGTCTACTTCATGAGCGATCTGCCGGCCTACGCCGAATGGGGTGATGTGCTGCGCATCTGCGGCCTGGCGTTTGCGCTGTGTGCGCTGGCGACGCTGTATCCGGCCTGGCGCGCCGCCGGCACCCAGCCGGCCGAGGCGCTGCGCCATGACTGACGGCAACGGTGCCGTGTTGACGGCGCGCGGGGTCTGGCGCAGCTTCCGCGAGGGAGCGACGACGCTCGAGGTGCTCACCGGGGTGGAACTCGAGGTGGCGCGCGGCGAGCGGCTTGCGATCATCGGCGCCTCGGGCTCGGGCAAGACCACGCTGCTGCAGATCCTGGGCGGGCTCGATCAACCCAATGCCGGCGTGGTCGAGGTAGCTGGGCGCGACATTCACGCGCTGTCGGAAAGCGAGCGCGGCGCGTTACGCAATCGCACCATCGGTTTCGTCTATCAGTTCCACCACCTACTGCCGGAATTCTCGGCGCTGGAAAACGTCGCCATGCCGCTGCTGGTACGCCGCGAGCGCACCAGTGCCGCGGTTGGGCGCGCGCGCGATCTGCTCACGCGCGTCGGTCTGGCCGAGCGGCTCAATCATCGACCGCATCAACTCTCGGGTGGCGAGCGCCAGCGCACGGCGGTGGCACGCGCGCTCGTGACCTCACCCGCCCTGGTGCTGGCCGATGAGCCGACCGGTAACCTCGACGGCCGCAATGCGGAGCAGCTGTTCGCGCTGATGCTGGAACTGAACCGGGAATTTGGCACCAGCCTGGTGGTCGTGACGCATGACGGCCGGCTGGCCGCGCGCATGGACCGGGTGCTGGAACTCACCGGTGGAAGCTTGCGTCAACCGGCGAGTTTATAAGACCGACGCCGCTCCTTGCGCGTGCGGTAGCGGTGCATGGTCGCCAGCCGCCAGGTGAACTCGAGTGCATAGCGTCCGGCGAAGCCGCTGACGATGCCACAGACCAGGCAACCGAGCAGAAACGGCTTCCAGGCGGGGCCCAGGCCGTGCTCGAGCCAGTTCCAGTTCGGATGAAACTGGAAATGGCGCGGGCGGTAGCGCAGCAGCCAGGCGCCGACGCGATAGGCGAAGTAATAGATCGGCACCATCGTCAGCGGATTGACGATATAGGAGCCGGCAATCCCAACCGCGAGATTGAGCCGCCACCAGATCGCCGCCAGCACGACCAGCGGCACATGCACCGGCAGCGGTATGAAGCTCACGGCGATGCCGACACCGAAGGCCGCAGTGATCGAATGTCTGTTCAGCGACCACAGGTGCGAATCCGTAAGCCGCTCGCCAAAGATACTCAGGTACCACTTGTGGCGGCGCGCATGGATAAACCGCGCGAAATGCTTGACGAGTCTTCGAGGCATGGCCGGCCCACTCTAGCAGTTGGCGCGCCGCACTCATAAGCGGGGCTTAGCGAAACTGCGCTTTAGTCCAGGCGCTTTAGGTATCATGCTGCCGCCTGACCGTGAGTGATATCACAGGAGTGGCACTAACAGATGTGGGAAATCGTGCAGGCGGGCGGGGCACTGATGTGGCCCATCATTCTGTGCTCGATCGTTGCCGCGGCGATCATCCTGGAAAGGCTCTGGACCTTGCAAGATCGGCGCGTTCTGCCGCCAGATTTGACCCGAAAGGTCTGGAAGTTGGTGGAAGCGAACCAGATCAACGACAAGGTCATCGCCGCCCTCGAGCAGAATTCACCGCTCGGCAAACTACTGGCGGCGGGCCTCGCCAATCGCAACCGGCCGCGCGAAGTGCTGATGGAGCGGCTCGAAGACGCGGGGCGTCACGTGGTGCACGAGCTCGAGCGTTTCCTCAATACCCTGGGCACCATCGCCGGGGTGTCGCCGCTGCTGGGCTTGCTCGGCACCGTGACGGGCATCATCAAGGCTTTCAATGCGATCAACGCCGGCGGCGCCGGAGATCCGCGCATGCTCTCGGGCGGCATCGCCGAGGCGTTGGTGGCGACCGCGGCCGGACTGTGCGTCGCGATTCCGTCGCTGGTCGCCTACAGGTATCTGCGCGGCCGCGTCGATCGGATAGTGGTCGAGATGGAAAAGCATGCTCTGCGTCTGGCCGACGCAGTCGAGTCCGCAGCCCGCCACAGCGCCGAGCCCCAGGCGGCGCTGAGCTGAAGCTCGCCGCCGACGCAGCGTAACGCAGCCATGAAATTCAAGCCGCGCCGCAGCGAGGAGCCGGAGATCAACGTGGTGTCGCTGATCGACGTGGTGCTGCTGCTGGTCGTGTTCTTCATGCTGTCATCCAACTTTACGGCCGAGGGGCGTCTGCGTGTCCGTCTGCCCCAGGCGAGCTCGCTGCCGGTCCAGCGCCCGGCCGACGAGGGGCTCGTGGTCACGGTCAGCGCCAGCGGCTCCTATCTGGTCAACGCACGCGAGCTGGTCAATTCGAGCGCCGATACACTGCGGGCGGCGATTCTCAAGACCGTGGGCAACAGCTCGCGCGCCGCGGCGGTGACGATTCGAGCCGACGGCCGCGCCAGCCATCAATCCGTGGTCACGGCCATGGATGTGCTGGGTCGTCTCGGCTACACGCAGATGAACGTCGCCACGGTCAACGACACGGGAGCGGCGCCGCCTTGAACGACGCAGCTCCCGGCGGCGCCGCGAGCCTGGAGAGTGTGCAACAGGCGCGCAAGATCTATGCGCGGCTGCTGCGATACGCTTGGCCTTATCGGGCCATGTACCTGGTCGGCGTCGTGGGCATGGTGCTGTACGCCGGTAGCGATCTGATCACCGTCGTCTTCACCAAGATCTATCTGCACGATGCGATGGCGCTGCAACAGCATCAGCGGGTGCTGCGATGGCTGCCGCTCGGCGTGCTGTTGATCTTCCTGGCGCGCGGCGTCGGCGACTACCTGGCCAATTATTTTCCGTTCTGGGTCGGCCGGCAGGTCATCAAGGCGATCCGCGGCGAATTGTTCGCCCACTACCTGCGCCTGCCCACGGCGCAATACGATCGCGAGTCGTCGGCGGTGAAGCTCAACCGGTTGACCTACAACGCCGAGATGGTGGCGGCGGCCACCACCGATTCGTTGACGGTGATGATCCGCGACTCGCTCGCGATCATGTTCAATGTCGGGGCGCTGTTCTGGCTCAACTGGCGATTGGCGTTGTGCCTGATGGTTGCCGCCCCGGCAATCGCCTGGCTGGTGCGCAACGTCAACATCCGCTTTCGCCGCTATAGCACCCGCATCCAGAACTCGATGGGCGACGTCACGCGCGTCGCCAAGGAAGCGCTCGATGCCCACCGTGTGGTCAAGGTGTTCAATGCCCAGGAGCACATCCTGCGGCTGTTCGAACAGGCGAACGAACTCAACCGCCATACCAACGTACGCTTGGTCTCGGCGCGCTCGATCAGCAACCCGATCGTGCAGATGCTCGCTGCGCTCGGGCTCGCGGGTGTGCTGCTGATCGCCAACCGCGAGATTGCCGCCGGTACGCTGACGGTCGCGGATCTGATCCCGTTCGTGATTGCGGCGATGCTGGTGTCGCAGCCGTTGCGGCGCATATTGAACGTCGCGGGCCCGCTGCAGCAGGGTATTGCCGCCGGCGCCAGCGTGTTTGCGGTACTCGATGCGCCGGCGGAGCCCGAGGGCGGAACACTGGCGCCCAGGCGCGTGCGCGGCGACGTAGAGTTCCGCCACGTCAGTTTCGAGTATGCGATTGAGAACGGCGCGGTGCTGCACGAGGTAAACGTGTCGGTTCCGGCCGGCGCCACGCTGGCAATCGTCGGCCGTTCCGGCAGCGGCAAATCCACGCTGGTGTCGCTGCTGCCGCGTTTCTACGATCCGAGCTCGGGCGTGGTGCTGATCGACGGCGTCGATATCCGCGATTACCGTCTGGCTGACCTGCGCCGGCAGATGAGCCTCGTAAGCCAGGAAGTAGTGCTGTTCAACGAATCGATCCGTAACAACATCCTGTTCGGCGCGACCGGCATCAGCGAAGCGCAGCTGCTGGCGGCGGCGAGCGCTGCCTATGTCATGGAATTCGTCGAGCAGCTGCCGCAGGGCCTCGACACGATGGTAGGCGACCGCGGGGTGCTGCTCTCCGGCGGGCAGCGCCAGCGCATCGCCATCGCACGCGCGCTGCTGCGCGATACTCCAATCCTGATCCTCGATGAAGCCACCTCGTCACTCGATACCGCCGCCGAGCGGCATATTCAGGCCGCGCTCGACCAACTGGTGAAGAATCGCACTACCCTGGTCATAGCGCACCGGCTGTCGACCATCGAGCGCGCCGATCGCATTCTGGTCATGAGCGACGGCATGGTCGTGGAGTCCGGCGCGCATGCCGAGCTGCTCGCGCGCCGCGGTGTCTACGCGGAGCTGCACCGGCTGCAGTTCAGTGCCTAGGGAGACGCTGTCGAGGCGCCTGCAGGCGATCTGGTACGGCGGCCCGGCGCCGCCGTGGCACCTGCGTGCGCTGTCGCGACTGTTCGGCCTGATGGTCCAGCTGAGGCGGGCGGCTTATGTGCGCGGTCTGTGTCGCAGTCGGCGAGTTTCCAAACCGGTTATCGTGGTCGGCAATCTCACGGTCGGCGGCAGCGGCAAGACGCCACTGGTGATCTGGCTGGCGCAGCAGCTGCGCGAGCGCGGGCTGCGCCCGGGTGTGGTGCTGCGGGGCTATGGCGGCATTGCGGTCGCGGGCCGCGTGCCGTGCCTGGTTACGCCCGACAGCGATGTGGCCGTGGTCGGCGATGAGGCGCTGCTGCTGTGTCTGCGCACCGGAGTACCCGTGGTGGTCGGTCGCGACCGGGTCGGCGCCGCGCAGCGGCTGATCGCGGCCGGCGTGGACCTGATCATTGCCGATGACGGGCTGCAGCACTTGCGCCTGGCTCGCGATTTCGAAATCGCAGTGATCGATGCTGCGCGCGGATTGGGCAATCGATATCTGCTGCCGGCCGGTCCCTTGCGTGAGCCGGCTGAGCGACTCTCGCTGGTCGATGCGGTTGTGATCAATGGCGAGGATGGCGGGCCATTGGGCGCTGCCGGGGCGCGTTCGCACGCAGTGGTGGGGGTGCAGGCGGGGTTTGTTATGCGCCTGACCGGCGACTGGCTGCGTACGCTCGCAGGCACCGGCGAGCCCATGGCCCTCTCGAGCCTGGCCGGGAAGCGTGTGCACGCGGTCGCCGGTATCGGCAATCCGCAGCGCTTCTTTGCGCAGCTTGCCGCAGCGGGGCTCGAGGTTGTCGCGCATGCGTTTCCGGATCACCATCGCTATCGCGCGGCGGAGCTGGAGTTCGACGACGGTCTACCGCTGCTGATGACGGAGAAGGATGCGGTAAAATGCCGCCCATTCGCCGCTGCGAACCGTTGGTATCTGCCGGTCGCAGTGAGTTTCGCCGGAGCGGATGGGAGCGCGCTGCTGGCGCGGCTGCAGCGCTGCCTGGCGACATGAGGCCGTCGTTTCCACCGGGAGATTCACTTGGATGCACGTCTACTCGATATTCTGGCCTGTCCGGTCTGCAAGGGCCCCCTGCGCTACGAGCGCAAGGAGGCTGTGCTGATCTGCCGCGCTGATCGGCTGGCATTTCCGATCCGCGACGACATCCCGGTGATGCTCGAGGATGAAGCGCGCGTGCTCGCGCCCGACGACGGCCTGCTCGAGCGCTAGCCCGCGGCCCTCGATGTACCGCGTGGTCGTGCCGGTGCGCTATGGGTCAACGCGGCTGCCCGGCAAGCCGCTGTTACCGCTCGCCGGTAAGCCCCTGATCCAATGGGTGTATGAGCGTGCGCGGCGTTCCGGCGCGCAGCAGGTCATCGTCGCGACCGATGATGAGCGGATTGCGCGGGCCGCGCGCGGCTTCGGTGCCGAGGTGCGGCTGACGGCGACCACGCACGCTTCGGGCACCGACCGTATCGCTGAAGTCGCGCGTCGCGAACAATGGGGCGACGCCGATATCGTCGTAAATGTGCAGGGCGATGAGCCGCTGATGCCCGAAACCCTGATCGATCAGGTTGCGGCCGTGCTGGCCGCGCGTCCCGGCACCGATATCGCAACACTGGCGGTGCCACTCGAATCCGTGGCCGCGCTACTGGACCCGAACGTGGTCAAGGTGGTCACCGATCTGCAGCAGCGCGCCCTGTACTTCAGCCGCGCGCCGATTCCCTGGTCGCGCGATGGTGCGCCGGCCGGTCTGGCCAGCCAGGCCAGCCACGCCGGCGCGCGCCGGCACCTCGGGATCTATGCCTATCGCGTCGCAGCACTGCATCGCATGGCCGCGCTGCCCCCGAGCGCGCTCGAATTGCTCGAGCAGCTCGAACAGCTGCGCGCGCTCGACCACGGCATGGATATCCGCGTCGCCGATGCCCTGGTGGCTCCGGGGGCGGATGTCAATACGAGGGCCGACCTCGCCGCCGTCGAAGCGCTATTGGCAGCGGGAGGCTAGAGGCCCGTCGCGGGCGCAATCTGTACCGCTACTCCTCGCGAGGAGGGCCTTCGAAGCCCTGGTCGCTTTGTGCGGACGGTGCAGAAGACCAAACCACGTGAGGTCGGTGATCCGGTGCGGCCGGCTTGGACGCACGCTCGGCGACGCTCTCAGCCGTCGCACTCGGCGTACCGGCAGGAGCCGGGGGGCTGCGTGTCGCGGCTTCGTCAGGGCGCTGCGGCGCGCTCTGGGCCGGGCCGCTGGCGCTGGGTCCGCCCTGCAGTGGATTGTCGCTGGAGCCGACCACACTGCCCGTCTCGACGCTCGATCCGGTCCAACCCATTTCTCGCTGAGCGGAATCCCCGTCAAAACCCGCCTGGGTGTCGATCGACATGTCGCCGCCGCCCCCTGTGCCACTCTGGCCACCCATGCCCTGATCGCGATTGCCGGCGCCGCGGCGCCGGCGGCGCCCGCCGCGCCGTGAACGCCCGGTTCGTGGCCGGTCGCTCGCCACCGGCGCGTCGGGCGCGGCGTCTCGCCCTTCCGGCGGCTCGCGCTGCGGCTCCATACGTCGCGGCTCGTCGCGTCGCGGTTCATCCCGACGCGGCTCATCCCGGCGCGGTTCGTCTCGTCGGGACTCCTCACGTCGGGGCTCGTGGCGTGGCTCGTCACGGCCGCGTTCAGCGCCGTTGCGAGGCTCGTTGCGTGCGTCTTCACGTCCTCTGCCGTTGCCGTGGCGTTCGGGTCGCCGGTCGCGACCGCGTGCACCGCGTGCACCGCGTTCGCCACGGTCGCTACTGCTGCGACGCGGTTCGCGGGTAGATTCACGCTCTGCGCCTGGGACGCCATTCGGCTCCCGCGCCGGCTCCGCATCGATCTCCGAACCGAACCAGCGCTTCATGCGGTCCCACAATCCTGCGCGCGGGCGCGCTTCGATCGCCGCTGCATGTCTGGGCGCAGCCGTAGGGGTTACCGGAGCCGCGGTCTTGGGCAGCAGCGCAGCCACGGCCGGTTGTTCCGCGGGTGGCTTGCGGTCGCGCTCGGCCGCATCCACGACCGCCGGGGATGCCGGAATCTGGTAGCTGACCTGGGAGTTTTCGGCGAGCTGCGCCTCGTCGTCGCGTACGCGCCGAATGGAGTACTCGGGCGTCTGGATGTGCGGATTCGGAACGATCACCACCTGCGCATGCGACTTGTCCTCGAGTGCGCGCATGGCGTCGCGCTTTTCATTAATCAAATAGGTCGCGACGTCCACGGGCATCTGCACGATGAGCCGTGCGGTGCGGTCCTTGCGCGCATCCTCGCCGATCAGACGCAGGATCGACAGCGCCAGAGACTCGATGCTGCGAATACTGCCGATGCCGTTGCAGCGCGGGCATACCAGATGGCTCGACTCGCCGAGGCTGGGCCGCAGACGCTGACGCGACATCTCCAGTAGCCCGAAGCGCGATAGACGCCCTATCTGGATGCGCGCGCGGTCCATCTTCATCGCCTCGCGCAGACGATCCTCGACATCGCGCTGGTTCTTTTGCGACTCCATGTCGATGAAGTCGATCACGATCAGGCCGCCGATATCGCGGATGCGCAGCTGTCGTGCAATCTCCTCCGCGGCCTCGAGGTTGGTGTTGCAGGCCGTAGTCTCGATGTCGGCGCCACGGGTGGCGCGCGCCGAGTTGATGTCGATCGACACCAGGGCCTCGGTGTAGTCGATCACCAGGCTTCCGCCCGAGGGCAGCTGCACCTTGTGCGCGTAGGCGGACTCGATCTGGCTTTCGATCTGATAGCGCGTGAACAGCGGAATGTCGTCGACATAGAGCTTGAGCCGGCGCTGTGCGTCGTTGGGCATGAAACGCTGCATGTATTCCAGGCCCTTCTGGAATGCGCTCTCGTCATCGACCAGGATCTCGCCGATATCGTCGGTCAGGTAGTCGCGCAGCGCGCGCGTAACCGCATCGCTTTCCTGGTATACGAGGAATGGTGCGCCGCGGCTTTTGGCCGCTTCCGCAATTGCATCCCATTGCGTCTTGAGATTTTCCAGATCCCACTGCAGCTCTTCGGCCGAGCGACTGACACCGGCGGTGCGAACGATCGCACCCATGCCCTCTGGCACATTGAGCTGGTTCATGACCTCGCGCATCTGGTCCCGGTCCTCACCCTCGATGCGACGCGATACGCCGCCGGCGCGCGGATTATTGGGCATGAGAACCAGGAAACGCCCCGCCAGACTGATGAAAGTCGTGAGCGCAGCGCCCTTGTTGCCGCGCTCTTCCTTCTCCACCTGGACCAGCAGCTCCTGGCCCTCGGTGACCAGCTCGCGAATGTTGAGCCGGCCCTGCGGCTGGGCGCGAAAGTATTCGCGGGAGATTTCCTTCAGCGGCAGGAACCCGTGCCGCTGTGCGCCGTAGTCGACGAATGCCGCCTCGAGCGAGGGCTCGACGCGGGAGATGCGGGCTTTATAAATATTGGCTTTCTTTTGTTCCCGTGACGGAATCTCGATGCTCAGGTCATAGAGTTTCTGTCCATCGACCATGGCCACCCGCAGCTCTTCCTGCTGGGTTGCGTTGACTAGCATTCTTTTCATTTGCCTCTGCCAGAATTGGATGAGAGGCCGCGGTTACCGGAATGTGCGCGTGTGGGGGCACATTCAGGCTGCCGCCGTGGACAGTGGAATACCGGAAGATCGATTGGCGCGTCAGATGTGTCATCGATTTTGTGTCATCGACTATGTGCTATTGACTCGTGGCCGCCATTGCTTCGGCGGCGCGCCGGGAAACCTTGAGGTCCACTGACCGGCGGCGCGCTCGTGGGCTCGAACTTGCGGAGGAGCTACTACAGGCGAGCGCGGACCAGGTCGGCCGACTCATGCGCGATGGCCTCGATTTCGAGGACCAACTACCATGCGGCGCTTGGCCGCAGTCTCGTTCCCATGGCGCCGGAGCCGTTCCTTGAAGATTTGGGTGTCCGGCCTTGGGCAACGAAATGATTATAGACACAGACGGTACTGGAAACAAACACTTAAAGCTTAAACTTTGCCCTTGGAGAGCCCTTTGACCGAGATCGACCAGCAGCCCGCCCAGGCTGAGCGCAGATCTGCCGTACGGCACGTCGAGATCGACGCCCACGAGCAGGGCCAGCGGCTCGACAAGGTCCTAAGCAGGCTTCTGCTCGGCGTGCCGCGCAGCCGTATCTTCCGCCTGATTCGTCGCGGCGAGGTGCGCGTCAATGGGCGCCGTGCGAGTCCGGAACGGCGGCTGGCCGCCGGAGACTCGGTGCGCCTGCCGCCGGTGCGCGAGGTTGCGCCCGATGCCCCGCGGCGTGTGCCCGCCGGAATGATCGAGATCATCGAGCACGCCGTCATCCATGAGGACGAACGGCTGCTGGTGCTCGATAAGCCGGGCGGGGTGGCCGTGCACGGCGGCAGCGGTCTGTCCTTCGGCGTGATCGAGGCCCTGCGGGCGTCTCGTCCGAACCAGACCCTGGAGCTGGCGCATCGGCTCGATCGCGACACCAGCGGTGTGCTGTTGGTCGCCAAGCGCGGCTCGGCGCTGCGTGCGCTGCAAGCGCTGCTGCGTGACGGGGCCGTGCAAAAAAGCTATCTGGCGCTGGTCGCCGGCCACTGGAACCTGGGGCACAAGAGAATTGACGCGCCGCTGCGCACGGATCTGCGGGTCGGCGGCGAGCGTACGGTCAAGGTCGATGCACACGGCAAGAATGCGCTGACCGAATTCAAGCTAATCGAGCATTATGGTGCCCGGGCGTCCCTGATAGAGGCGATAATTCATACCGGTCGCACGCACCAGATTCGCGTCCATGCGGCCTACTGTGGCCATCCGGTCGCGGGCGATGCGAAGTATGGCGATGAGGGCGTCAATGAAACCCTGGCGCCGCTCGGACTCACGCGCATGTTCCTGCATGCGCACAGCTTGTCATTTGTCTGGCCCGAGAGCGGTAGCGAGCAGAGTTTCAGCGCCCCGCTGCCGCCACAGCTGCGGGGCGTGCTCGATCAGCTCAGCAGCAAGCGCGCACGGGGCAAGCGGCCGCAGCGATAATGCGACTCGCCGTCGGGCACGACTCATGGCAATTCGTAGCCCAGCTGCCGCAGCGAGCGTGCCACCGCGATCAGCGGCAGGCCGATCAGGCCGGTCGGATCCTCCGACACCACGCGACTGAACAGACTGATGCCCAATCCTTCGCAGCGGAAGCCGCCGGCGCAGTCGAACGGCCGCTCGGCGGCGAGGTAACGGTCGATTTCAGGATCGCTGAGGGCACGAAAATAGACCGTCGTGGTGTCCACGAATTGCAAGCTGCTGCCGCGCTCGACCTGCAGCACAGCCACGGCGGTATAGAAGGTCGCGGCGGCGGCCGACAGCCGCTGCAGTTGCGCGCGGGCGCGTGCGGCGCCGCCCGGCTTGTCGAGCGGCTCGCCTTTGCAGACGCCGACCTGGTCGCTGCCGATGACGGTGCTGCCGGGGTGCCGTGTCGCCACTGCGGCTGCCTTCGCGAGTGCCAGGCGCACGGCGCGATCGAAATGGCTCTCCGCCGCCAGCGGAGTCTCATCGACGTCGGGCGCGGCGCATTCGAACGGCAGGCCCAGGCGCGATAGCAACTCTCGTCGATAGGTCGAGATTGAGGCCAGGATCAGGGGCGGCATGCGCTGTGCGAAAACGGTCTTGGAATCAAGGGCTTGGGGCCAGGGGTAGTGTCTCAGTTTGAATCAAATCAATGTCTTGAATGCTTGAGCGGTCAAGCGGGCCGTGCCACACTCGGCGCATGGCAAAACCCAAAAGACCA
>JGI12269J14319_10000518_pt1 | contig 37045 bp, 42 predicted proteins | sample PeaSoiSIISIP2007_FD_14319 | JGI IMG/M metagenome (IMG submission 14319)
GAGGGTGAGGGTTTGCCGCCGCGAAACAGCGGCGCCGGCCGCTGATCCGCCGCTGTTCTCCCGCTGTTATCGCCGCTGATAACCCGCTGTTATTTCGCTGTTTTTTTGCTGTTCCGCCAGCCGGAATCGACGAGAATAACAAACGATATCAATAATTTGCTCGAGCGCGGGTAGCTCGGGTTTACCGCCCCGGCATCGGCGGCGGGATCGTGTCGGCAATGGTCTTGCGCGCCAGCAGCTTCTCGACATAGCCGGCGAGGTTCGGCTTCGCCTTCAGAATGGCACTGCTCTCCGGCAACTTGCTCATGTAATAGAGGATCGGCAGCAAATTGATATCGGCGAGGGTCAGCGCGTCGCCGACCAGATACCCCGTCTTCGCCACCGCGCGGTCGAGCAGCGCGAAATGCGGTTCCAGCTTCGGCACGACGGCGTCGATCACCGCGCGATTGGGGCTGCCGTCGGGGGTGCCCGGGAAGAAATAGCCGGGGCCGCCATACTGGCGCAGCAGCACCGGGTCGATCGTCGTGTTGACGCAGGAAATCCACTGCTCGACTTGGGCGCCGCCGACCGGGTCGCGCGGCGCCAGCGGCGCGCCGGGAAACGCGTGGTCGATGTAGTAGAGGATCGCCCGCGACTCGAAGAGGGTGACGTCGCCATGGCGCATCGCCGGGATCTTGCCGAACGGATGGATCGCGTCGACCTCAGGCGTGTGCGGGAACACCGCGACGAGTTCGTAAGGCACCCCCTTTTCGCCGCAGGCGATCCGGCAGGCCCAGACGAAATTGCTTTGCGGTGCACCGATGATCTGAAGGTCAGGCATGATTTGGCTCCCCTGCTTGCTGTGGTGGTATCGTTGGCGATTATCCTAGACGAAGATGACGGGATTTAGGGAGAGCTGGCGATGATGAGCGGCGCTTATCGCTTTCCGGCGATGGAAAGCGTGATCTACGGACGGCCCTTCACCGAGGTCCTGAAAGAAGAGGTCGAGCGCGCCGACGCGCACGCCGTGTTCGTGCTGGCGAGCGGGACGCTCGCGCGCGAGACCGAGCTGGTGAACCGGCTCAAGGCGGCGCTCGGCAACCGGTTTGCCGGGCTGCATGCGAAAATCGGCTCGCATACCCCACGCGTCGATTGCGTCGCCGCCGCCAACGCGGCGCGAGCCGCCGGTGCCGATCTTATCGTGACCTTGGGCGGTGGCTCGGTCACAGACGCCGCCAAGATGGTGGCGATGTGCCTCGCCAACGACATCAGCGACCCGGCTGATCTCGACAATTACCGCGCCCGCATCGATGCCGACGGCACGGCCACGCGGCCGCCGATCAAGGCGCCGCACGTGCGCACGATCACCATCCCGACAACCTTGTCCGCCGGTGAGTACACCGCGTCGGCTGGTTGCACCGACACCGCGCGCAACGTCAAGGAAAGCTATGGCCATCCGATGATGATGGCGAAAGCGGTCGTGCTCGATCCCGCCGCGACGGTGCACACGCCGGAATGGCTGTTCCTCTCGACCGGCATCCGCGCCGTCGATCACGCGGTCGAGGACATCTGCTCGCCGCTTTGCCAGCCGCTCTCCGAGGGCGCGTCAGCTCAGGCGCTGAAGCTGCTTGGTCACGGGCTGCGCGGGGTCAAAAGCGATGCCAAAGACCTCGACGCCCGGCTCGAATGCCAGCTAGGCGCGTGGATGTCGATGATCGGCTCGCAGACCGGCGTGCCCAAGGGCGCGAGCCACGGTATCGGCCATGTGCTCGGCGGCACCGCGCATGTGCCGCATGGTTATACCTCCTGCGTGATGCTGCCGCATGTGCTGCGCTTCAATCTTGAGGTCAATGCCGACCGCCAGGCGCTGGTCAGCGACGCGCTCGGCGACCGGGATGCACCGGCGGCCGATCTCGTTGCCGGGCTCATCGCCGATCTCGGCTTGCCGTCGCGGCTGCGCGACGTCGGGGTCAGGGAGGAGCAGCTCGACCGCATCGCCGAATTGTCGATGCACGACCGCTGGATTCACACCAACCCGCGCAAGATCGACGGCCCACCCGTGATCCGCGAAATCCTTGATGCTGCTTGGTAATTCAGTTTGCATCTAAGCATATTTATGCTTATATTCTTTACATGAGAACGACCATCGACTTGCCCGATGAATTGTTCCGCCGTGCGAAAGCGCAAGCGGCATTGCGCGGCAAGAAATTCAAGGACCTCATCGAAGAGGGATTGCGCGCCGTGGTCGACAAGCCTGCCCCAGGAGATCAACCCGAGGCGACAGACGCCGAGACCAAACCGAAGCGGGTCACCGCGCACGATTTGGCCAAAGACCTGATTTTCTACGACGCCGAAGGGCCAGCAGATCTCTCCACCAACCCCAAATATTTTGACGATTTCGGTAGGTGATGCCGGCGGCCTTGTTGGACACCGGGCCACTGGTAGCCTATCTCTTTCCGCGCGACGCCTACCATGATTGGGCGGTCGAACAATTTTCGACGTTCAGCCCACCATTCGCGACCTGCGAGCCTATAATCGCGGAAGCTTGCTTTCTGCTCGCTCGCAACCGCCTCCCGCCAATGCATGTTCTCGAACTTGTCGAGCGCGGCGTCATTGAGCTCGATTTTCAGTTGGCGGAAGAAGCGGCGCTGCTGCGTCGGTCGATGACCCGCTACGCCAATGTTCCGATGTCGCTTGCCGATGCCTGCTTGGTGCGGCTCGCGGAGATGACCGGCCTCCCAATCTGCACATTGGATGCCGATTTCGAAATCTATCGGACGCGCCGCGGACGCGCGCTAGACTTGATCATGCCGCCAAGTCGGCGTGCGTTCCACGAGCCGTAGCAGCTGAGGGGACCGTTATGAAACTGAACGGCGCGACCATTCCCGATGACGTGGTGAGGCGCGTCACCGAACGACGCGGCACCGCGCATTGCTATGCCGATCTCGACCCGCCCAAGACGGCGCTCGTCGTGATCGATCTGCAATACGCCTTCATGGACCCGGTGGTCGGGCATGCGGTGTGTCCGGCGGCGCTCGACATCGTGCCGGCGGTCAACCGGCTCGCCGCCGCGGTGCGGCAATCGGGCGGCGGTGTCTTCTGGGTCAGAATGGCTCACGACGAGCACTGCGCGATCGACTGGTCGGTAAACCACCAGATCGTCATCCCTGCCGCGCGCGAGAAGCGGATCGCGGCGCTGACTCCCGGCTCCAAGGGTCATAGCCTGTGGGCCGGCCTCGACGTCAAGTCCGATGACGAGATCGTCGACAAGTATCGCTTCAGCGGCTTCATGCCGGGCACCTCGGAATTGCCCGATCGGTTGAGGGCGCGCGGTTTCGACACGGTGCTGATCACCGGCACGGTCACCAACGTGTGCTGCGAAAGCTCGGCGCGCGACGCGATGATGACCAATTTCAAGACGATCATGGTCAGCGACGGCAACGCGGCGATGAGCCGGGAAGAGCACGACGCTTCGCTGACCGCGTTCTACAACATCTTCGGCGACGTCATGGACACCGACATGGTCATCGCCGCGCTCAGCCGCCGGCAAGCCGCCGCGGCGGAATAGGACTATTTCCCGCCGATCTGCCGCGTCCAGCCCAAGAGCGCCGCCATCAGATCGCGGATCAGCCCGCGCGCCACGTCATCGGTGAGCTTGCCGTCGGTATCGAACTTGTTCTGCGCCTGGAAGATCAGCACCTCGGGCTTGTTGAGCGGGTGCATGTCGAGAAAGACGCAGCTTTGCCGCAAATGCAGCTGCGCGCGGGCGCTACCGGCCATGCCGGCGGCGGCGCCCAAAATCGCGATCGGCTTGCCGGCAAACGGCTGATCGGGCGGGCGCGAGGCCCAGTCGATCGCGTTCTTCAGCACCCCCGACATCGAGTAATTGTATTCGGGGCAGGCGAAGAGCCGCGCGTCAGCCGCCTTGATCTGTTGCCGCAAGGTCTCGACCGGCGGCGGGAAGCCCTGGGCGCGCAAATCCTCGTCGTAAAGCGGGATCTGCGAGATGTCGGCGACGGTCACGTTCATGCCGGCGGGTTTGAGCTCGATCGCGGTGTTGAGCGCGGCCCGGTTGAACGAGCCCTGGCGCAGGCTGCCGCAAATGCCGAGCACCGAAATCGCCTTCGCGTCGCTCATGGTTGCCCTCCACGCGTTGCCGCTTTCCCTTAGCGCAGCGCTCATCCACCGGCAAGACGCGGCGCTAGGCTAGCCGCAACGGTTTGCCCTCCGCGTAGTTGACGATCTGCTCGAAGCATTCGCGGAAATAAAGCTCGAACGTGTCCCATTCGGCCCAGCCGAGATGCGGGGTGCAAAGCACGCTGGGCATCTTCAACAGCGGGTGGTTGCCGCCGACGATCGGCTCCTCGTCATAGACATCGACCGCGGCGAAACCGGGCCGGCCGTTTGCGAGCGCCTCGACCAGCGCGCCGGGCTCGATCAACTGGGCGCGGGCGACGTTGACAAAGAGCGCGGTCGGTTTCATGCGCGCCAGATCGGCGGCGGTGACGATGCCGCGCGTCTCCGCGGTGAGCCGCACCAGCAGCTGGAGGACATCGGCGCGCTCGAACAATTCCGCCTTGCTGCCGGCGGTTTCGTAGCCTGCGGCGCGCGCCTCCTTCAGCGAGTTCTCGCGGCCCCACACCAGCACCTGCATGCCGAGCCCGCGCCCCGCCGCGGCGACCAGCTGGCCGATCTTGCCGAGCCCGAATACGCCGAGCGTGCTGCCGCGCAGCCGGTAGGAGAGCGTCGTCGGCCATTCGCCGGCACGCATGCGCGGCGCCTCGACCGCGACATTGCGGCGCGAGGTCAGCATCAGCGCCATCGCCAGCTCGGCCGGCGCCTCGGGCGAGCCGCTTTTCCCGGTGGACACCAGCACCTGGTGATCCTTCGCCGCCTCGTAATCGATCGCCTGCGACCGGCTGCCGACCAGCGCGATCAGCCTCAAATTCGGCAGGCGCTCGATCAGCACCCGCGAGAAGTCGATCCGCTCGCGGATTTCGACGATGCACTCGGCCGGGTGAAGCCGCTCGACCAGCTCGTCCAAATCGCGCGCCGGGGTGCGGTAGCGGGTGACCTCGTGCCCGGCGAGCAGCTTGAACGCGTCGAGCTTGTGGATGGTGTCCTGGTAGTCGTCGGGGATGACGATCTTCATCGCGGCCTCAGCACGACCGCGCTGCCGCCAGGCCGCCGTTATTCGGCGGCGGCTCTGTCGGGCTGCGCGGTCTTGGCGCGGGCGAGCAGCGCGGCGGCGTTGCCGTGCAGGATTTGCTCGCGCGCCTCGTCGCCAATCTGCGCCTCGGCGAGCGCCTTGTGGGTCCAGTCGCAGCCGAACTCGGTGCCGTCGGTGCCGCAGACGATGCGCTCGGCGCCGTAGAGGCGCACGGCCGCCTCGATCGAGTGCGGGCCGAACGAGTTGCAATCGACGTAGACCTTGGCCTTGCGGAAGCGCGACGACGGCAGCTCCTCGCTCGGCGTGTCGAGCAGGCAGCGGTGGTCCATGCGCTCGACCTCGTAGGGGATGTTGCCGCCCAAATTGTGAACGACGACCGTCAAATCGGGGTAGGGCGCGAGGACGTCGGTGAGGCACAAGGTCACCATCGTCGACGACAGGCTCGCCTGCATGTCGAGCGTGCCGTTGCGGCGGCGCGCATTGTCGGTGTCGCCCCCGACCTTGGGGAAGGCGTCGCCCGAGCGCGGGCCGTGATGGATGAAGAGCGTCGCGTGGCGGCGGTTGGCGGCCTCCAGCAGCGGGCGCGCGGCTTCGGCGTCCTTGCGGGTGAGGAAGTAGTTGCCCGGGATCTGCGCGCCGATCATGCCGGGCAGCGTCAGCGCCCGCCCGAGCTCGGCGGCGGCGGCGGACATGTCGGTCAAGGGCAGCGCGGCAAAGGCGGCGAAGCGGCCGGGATGCTTCTGGCAGATTGCCGACAGCCCGTCATTGACCTTGCGGCACAGCGGCCCGGACACATCCAGCGGCTGGGCCTCGATCCAGCAGAACGAGCCGAGCAGCGACAGCACGCTGGTCTCGACCCCCTGGCGATCCATCCGCGCGAGATGAAACTCGACATCGTCGAAAGCCTCGGCGAGCGGCTGATCGCCCATCCGCGAATTCAGCACCTCGGCGCCGTCCGCGTTGCGCAGGATGCGCGGCTCCCTTGTGCGGGCGCGCAGCGCGTCGGCGATCTCGGCGGGCCGCCAATGGGCGTGCATGTCGATCATGGTCATGGCTCATTCCTCCACGGACTGTCGGGCAGTTTAACCCCACGGCGGCGCGCCGCAAGGGACGACTACCTCACAGGAACTTGCACGATCCGTCGCACTCGTCGGCGAAGAGGCTCCTGCCGCAGGCGCACGGGCCGCGATGACCCGGAATGATGGCGCCGGTTGACGGGGCGGGTTGCTCGGGCAGCCGCTCGCGCCGCAACTCCTCCATGCGGGTGCGGATCGTCGCGAAATCGTCGGCTGCGCGGGGCCGTGACGTCATGTGAGACCGCTCATTCCCGCAGCATCGCCGCGACCTGGTCGAGGCTGCGGATGCGCGCGTACATCTTCATCGCCTTATCGAGGCTGTAGGCGTGGGCGGCGACGTCGCCGCCCCAGCAACATTCGCGCACCACGACCGACGCGATGTCGCGGTTGAAGGCCTCGCGGACGCTGGTCTCGACGCCGCGATTGGTGGCGCCGCCGCCGATGACGATGGTGTCGCGCCGCAGCATGTGCAAGAGCTCGGCGATTCCGGTCCCGTAGAAGGCGCTCGGGCGGCGCTTGAGGAAGACGTAATCCTCCGGCCGCGGCGCGATCTCGTCGGGAAAGCCGGCCTCCGGCGTGCCCTCGATACCGTTGGTCAGCGGCGGCACGCCGGTCTCCGCCGACAAATCGGTGGGCAGCAGGACCACATCGGCGCCGTCGGCGCGGCTGACCGGCGTCGTGTAGATCACCGGCACACGAGCCGCCCGCGCCGCAGCGATCATCTTGACCCAGGCGTCGAGCACCGGGCGCATCGCCGTCCGGCGCGCGGGATCCGCCGGGGTCAGCGCCCGCCGGCAGACGTCGTAGGCGATCAGCGCGGTGCGGCGCGGGTCGAGGCGTTCGAGTTCGGGCATCACCTCGCTCCCTTCACATACGCCGCCGCGGTGCGGCCGGCGATGCGCCCGAAGACGCCGCCGGCCATCAGCCCGGTGCCGCTGGCGTAGTTGTGGTAGTAGAGCCCGCCGATGATCTCGCCGGCGGCGAAAAGGCCGGGGATCGCGGCGCCGCTGGCATCCTGCACCTCGGTATCGTTCGAGGTCTTCAAGCCCCCGAAGGTGAACGTCACTCCGGCGGTCACCCCATAGGCCTCGTAGGGCGGTGTATCGAGCTTTTGCGCCCAGTTGCTCTTGTCGATCGCGAGCCCGCTGGTGCGCAACCCGTCATGGACGTTGGGGTTGAACGGCACGTCGGGGCGCGGCGCCGCATTGAATTCGCGGATCGTGTCGAGGAAACCCTTGGGGTCGACCCCTTCGAGCTTGCCGGCCAATTCCTCCCAGGTGTCGGCCTTTTCCTTGGTGCAGCGCGCGATGCGGTACTCGTCGCGCAGCAGGTGCAGGGTCTTCTGGTCGAAGACCTGCCAGGCGAAGAGGCCCGGCTGGTTCATCACCTCGCGCCCGTATTTGGCGTAGGTGTAGGAGTGGAAATCGAGCCCCTCGTCGATAAAGCGCTTGCCATGCGCGTTGACGACGATGCCGAAGGGATAGCCGTGCTTCTGGAAACGGTCGCCGACATCGAGGTCGCCGACCGGCGGCGCGTTCAAATCCCACTGCACCGCGTGGCAGCCCGACCAGTGCCCGGCCGGCGCGGCGCCGATGTCGAGCGCCATCTTGAGGCCCTGTCCCGTGTTGTATTTGGTGCCGCGCACCTTGGCCAAATCCCAGTTGGGGCCGAGATAGCGGGCGCGCATCTCGGCGTTCGCCTCGAACCCGCCGCAGGCGAGGATCACCGCCTTGGCCTTGAGGTCGATCATGCGGCCCTGGTGGCGGACGCGGACGCCCTCGACCCCGTTGTCGCCCTGGAGCAGGGCCAGCGCCGGGGTCTGGTAATAGACCGGAATCTGCGCGCGCTCACGGGTCGCGTGCAGCGCCTTCATCAGCTCCTTGCCGCCGCCCCAGATGTGGCAGGCGAGGCCGCCCCAGAACTTGAACTTGCCGCCGACATTGAACGCCTGGCGGCCGAGCCCGAGCTGAAAGCGTACGCCCTTCGAGCGCATCCATCTGCCGGTCTCGAAGCTTTGGGTGATGAGGATTTCGGTGAGGTCGGGGTCGGAGCGCCATTCGGTGAGCCGGCCGATATCGTCGTAATACTGCTCGGCGGTGTAGGTGCCGACATCGACATTGGCGAGCTCGTGATCGTTGATGTCGGGGATCAGCTGCGCCAGATCGTCGAAGCCGTGATAGACGAGCCGGAACGCGCCGCCGGTAAAGGCCGAGTTGCCGCACGCTGCGTCCTCGGGCGCGATCTCCAGCATCAGCACCGAGGCGCCGTTCTCCGCCGCCGACAAGGCCGCGCAGGTCGCCGCGTTCCCCGCCCCGACGACGATCACATCCCGCTCCGCGATTTCCATGTTTCTCCTCTCACGCTTCCCGGCAAAAGCTGGGATCCACAGTAAAGCAAGGTTCCCGTTATCCGAAATGGCAAGCCCGAAGCGGCGTCGCGGTGGGTCCCGGCTTTCGCCGGGAAGCGAAGTACGAGTATCGTCGCGGCGACAGGGAGCCCGCCGATGGCCGAGCATCAAATCCGCTTCGAGGACGGCGCCGCGTACGAGCGCATGATGGGCGTGTGGACCCGCTATGTCGGCGACATTTTCCTCGATTGGGTGGTGCCATCGCCCGGCTTGCGCTGGATCGATGTCGGCTGCGGCAACGGCGCCTTTACCGAGCTGTTGTACTCACGTTGCACGCCGGCCGAAATCCACGGGATCGATCCCTCGGAGGCGCAGCTCGCTTTCGCCCGCACCCGTCCCGGCGCGCGCGCCGCTCAGTTCCACCGGGGCAACGCGATGGCGCTGCCGTTTCCGGACAACAGCTTCGACGCCGCGGCGATGGCGCTGGTGATCTTCTTCGTGCCCGATCCGGCCAAGGGCGTCGCCGAGATGATGCGTGTGGTCCGCCCCGGCGGCATCGTGGCCGCGTATGTCTGGGACATGCTGGGCGGCGGCTATCCGATGAGCACGATCCAGCAGGAGTTGCGCGCGATGGGTCGCAACCCGCCGCTGCCGCCGAGTGTCGGCGTCTCGCGCATGGAGGCGCTGCGCGATTTGTGGGTCACCGCCGGAATCGAGGGAGTCGAGACGCGCGAGATCACCGCCTCGCGCACCTTCGACAACTTTGAGGATTTGTGGGAGACCAGCCTCCTGGCGCCGGCCCTGGCGACGATCCTCGCCAGTCTGCCAGCCGACGACATCGCCCGGCTCAAGGCCCGGACCCGCGAGCTGCTGCCGGCCGACCCCGACGGCCGCGTCACCTGCGCCGGCCGCGCCAACGCGGTCAAGGGCCGGATGGCGAAATAGGCGCGGAAGTCACTCAGGCTTTTCAGCATCAATCACAGGAGTGGCTGGCATCTTTCTCTGCTGTTCACGCAGCTCTCTAATCGCTTCAATAATCGGCCCAGAAAGTTTAGGGCGATTGATTGACCGAAATAGCTCGTTGATTCGAGCCACACCGGAATCTTCACTGATCATACGGTATGCGTCGCTCTTAGCGTCGTAGTACGCTTTAAGAAGCTGCTGACGCTCTGACTCGGGCGCATCGTGGATATCTTCGGTTCCCATGAAGAGGGCGGTACAGTGGGCGCCTAACTCTTGATCGATGTAGAGAATATTCTCGTCCACATGCCCCGCAATCGACAAAACTGTAGAGGATGTCAATTGATGCCGTTCTTCCTTCGAAAATTTATCGTTATGAATAACTTCTTCAGCGATTTCCTCTCCTTGCCGGATTAGAGATAACAACTTTTCATACGACTCCAGCCGCTTTGCGAATATCGCAGTGGAATATTCCTCGATTCGTCGTCGTCGTCTGAAATACTCACTCGACGCGGTACCCGCTAAGGTGCCGATTATTCCGAAAAGTGGGCCGCTTATGACGATGAGCGTGTTCATTTAGCCCTCCTAGCGGAAGCCAATCGTTCTTTAGGTGGGAAAACAAGGCCGCCATACTACCAGGTCCGTCTATGGGAGATCGCCGATGGCCAACGAAACCGTGCAGCTCGCCCGCTACGCCGCTGGGCTGCGCTATGAGGATTTGCCGGCGGCGGTCGTCGCCAAGGCCAAGGACGTCGTCGCCGACACGGTGGCGGCGTGCATTTGCGGCGCGGACATGCCGTGGAGCCGCATCGTCATCGATTATGCCGAGCGCACCGGGCCCGGCGGGCGAGCCAAAATCCTCGGCCGCGGCACCTCGGTGCAGGCTCCCTCAGCGGCGCTGGCCAACGGCGCGCTGGCGCATGCCTTCGAGCTGGACAGCCTGACCCGGCCCGGCGCTGGGGCGCATCCCGGCGCGACCGTATTGCCGCCGGCCCTTGCCATCGCGCAGGAGGTGGGCGCGACCGGCAAGGCGCTGATCGCCGCGGTGGTCGCCGGCAATGAGGTGATGATCCGCATCGGCCGCGCCACCGGCCACACCAACGAGGCGCGCGGCTTTCACGCGCCGGGCACCACCGGCCCGTTCGGCGCGGCGGTCGCCTGCGGGCTGCTGCTGGGCCTCGACGAGCGCCGGATGACCAACGCGCTCGGCATCGCCGGGTCGCTCGCCGGCGGGTTGCTCGAATTCGCCAAGGGCAATGGCGGCATGGTCAAACGGCTGCATCTCGGCCGCGCGTCGGAGGCCGGGGTGATGGCGGCGAGCCTCGCCAAGGGCGGCTTCGAGGCCCCGCGCACCGTCATCGAGGGTGAGTTCGGCTTTCTTCGCGTGTTCTGCACCGAGTGGGATGAGACCCATCTCACAAAGGGGCTCGGCAGCGATTTTGTGACGATGAGCGCGGTGCTGAAGCGCTACCCGTGCCACGCCACCGCGCATGCCGCGGTCAAGGCGGTGCGCGACCTCCAGGCGGCGCACAAATTTACCGGCAGCGATGTCGCCGCGATCACCATCACCGGCACGCCGCGCATGGTCGAGCGTCACAACATCCTGGAGCCGCCCGATCTGATGCTGGCGCAGTATTCGATCCCGTTCTGCGTCGCGCTGGCCTTGTTCCGCGAGGCGCGCGACCCCGAGAGCTACGACGAGGCCGCGCTCGCCGACCCGGCGATCCGCGCGCTCACCCGCAAGGTCAAGCTGGTGCCGGAGGCCGGCGACGGGCATGGCGCAATGGGGAGCCGCGTCACGATCGCGCTCGCCGACGGCCGCACATTCGAGCAGCACGAGGCTGGCGGCATGCTCGAAGCGGGCGAGCTGCCCGACAAGTTCGCCCGGCTCACCCGCAAGGCGATGGCCGGCTCCGGCGGTGGGGCCGGGGTCTACAAGCGGCTGATGGCGCTCGAGGACGAGGCGGCGCTCGATTGGCTCGGCTAGGGCACGCGGCCTACGCCACTTCCAACTGTTGCGCGGAGCCCTCCCGGTTGACCCGCCACCCGGGAAGCGTGATCGAGACGGTTGTTCCCTCGCCGAGCTCGCTGGTCACGTTCAGCGTTCCGCCGTGCTTCTCGATCAGCATCTTGGCGAGCGGCAGGCCGATGCCGGTGCCGTTGTTAGCGTGCGAGGGGTCGCCGTCGATATGGCGGAACGGTTCGAGCGCGATCGGAATATGCTCCGCCCGCATGCCGATTCCGCGATCGGTGACGGCGATCGTCAGATCGTCGTCGGTGAACTCGGCCCGCATTTCGACGGCGTCGCCGCCGCACGAGAACTTGACGGCATTGGACAGCAAGTTGAGCAGCGCCTGCTTGAGCCGTACGCCGTCAGCGGTCAGCGACAGATTGCCTACGGCGATCGCCGTATGAAGCGTCAGCCGCTTCTCGGCGAGTTCTCCCCGCATCAGCTCGCCGCATTCGTGAAGCAGGGGACCCAGATCGACCGTTGCCTCGTCCAGATCGAGCTGGCCGGAAATGACGTTCGACAAGTCGAGCACCTCGTTCACCAGCCCGAGGAGATGGCGCCCGGCGGTGTTGATGTGGGCGGCATATTGCCGGTTGGCCGCGGCCGCGTCGGGCCCGAAAAACCCGCCGGCGATGACGTCGGAAAAGCCGATGATCGCGTTCAGCGGCGTGCGCAGCTCGTGGCTCATATGGGCGAGGAATTCGGTTTTCGCGCGGTTCGCGAGCTCGGCCTCCGCTCGCGCTTGTGTGGCTTCCTGTTCGCTGCGAACCAGGGCGGTGAAGCTCTCCTCCAGTGTCTCGACACGATACTTGAGGACGTCGCGGATGCTGATGATGCCGCGGAGTTTGTCGTCTTGAAGGACTGGGAGATGGCGGATGCGGTGGAACGCCATCAACGACAGCGCCTCGCCAATCTCGGTCTCGGGGGTACAGGTGACGACGGAACAGGTCATCAGATCGCGGACCCTGATGCGCCGCACGCTGCCGCCGAATTCGTTCAGGGAGCGGATGATATCGCGCTCGGAGATGATTCCGAGCAAGGTGCCGTGGAAATCGGTCACCAGGATCGCTCCGACATTCCAGGACGCGAGCAAGGCCGTGGCTTTGCTGACTGGCCAATCAGGACTGATCTCGTGAACGTGGCGACCCTTGCGGTCGAGGATTTCGTCAACGATCAACCTGCACCTCCGTCGCGAAGGGGCAAGTGCGGGGTTGCCCAGCCGGATAACCGAATCGGGCTAGACCCAGGCTAGTTTCCCCCAATGTCGCTTGGGACTATCGCGTGACGCGCCTAAGACTTGGTAAATGGCTCGGCTTGGAGGCGAAGCCCAGCGGCGCCCGGCCACCGGCGCGGGTTGCATCGTTTCAGCCGGTCTTCCAGCGTCAGAGAGTTCGCCCGGTAGTCGGCGAGCTGAGGTTTCCATTGGACGGATCGGGCGTCGATGTTGGCAGCGCGGCTGCGGCGCGCTACATCAACGTGTCGATGCGGCTGAAGGAGGCGGCGATGTTCGGAATGATGCGCAAGAAGCTCGAAATCCCGCCGCCGGAGCAGTGCCTGCCCGGCCGAGCGATAAAGATGCCGGTGCCTCCACGCCACTTCGTCAACGGCAACCCGTTGGAAGGCCCCTATCCGGCGGGGCTGGAGATGGCGGTGTTTGGGCTCGGTTGCTTCTGGGGCGCCGAGCGCAAGTTCTGGGAGGCGGCGGGGGTGTGGACGACCGCGGTCGGCTATGCCGGCGGCTCGACCCTGAACCCAACCTATGAGGAAGTGTGCAGCGGGCTCACCGGTCATACCGAGGCCGTGCTCGTGGTCTTCGACCCGAAGCAGATCAGCTACGACGGGCTGTTGAAGATATTCTGGGAGAGCCACGACCCGACCCAGGGCATGCGCCAGGGCAACGATGTCGGGACGCAGTATCGCTCGGCGATCTACACCTATTCGCCCGAGCAGCTTCGCGCCGCCGAGGCCTCGCGCGAGCGGTTTCAGCCTCGGCTCAAGAGTGCGGGCTACAACGCGATCACCACCGAAATTCGCGAGGCGCCGCAATTCTATTTCGCCGAGGACTACCACCAGCAATATCTGGCCAAGAACCCGTTCGGCTATTGCGGGCTCGGCGGGACCGGGGTCAGCTGCCCGGTAGGGACGACCGTCGCGGCTGAATGACGCCGCGCACGGAGCGGCGGAATGCAGTTCGGCGTCCAGTTCTTCCCTGACGTGCGGCCCGAGGATCGCTCGGCCGAGCAGTATTTCCGCGAGGCGCTCGACATTTGCGCGGAGTCCGACCGGCTCGGCTTTTCGCATATCCGCATCGTCGAGCATTACTTCCACTATTACGGTGGCTACAGCCCCAATCCAATCGTCTTTCTCGCCGCCGCCGCGCAACGCACCAAGCGGGCGCGGCTCGTCACCGGCGCGGTGCTGCCGGCGTTCAACAATCCGCTCAAGCTGGCGGGTGAGATCGCCATGCTCGACGCGATCTCGGGCGGGCGGCTCGATGTCGGCTTCGCCCGGGCCTTTCTGCCGCACGAGTTTCGCCGCTTTGGCCGCTCGCCCGACGAGTCGGTGGCGCGGTTTCGCGAGGGGATCGAGCAGGTCGACCTGTTGCTGCGGGAGGAGAGCGTCAGCCATCGCGGGCGCTTCCACCAAATCGAGAACACCACCTCGCTGCCGCGCCCGACCCAGCGTCCGCGCCCGAAATTTTATGTCGCAGCGCTCAACACTCCGGAGTCTTTCGAGTTTGCCGGAAGGATGGGGCACTCGGTGATGGCGATCGCCTTTGTCGCCGACAAGATGCGGCCGCTGCTCTCGGCCTATCGCGAGGCCTGGAAGGCGGCGGGACATCCTGGCCGGGGCGAGGTAATGATCGCCTTCCACATGTTCTGCGACCGCGACGGCGAGCGCGCCCGCGCGATTGCAGCGCCGCTCATCGACAACTACCTCGGTTCTCTGGTCGACGCCGCGTCCGACTGGCTCGACGGCCGCACATCGCGGGATTATCCGGGCTACGACAAGGTCATCGCCGGGCTGCGCGCATCGAACGCGGCGGACCAGATGGAAAGCGGCGCCGCCTGGGTCGGCACCCCCGACGAGATCGCCGCCACGGTAGCCCGTATGAACGCGGATTTTGGCGGCTTCGAGCACGCCTCGCTGCAGGTTAATTTCAACCTGATGCCATTTGATCTCGCGATGGGGTCGATGCGGCTTTTTGCCAGCGAGGTGATGCCGCGGTTTGTGGCCTGAGGGCTTACCAGAACCGCTCGGCGTTTCTCAATTCACTGACGTGCTGGCGCAGGCGGTGCTCCTTGCGGCCGAGCCGGCGCCTGTGCCAGGCCAGCACACGGCATCCGGCGCGGGCGATCCGTGACCGCGACCCGGGCCGGGCCAGAGCGGTGACGATGCCGCGGCCGACACGCACGTCGTTGATGTCGCCGAGATCGTCCTGCAGGCGCTTTAGCCTTTGTACGAAATGACGGGTTTTGCTGGCGTCGTAGAGACCGCCGAGCAGCTCCGTCGTGTAGCGCAATTTCTTCAGGGCGATGCGCAGCCTGTGGCGCTGTCTGACCGACTGGCTGGAGAAGTCCCGGCTGCGCTTCTCGGCCTTTTGCCGGCAGCGTTCGAGCAGCAGCGGAGCGATCTCTTCAATCGGCCGATCGAGTGCGTCACCTGCGCCCGCGACGCGCCACTCGCGGCCGTCGAACCAGCGCAGCAGCGCCAGCATCGTCTCGGTGTAGCGGGTGGACGAAATCGTCTTGACGACCCCCTTGTGCGCCACGCGCCGACGCCGCGCGATCGCCAGGCCCAGGCTGTCGAGCTCGCTCGACTGCGGTAGCGCCGCCCGCACCGGCCGCAGCAACCCGCTGGCAAAGACGTCGAGGTTGCGGGTGTCGCCGAGGAAGTCGGCGAACCAGCGCAGCTCGGCCGAGGCCCAGCGGCGCTGCTCTCGCGGCAGCAGCGGGGCGAAGGCCGAGAGGATCGCGCGCAGCCGGCGCACCGCGACGCGCATCTGGTGGATGCCTTCGGCGTCGCCGGCCAGGGCCGCATCCTCGTTGCGCAGCATATGGTCGAGGCAGGCGCGCCCGATGCGCTGCAAGGCGACCTCGGCGCTGCTCCCGGGTCGTAGGTCGAGCGCGGCGGCGTGAACNGCCTTGGCNGGACCGTGGTCATGGTNGCTGAGGCGATAGCCGCGTTCGGCCTTGCTGCGCGGCTGAAGGCGCAACGGCGCGACGTGAAGCAGCTTGAGCGCGACATCGTACAACGCGCTCGGCGCGCCGCTTTTCAGCTCGAGCTCAACTTCGCTGATCCGCGTCGGCGGGGTGTTCTCGCCATTGCTGATACGGCCGCGGTCGATCGCCGCCTCGATCCGCGTCGCCGGCTCGGGTGCCAATGGGATGGTCGTGCGGGTCACCTCGGTGCGGAACAGGGGACGCAGCTGCTCGGCGATTTCCGGGGAGAAAAAGGGACCGGTTTGCGCGGCCTGGGGATCGGGGCGCTCCCCCGCGACCGCGTCTTCCCATTCGCCGCGCGCGAGCTCGCCAACCTCGCCCGCCGCTTTGACGGTCTGCACATAATGCCGGCCATGGCGGCGCACGCGCAGGCTCGATCCTCGCCGCGCCAGGGCGTGATCGGGAGTGTCGTAGTAGGTGCTGACCAGGCGCGCGCGCGACACGCCGTTGCCACCTGCCATCGCTTCGAGCGCACGCCGCACCGCCGGCAGGTCGCCGGTGCGGGCAGCCAGCTTAAGTTCGGTCTCTGTCGCGATCTGGTGCCCCCTTCGGGGGATGAAGGCAGTGCAACACGGAGGTCACCGAATTCTCATGCTGCTGTCAAGTCTCTCAATTGCCGCGCAAGCCGTACGTGGGTTCGGCTACTCAGGCGATAGCGTTTGAGTTCAGGACGCCGATCAGCGCGGCGGTGGCGGCGGCGGTGGTGGAGGCGGTGGTGGTGACGGAGGAGGGGGTGGCGGTGGGGGCGATTGAGGTTTGTTGTTGACCGTAATGGTGTGGCCGTGACTGAAAGCGCTGTTGATGCCGAGCGTCGTTTGAAGCGTGTTGGGGTTCAGGTCGGGCGGCGGGGTAAAGGGAGGGACGTGATGGAGCGCCGACCAATCGCTGCCGCCGGGATTGCCCGATAGGATGTTCGGCAGCCCGCTGCTGAGGACAACCCAATCGGTCGGGAGAGTCTGCGACCCGCCATGGCCAGTGCTGGAGAGCGCGGCGAGGATTTGCGCAATCCAGCCTGACGGAGCCGGACCGGGGTTCGAAGCCGGGGCTCCGGGGTACGGAATGCTGACGAAGAAGCCGGGGCGGGTGATGATCTGGGGCGTGCAGCTGGGGCAGGCCGGGGTCACTCTAACTTCGTCGCCGTAAACGAGCGCCACATCGAGCTGCCCTGCGGGCGTCAGCCATGCCAGAACAACCGCGCCGCGGATGCCGAGCGTCCCCGACGGGGTGACCAACGATACCGCATTGGCGTTTTTGGAGAGCGCCCCGCCGACATAGCGCAGGATGCCCTTGGTGGCGCTCATCGTCAGCTTGCCGGTGCTGGTCGAGGGGTCGAACACGAAATCGTCGATCGTCAGATCGGCGTTCTCGCCGATTGTCAGAGACGATTGGTCGAGAAACAGGAGCTGGGTCTGCCCCGTCGGGCCGGTGGTAACCCGCTCGTTATGGACGACGTCCTGGCCGATCACGACCTGCCGCAGGGCCGCGCCGGGAGGCGTGCCGCTGGTGTCGGGGTTGACCGCGGTGGCGGCGCCGACCTTCTCCTGCGCCAGGGCGAGAGGGCTCGCGGTGAGGAGTAGCGAAGCGGCGAGCGGACCGACGAGCCGGCGGGGGGTGACGATGCGGGCGGTCATGGCATACCCCTAAAAGCGGATTTGCGGACCGAAGAGGACCGTGTTGCTGGTGTATCCGTATATCGGAAGATTGGATAACACGACGTCGCGTTCAAGCTGCAGCACGAGCGAGATACTGGGCGCGACCGGAAAATATTGAGTGATCCCGAAGCGCCAATGCCGGTCGTAGCGGCTGCTGCTCGAGGGCGTCGTGGTGCTTCCGTTGATGCTGCAACACGGGTCGGGCGCCTCGTAAATCGACCAGCTGCGGCTGCCAAAAAACTCGGTTTCGAGCGGTAATTTGATGATCCCGGTCGGGTCGGCGTAGCTCACCCGGTACGACGCGGAGACGGCATAGGTCTTGTTGCTGAAATAATTGAACCGGGTGGACTGATCGAGAAAGTCGAACTCGCCGGTGAGAACCGAATTTTCGGTCACCGGCTCTTTTAGCGCCAGGATCACCAGATTGTCGTTGCCGGTGAGGCCGATCGAGGCCGGCCGGCCCGCCGCCGCGGTGAAGTTCTTATCGCGGAACTCGTAGGCGATCCGGGCTGAGAGATCGCCCCAGAGGACGGCCGTCCCTTCGACTCCGCCGCCGACGGTATAGAAATATTGCTGTTCGCCGAGACCGACCTCGTCGACGATCAGGTAGGGCTTTAATGAGGCCCATTGCACAAACGGTATTCCCAGGTTCGGAAAGCGGAAGCGCGGCCCCGCGGTCGCCTCGCCGAAATCGAGGTCGAACGCGCTGTTCTTGAAATAGTGGTTGACGAGGCCGGCGCCGCCGATTTCGAGCGCATCGCGGTTTTGGGTGCCCAGATCGTAGCTGTAGAGGGCGCCGGCGGCGGAAAACAGATTGCCGCCCGCTTGACGTGAGAACTGAGTGCTGAGGAGCTGGTTGGCGACCGCCGATTGAATCAAGCCCGAGCCTGACGAAACGGTCATGTCCGACTGGTATTGGGCGCCGAACAGCAGATAGCCGGTCAGCCGTTGCGGGGCATCGATCACGGCGATTTTCGCCAGATATCGGTCGACGCGGGCTTGCACGTCGGGCGGCGGGTTGAGCGCGGCCGCCCTCTGCAGATAGCTGCGCGCCGCCTCGAACGAGCCCATCCGGTAGTAAAGAACGCCGAGCTCGAGATCGACGCGCGGGAGATTGGGATTGAACAGCAGCAGGCGCTCAAGTGCCGATACCGCCGCCTCGTTGTCACCGAGGCGCACCGAGATGTCGGCGTAGGCGAAGGTCACCGACAGGTTCGCCGGCTCGCGCAACATCTGCTGGAACAGCGCGTTTTTTTGCGCCGTCAGCGCCGGGACGTCGCTATTAGGAGTCTGCGCGTTTGCCGCCGCTGGCACGCTCGCCAGCCACAGGATCGCCAAAACCACGCCGATCCGTTTCAACGCCGCGCCCATGCCCATTCGCCCAGGGTAACAAACAGGCAGCGCCGCTGCCATTACCTAAAGGCGAAAATGTGCCAGATCAGAATGGGATGCCACCGATCACCGTGGTGCGATGCATCAACCGCCGCTGCGGCGGCGCGTAGTCGCAGATCGCCAGATGCATCGCGCTGGCGTTGTCCCACATCACCAGATCGCCCACCCGCCAACGGTGGCGATAGCAGAATTCGGGCTTCACGCAGTGCGAATCGAGCTCGGCGATGAGGCCCAGCGCCTCGTCCTCGGGCATACCCTCGATGCCGATGCACTCGCCGGCGGTGACGTAAATCGCCTTGCGTCCGGTATAGGGATGGGTGCGCACGATCGGGTGCGCGACATCGGGCGTTTCGGCGAGTTGCGCAGCACTCAGCTTCGGGCGTGGGCTGTTCTCGATACGGCGCCGCGATGAGTAGCGGTGGATCGCCTTCAGCCCCTGGAGCCGCTGTTTCATCGACGCCGGCAGCGCTTCATAGGCGGCGACGCAGTTGGCGAAGATCGTGTCGCCGAGCACGGTGCCGTTCGCGTCGCGCGGCACCTCCTTGGCATAGAGCAGCGAGCAGCGGCTTGGATTTTTGCGATAGGAGACGTCGCTGTGCCAGGTGAAGCCGGCATCGGCGAGGCCGATATGCTCGCCCTCGGCATTCTTGATGTTCGAAACCAGCAGGAGCTCGGGATAGCCGGGCAGCAGGTACTTCTTGACGATATGCACTTCGAGCTCGCCGAATCGGCGGCTGAAGGCGATGTGCTGTTCTTCGGTCAGGGTCTGGCCGCGAAAGAACACGACGATATTGTCGTGGAAGATTTGTTCGAGCTCGCGGAAGATCGGCTCGTCGAGCGGCCCCGACAAATCGAAGGCGATTTCGGCGCCGAGCGCGGCATCGCATTTCGTCACCAGGATCGGCATCGCGGTCTATAGCGTCGCAAGCGCGATGGAACTCGTCAATTACGCTGCCGGTGAACGAGCCGTTCGTCGTCCCAGACCTCGAAGCCAAAGCTGAGATGCGGGAGCACGTTCAGCTGGCGCGCGGCGTTTATCGCCGCTTCATCGTCATCATGCTCGACGTGGTGCGTCGCGTAGATGTTTCCTCCGAAGTCGGAAAAGTGCACGCGGTAGAGAGTCATGACCCGCGCATAGCAGTTTCCGAGCGGTGGGCATTGATCGAGATCAACAATCACCATTTTTCGCCGGAGCGATGAGGATCGGCGGCCGAGTTGCGCGGCAGAGAGGGCACTGACCGTTGTGCGAGTTGTCGGGCGCCCGGCCCCATTGCCACCGCCTCTGATGATAAAAGGCTGCAGGGCGGTGGTCGGAATACCGCGCGGTCAGCTCTGCGACTGCTGCGGATCGGTGGCCGGTGGTGCAGCTTCATCGCCGTCTCGGGTGGACAGGCGCTCCTGCTGGCGCTTCAGCTTTTCTTCCTTTTTGACCTCTTTCGCCCGGTTGCGTTCGGCGCGTTCGAAGCGGTAATTCGGCCTACGCGGCATGTCAGTCTCCTTTCTCCTTTGTTCGCGGCGATGCGATATTAGTAGCCTTCGCGTTCGAGCCGCTTACGCATGGCCTTGCGGTATCGCCGCACCGACTGCGCCTTCTGACGCGCACGACGCTCGGACGGCTTCTCGTAGAATCGCCGCAACCTCATCTCACGAAATGTGCCTTCACGCTGCATCTTCTTTTTCAGAACCCGGATTGCGGCATTGACGTCGTTGTCGCGGACGTAAACTTCAACAGGCATGAATAACCTTTCTCCGCTCGCGCGGGACGATCGCCTATGGGTTCGGCATTTCTGTGCGCCGCTCGCGGTTCAGCGAGCGCCTGAGCGTGATAGCGTTTTTATCGACCCGCGTGGCTTTCCCGAGACTTCGGCAATCTTTCGATCCTGGGCCTCGATGTAAGGCTTTGCGGGAGTGTCCCCGTCAAGGCTGCGGAGCTCCGAACTCGGCACCTTGCGATTGGAGGTTCGCATGCCGTCCTCATAGAGGACGTCGAAGAGGACGAACTCGCCGGTGGGCTGGGTCTTGTCGCGTCTAGCCATAACTAGGTCCGGCCGGCATGGTTGAAAGCGCGCCCGGCGGGGGATTTGGAGCGAGGGGCCGCAGCCGGCTTCCAATCACGCAGGAAAGCCGGAAGCGAACCGCCGCGAGGGCCAAGTTTCGCCGCAAGTTGGGCTGGCGCGTGACGGGCACGGTGGTCCTGCTGCGTCGCTTCGACCTGGCGATCCGGCGGGCCGCTGCGCCCGGCCAGCGATGGCGCCGGCATCACCCGGACGGCACGGCGCGTCAGCTTTTCGATATCGCGCAGATAGGGCCGCTCCTCGGCGCTGCAGAAGGCGATAGCGATCCCCGCCGCGCCGGCTCGTGCGGTTCGCCCGATGCGATGGACATAGTCCTCGGGCACGTTCGGCAGCTCGAAATTGATCACGTGAGACACGCCGTCGACATCGATGCCGCGAGCGGCGATATCGGTGGCGACAAGCACGCGGGCTTGCCCATCGCGAAAGCCGGCGAGAGCGCGCTCGCGCTGCGGCTGCGACTTGTTGCCATGGATGGCCGACGCTTCGATGCCGGCATTCGTCAAGTGCCGGACGACGCGGTCGGCGCCGTGCTTCGTGCGGGTGAACACGAGAACCCGCACGAAGGCTGGATCGCGCAGTATCGTCGCCAGCAAATCGCGCTTCTGCTCGCTCTGGACAAAGAAGACGCTTTGCTCGACGCGCTCTACCGTCGTCGCCGCCGGCGTGACAACGACCTTGATCGGATCCGTCAGATATTGCTCAGCCAGGGTGGCGATAGCCTTGGGCATGGTCGCAGAGAACAGGAGGGTTTGCCGTTGCCGCGGCAACAGCTTCACAATGCGCTTCAGCGCGTGGACAAAGCCGAGGTCGAGCATGCGATCGGCCTCGTCGAGAACCAGAACCTGCACGCTCGACAGCGCGAGCATCCGGTTGTCGATCAGATCGAGCAGCCGGCCCGGGGTGGCGACAAGAATATCGACGCCGCGGGCCAATTGCTGGCGCTGGCGCCCGATGGGGACGCCTCCGAACACCACCGCCGTCGAGAGTGGCATCCCGGCGCCGTACGCCCGGAAGCTGTCGGCGATTTGGCTGGCCAGCTCTCGTGTCGGACTGAGCACCAAGGCACGGCAAGTCTGCGGCGCCGGTCGTTGCCGGATCGCGGCCAGGCGCTGGAGGATTGGTAGCGCGAAAGCCGCGGTTTTGCCGGTGCCCGTTTGGGCGATTCCGCACAGATCGCGTCCGGCGAGCACCGGCGGGATCGCTTGGGTTTGGATGGGGGTGGGAGCCGAGTAACCCTCGGCGGCGAGGGCGCCAAGAATAGGCGCGGAAAGTCCAAGATCGGAGAAAACAGTCAAATGGATAAGCCCTTCAAGTTGTCGCGGCAACGCACTCACAGCGAGCGCATGCTCGGGTCGGGAGAGACGACCCGCGCGATTAGGGCTGTCCAATGTCGGCAGGGGATAAAGACGGGCCAGCTTTCCACCGTGAGGGTGGGACGCTCACGCAGGCCCGATCACGTGGCTCAACCAAAGAGCACGAACACTGCTCGCCTTATATGCTCCTGCATGCTGCCCGGATCAAGTGCCGATCAGCCCTGATTTCCCACTAGGGTGCAGCTTCGTCCTTTCTCGTGACGTGCCAATCCAAAATAAAACACCAATAATGAAGAACTTACTGGCAATACGATTTTTGATACCAGAAGATTTTATTTGCAGATCACTTAACGAAAGATCGGTTGTAAACTCTAAATTCAGCCCCATTTTTAATGCGCCGGCAGATCAACATCAGCCGAGCCGACCGCAGCCTGTCAATTCGATTTCGCATGCGGAGCCGCCGACCCAAGAACGCCGGGAGCTGATGACCATGGCGCAAGCCCCATACCCTGCTGCGACGCCGATGCGATGAGTTTGCGCCGGCCCTTCCGCCCGTTGCGCCCCGATCTCGATGAATTTCTGTTCGCGACGGTGGGGGAGGAGATCGACGGAATGCCGCTGAGCGTCATATCCGCCCTCACGCGCCTCGGCCTCGATCCCCGCGAAGAGGCTGGCCGGCTCTCTTCGCTAAGCGCCAGCGAGGCGGGCGAGCAGTTGGCACGTCTGATAGCGGAACTCCCTGGGTTCTTTCGACCACTAGGCGAGGCACGAGAAATTGCCAACGGCCTCGTCGGGCTACTCCCGACGCTCGAGGAGACACGCGCTTCGGCTCCGCAAGTCCAAATTCGAGCCCGTCACCGCATACCGATGCTTCCGAAGTCATCCCAATTGTGGGTTGTCTGCTTCGTGCTCGGCGCGGCCGTGCTGGTCAGCGCCCTCGCTCATGGTGGTCTCCCATTCGGCATCGGTGGCCACTAGCGAAACATGGGGCCGCCTCTGGGGTTCTCGATGCCCGACGCCGACTATTGGTGGCTTATTTAGGAAGCTATGAGACTTGAAGGAGGAACTGGTGTCAGTCCGTCTGAAGATCGAAGACAGCCGCGAGGGTCTCGTGGCGACCATTTCGCAGCGCGACGATGCCGGCAAGGTGATTGGTCGTCCCTCGGTCTTCCTCGTCGGCACCAAGGAAGAGGCGAAGCACCAGGCCAAAGCGCTGGCGCGGTCGCTGGGGTTGAAAGTCTACGGCATCGTCGACAAGACCGGCGGGAGCGAGGAGCCCCACCCTTGGCTCGTGCCTGCAGTCGGCAAGGCTGTTTGAGGCGCCGAAGCAAATCTCAAAACCGGTTTCCAAACTTCCGTAAACCCTCCGGCGACTCGCCTGCTGGGCCGCGATTAAGGAGGGGCGCTACGAGCGGCAGCTTTGCGCCGCCGCTCGTCATTGCCTTTGTTCTTGTTGTGGTATTCTAGGAATACGGGCTATTCCGAGGGCTGTCTTAGCCGACAGCATCACGAGCAGGCCGGATGCACACTCGCGCTTTGCGACGATATTACGCCGCCGAAATCGAAGCCGATTTCGTCGTCCATCTCCTCGGACTTCTTGCCGGCGCAATCGGCGCGACAGTGCTGCTGACGCTGGCCGCGCCGACCAATCCCGCCACCTTGTGCTCGGCATTCGCCTACAGCGTCGGCTTGATGGCGATGCTTGGGTTTTCCGCGGCTTACCACACTCAGCGCTCGTCGGAGCGGCGGGAACTCCTGCGCCGGCTTGACCATGCCGCGATCTTCGTCATGATCGCCGGCACCTACACGCCGTTCACCGCTTGCGTCTTGGACGGGGCCTACGCGATTTGGCTCACCGGCTCGATGTGGCTGGCGGCTCTGGCGGGTCTTGCCGTGAAATTGCTGTACCCGCGGCGTTTCGAGTGGGCTTCGACCGTGGTCTATCTGGCCTTGGGCTGGGCCGTGGTGATTTTCATGCGGCCCTTGCTTGCCGCGCTGGACCGACCGACGCTGATCCTGCTCGTTTCGGGCGGCATTCTCTACTCGATCGGAGCCGGCATTCATCGCTGGCGCCGTCTCCCGTTCCACGACGCTATCTGGCACGCTCTGGTGGTGGTCGCCGCGAGTTGTCATTACGCCGCGATCCTGCACGGCGTGGTGCTGATCGCACCGCGATCGTGAGAACTCGCCCGATTTATCGAGAGACATGCAAAGGGCCTAGCCGGGCGGCGGCTAGGCCCTTGACTTGATTGGTGGAGCCAACCGGGATCGAACCGGTGACCTCTACAATGCCATTGTAGCGCTCTCCCAGCTGAGCTATGGCCCCGCGGCGCTGGTCTTTTCTGCGGCGAACTTAGGAACGCGGCCCAGCGCCGTCAAACCTAAAAACCTTAGGGTTCCTCCTCCTCGACATTGTCGATGACCTCGGCCATGTCGTCCTCGTCCTCGCCAAGCTCGGAGGCGTCCTCGATCAGTTCCTCCTCCTCTTCCTCGTCGGCCTCGGCGAGCGGGAGCGCCTCTTCGTCCTCGACCGCCTCGACCTCCTCGGTTTCAAGATCGGCGTCGGCCTCGACATCGCCGACCGGCGCCAGCTCCTTCTCGACCGGCGCCACCGGACGCGCCCGCCGCGCCTTCAGGAACGCCTCCGGGTCGTACGGCGTGCTGCATTTCGGGCACACCACCTGCGCGCGCAGCAAATCGTAATAGCGGGTGCCACAGCTCGGACATATACGCTTGGTGCCCCATTCGGGTTTGGCCAATGGATACTCCCTATCGGAATTGACTCGCCGACGGTGTCGTAGACACGAAAGCCGGCGCGGCATTGCCACAGCCGGCGCATCCTGTCAAAAGCAAAGACACTGTCGTGTGCGCCGAGGCTGCGGCATATGGGCCATCGCGCGCGCATCAGCAAGAGCCTCGCCGACTGACCCGGACACGATCGATGCCCGATGACCTGATTTCCCGCACCGCACCGCTGACGGCTTCGCGACCGAAGGCGCCACTTGCGGGCACGATCCGGGTGCCAGGCGACAAGTCGATCTCGCATCGCTCGCTGATGCTGGGCGCGCTCGCGGTCGGCCGCACCGAGATCACCGGCCTCCTCGAAGGCGAGGATGTGCTGTGCACCGCGGCGGCGATGCGCGCACTGGGAGCCGGGGTCGAACGGCGGAAGGACGGGCGCTGGCTGGTCGACGGGGTCGGGGTCGGCGGTCTTACCGAGCCCGCGGATATCATCGATCTCGGCAATTCCGCCACCGCGGCGCGGCTCCTCCTCGGCATCCTCGCGACGCATCCGATCATCTGCTTTGTCACCGGCGACGCGTCGCTGCGCAGCCGGCCGATGCGGCGCGTTACCGAGCCGCTGTCGCGCTTCGGCGCCAAGTTCACCACTCGCGAGGGCGGGCTGCTTCCGATCGCGGTCACCGGCGCCATCGACCCGGTGCCCATCGAATACGCACTGCCGGTGCCTTCGGCGCAGGTGAAGTCGGCGGTGCTGCTCGCCGGCCTCAACACGCCGGGCGAGACCACCGTGATCGAGCGGGAGGCGACGCGCGATCATACCGAGCGGATGCTCGGCCATTTCGGGGCGAGCGTACGGGTCGAGCCGATCGAGGGCGGGCGGCGGATCACAGTGGTCGGACAGCCCGAGCTGAAGGCGGCGCCGATCGCGGTGCCGGCGGACATCTCCTCGGCCGCGTTCGCCCTGGTCGCCGGGCTGATCGTGCCGGGGTCTGAGATCACGGTCGAGGGGGTTGGGCTTAACCCGTCGCGCACCGGTCTGCTCGCGAGCCTCAAGGAGATGGGCGCCGACATCGCCTACCTCAACGAGCGCGTCGAGGGCGGCGAGCCGGTCGCCGATCTGCGGGTTCGCGCCGGCACTTTGAAGGGCGCCGATATCCCGCCTGGACGCGCGCCGTCGATGATCGACGAATACCCGATCCTCGCGGTTGCGGCGTCCTTCGCCAAGGGCCGCACGGTGATGCGCGGCCTCACCGAGCTCCGGGTCAAGGAGAGCGACCGGCTGAGCGGCACCGCGACCGGCCTCGCAAGCTGCGGCGTCAAGGTGTCCGTCGAGGGCGACGACCTGATCGTCGAGGGCAATGGCGGCCCGCCAGCCGGCGGCGCGCTGATCCAGACCCGGCTCGACCACCGCATCGCGATGGCCTTCGCGGTGATGGGCCTGGCGAGCAAGGCCCCAATCCAACTCGACGATGCGCGCACGATCGCCACCAGCTTTCCGGGTTTCGAGCCGCTGATGAACCAGCTCGGCGCCGGGTTCGCGGAGATCGGGTGAGCGGCGCTCCGATCGTTGTCGCCATCGACGGGCCCGCTGCCTCGGGCAAGGGCACATTGGCCCGCCGGATCGCCCGGCATTTCGGCTTCGCCCATCTCGACACTGGCAAGCTCTACCGCGCCGTCGCGCTGGCGGTGCTCGACGCCGGCGGCGATCCCTACGATGCCGCAACCTCGGAAAAGGCGGCGCGAAACCTCGATCTGTCGCGTCTCGCCGATCCGCGGCTACGCGGCGACGAGGTCGCCGACACCGCCTCAATCGTCGCCGCGATCCCGGCGGTGCGTACGGCGCTGCTCGAGGCGCAACGCACCTTCGCGCGCCAGCCGCCGGGCTCCGCAAAAGGAGCGGTGCTTGACGGCCGCGACATCGGCACGGTGGTCTGCCCGGACGCAACGGTGAAGCTTTTCATCACCGCCAGCGCCGAGTCCCGCGCCCAGCGCCGGTTCAAGGAGTTGCGGGAGAGCGGCGCGGAAGCTATATACGGCACAGTTCTGCAGGGCATGAAGGAACGCGACGCGCGCGATAGCGAGCGTCGGGTCGCGCCGCTCAGCGCCGCACCCGATGCTATGACCATCGATACGACATTGCTCGACCCCGACCTGGTGTTCGAGCAGGCCTCCGACCTCATCGCGCGCTCTCTCGCCCGTCGCTGACGGGAACCTCCCTTTCGCACCCTGCAGTACCGGGTCCATGCGGCCGCGCCCGACTCTCAACGCTGGCTGCCTGCTCCGCTTTGATCCTGGCGGCGCCGCATCCCAAGTGGATCGAGGACAAGGAATGGCTGTCGCTGAACCCACTACCGCCCCCAAGGAAAGCTTTGCCGCGCTGCTCGACGAGACGATGGGCGTCTCCAATGGTCTCGAGGGCACGGTTGTCAAAGGCCGCGTGATCTCGATCGAGAACGATGCCGCGCTCATCGATGTCGGCCTTAAGTCGGAAGGGCGGGTGGCGCTCAAGGAATTTTCCAACGGCGGCCTGCCGCCCGACATCCATGTCGGCGACACGGTCGAGGTTTTCCTCGAGCGGATGGAGGACAAGAACGGCGAAGCCTCGCTGTCGCGCGAGAAGGCGCGGCGCGAGGAGGCCTGGACCCTGCTCGAAAAGAATTTCCAGGCCAATGAGCGCGTCACCGGGACCATCTTCGGCCGGGTCAAGGGCGGGTTCACCGTCGACCTGTCCGGCGCCGTCGCGTTCCTGCCCGGCAGCCAGGTCGATATCCGCCCGGTGCGCGACATCGCCCCGCTCCTCGGCTCGCCGCAGCCGTTCCAGATCCTCAAGATGGACCGCTCGCGCGGCAACATCGTCGTGTCGCGCCGCGCCGTGCTCGAAGAGAGCCGCGCCGAGCAGCGCTCGGAATTGGTGGCGAGCCTCAAGGAGGGCCAGATCCTCGCCGGCGTCGTCAAGAACATCACCGATTACGGCGCCTTCGTCGATCTCGGCGGCGTCGATGGCCTCTTGCACGTCACCGACATCGCCTGGCGGCGCATCAACCACCCGTCCGAGGCGCTCAACATCGGCCAGAACGTCCAGGTCCAGGTGATCCGCTTCAACCCCGAGACGCAGCGTATCTCGCTGGGCATGAAGCAGCTCGAGGCCGATCCGTGGGAGGGCGTCGAGTTCAAGTACCCGGCCAACGCCAAGTTCACCGGCCGCGTCACCAACATCACCGACTACGGCGCCTTTGTCGAACTGGAGCCGGGGGTCGAGGGCCTGGTCCATGTCTCCGAGATGAGCTGGACCAAGAAGAACGTGCATCCCGGCAAGATCGTCTCGACCAGCCAGGAGGTCGAGGTCATGGTGCTCGATGTCGACCCGCAGAAGCGGCGCATCAGCCTCGGCCTCAAGCAGACCCTTGCCAACCCGTGGGAGGCCTTCCTCGAAGAGCACCCGGCCGGCAGCGAGATCGAGGGCGAGGTTCGCAACACCACCGAGTTCGGCCTGTTTGTCGGCCTGCCCGGCGAGATCGACGGCATGGTCCACCTCTCCGACATCGACTGGAACAAGCCAGGCGAAGAGGCGATGCAGGACTATCGCAAGGGCCAGATGATCAAGGTCAAGGTGCTCGACGTCGATGTCGAGAAGGAGCGCATTTCGCTCGGCATCAAGCAGCTCCAGGCCGACCCGTTCGAGGCCGGGATGTCCAAGATCAAGAAGGGCGACGTCGTCACCGCGACGATCACCGGCACATCCGACACTGGAATCGAGGTCGCGCTGCCCGACGGCATGCCCGGCTTCATCCGCAAATCCGAGCTGTCGCGCGACCGCAGCGAGCAGCGCCCTGACCGTTTCGCGGTCGGCGAGCGGATCGACGCCAAGATCACCCAGCTCGACAAGGCCACCCGCAAGGTGACGCTGTCGATCAAGGCGCGCGAGGTTGACGAGGAGAAGAAGGCGATGGCCGAGTTCGGCTCGTCCGACTCCGGCGCCAGCCTCGGCGATATCCTCGGCGCGGCGATCCGCCGGCAGCGCGGTGAGGCCGATACCGATGTCGATACTGAGGAAAAGAGCTGATCCTTCCCTAATCCCAAGGAGTTGGCCGGAGCTTGTCTTGACGCTTGCCCCGGGCTTTGGCACCGTAGCGCAGCCGCCTCCCCCAGCGGAGATGCCAACGCGATGACAAAGTCGGAGCTCATCCAGCGACTTGCGGAAAACAATCCGCATCTCTACCAGCGCGATGTCGAGATCATTGTCACCGCGATATTCGACGAGATCGCCGCGGCCCTCTCGCGTGGCGACCGGGTCGAGTTGCGCGGCTTTGGCGCGTTTTCGGTCAAACGGCGCGACGCCCGCGTCGGGCGCAACCCCCGCACCGGCGACAGCGTCAATGTCAGCGAGAAGCACATCCCGTTCTTCAAGACCGGCAAGCAGCTGCGCGACCGGCTAAACCATTAGGGCGCCGGGCTCTTTAGAAGGGCCCTTATCAAATCGTCACCCCCGCGAAGGCGGGGGCCCAGGGGCAATCGATCTAGCCGTTGCCCTGGATTCCCGCTTTCGCGGGAATGACGACTAAATATGATCGTCTGCTACTGAGGTCTTAGCGCGAGGGCGCTCGAATGAAGTTGCTGTGGTGGATCGTGCTCGCGCTGGTCGCGGTGGTGCTGATCCTGTTCGCCATCTCGAACCGCGAGACTGTGTCGGTCGCATTGTGGCCGCTGTCGGCGCTGATCGAGTTGCCGCTCTATCTGGTGCTGCTCGCCACGTTGCTCGTCGGCTTTGTCATCGGTGAGCTCACGGGCTGGATCGGCGGTTGGCGTTGGCGGCGCGAGGCGCGTCGCAGCCGCGAGCGCATCGCCATGCTCGAACGCGAGATCGAAACGGAGCGCACCCACCGCGCCGCCAGCCGGATTGCGCTTACCGCGGCCCCACCATGAGCGTCGTGGCGAAAATCTGCGGCTTGTCGAGCGAGGCGGCGGTGGAGGCGGCGGTCGCCGGTGGCGCCGCGTATGTCGGGTTCGTCTTCTATCCGCCGAGCCCGCGTGCGGTGACCCCGGGGCGCGCCGGCGCGTTGTGCGCTGCGGTTTCGGCCGGCGTACAGCGTGTCGGGATGTTCGTCGACGCCGACGACGCGGCGATCGAGGCCGTGTTGGCGGCTGCGCCGCTCGACATCCTGCAATTCCACGGCGCCGAAACCCCGGAACGCGTCGCCGAGGTCAAGCGTCGTTTCGGCCGCAAAGTGATGAAGGCGATCTCGGTCGCCGGGCTTGAGGATGTCGCCGCCGCCTCGCGCTACGAAGACGCCGCCGACATGTTGCTGTTCGACGCCAAGCCGCCGCGACGCGCCGACGCGCTACCCGGTGGCAATGGGCTCGTCTTCGACTGGCAGCTCATCGCCGGACGCAAGTGGCGGCTGCCGTGGATGCTGTCGGGCGGGCTTACCGCCGCGCTCTTGCCCGAGGCGGTGCGCATTTCCGGCGCCAAGGCGGTCGATGTCTCTTCGGGCGTGGAACGCCGCCCCGGTGACAAGGACCCGGATAAGATCCGCGCTTTCCTTGAGGTCGCGCGCGGACTATAGGCAGGCCGATGCAGACACCGAACACCTTCCGCGCCGGCCCGGACGAGCATGGCCATTTCGGCCTCTACGGCGGTCGCTATGTCGCCGAGACCTTGATGCCGCTCGTGCTCGCGGTCGAGGCCGCCTACAACGCGGCCAAGGCCGATCCCTCCTTCAAGGCCGAGCTCGATTACTACCTGAAGCATTATGTCGGCCGGCCGAGCCCGCTGTTCTTCGCCGAGCGCCTGACCCGCCATTTCGGCGGCGCCAAGATTTACATGAAGCGAGAGGAGCTCAATCACACCGGCGCGCACAAGATCAATAACGTGATGGGCCAGGTGCTGCTAGCGCGGCGCATGGGCAAGACCCGGATCATCGCGGAGACCGGTGCCGGTCAGCACGGAGTCGCCACCGCCACCGCCTGCGCGCTCTTCAACCTGCCCTGCATCGTCTACATGGGTTCGACCGATATCGAGCGGCAGAAGCCCAACCTCTTCCGCATGAAGCTGCTGGGCGCCGAGGTCGTGCCGGTGCATTCCGGCACCGCCACGCTCAAGGACGCGCTCAACGAGGCGCTGCGGGACTGGGTCGCCCATGTCGAGGACACGTTCTACGTGATCGGCACGGTCGCCGGCCCGCACCCCTATCCGGCGATGGTGCGCGACTTCCAATGCGTGATCGGCGACGAAACCCGCGTGCAGCTCCAAGAAGCCGAGGGGCAGCTGCCCGACAGCCTCGTCGCCTGCATCGGCGGCGGCTCGAACGCGATGGGCCTCTTCCACCCGTTCCTCGACGATCCTTCCGTCCGGATGATCGGGGTCGAGGCCGGCGGCAGCGGGGTCGAGACCGGGCTTCACGCCGCCTCGCTCAATGGCGGGCTGCCGGGCGTGCTGCATGGCAACCGCACCTATTTATTGCAGGACGATGACGGCCAGATCAAGGACGCGCATTCGATCTCGGCCGGGCTCGATTACCCCGGCATCGGCCCGGAGCATTCCTGGCTGCACGATCTCGGCCGGGTCGAGTACGTCTCGATCACCGACAAGGAAGCGCTCGAGGCGTTTCAGCTGTGCAGCCGCCTCGAGGGCATCATCCCGGCGCTCGAGCCGGCGCATGCGCTGGCCCATGTCGCCAAGATCGCGCCGACCCTGCCGCGCGACCATCTCCTCGTGATGAACATGTGCGGCCGCGGCGACAAGGACATCTTCGCCGTCGCCGAGCATCTCGGTGTGAAGCTTTGAGCCGCATCGAGAAGCGCTTCGCCGCGCTCAAGGCCGAAGGACGCGCCGGGCTTGTCGCCTACCTCACCGCCGGCGACCCCGATCTCGACACCTCGACCCGGCTGTTCGAAGGCGTCGCCGCCGCCGGGGCCGACCTCATCGAGATCGGCATGCCGTTCTCCGACCCGATGGCCGACGGGCCGCTGATCCAGGCGGCCGGGATGCGGGCGCTCAAATCCGGGATGACCCTCAGGAAGACGCTGGCGCTGGTGAGACATCTGCGCGCCCGCGATCCGGATACGCCCTATGTGCTGATGGGTTATTACAACCCGATCTACCGCTACGGCGCCGAGGCGTTTTGCCGGGACGCCGCGGTGGCCGGGGTCGATGGCCTCATCATCGTCGATCTGCCGCCCGAGGAAGACCCCGAGCTGGCCGAGCCGGCGCACCGGGCGGGGCTCGACTTGGTGCGTCTCGCCACCCCCACCAGCGATGAGCACCGCCTGCCGGTCATCGTAGATCGCGCCAGCGGTTTTCTCTATTACGTCGCGATCGCCGGCATCACCGGCACCCGCTCCGCCGATACCGCGGCGGTGCGCGAGGCGGTCGCTCGCATCCGCCGCTTCACCGGCCTGCCGGTCGCGGTTGGCTTCGGGATAAAGACCCCCGAGCAGGCTGCCGAGGTCGCCCGCGCCGCCGACGCGGCGGTGGTCGGCTCGGCGCTGGTTGACCGGCTGGCGCAAAACCTCGATCCCAGCGGCAAGGCCAAGCCCGGCCTCGCCGATGCGGTGCTCGGCGATATCGCTGCGCTCGCCAAGGGCATACGCGGCGCGCGCGCATGATCAAAGCTATTCCTCTTGTGGCGGCGATCTATGAAAGGCGATGAGGAACTCGCGCCGACAGACGAACGCAAAGCGCTTGCTCGCGTCCTCTACGAATTCCTGGGACCTGCTGCGAAGGAGACAGGGAAGCTCATCGCAGACCAAGTGCGTCTGTATCGATGGCGTCTTGCCGTTAAGATAGTGCAGAGAGCTGAAAAGTACGCGAAAGACCGCAATATAGAATCAACTGAAATGCCGTATAATTTCTTAGTTCCCTTTATAGAAAAAGCGTCACTATCTGAAGATAGTGACGGTCTAATTGGATTTTGGGCGAACTTACTAGTGGATGCGTCCAAGAAGACGGAAGCCAAACATCGGGTATTTTTTGATATTCTGTATCACTTAAATCAGCCGCAGGCGGTTCTCCTGCAAAACATGTATCGGACCCTGGATGTATCCAGGCGGCACTTGTGGGCAGAGCCTCTGAATTTTGACCGAGGGCTAGATGAGATCAGAAGGGAGCTTCGAGAACTCGTTCGGCAGATTTATGGTAAAACTTCTGATAGCCGGACATCAGACTCTTTTATTGCCTTAACCGAATGGTGGAAAGAAAGAAAAATTCCGGGTCTCATCGTGAGTCAAGGAGTAGGTACAAAACAACCTGATTCAGACAGCTTTGAAAATCCCAATGATTTTCTCGAACTAGGAGGTGAATTGTTTGATATCTTTAATCTATGCCAATTGCGTCTGTTGATCGCCAAGAATTTCAATTTTGATGTTCAAAGAGCGGGCGTTCGGCCTGTCACAGTCCATATTCGGGCGCTTATCCTTTCTCCGCTGGGTTACGCTTTTTTGGAAACCTGCGAAGGTGGCAGGTCCTCGCCATGAGCTGGCTCACCAATTTCGTCCTGCCAAAAATCCGCGCGGTGGTCCGGCGCAAGGAGGTGCCGGACAATCTGTGGAAGCAGTGCCCCGGCTGCGAGCAGACCCTGTTTCTGCGCGATCTCGTGACCGATCTGATGGTCTGCCGGCATTGCGGCCATCATTTCCGTATCGGCAGCGGCGACCGTTTCAAAATGCTGTTCGACGGCGCCGCGTTTGAGACCGTCGAGCTGCCGAAGACTCCGGTCGACCCGCTCCGCTTCCGCGACCGCAAGCGCTACACCGAGCGGCTGCGCGAGGCACACGCCGCTTCCGGCGCCGGCAGCGAGGCGGTCGCAGTGGCGCGCGGCCGCATCGGCGGTATCCAAGCGGTGATCGCCGCGTTCGACTTCGCCTTTATGGGCGGCTCGATGGGGATCGCGGTCGGCGAGGCGCTGGTCGCGGCGGCGCGGCTCGCGGTCGAGCAACACGCGGCGCTCATCGTCATCCCCGCCTCGGGCGGTGCGCGCATGCAGGAGGGCATCCTGTCGCTGATGCAGATGCCGCGCACGATCATCGCCGCGGATTTGGTCAAGGAGGCGCGGCTGCCCTACATCGTTGTGATGACCGACCCAACCACCGGCGGGGTCGCGGCCTCGTTCGCGGCGATCGGCGATATCGCCATCGCCGAGCCGGGCGCGGTCGTCGGCTTTGCCGGTGCGCGGGTCATTGAGGAGACGATCCGCGAGAAGCTGCCCGAAGGCTTCCAGCGCGCCGAATATCTCCATGAGCACGGCATGGTCGACATGGTCGTGAAGCGCGCCGAGCTGCCGGCGACCCTGGCCCGCATTCTGAAGCTGCTGCGCGAGCCGCTCCCGGTGCCGGCGCTGCCGGCCAGCCCGGCGTGAACGCGCGCGTCGAAGCCGTTCTCGCCCGGCTCGGGGGACTGCATCCGAAGCGGATCGATACCATCGACGGCAGCACGCTATCGCTCGACCGCATCGAGCGGATGCTGGCGCTCCTTGGCAACCCGCAAGACACGCTACCTCCGGTGATCCATGTCGCTGGCACCAACGGCAAGGGCTCGACCGTCGCGACTCTGCGCGCCTGCCTCGAAGCTGCCGGGTATCGGGTGCACACCTATACCTCACCGCATCTGGTGCGCTTCAGCGAGCGCATCCGCGTCGCCGGTGAACTGATCGATGACGACGCGCTAGCCGCGGGCCTCGAAGAATGCGAGCGCGCCAACGCCGGCGGTACGATCACCTTCTTCGAGCTCGTCACAGCCGTGGCGTTCTTGGCGTTTTCCCGGGTACCGGCGGATTTCGCGCTGCTCGAGGTCGGTCTGGGTGGACGGCTCGACACGACCAATGTGATCCGCCACCCAGCGGTGACCGCGATCACCCCCGTCTCGCTCGACCATCAGGCGTTCCTCGGTCCGACGATCGCCGCGATCGCCGGCGAGAAGGCCGGCATCATCAAACCGGGCGTGCCGGTAGTGGTCGGGCCGCAGGGCGACGAAGCGGAAGCGGTCATCGAGACGCGCGCTGCTGAGATCGGCGCGCCGATCTGCCGGTGGCGGCAGGAGTGGCGCTGCGATGCCATCGGCGCGGGTATGCGCTACGAGGGTGAGCGCTGGACCGTGGACCTGCCGCTGCCGTCGTTGCCCGGTGCGCACCAGATCGCCAATTCCGGCGTCGCGATTGCTTGCCTTGAGCAGCTCACTGGCGCCAGCCTGACGCAAGCTGCCATCGCGGAGGGCCTGCGCAATATCGACTGGCCCGCGCGGCTGCAGCTCCTGCGCCGCGGGCCGCTGGTCGAGATGATGCCGGGCTGGGAACTCTGGCTCGACGGCGGGCACAATCCGGCGGCGGGCGAAGTGTTGGCCGCGGTCGCCTCAGGCTGGCGTGACCGCCCGCTCGATCTCGTCGTCGGCATGCTCAACACCAAGGATGCCGGCGGCTTTCTCCGGCCCCTCGCCAAGTTCACGCGGAGCCTCCACGCCGTGACCATTCCTGGCGAGGAAAACCCCCTGCCGGCCGCCGCGATCGCGGCAACGGCGCGAACGGCTGGGATCGCGGCGAAGGAAGCGGAGACCGTCAACGCCGCCCTCGCCGACATCAAGACCGCGGACAAAGCCGGTCGAGTACTGATCTGCGGCTCGTTGCATTTTGCCGGGGTGATCTTGCGCGACGACGGGTGAACCAGGCCGTCATACCTAACCGGCCTTAAGCCGTTTCGCCGCTTCGACCGCGAAGTAGGTCAGCACCCCGTCGGCCCCGGCGCGCTTAAAGCACAAGAGGCTCTCCATCATCGCCCGTTCGCCGTCGAGCCAGCCCCTCTCGGCGGCGGCCTGGATCATCGAATATTCGCCGCTGACCTGATAGGCAAAGGTCGGCATGCGGAACGCCTCCTTCACCCGGCGAACCACGTCGAGATAGGGGAGGCCCGGCTTGACCATGACCATGTCGGCGCCCTCGGCGATGTCGAGCGCGACCTCGCGGAGAGCCTCGTCGCCGTTCGCCGGGTCCATCTGGTAGGTGCGCTTGTCGGCGCTGCCGAGCGAACTCGCCGAGCCGATCGCGTCGCGAAACGGCGCAAAGAAGCACGAGGCGTATTTGGCCGCGTAGGACATGATCCGCACCCGGTCGAACCCGGCCTCGTCGAGCGCGCGGCGGACCGCGCCGACCCGCCCGTCCATCATGTCGCTGGGCGCGATGATGTCGCAGCCCGCCTCGGCCTGGACGATCGCTTGCCGCTGCAGGATCGCCACAGTCTCGTCATTGGCGACATAGCCGTCGCGGATGACCCCGTCATGGCCGTGCGAGGTGAACGGGTCGAGCGCCACGTCGCACAAGACGCCCATCTCCGGCACCGCTTGCTTCAGCGCCGAAACCGCGCGGCAGATCAGGTTGTTGGGGTTGACCGCCTCGCTGCCGTCGGGGTCTTTCAGCGCCGGGTCGACCGCGGGGAAGACGGCGATCGTCGGGATGCCGAGCGACGAGGCCTCGCCGGCGGCGTCGACCAGCGCCGCGATCGACAACCGGAATGCGCCCGGCATCGTCTCGACCGGGGCGCGCTTTGCTTCGTCATGGACAAACACCGGCCAGATCAGGTCGGCGGAGGAGAGCGTGTTCTCGGCAACGAGCTTTCTCGACCACACATCGCGGCGGTTGCGCCGCAGGCGTGAGGTCGGGTAGGGCGGCAGCGGCGGCAGGTAAGACTGGGTCACGATCGGGTTACCCCTCTCGACACGGGCGCAGCCTGGGTAAGATAAGGTCGCGCGGCCGGCGAAACAACGCGCCGCCGTGACGCGTCCCGGCTCAGCCGTTCCCGGTTCCGGAAAAGGCGGGGGATGGCGAAATTTTTTTGGTTACGGCATTTTACTTGCGGAGTGCCGTTGTCCCATAGTGCCGCGTGAACCGATTCCTGCCGGCTGTCCCATACCGGTGGTTGATCACCAAAACCGGGTCCAGGGGAGGGGCGTTATGGCTCGAAAACTAGCAACACTTTGGTTTTTCATCGGCTTCGGCCTTTGCACGGCTGGGGCAGCGCTGACGATGCAACCGGCGACGGCGCAAACGATTTGCCCGCCCGGCCAGGTATTCGCTCTAATCGAAGGCCGTTGCGTCAATGCAGAACCGGCAGGGCATTGCCCGC
>JGI12269J14319_10000522_pt1 | contig 37004 bp, 31 predicted proteins | sample PeaSoiSIISIP2007_FD_14319 | JGI IMG/M metagenome (IMG submission 14319)
AAAATGCGTGATTCTGGGGCAGCACACTAAAACATGATTCACACCCATTTTTCGGGATTTTACCGTTGGTAGGGGTCGATACGCACCCTCAAACACTGGTTGCACGCCGTTTGCAGGGGATTTGGCGACGAATTTAGGGGAATCAGGGGATCAACAAGGGGCAGACGGAGATTTTGTCGCAGGGACCGGTAGTTTCCGGAATTGGGGTATGGCCGAGGAAAATGAAAATATTGGGGACTGACTCTCTTAATTCTAATCCTCTATCTTTCATCTTCATTTAATGATTGTGTCAGGGTATTACTAGAAGCTAGATTCCCGATGGCTATCGCTGATCCGACAGAAGTAGTCGGATACGATCTACCAAGTCAATTCCCGCTTGGCCTGCTTCCGCCGTAGAAAAATCTGAGGGGAGAAGCAGAAGTTGCACCTTTGGGTTAGTCTCAGTAAATCCCTTCATCGCTGACTCGTTTGTCTGCATCCCCGGTCCACAAATCAGGACATGGGGCTTTGTTACCCTCACAAACATCTGAGCGTCGGATGGGTTTCGCGTGGTGATGACTTCGTAGCCGGAACGCTTGAGCAAGGCGCTCAGATACGCCAGCAAATCATGGGAGGTATCGATGCAGACGATTCTCGTTCTCGAATCTCCGAATGTCTCTTCATGAAATTGCGGCCCCTTAGAGAACGCCTGTATCGCTTCTGCTTCCGACGCATAGATCGGCAATATGCGAAGCAAGTTGGTGACTTGAAGAACTTTCAAAAGAAATGGAGACACCTGGCAGAGCTTGAGATCACCGCCCTTGGCCCGCAGCACGCCGAACTGACGAACCAAGGCTCCCAGTCCGACACTGTCGATGAAACTGACTTCTCCCAACTGCAGAACAACTTTCTTGGTCAGGTGCGTCAGTTTTTCTAATTCGAGTTGAAGCGAGCTGATTTCGGCGCCCACGACGATGCGGCCTTGGCACCGAATGACAACGACATCGCCTATCTTCTGATTTTGTAAGCTCAGGTCCATTGAGGCCGCAACAGTATCACATCTCAAACGGGGAGACGATTCCTCGGCCAATGGGAGATTGGCGACTCACTTACTGAAGGTTCATGCGGCGGAGCAGGTCGGCGAAGCGCGGATCGGAGCGTAGCGGATCGTAGATTGGATCCGCTTTAATCGTGGGAAATGAACTTCCAATAGAGCGATCCTCGTAAGCCTTTCCCAGCCACTCGAATGCCTTTTCCTTGTCTCCGAGGCCCACATAGACTCCAACTTTGGAAATCGCTGGAACATACTTTTGCTCCGAGATCGCGTTCAACTGGTCAAGCATCTTCTGCGCCTCGGCGCGTCTACCCGCCACCGCATAGGCGTGTCCGAGTCCCGATAATGCATAGGGGTGGCGAGGAGATACCACCAGCTCTTTTTCAAACTCCGCTATGCCTTCCTTGTACATCGATTTTTGGAGATAGGCCTGGCCCAAATTCAAGTGTACGAAAGCGAAGTTCGGGTCCATTTCAAGCGTCAGCTTCTCTTGCTCGATCGCTTGGTCATAGTGCCGCGCAGCGTAGAATTCAAATCCCAGAACCCGATTGATGATAAGCGACAGTGGGTCAAGTTGCAGGGCTCGTTTCTGCTCCGCGATGGCTTCCTCAGAACGGCCCATGCTTACTAGAGCTAAGGAATGCCAGAAATGGGCGGTGGCATAGGCTGGATTGAGCTCGATGGCTCGTTGAAATTCTTTCTCGCCGCCTGACCGGTCCCAGTCATAGATTGTTTTGACCCACGCAAGCGAGGCATGGGCTTCGGCGAGCGTGTCATCTATTTCCAGTGCCTTCTGTGCGGCCTCCCTGGCTCGCGGATAAGACTCCTTCGGAGCAACATAAGCGTACTCTGCAAGTAGACTGTAGCTATCGGCCAATCCGGAATAAGCCAGGGCGTAGGTTGGATCTTTTTCGATCGCCTGCTGAAAGTATTCGCGGCCCTTATTGAAACCATCTTCATTTCTCTTGTTCCACCAATAACGCCCCTTGAGATAGTACTGATAGGCTTCGGGGTTCGCCGTGTAATTTTTGGCCATGCGCTTCTCGTCTTCGCCGGTCAGGCGTGTCCGAAGTGCAGTTGTGATCTGCTTGGCGATTTCTCCTTGCAAAGCGAAAATGTCCGACGCCTTCCGGCTGTATTGCTCGCCCCAGATGTGGTCATTGTTTCGGGCGTCGATCAATTCCGCGCTGACGGTCAGGTTGTCGCCCACTTGTGTGACTCGACCCTTGAAGACGGCTCGTACCCCCAGCTCGCGCCCAACTGTTTCCGCGTCAGGGTCCTTCCCTTTGTAGTGAAATGCAGAATCGCGTGATTTCACTTCTAGCTTCGGCAACTGCGACAGGCTGTTAATGAGGCTCTCGGTAATTCCGTCACTCAAATATTCCGCGTTCGGATCACCGCTGCCATTAACGAACGGCAAGACAGCCAGCGAGTTGATCGTCTCGCCTCCGCTTGGGCGCGATCGATAGAACCAGCCTGCAACCACCAGCAAAACGATCAGCACGACCGCTGCAATTACAATAGCGGCTCTACTGCGCCACCAAAGAGGAAGACTCACGGCGGAAGCACGCGAGGTCGCATCCTGCGTAGTGGCGACCGATGTGGCGCTCAAGCCGGGCTGAAGTAAGAGCACTGTTGGCAATGGCTCCGATGATGCCGTGGATACCGCCTCCTTCACAGAGGCAACAGCGATCGCGCTCTTGCCCGAATCGATCTCGCGCTTGAGTCGCTTCAAGTCTGCTCGAAGCTCTGCGGCGTGTTGATAGCGCAGCTCTCGGTCCTTCTCCAGCGCCTTGTGTATAATCTCCTCCAGTTTGGGAGGAACTTCAGGATTCAAGCGCACCGGAGCGGTCGGAGCACGATTCAGAATCGAGTCGAAAATGACCGCCGACGTATCTCCACGGAAGGGCAGTGTGCCCGTGGCCATTTCATACAGCACCGCGCCAAACGAAAACAGGTCCGTTCGTGCGTCCAGTTCCTTCCCACGTGCCTGCTCGGGAGACATGTAGGCGACCGTTCCCATTGCAGTGCCCGGACTGGTCAGTTGCTCCTCAGGAACCTCTGTCGTTCCTGTAGACATTGTTTGTCCAATTCCTGGCGGAACGGACTTCGGTTGAGACGTTAGCTTCGCCAAACCAAAATCTAGAATCTTCGCGTGCCCACGCTTGGTGACAAAAATGTTGGCAGGCTTAATGTCACGATGCACGATTCCTTGCGCATGGGCCACATCGAGGGCATCTGCTACCTGCACTCCCAAGTCCAGGACCTCTTCGACATCAAGCGGCTTGCCTCGAATCAGATGCTTGAGCGTCTGCCCTTGCAGCAGCTCCATGACAATGAAGTGCTGGCCGTTCGCTTCGTCAATCTCATGAATCGTGCAGATGTTCGGATGATTGAGCGCGGACGCAGCAAAGGCTTCCCGCTGGAAGCGTTCGCGGGCAGCAGGATCGTTCTCCATCTCAGCAGGGAGAAATTTCAGCGCGACATGCCGGTGCAGCTTGAGGTCTTCGGCCTCGTACACGACACCCATCCCGCCGCCACCGAGCTGCGAGACGATGCGATAGTGCGAGATGGTTTTGCCGATCATTTCGCTTGCGTCGCCGTGCGCCTCCGCATCTCGTCGAAGAAGTTCTCTAGAAAGGTCACGTGGCTCTGTACATTTTGCGCTTCCACCGTCTCCGCTGGCATGATGGCAGCGATGCGCTTGCCGTCTGGTGCGAGATCATAATTGGCTTGGAGACCGATGTTCGCGATTCTCTTCTCGGACCACACGCGCGGCTTATCCACCACAAACGAGTCGCCCTTCACGGTGTAACTGGCCACCATGATTTGGTTATCCTCGGTGCGGAAGAACAGTTCGTGTCCATTGTGCGACCACAGTGGGTACATGCCACCGCTATTCGAAATCTGCCACCTCCCGCCTTTGTCTGGAAAAGCCCGAATGTACACTTGATAGGCTCCCGACTCGTTCGAATCGTATGCCAACCACCGCCCGTCGGGGGAGAACGTGGGGTGCGTCTCGTCGAATGGTGTTTGCAGGAACGGTTCCGGCTTCCCAGCCCGAAGTCCGGCGCCGTCGCTCTCCAGAGGTACTGTCCAAATGTCAAATCTAGTCTCAGGCGAAAATTCGAAAAACGCCAGCCGCTTGCCGTCGGGTGCGAAGGACCACGGATACTGAGGATTCTTGCTCTGGGTCAACGGCTGGGGCTTGCCTGATCCGTCGGCGCGAGTCCAAAACATGCCTCCTGGCCCTCGGTACAAGATGTACCGGCTGTCGGGGCTCCAGAGTGGGTTGGTGGAGACCGCTGGACCGAAGGTCAAGCGAGTCATTGTGTCCCGTTGCCATTCGTAGACCCAGATGTCTGTAGTATTTATCGCCAGTCTGCTCCCGTCTGGGGAAAGGCTAGGATGCTGATACCAGTCCGCCTTTGCCAGCAGCGATTGCGTTTTGCCTGCAAAATCGAGCCATTGCACGGTAACCAGCCCGCCTCCCCCGCTGCGGTAAATTAGTGTTCCCGTTTGGGAGAAATTGACCTGCGCCGAACCGGTTCCAGCGTTATAGCCGACTTGGTCCAGCACTGGAACGGGCGTTCCGCGCACTTCCAGTCGATCCAGGTCGAAAGCTACAGCGAATAAGGTACCCTCGCGCATATAGACCAGTTGTCCGCTGGGCAAGTAACGGGCATAGAAGCCCCCGCGCAAGACCGTCTTTCGCTGTCCAGAAGCCATGGAGTAAACAATGATGTCTGCGTCCTCATAGTGGTAGCCGTGCGTGCTGGACGTGTAGAGCACAGCCTTAGCCCCCGGCAGCACCTGTGGCCACCGTTGCGTGATTTCGCCCGCTTGCTTGTCGAGAGTGCTCAGCGGCTGAGGCGCTCCTCCCGCCGTGGAAACTTTGGATAAGGCCACACGGCCATCCGGTGTGAACACGATTGTTCCATCCTCGCCCCAACTGCCACCCCGCCCATTGGCCGCGTCGCACAACGTGACTGCAGCTCCTCCTTCCACAGAAATCTTTTTCAAATTTCCTTGGGCGAAAAATGCGACCCACTGTCCGTCCGGCGAGAAAAAAGGAGCAAATGCCCCTTGCGTTCCTGCAAGCTCTGTGGTGTTGGGCTGATCTAGGCGCCGGGTAAAGAGACGCCCTTGCGACACGTAAACCAGCCGCGTACCGTCGGGCGAAAGGATCGCGTCGGGTCCACTTAGAGAGCCGAGCGACACACCGGGGCCAAGATCAACGTCCAGCCGCACCAGCGGTCGCTCAACAGGCCGCGTCGACCGCCAAGCCACCCACAGCGCAACGACCGCGATGATTGTCACCGCTGCGGCCACCGCCAACAGCAACTTGCTCATCGAAGTTGGAGCAGTCTGCGTTATGCCGGAATCTTTCGGTGCCGCAATCGCATCCGCAATCTCGATCCGTGCATCACCCGCGTCTCGAAACCGCTGAGTCATGTCCTTTTGCAAGCAGCGGCGCAGCAGATCACGAATTTTCGTGGGAGTTGAAGGCGGCAGGAAATTCCAATCAGGCTCGGCTCTGACTACGGCAGCCAATATGTCAGTTACATCTTCGCCGTGGAACGCGGGCTTCCCGGTCAACAATTCGTACAGCACAGCGCCGAACGCCCAGATGTCGGTACGTTTATCTACAGCCCTGCCCTTGGCTTGCTCGGGACTCATGTAAGCCGCAGTGCCGAGGATTACTCCTTGCATCGTCGCGGCCATGCTCAGCGTTGGTGAATTGCCCATGTCTTCTGTTGATGTGTCACCTGAGAATGCTTTCGCCAATCCAAAATCCAACACTTTGACTTTTCCTTCCGGCGTCACCTTCACGTTGGCCGGTTTCAAATCGCGATGAATGATTCCTTTTTCGTGCGCCGCTTCGAGCGCTTCGGCGATCTGCTTTGAGATGGCCAACGCTTCTTCGATTGGAACCGCCCCGTCTCGCTTGACGCGCTCCGCCAGCGTCTCGCCGGACACCAACTCCATTACCAGATAACTCGTGCTGGCAGATTGTTCGAGTCCATGAATTGTTGCGATGTTTGGATGGTTCAGCGCCGCCAGCATCTTCGCTTCGCGCTGGAATCGTGAGAGTCGCTCAGCATCGTGCGCAAAGGCTTCCGGCAGGACCTTGATGGCAACATCGCGCCCGAGTTTGGTGTCGTGCGCTTGATACACTTCGCCCATTCCACCCGCGCCAATCTGCGCGACGACTTCGTAGGAACCAAGACGTGTGCCGGCGGCGATGGTCATTTCTTCAATCCCTCGGTCCAGTTAGCGTAGAGCGTGATGGGTTCGGGATCACGGTCTACATTGCTGTTGATCAGGAACTTCTGGCCATCGGTGGTCACGTCATATTGGTGATAGCCGCTCACCACTGTGACGATTCTCGTTTGGAAGAGCGTTTTTGGGGTATCCGGTTTGAGAGAATTGCCGGAGACTCCGACGGCCACCGCCATCATCTTTCCGTCAGGGGCGATGTAATAGATTTCCTTCCCGTCGCGCCTCCAGCGTGGTTGGACGCCGCCGGTGGTTGAAATCTGCAATTTGCTGGAGAGGCTGGGAAAAGGAACGACGTAGATTTCTTGTCTACCTGTCTCAATGGACATGTACGCCAGCCAATGGCCATCGGGTGAGAATTGCGCATGAGCTTCGGCAAAATTCGTTCCCAACATCGGATAGTCTTTTGCGCCGGCCTTCTCGGGAGTAAATGGGTGAACCCATAGACGCGGCGAAACACCATTAACAAAGTTCATGTAGACAAGGAACTTTCCGTCAGGGGAAATGCTGTTGGGCACTGCCCTTGTGCCCATGGACGTAGGGCCTCCGAGCGCGACTTGTTCCACCAATTCCGAACTTCCCAAGCCGCTCGGTGGCTTCGAATAGATGCCTGCTCCCCGTTCTATACCCGAATAAATCACCCTGGTTCCGTCTCCGCTCCAAACGGGGTAGTTTCCCCCCATCCCGTCAACTGTTACACGCGTCGCTATACTCCGGGCCAGTTCGAATACCCAGATGTCCCGTTTGTTCCCCTGTGCGAGAGACACGGTCGCTTTTGTTCCATCGGGCGAAAGTGAAGGCATCGTGTACAGCCCGGGGCTTCCCACTTGCCCCAATTCTTTCCCGTCGCGGGTGTACCAAACAAGCTGGCTGTTTGCGCCGCTTCCTCCCTCGAAGGCCAGCAAACCACTTGGGCTGGCGCTAAACGCGCCCATCGCAATTGAGGTCACCAGTACTTGCTGGGCCACGGGAACAGGGTCTCCCGACAGAGTGAGCGAGGAAACGTCAAACGGTTGTGCTACCAAGTTGGCTTGTTGGATGTAGAGCAAATACCCGTTGGCGTATTCTGCGTTCGAGTCCGCTCGGAGTAAGACGCTCTGCTTCATTGTCTTTAGATCGAGAACACGCGTTTCATAAGCCATTCCACCGTGGGCCGGGTCCGCGATGTCGACTTCGAAAAGCAAATGACGCCCATCGGGCAAGAAAAAGACCCAACGGTGCTGGCCCTCTCCGTGTGTCGTGTCCAGGCGCGTCAGCAAAGAAACCGGACCGCCGTTCGAAGATACTTGGGACAAACCCTCGGGGGCTCCCCGACTTAAAACGATCATGCCGTCCGCGCCCCAAGTCCCCCTCACGGCTCCCCCGACGTCTCCGGCGAGTGTGATCACTGGTCCGCCGCCTGCATCTATTTTCTTTAGCTCCCTCCCCTGGCCGGTGGTAGCAATAAATCCAATGAATTTACTGTCAGGCGACCAGAACAGGCCCAGCGCACCTTCAGTGCCCGCCAAAGGTTGCGCAGTTGTGGAGTCGAGAGAACGAGCCCACAGCGTCCTCGTCCCCGTAAGAATATCGCTGGCCACGAACGCGATCTTTCTTCCGTCCGGGGAAAGAGCAAAATAGGAACCGTAAAAGTTATGGTCCTTTGGTGGTGGCACGACGGCTTGCAACGGTAGCCCTGGTTTTGGCGTCTGCAGCATATGCACGGCGCCCAGCGCCAGTGCCGCGATGATCGCGGCGGCCAGAACGGACCAAGCAACGAGTTCGCGACTCATCCTGCGGTCGAGAATGGCAGGTGGTAGGCCCGCTTGAGAGCTGCCTTCTGCGATCCATTTCAATTCATCGCACAGGTCTTTTGCTGCATGCCACCTATCATCTGGTTCCTTCGACAAACATTTTTTCACCACACGATCCAAAGCAGGCGGTGTCATCGGCTGAAGTGAGGCCATCGAAGGCGGGTCAACTTCAAGGATTTTGGCCATCACGCTGGCGGAGGTCTTACCCTCAAACGCTTTCCGGCCAGTGGCCATTTCGTACACGACAGTGCCAAAGGCAAAGATGTCTGTACGAGCATCCACATCTTTGGCTTCGACTTGCTCCGGTGCCATGTATTGCAATGTCCCGAGGATCGTTCCTTCGCTCGTGATGGCGTTCTGCATCGTCGGAAGCTGCGAAACCGGAGTGACCGGAGCGGCTTCCTGTTTCAACTTCGCCAGACCAAAGTCGAGCAGCTTCGTCCCCGACTTGGTAAGCATGATGTTGCCGGGCTTCAGGTCGCGGTGCGTCACGCCCTTGCGGTGCGCCTTGTCCAGTGCGTCGGAAATCTCGATGGAGTATTGCAAAACCTGTTGGATCGGCAGCGCACCTTTCACGAGGCGCTGCGCGAGTGTCTCGCCCTCGATATATTCCATCACCAGAAAATCAATGTCGTCCTGGTGGCCGGTGTCGTAGAGCGTGCAGATGTGCGGATGATTCAGGCTGGCGATAGTCTTTGCTTCGCGCTCAAATCGCCCGCGCAACTCGGGACGGTCTGCAAGATGCGTGGGAAGAACCTTAATGGCGACAATGCGATCGAGGCGCGTATCGCGGGCCTTGTACACCTCTCCCATTCCACCCGCACCGATTGCGGAGAGGATTTCGTAAGGCCCTAGACGTCTGCCAGGGAGAATCGCCATGGGCTCCAGCCAACTTGGGGTTGGCAGAGTATAACCCCGTCCGGGAGTTACACACTTGCAAATTCTTGTTTCCTCTCGCATCCAGATAGGTTCCCTAATCGGCTAATGGGATCTGGCCCAAACCGCAATTCAGCTCAAATCCGGGAACAGATCACTGTAGTAAATTCGTAGTAGTTATCGGTTCAAATCGGTTCAACTCGCGTACAAACGAATCAACTCACCCACGTTGTAAGCCGTTGAGGAATATAGTAGAGTCCAAAATTTTCATAACCAGTCAGAACCGTCCCTTGTTTTCCTAAACCGTAGGTCGGGAGTTCGACTCTCCCCAGCCCCATTTCTTAAAGCGATCTGGAAGATCGAGGCTAGAAGCTGAAAGCCCAAAATCCCGTCCCTTCGAAAACCGCGAAGGAACGGGCACCCGCAAGGGCAAAACAGTCGCTGAGCGTCGCCATGGTATTATCAGGAGCCTGTTTGCTGCGCAAGCGGAAAAGACGCGAAGGGTTTGCCACCCGCCAGTGCAATCCCCTTGCTGTGACCCGCACGGGGCAAGGTCGTGGTGCAGAGCCCCTTTTTATTTGATGAATCTGAAGGAGTTGAGTGCCTGACCGAGACGTTCGCGCACGTCCATGAGCTTTTCTTCTTTGAACTTCTCAGAAAAGGACCCCGAAGAAACGGTCGCGATTCTCACGGTCAATTGGTAGCATTTCCCTCCGTAAAACCGTCTGTACGCATTGGCCTCTAGCCCATGGCCCATTCCACCCTCGCTGAAATCCATGATCGTGAAGGTAGCTCCATGAATGGTCGTTGTTGGGAGATTTCGAGGGTTCCCGTACTCCAAACCGTGCCCGATGCTGAGACAATCATGCTCGCTCGCCGCGTCAGCAATTTCTGCTACCGAAAACGTCGCTGCCTCGAATTCAGGATAGTTCTTCACGCGGTTCTTGTCGTACGCGAAGCATGCGATCGTGTCGCTGCCTTCCTGATTGCACATATGGAAGTAGGCCTCGCAAGACGCCGATGGACAGGCGATAAGGGAATCGGAATATCGAAACCGGAAAGTTCCATCCGAACTCGTAAAGGTGTTTCGTACCTGCGGTTTGGATTCCGCACCGATACTGGTCGTCGCGGGCACACTACATAAGGTATTGAAGCAACCGAAAAGTCCGCCCAAGATTGCAACCACTCCGAGGAATCTCAGAGGCTTTAGACGCATTAGAGCGTATGGTGGCAAGCGAATCGGCGTTTCCCGGTTGAAATCATAGTCCGCTGGGGAACGGAGCGCAAATGCTCGATATCACTCTTCAATATTCTCTATGATCCGGCCAATATCAAGCCCATAGCAGACAAATCAGAAAGTGACCCAAAACCAGAAAACTGTCGCAGAGGAAATTAGAGGTAATCTTGGGGGCAGAGGCATATTGCGGATTCCCATGAAGTCGATCAGTGGCGAGTGGCGCAGCCTGGAAGGCGATTTTGATTTTCCGCTTGGCCGCTCCCTCGTGTTTTTCGAACGGTCCTAGGGTTCGAATCACTGTAGTAAATTCGTAGTAGTCATCGGTTCATATTGGTTCAACTCGGGTACAAACGAATCAATTCAACCACGGTGTAAGCTGTTGAAAAATATAGTAGAGTCCAAAAGTTTCAACGCCAATCAGAACCGTCCCTTGTTTTCCTAAACCGTAGGTCGGGAGTTCGACTCTCCCCAGCCCCACCATTCTAAAGCGGCGTCGCCGGCAAGCCGCGCCGCCTCCAATTTCGTGCCGAAACTGAAACAGGCATGCGCCGCCGGTTCGGTTCGCGGGATACCGGATGCAAGGTTGGTGTTACAATTTTAGGAGTTCGGGGGAACTCGAAAAGCAACTCCAGCGCGGGGAGTGGCGAGATTTATTTCAATTCGCCAATCCTTGCGATTTGGGTGAGACAACGGACAGCCACCAGGTTGCCGACATGCTCCAATCTCGGCGCGCGAAGCGGAGGCGTACGGCGAATTCCCGTTCGTAATCTCGAATGGCCTGGCACATTAAACTAAAAGGAGCGTTTCCATGAAGTTTTCCAGTTTTGGCCGGTTTGCAGCGGGTCTCTTCCTTGTATTGTTCGGCGCTTGTTTTATGTCGGGCTCTTATGCCCGGCCGAAACCTGCGGCGTCAGGCTACCATTTGCTTAAGAAAGTTTCCTTGCCGGCGGCCTCGGGCGGCGGCGAGTACTACGATTACATTACGGTGGATGCGGCAACGCGCCGCGTTTACGTATCCCACGGCACAGAGGTCGTGGTTCTCAATGCCGACGATTATTCGGTGGTGGGCAAGATCGAAGGCCTCTCGCGCTCCCACGGGATTGCGGTGGCCAGGGATCTCGGCAAAGGGTTCATCACGGACGGCGATTCCAAGGAAACTGCCACCGTGCAGGAAGTTGTGGTTTTCGATTTGAAGACCTTGAAGGTGACGGGCAGGGTGAAAACCGGGCAGCTGGACACGGATGCAATCATCTACGAGCCGGTGACCAAGCACATTTTTACGTTCAACGGCGACAGCCACAACACGACCGTGATCGATGCGGCGAAAGAATCCGTGATCGCGAAGATCGATCTGATCGGGAAGGTTGAATTCCCGGCCGTCGACGGCAAGGGGATGGTCTACGACAACAATCCGGAGAAAAACGATATCGTCGCAATCGACGCGCGCACGAACACCATCAAATCGCGCTGGCCGACGACGCCGGAAGGGGCGCCAACCTCGATGGCCATCGACCAAAAAAACCGGCGGCTGTTTTCCGGGGGGCGCGGTCCGCAGTTCATGATCATGATGGACGCCGACACCGGCAAAGTTCTCCAGTCGTATCCGATTTCGGCGGGAGTGGATGCGAACGCGTTTGAACCTGAGACGGGCATGCTGTTCGTTGCGACGCGCGAAGGCGTGATGCACATTTACCACGAAGATTCGCCGGACAAGCTCAGCGAGGTGGAGGCGGTAAAAACGGAGTACGGAGCCAAAACCTTGCAGGTGGATCCAAAGACCCACAACGTTTTTTTGACTACTTCGGATTTCAATCCGCCGGCCGCTCCAACGGAAAAGCAGCCCCATCCGCTGGCGACTGCCAAGCCGGGAAATTTCCGGGTGCTCGTATACGGGCGCTAGACGCGGGAAGTTAGACCTGGTTCTTCACCTTGGCTTGCCAGATCACTCACGCGAGAAGGCACAATGCTAGTGGCCAGTTTACTCTGGCCGATCGCCGTGAGATATGCCGCCCCGCCTGCGTCACTCCGGAGCCGGGCTGACGCAGGAGGGGCGTGTTGACCACCAAGTTACGACGAACCGTTTCCCTATTCGTGCGAATTCAGCGTCCAGATCAGGAACAGATTCACGCTGTCATCCACCGCGGCCAGCTTAGCCTTTTTTCCCAACGGTTCCACGGCCAGTCCGAAGGACCCGCCGGGAGTCGGATCGAGGGAAATCTCCTTGACGAATTCGCCCTCCACGGTGAACTCGACGAGTTCGCTCGGCTGATTTGGATCCGCGTTAATCACATCGTTGTTGGTTACGAGCAGGTGCCCGTTTGGCGCCATCGCCAATCCCAGCGCACCGTGCAAATGCTTCGCGTCCTGGTAAATGAGCTTGCCGACGCCTCCGTCATGCCTTCGATCTCCTGCGTCGTATACGGCATACACGGCGTTATCCAAAGTAGATGCCACGTAAAGAATATCTTTTTCGGCGTCATACACGAGGCCCGTGGGCGCGTCCACGAACGTGACGGCGTCGCAGGCATGCTGATAGCCGGAGGCGATTACTGTCGGGTGCCTGAAGGTGACGCCGGAGGGATCGACATCCAAATCGTAGCGCACAATCTCTCCAGTTAAGGCATTGGCAACGAAATATTTTGCCCTGCCGCCCTGGTCAAACAGCGCGGAATCCCATGGACCCTGAACGGAACTATCCGTGTATTCCGACACGATGGCTCCGTTCTTGTCGATCACGAATATGGATCCGCTCCCTGCATCCGTACACGAGCCATCCGCTGACGGGAAATTGCCAACCAAGACAAATCCCCTCTGCAGAACGTTTAGCGCGGTCGTAAGGCCGACCGTGCGGCTCCCAGTGAATTGGAAAAAGAGCGTCACCGGTGCGTTGGGCGGCACATCGACGATCGTAGTACCGGTCCCCTGAAGATTGCCTCCCGTCGTGGTGGGCGCATTGTTGAAATTCGACACCAAGACGTCGCCGGGATTGATCGCCCCGCCGCTGGGAAAATAGGGAGGAACGAAAGCGACGCCGTACGGATTTCCATCCCCGTTGGCCGGTACGGTCGATACGACGCGAATTGGGCCCGGAAGGAATGGACGATCATCATCATCCGCCATCAAGACAGATGAGCAAAGAAAGCACGATATGACTGCCGCTGCGAACAACTTCAAGGCAACGGATTTCTTTACGCTGGTGAAAAATTGTGAGCACGTGATTCGTTTTATCTGGGCGATTTCGCGATTCATGGTGGCTCCTTTTTTTTAGGGGTCGCCGGTCGTTGAGACTTCGGCGGATTGTTTATAGGGGAGGGACTTTCCCAAATATCGAACTGTGTCGCAATGTTCGAGAGAGTGAGCCTACGCAGAAGTTCACTGCGGCGTGTCATAAAGCAATCTAAAAATTGTCAACAAATTGTAAAAGCTACGAAACGATCGGCTGGCAACCTACAGCCCTTCTATACGAAAGTTGAGGGAATTGGCCTGAAATGCCAGCTCTTGTTTGCTCCCGCATTTCGTGCCCTTAGAGTTCAACGCCTGGATTTTGGCAAACAGATACGACTTATCGGGCTACAGGTTCGCGGTTGGATAGACTTCCGACGACGTGTGAGCTTCGGCGGCCACGCCGCACAATCCTTGGAAGCGCCTGTGGAGGTCGTCGTACAGTTCGAAGAAGAGCGAGGCGACTTGCGGCCAATCAAGATTGGCCGCGGTTCGGAGCGCCCGTTCGATCTTGGCCACCCTGGCAGGGTGGTCCGCAAATACCTCACGGATTCCGGCAGCGAAATCCGCACCAGTCGGCTTGACGAGCCATGCATTTTCGGCATTGGCGTAGGAAAGAACGCCTCCCGAACATGGCGCTACCACCGGCAGTCCCGATGCCATCGCCTCAAGCGGAGCGATGCCGAAAGGCTCTCTTGGATTTGGGTGAACCAGGGCATCGCAATTCGCGTATAGGTCCGCCAGATCCTCGCGATTCGCAATGTGCCCGAGCAAGTGAATCCGCCCTGGCGTTTTCTGATCAGCCGTATTCATGAGCCAGGCCAAGCGCGGGCCGTCGCCCGCAAATAGAAGGTGATGTTCGGAGGACGAGTCGGCCGCCAGAATTTCCATCATCTCCACGAGAACATCGATATTTTTTTCCGGCGACAACCGCCCCACATAGAGCAGGAGGCGCGGATTCGCCGCGCTTGCGGCCGCAACCGAAATTCTGGAAAGAAGCGCTTCGCGCGCGGACGGCTTGCGGCGAGCCGGGCTGAAGCCGCCGCAATGGACCCCCATCGGGCGGACATGCACTTGGATCTCCTGGTGATTCGCCAGCGCTTGAACCAGTTCGTTCGCCGTGTAGTCGGAGTTGGAAATGTGGCAATCGAACCGCGTCACGTACATTTTCTTCAGATACCACTTCGCAAGATTTCGCGCAAATGGTCCAGTGCTGATGTAGGCCGAAACGTTGTCGTCCAGGCGCTCGCAACTCATTCCCACGAGCACTGAGGGGGACACGCCCTTGATCCAATTCCTCCGCAAGACGCTTGGCACGCAACTGAGCGCAAACTTGTCGCAGACTTCCACCAAGTCGGGCTGTTCCTGCTGAAGTATCTTTCGCAACGCCGATGGGTACGGCAAGGCGTAAAGGTGCGGGAGCAGGAGACGGTAGCGAGGATCAAAAACGGGACATCTCGGCGCGGCGATCGTATAGATTCGCCCGAAGGCGCCGACTTTTTCCATGGAGTCCTTCGCGCCGGGAACGACGAGCCGGACTTCCCGTTGATGCCGGTCCGCCGCTTCGAGCAGGGCTTGGTAGAAGATACGAATGCCACCGGAAGAAGGATGGTAGTGATTCGTGATGTGCAGTGTTTTGATCGCCAACCCTACCTCCCGGATCGTTTAACGAGAATGGTCCATTATTTGGAACTGTCTCCAAGACCGAGAGAGCGAAGAATCGCCCGCGGGCCGGCCAAAATAAACTGTCCGAGGAGCGGCAATAGGCGCCCCAAATCCTCCCGCAGCGATTTGCTTTTGCGGCCAACCGTCAGGACGCCGTGCCGCATGGCGTAGACGTTAAACGAAGTAGATAAAGCAGTAAATATAACGGAAGCGGCTATGCTCACGCCGAGTTTCGGCGTCCCCCGCAGCCAGTGCACCAAAAACTCCAAAGAATGATTCGCCAGAGGCAGGACCACCATCGCGGCCGTCATCGCGGCCCACACGGGCCGCGCTTCGGAAAACGCTTCCGTGACTGCACCATAGAAGCCCGAGGTGGCTGCGCGCAGGGCCAACTCCGCCAGCAGCGCGCCCACGGCCGCATGCCAGCCCGCCGCTAAATTCGTAAAGAAAAAGATGGCCGCTCGAAACAAGGAACTGAGCACGGCGGATTTCCAGTTCCAGCGATGGATCAAGTGCCGGACCGGATGACGGAGGAGGCCTTCAAAAACGGCGCCAACCGTCGGCGCATCGGCAACTCTCGGCGGGGCCAAAGGAGCGCCGGCCTTCATTTCCGCGGGCTCCTCATGGGAGGCTTGCGGTTCCTCCACGATCACCGTTTCCATCCGGGGACGCTCCATGAAGCTATTGCGCCATAGAAAACAAACATGAATTGTAAAAATTGTATGAAACCTTTTTAATCTGGACCTGATACGCAACACTCGAAAGCTGCGGCGCTTTTCAGCAGATCGTATGGACCGATTTGCGCCACGAAATGGTCTCGGATGGCTTTGTTTTGACTGCCGGCTGATTTTGATTTACCCCGGCAGGGGAGCCTTCGCTCAAGAACGACGAGGCAGCCGCAGCTAGACGATCGGCGTCAGCACAGCGTTAGCCGGCTGACTTGAGGATTGCCACATGCACGCCTGATACGCCTGGTGCAATTCGTCCAGCACGATTTCCCACGATTTCCGGCTCGCCGCAAGGCGGCTTGCCAAGCGGAGCGACCGGTGGAGCTGCGGCGAAGCCATGGTCTGTTTTATCCTGGCGATGAAGTCCTGCTCGCCGGTGGCGACAAATCCGCTCACGCCGTTCTGCACCTGGTATTTCGGACCGCCCTTGGAAGTCACCACGGCAGGAGTCCCCGACGCCATTGCTTCCATAACTACGTTGCCGAACGTATCGGTCTCCGACGGAAACACGAAAAGGTCCATGTTGGCGTAGGCGCGCGCGAGGGCTTCCCCAAAGAGTTCCCCCGTGAAATCCGCTTGACGGAGCCTGCGTTCCAGCCAGGCCCGTTCGCTGCCATCGCCGACAATCAGGAACCGGTAGTTTCCGAGGCCGTCGCGCCGCAGAGAATCCTCGATTTCCGCCAGAAATCGGACATTCTTTTCCGGGCGCAGTCTTCCCACGTATCCCAGGCGGAAAATTCGATCGCAGACATCCCGCTTGACCGGAGAAAACAAGTGGGCGTCGACTCCGCGCTGCATCGGAAAAACCGGCCTTCCCGTGTTCGCGCCGATCAGCTCCATGTGCTCCGCGTTCGGCGCCAGGATCACATGGGCGATTTTGTAAAAGCGAAGGCACGCTTGAAGCACGTATTTCTGAGTGAGGTAGGTCAATCCCCGCCGCTGCGTTTCAGGGAGCAGCGAGGCGAATTTCCAGAGCCGCCTGGCGGCAAACTCATGCAAGTTGGTGTGCCAGGAAGCGACCAGCGGTATTCCCAATTCGTACGCAATACGCGCGCCCGTGATCCCCACGTCGCCCGGACCGGTGATGTGGACCACGTCCGCCCGGAATTCCCGGACCGCTCGAAGTGCGCGGTTGTAGTGGCGGGGAAACAACAGATCAAATCGTAAATGCAGGTCCAGAGGGAACGAAACCGGCCCACGGTCCAATTCGAGGATTTCCAGCGATCCATCCTGAGAGTGTGAGTTCCGCGCCGCCGCGTGAACCGCCAGAAAAGGCAAATCGCGTCGGCGGGCCGCGGCCACAATGTTGCGGCAAGTCGTGGCCACGCCGTCAACGCCATGGTAGGAATCAGAGAAGAACGCCACCCGCGGCCAATTCTTCATGGCATCACGCTCACGTCGGCGAGATTTGCCAGACGGCCTACGGTGCGGAATGGCGCGCTGGCCAGAACACCAATCACTCCCAAACACGGATCGATCCACCGCGGCGCTCCCTGAGTCCAGAAGTGGGAAAGGGGCCGTTCCGTCCCGTCCTCGCAACGAACGAAGACTCTTGCAATCCAACGTTGCCGTTCAAGCTGAGGATGTTCGTGCACCGCGTCCCATGCGGTGAGGAGATGGCGGAGGCACAATGGTTCGCCGTACTGGGGCAGGATGGCAATATCGCTGGTGCGTTCTTCCCGAATCTCCTGCGCGAACTGAGCGAAGTTGGCCGCGCGCGTCAGGTTGATCGTCGCGTTCGGTTCCAGTCCGTGCCGGTCGCCGCCCGAGAGGACAGGGTGCCCTGACTCGTCGGCCAGATGAACAACTCCCAAGTTCTCGGGCCAACTGCGCAACCCGTTGATCTCCAGAGCGTGAAGGCGTGGCCCATAAATTCGCAGAAATCGAGTTGCGGCCGCGACCGTGAGTTCGTGCCCAATACCCGCCATATCCCAAAGGGGATGATTGAAGACGATCAAAACGCTCCGATCGGCGTCGAGTTCCTCAAGGAACTCCCCCAGCGCTTGAATGCTTGGTTGCCGCGTGTACGCCGCCATCCGGCGCATGATGGAGGGCGCATGCTGCGCGGCCATGTTGTGAACGCCAATGTGGAAGTACGTTTGTTCGAAAGGAACGGTCCACTCGACGGAAATGGGCGAGTCGCTGACGATATGCTCGGACCGGAGCTGAAGACCCGCGTCAATGTTGTCGTGATCGGTAAGCGAAACGATCGCGGGAAGGTCCAGCCGCTCGATCTGCCTCCTCTCGAGGTCATGGGCTGAACGCGCGTCCAGGGGCCCGCGCCAGTACGCGCGGGAGAAATCGACTGGCTGCCCGGTCTTCGCGCGATATCGTTCCATCTCTCGGCGCAAGAAGTGAGAAACGACGGGCATCCGCTCCAGGTGACGCGGCAGGCCGCTAAGTTCCTCCTGGGAGAATTCGGTGTGGCTGTGCAGCGAAACGCCTGTGCGAAAAGCGCGAATTACCGAGCGTTGCGATGGCAGGAAGTGAATCTGGGTGCGGACGGGGTTCATTCATGTCTCCTTTGTCCTCCACCCTAGGTTTTCTCTGTTACAAAGCAGTGACAAATAAATAAACTCCCGCTAACTCAGTTAATCTTTGGACACAATTTTTAGGCACATTCGCTGACGAGGGGTGGAGTTTCTTGTCGCCCCTACTGTGTGTGCAGAAATTGCAAGGTGTAAGCCGTCGTGGGATCGAACGGCTTGCCGATGACTTCCAAATCGACGAGCTGTTCGTACATCGTGGCCCAGCGTTTTGGATCCATTTGGCCGAGTTGCGCTCCGCTCGGATCATCTCCTGCGACGAAATGGCCATCCCGCAATTGTTGCCAGGTAAATTGCATCCACTCCGGATTGAGAGCCGGATTGAGCTTGGCGATCATGGCGTGGGCGGCGGCTGGATCATTCAGGTACTCCTTCCATCCCTTCAATGATGCGCGGACAAACTTGGCGACAATTTCGGGATGTTTCTGGAGGTATTCCCTCGTCGTATACATCGTGCGATAGGGGCTGTATCCGGCATCGCTGACCAGAAGAACGCGCGTCTCGATGCCGGCCTGGTGCGCGAAGAACGGTTCCGAAGTCGCAAACGCTTGCTGGATGTACTGCGGGTCCGCGACAAAGTTGGCCACATTCATCATCGCCGGGACGACGCGAACGTTATTCAACTGAAAGCGTTTGACGAGGAACTCAAACCACGTGGATTCGCCAACTTTGATGGCGACGGAATGGCCATTGAGATCGGCGAACGAGTGGATGGGCGAGTCCTTCCTCACCATGATGCCTTGCGGATCGTGCTGCATCGTGGCGGCCACCGCGACGAGGCTTTGCCCGCCGGAATTCGCCTCGAGAACTTTGTCCGAAGCTCCCATGCCAAATTGCGCGGTCCCGGCGGAGACCTGCTTCTCAACCGTGATGTACGGGCCGCCCGGAAGGATCGTTACGTCCAGGCCTTCGTCCTTGTAGTATCCCTTCGCCAGAGCGGTGTAGAAACCGCCATGTTCGGGCTGGGGATACCAGTCCGCCTGGAACACAATTTTTGTGAGTCCGTTATCGACAGCAGGGCGGCGGCATCCCAGCATGGACAGACTAACGAAGATCAGTGCGCACAAGATGCGCGAAATGCGCTTGGGCATATCGACGAATCCATTTCAGAATCTGCGGTTGAGAATAGCACGCGGCCTTTCGCGGAACGCGGTCTAATCGTTCTCATGCAAAAATTGAATAGACGCCCCGCGGCGGGCCGGGCCCGCATTGTGATAAATTGCGGCATGGCTTTGTCCGCTTCTGCAAGGTCGCGCGTCGCTGCGATGGACGAAGGGCGCATGCGCGAGGTTTTCGAGTTCACCGCGCGTTCCCTGAAAACCGCGCGCCCGGTGCCGTTCGGCGCGCTCATCGTCGATACGCGCACGGGCGAGCGCCTGATGCGCGCCACCAACGCGGTTATGCGCGAGAGCGATCCGAGCGCACACGCCGAAACGCGCACCGTCCGGCTGGCCTGCAAAAAACTGAAACGCCCCTCCCTGGCCGGGTTTACGATGTACTCCACATGCGAGCCATGCCCGATGTGCATGGCCAATGCGCTGTGGGCCAGGCTCGACCGCGTCGTGTTTGGAGCGACGATCGAGGATGCGAACCGCTACGTTCTGCAAATTCATATTTCCGCGAAGGATGTAGCGCGCCGTTCGGACATGCCTTGCATCGTGGACGGTCCGGTGTTGCGCGAGTTGTGCAACACGCTTTTCACGCATCCGAATATGCAGAAGGCTTTTCGCGCGTGGAGCACGAGCAAGGGCAAGTCCGGCAAATCCTGATTTTTGACGCGAGCCGATTTCTATGGACCCGAAACATATCGCCGAACTTCGTTTGCTGACCGGCGATCCCTCGCGCGTGATTTTGAATCCGCAGATCGTCGAGCAGCTCTCGCGCGATTTCTACTGGTATTCGCCGGTGCTTCGCAAACAGCTCGATGGAAAGCTGGGCGAAGTCGTGGTGCAGCCGCTCGCCGCGGCCGAAATTCAGAAACTTTTGCGCTACTGCTACGCGAACAAACTTCCCGTGACCGCGCGCGGCGCGGGCACGGGCAATTATGGCCAGGCGGTTCCGCTCGAAGGCGGCGTGGTCCTGGACCTCAGCCGCATGGATCGCATCGAGGAAATTCAACCGGAAGGCGTAGCCGTTTGCCAGCCGGGAGTGCGCCTGGGAGACCTCGAGAATGAAGGGCGCAAATCGGGATGGGAACTGCGGTGCTATCCCTCGACGATCATCAAGGCGTCTGTCGGTGGATTTCTCGGCGGCGGTTCCGGAGGAATTGGCACGGTCGCGCACGGAATGCTGCGCGATTTTCAAACGGTGCGCGCCATCGAAGTTGTCACGATGGAGCCGGAACCGCGCGTCATTCTTCACGAGGGCGAAGCCGTCAACGAAATTCTCCATGCCTGGGGCACCAACGGCATCATCACCCGCATTTGGCTCGCGCTGACGCCGGCCGTCGAATGGTCTCAGTGCGTTGTGGCGTTTGACGCCTTCGGAGCGGCATTCGATTTCAGCGAGAAAATTGCGACCGGCGCACAGTGGATCAAACGGCTGGTGACCGTTTTCGAGTGGCCGATTCCGTCTTTCTTCACGCCGATCCGCCAATATGCGCCGGAAGGAAAGACGCTGATTTTTTTCATGATCGCTTCCAGTCAGCTTGCTGAACTGGAAGCCGTCGCGCGAGACGCTGGAGGAACTGTTACTCAAAGCGGGGCGTATCCCGGCCTCAACGCGAGGCCGCTGCTTTCCGATTACACATGGAACCACACCACGCTCTGGGCGATCCGATCGGACGAAGCCTACACCTACTTGCAATGCGGCTTCGATCCCGATACTGTGCGCGGACAGATGAGGCAATTGCGCGAGCGCTTTGGGATGGAAATCCTGTTTCACATGGAGTTCATGAAGCGCGGCGATGGGCGCGTGTTCCCGGGCGCGATACCTGTGGTGTACTACACGACACAGGAGCGCCTGAACGAGATGATCGATTTCTGCCGCGAAATCGGAGTGTGGGTGGCGAACCCTCACGTGAACAATGTCGAGGGAGGCGGACGGTACCGCGCCGACAACGTCCAACTGCTCGCGAAGCTGCGCTACGACCCCAAAGGCTTGCTTAATCCGGGTAAAATGATCACGTTTCCTTCGGAATCCGCGACGGCCGGAGCAACCTCCAAATGAAAACCTGGATCCCGGACGCGCGAAATTTCTCTTACTTGAATTGGAAGCAAGTGGATGCGCTTCCTCGCGAGTCCACGCTTCTGGTTCTTCCCGCGGCCGCCATCGAACAGCACGGGCATCACCTGCCCCTGGCAACCGACACGCTGATCAACAATCTGCTGCTCGGGCACGCGCTGCGTAAATTGCCCGCTGATTTGCCTGTCTACGCGCTGCCGCCCGTGCATTACGGCAAGAGCAACGAGCACATCGGTTTTCCGGGAACGCTTTCGCTCAGCGCCGCCACGTTCATGGCCGTGCTGCGCGATCTCGGATCCAGCTTGTCGAAGGCCGGCTTCAGAAAGCTTGTTCTGTACAACACCCACGGCGGGAATACTTCGTTGATCGACGTCATGTCCCGCGACTTGCGCGCGGAACTCGGCCTCAGAACATTTGCGCTGCACGGCTCCGGTGGAATTTCGTTCGAAGGCCTCGATCCTCAGGAACGCGCGTACGGATTTCACGCGGGCGAAGTCGAAACCTCTTTTCTGCTGGCGAGCGTGCCGGAGCTGGTGGATCGCTCCGCCTACACCGCCAACTACATCGCGGACATTTCCAAACCGGCGATGCTGCTGCCGGAAAATGCGCCCGCCACTTTTGCCTGGCTCACGCGCGACATCGCGTCGAGCGGAGTGATGGGCGACCCGCGTCCGGCCACTGCGGAAAAGGGCGAGCGCTGGCTGGAGCAAGCGGCCACGCGGCTCGCCGCTGCGCTCGAAGAAATGGCTCGCTATCCGGATCCGCGCACGCCATGAACGAATCGAGTTGGGTCGATTGCGGCGAAGGCGTCCGCCTCGAACGTGGCGTGCGCGCCCGCATGCGCGACGGCGTGGAGCTGGTTTCGGACCACTACTATCCGCCCGACCCAGGCCCGCAACCAACACTCCTGATGCGCCAGCCCTACGGACGCGACATTGCCTCCACCGTCGTGTACGCCCATCCAGTTTGGTTTGCGCGCCACGGATACAACGTCGTTATTCAAGACGTTCGCGGCCGTGGAGATTCCGAAGGCGATTTCCATCCCTTTCGCCACGAGGGCGCCGACGGCGCCGATACTATCGCCTGGCTACGCAAACGGCCCGAATCAAACGGCCGCGTCGGAATGTACGGCTTCTCTTATCAGGGGATGACGCAACTCCTCGCCGCGGCCGAGCAACCGGAAGGCCTGATGTGCATTTCGCCTGGAATGACGGCATTCGATCTGTATCACGGCTGGTTCTATCACGGGGGAGCGTTGCGCCTCGCGTCCACGCTGAGTTGGGGATTGCAATTGTTGAAAGCGGATGCGCGCCGGAAGCAACTGCGCGAAGCCAGCGACACACTCGAAAAAGCTTGGGCGCAACTGGCGTCGCAAACGAGCGTGCTGCCTATTCGCGCGCATCCCGCCTTGCACGGCGAAGGTCTCCCTTCGTACGTGCTCGACTGGCTCGATCACGATGCACCCGGCGAATATTGGACGTCACTCGACGTCAGTCAGCGCCTCGACAAGATTCGCGTTCCAGCGCTGCACATCTCCGGCTGGTATGACATGTTTCTTCGCGGCAGCGTCGACGGCTTTCTCGCTCTGCGCAAATCCGCGGGAAGCGAATTTGCGCGGGAACATCAATACCTGCTTGCCGGGCCGTGGGTGCACATTCCGTGGGGCGATCGGATTGGGACGGCGGACTTTGGTCCCGAGGCGCTGATCGACACGGACACGATTTTGTTGCGCTGGTTCGATCATTGGTTAAAGGATGCCGGAACGTTTGAGGGAGAGCCGCACGTCTGTCATTTCGTGCTCGGGGAAAATCGCTGGCGCGAAGCGGAAACTTTTCCTGCCGAGGCGGAATACATCCTATTCCTGCACAGCGAGGGCAGGGCGAATTCGCGCAAAGGAAACGGAACGCTCTCCACCGTGAGCCCAGGTGGCGATGAACCATGCGACATCTTCGTGCACGATCCTGAAGTGCCCGTCACTGCGCCTGGAGGGCCGGCCGCCGCGAGCGGCCAATTCGATCAAGCAGCATTGGAAATGGGGAACAACCTGCTGGTTTATTCGACGGAGCCGCTCGAAAAACCACTGTGGATTTTCGGCATTCCGCGCGTCGTCCTTTATTGCGCCACTTCTCTGGGGACTGCGGATTTCACCGCAAAACTTGTGCGCGCAAGGCCCGATGGCGCAGCGGATTTTATTTGCATCGGAATCGCGCGGTCCAGCCGCCTGTTTGCGGAGACGAAATACGCCGCGGACAAAATTCAGCGCTGGGATTTTTCCCTCGAGCCTACCTCATGCCGATTCGCTAAGGGCGACCGCATCCGGCTTGAAATCGCCGGCAGCGCATTTCCACTCTTTGACCGGAATCCCGGGAGCGATGTGCCTTCCTGCCGGGCGACTTCCTGGGATTGGCGGAGGTCGACTCAGTTCGTGTTCCACGGTCTGGAGTTCCCCTCCGCCTTGTATTTGCCCGCATCCGAGGCGCCGGAATGAACGACACCGCGGGCGTTCCGGAAATCGAGATCGCGGGCGTCACCAAGCGGTATGGGAACGCTCACGCGGTTTTGGAATCGATCGATCTGGTTGTTGCCAAGCAAGAATTCATCAGCATCATCGGCCCGTCTGGTTGCGGCAAGTCAACGATTCTTAAATTGATTGCCGGCCTGGCCATCCCAACAAGCGGGACAATACGCGTGGACGGGATGACGCCGCAAAACGCCAGGGAAACTATTTCCTTCGTCTTTCAGGATGCCACGTTGCTTCCCTGGCGCACGGTGAAAGCAAATATCGGCCTGGGCCTGGAGCTCGAGCACGCGCCGAACGAACGGAGGGAGAAGGAGATTGCGGCCTTACTCGAGCTCGTGGGGCTCAAGAATGTGGCCAAGTCCTATCCGCGCGAATTGTCGGGAGGAATGAAGATGCGCGTCTCAATCGCCCGCGCTCTTGCGACGAACCCGCGGCTGATGCTTCTCGACGAGCCATTCGCGGCGCTCGATGAAATGTCCCGCGACCGCCTGAACGAAGAGATCCTGCGACTGCGCGCGGAGCAAAATTGGACGGCCGTCTTCGTGACACACTCCGTTGCCGAAGCCGTGTTTCTTTCCGACCGGATTGTGGTGCTGGCGCCGAATCCGGGGCGAATCCACGCGGAGTTTCGAGTGGATTTGCCTGCGTCGCGCACGTCCGCGATCCGCAATTCGCCGGAATTTGATGCGATCGTCACGCGTGTATCGCACACTTTGCGGGAGACCCTTCGGCAATGAAGCAGCGCGCCATCACGGTGCTCAATGCTCTCGCCGTCTTCGCGGCTCTCCTGGTGCTATGGCAACTGATCTTGTGGGTGTTCCACGTGCCGCCCTTCATGCTGCCTTCGCCCTGGGCGGTGATGCGAGCTGTGGGCGCTCGCTTTCCTTCCTTGCTAAATGCCCTGGCCATCACAGCGGAAGAATCCGCCGGCGGCCTCGCGGCCAGCATCGCGGTTGGCGTGCTCGTGGCGCTCGTCTTCGCACAATCCCGCTGGGTGCGGAAGATGCTTTACCCCTACACGCTGCTCCTGCAAACCGTGCCCATCATCGCCATCGCGCCTTTGATTTTAATGTGGATGGGAGCGGGGATCCCCGCGGTGACATTCGTCGCGTTCATCATTTCGCTTGCGCCGATTATCGCGAACACCACGCAAGGACTGATCAGCGTCGATGAAAATCTGGTGCATCTTTTTCTGATGCACAACGCCTCGCGCAGGCAATTGCTGTTCAAGCTGCGCCTGCCCCACGCCGTGCCTGACCTTTTTGTCGGCATCCGCATCGCCAGCGGGATTGCGGTGATCGGCGCAATTACAGGCGAGCTCTTCGCGGGCTCGGGCCGCGTCGGAGAAGGCGGGCTCGGATATTCGATCTTGTATGCTTCCTCTCAATTGCAGACCGACTATCTATTTGCCCTGGTACTGGCCGCGACCGTGCTGGGGTTCAGTTTCTTATTCCTGGTCATGTTTTTGGAATGGTATTTTCTACACCGCTGGCACGAATCGGCTCGCGCCCCGGAAGCAGAGTGATGCAGCGGAAGGACAAAACGGAGTGACGCGACAATCAAATTTCAAATCTCAAATTTGAAATTTCAAATTTGTTAAGCTTGCGAGGTGAACGAACATGCTGCGGCTCGAAACCGAAACCGGATGGTGGCTCGTCACGCACCCCGATCATGCGCGCCTGGCGGGAGCTTTTGCCGAGCGTTGGGGCAACGATCTTTTTCCGTCCCCGGAGCCGCGGGAACACGTCTTGCGCGGAATCGCCCGCCACGACGACGGTTGGGCCGCGCGCGATGCCGCTCCACAAATCACGCGGCAAGGAAAGCCCAGCGCATTCTCGACCGAACTCGTCGGCAAATATTCCGGGTTCGAGGAAATTGATCTCGTCGATTACCTGGCGGTGCGGGATCGTGCGGTCCGCGAAATCGCGGCGGAAGATCCCTATGCCGCAATTCTCATTTCCATGCATACCTACAGCCTGCTGAACGATCACGCCGACCGGTCAACCATCCTGCCGGCGCAATTGCCCCTGTTCGATCGGTTCCTGGAAGGCCAGAAGGCGCTTCAAGATTCCTGGCGCAAGCAAATTGCCTCGAACCCGAACTTGAGGCCGGAACATAAGAGCGAGAGTGCAATTCAGGATCACTTTCGTTTGCTGCAAGCCAACGACTATCTCTCATTGCTCACCTGCGTGGATTATCAAGAGCCGGTGAACCTGCTGCACGCGCTGCCAACGCGCGACGGCAAGCGCGTTCCCATCCAGGCGCGCGCGATTGGTTCCCGCCACTTTGTATTGGATCCCTATCCGTTCGATGAGCCGTCGATCAGCTTTCAATTTCCCGCGCGGCGTGCCCAAGGGAAGTTTTTTTCTTCCGCGAAAGAATTGCAAGACGCATTCAAAGCGGCGCCCGTGGAAATACTATCGGTTACCGTGAGTGCGCGCCAGTAGCACAGACTTCAGTCTGTGGGTTTCCACTTGATCTTGGCTCGCATTTCTATTTTGGCCGGTACATCGATTTTGGCTTTCGCCGGCGGCCTGGGAGAATTTACGGAACCCCACAGACTGAAGTCTGTGCTACTTCAGAACCGACACGTGCGCGGAAACAATGCGCCAGCCCTCGGGAAAACGCACCCAAACCTGGCTTTGTCGCCCCGAAATTGTTTTTCCATTCACCGTGCGCTCGAATTCCAGCGTGACGCTGCCGAGATCGCGCCCGAACGTGACGATGTCCATTCGCCGCACCGTCCGCGCCAGATTGGCAGGCGAGCGGCCTTTGCGGAAGGCCTCGATCTCTGTGATGCCGTACAAATTCTCGGCAACTCCGAACCGCATCGCGTTCGGCGAATTCCAGAACATGCGAGTCAACGTTTCCGCGTCATTCGCCAAGAGCGCGGCTTCATATTTCGGATAAAGCGCCTGCAACTCCTCGACTATTTCAGGATCGTTAATGACCATGGGGTTCGCATTGAGTAGCACAGACTTCAGTCTATGGGTTTTGGTCCTTGCAGGGACGTAACCCCGCAGGCTGAAGCCCACGCTACAGTTCTTCAGAAAAGTTTTCTTGCAGGCAAAATCTGCTTCGGGATTGCCGCCGAAACCGTGAACATCGGCTCATTCACCACCTGGCTCAGCCGCAGATTCATCGCCACGCTGCATAGAAGGTAGGCATGAACCGCGCTGAAGCCCCAGCGATCCACGAGCAAATCGATCATGCGCGAAGTAGCCCCGCGAGCGGCGCCAGCCGCATCGCTCGACGATTCGACGACAATCCACTCGCCCGCTCCCGCATCGGATTCCAGTTTCCGCCCCGCAGGAGTTTCGACCATCGGCCCCGGAAGCGCTCGCTGCTTGTGCACCTGGAAGCGCAGCGTAACGTCCGCGGGGCATTCGATCCCGTTGATGCTTACTTCTCCGTCGCCTTGCGCGGCATGCGCATCGCCCGCGGAAAAAAGCGCGCCGCGATTGAGCACCGGCAAATAGAGCGTGGCGCCGGTGCACAGCTGGCGCACATCCATGTTGCCGCCGAAATTGCCCGGCGGCCGCGTGCGAAATTCGCCGTCTTCCGCGGGCGCCACGCCCATCACGCCGCAGAACGGACGCAAGGGCACGACAGCAGGCGCAATGGATTTGCTCACCTCTCCCTCGAGCTTCCAGATGAAGAAGAAAGGCTCCGCAAAACGCTGCTTGAGAAAACCGAGGCCGCTCACCACGCTCGTCCAGCCCCAGCCTTTGTGCGCCACTTCCAGCACGTCCACCTGAAGAACGTCGCCCGGCTCGGCTCCCTCGACAAAAATCGGTCCGGTAAGCGCGTGAATGCGGTCGCGGTCAATTTTCAGATACTCCGCGAGCGTCATGGAGGGATGAACTTGCGCGCCGCTCGAATCCACACACACCAAGTGAACCGTGTCCCCGGAAGCGACACGAAGGCGCGGCTTCAGCGCGCGGTTCCAGCGGGAATGCGTGGGCTCGGCGCTTAGAGAAAATTCAGACATGGGCCTGCCTATACCTCCACCGTCATTTGTAATTCGACGAGCGCGTTGCGCGGCAATGCCGGAACGCCGATCGCCGTGCGCGCATGCCGCCCCGCGTCTCCAAAAATTTCGACGAAGAGGTCGGACGCGCCGTTGATCACTTTGGGCGAATCCGGAAAACCTGGAACGGCATTTACGTACCCATTCACGGTGACAATGTTTTTTACCTTATCGAGCGAGCCGAGGTGCGCCGTCAACACCGCCAATTGGATCAGCGCGCAGGCGCGCGCCGCTGCATACCCTTCGTCAATCGTCTGGCTCGCGCCGGCAGTTCCAGCGATCACCACGCCATCGTGAATGGAGATGACGCCAGCGAGATACACAATTTGCCCGACCGTCCTCGCCGGAAGATAGTTTCCGCCAGGCTGAGGCAAGGCGGGAAGAATGATCCCAAGGTCCTTGAGCCTTGCCTCGATCTTCGCGGCCATTGGCGCCAGCGACCTCCGTCGGAAAGAATCGCGTCAGTCTAGCATATACATCCTATCGCCAGATTTCCTGATGCTGGACGAGGCTCTTGTCCCCCGAAGTCCGGGAGGGACGGCAGACCGTAGCCCACTGCGCCAGCGGTGGGAAGTGTGCGAACCCAGACAAGTAAGCCCCGTCAGGGGCGACACATGGTTCTCACCCACACGATATTGATTCACCACCGATTTTCGCTTCCCTAACGGCGACTCTGCGCTACGATGTGCCATGCGGCCCTCTTGGACTAGCGCCCTCGTCCTCTCTCTGATTTCCCTCGGCATCGCAGACGCGCAGTCTTCTCCGGCGTGGCAGGAGAAGAGACAGTTCCCCTCAGACCTAGAAGTAAGCGGAGCGCTCGCGGGCCTGCCGCCGGAATCGACCCGCTACCTCACCCGCGAGGAACTCCTGGCCATCCCGCATGTGAACTTCACCGTAACGGACGACACGAATTTTACTGGGCCAACCAAGATCCGCGGGGTGAAGCTCGAAATTCTGGCGCGCGAACTTGGCGCATCTGCCGCGTCAGACTTGGTCGTAGCGATCTGCGATGACGGCTACCGCGCGAATTATCCGCGCGCCTACCTCGCAGCGCATCATCCTGTGTTGGTGCTCGAAGTGAACGGCCAGCCGCCCGCCGGCTGGCCGAAGGATTCTCAAGAGCACACATTTGATATGGGACCCTACATGATTTCGCATCCAAAGTTCACGCCTAGCCATAAGATTCTCTCGCACACCGAGGAACCGCAAATTCCGTGGGGAGTTGTGCGCATCGAGTTTCGCGAGGAGAAAATTGTTTTTGGCGCGATCGCTCCGCGCGGACCGCATGCGCAGGATCGCGAAGTGCAGGACGGCTTCCGCATCGCGCAGCAGAATTGCTTTCGCTGCCACAACGCGGGCCGCGAGGGAGGACAGAAGTCGGGCCTTTCGTGGGTATCGCTCGCCGCAATCGCAGCGGCATCGCCCAAGGATTTTGCCGCGTACATCCGCGCGCCTCTCGCGAAAAATCCGCAAGCGCAAATGCCGGGCAATCCGCAATACGATGATGCGACCCTGGCCGCACTCACGGCCTACTTCCGGACATTTTCCGAGCCGGCAAAACCATGACGCTTCGCACAATCAAAATGCTATTGGTGTTTGGCGTGGCTATTTTCTATTCCCTGATCGTCTTCAACAACATCACGGACTACGGCTCCAACTACGAATTCGTGCGGCACGTGCTGATGATGGACTCGACGTTTCCGGGAAATCGCGGGATGTGGCGCGCGATCAACACGCCTCTTTTGCACACCGCTTTCTACTTTTCGATCATCGCGTGGGAAACGATAACGATGCTTTTATGCTGGTGGGGCGGGTTCCGCATGGCCCGAGCGCTGCGTGAATCAACCGCAGCGTTTCATCAAGCCAAGCGCGTTTCGATTGCGGCTCTAACGCTAAGTTTGCTGATGTGGCTCGTCGCGTTCCTGGCTGTCGGAGGCGAGTGGTTCCTGATGTGGCAGTCGAAAGCGTGGAACGGCCAGGACGCAGCATTCCGCATGTTCACGGTAGTGGGCATCGTGCTGCTGCTCGTGGCGCAACCGGACGGGGAAGACCAACCCTAGCGCTTTGCGCGCGCATCTTTCGTGGCGCCGGCCCCCGCCGGCGATTTTTCCGCTTTCCTCACATCGCAAAAACGCCAGCGAGACGCCGGCGCCACCACACTTCCTTGATTCGGCTTGCAGATCCGAAATTCTGGGAGAGACGCGCAGGCTAGAAGCAGCCCATTGCGATCTTGACCATTTCGGAAAGCTCACAGATGCGGCGATGACTCATGATGCGCAGGCCGGAGCGAGGTTCCATGAGATTCGCTTTCCGGACAACGGTAACATCTTCCGCTCGCGCGATGGAATCCTCGGAAAGCCCGGTCTCGCCCGACACGAGGAAAAGGTGCGTGGGGTGGTCTGCCTTATGGATGCTTGTCGAAAGCGGAATCACGAGGACAGTGTCCGCCCGCTCGTGACGATTGCGGGCGTCAAGCGAAACGATAACGACCGGGCGCCTTCCTTTCTCCGGGGGATCGACAGGCAATTGAACGAACCAAATCTCTCCGCGAAGGGGCGGTTTGTTGGCGGGCGCCATCTAGCCAGGACCGTCCAGAAATTGGGCCAGGGAGAATTCTCCCCACTCTTTTTCCTCGGCATCGGTTTGCACCGGAAGGCCATCGTAAAAACTCGTAATCGCTCTCTCTACAGCCTCCCGTCTCCTCTGTTTGTCGAGCGCGCGAAGAAGGTCATCCAGGACACTGGAGACAGATCGCCGTCGCGAACCCTGGCGCGCCGCGCACAGATCCCGCAATAGGGAGATCGATTCTGGGGAGAGAGTGAAACTCCTTCTTTCCTTTGGGGCTCTGCCTCTTTCCTTGACACCCGAACTGCGCCGCGGCCGCTTCATATTGAACCTCATACCAGGAGTAATACCAATCATCATACACTAAATGCGCTGCATTTTGAAAAAGAATCGTCGAGGGCTATTGCTTCACAATCCCCCGCAGCGCGGCGTCCTGAGGGACGGGTTTCTCCGGGTTCGACCAATCGTAGAAACCCTTACCGTTCTTCTTTCCATACCAGCCGGCCATCACCATCCGTTTCAGCAACGACGGAGACGCGAACCGCTTTTCCTTAAATTCGTCGAACATTACGTGCGTGATGTAGTACGTCGTATCGAGGCCCACGAAATCGAGTAGTGTTAATGGTCCCATCGGGTATCCGCATCCCAGTTTCATGGATGCGTCGATATCGGCGACGGAACCCACGCCTTCTTCAAACGCGCGAATCGCATCCATCAAATAGGGCACGAGCAAGCGGTTCACGATGAAGCCGGTCTTGTCGCTCGTGCGCACTGGAACTTTCCCCAGCTTCTTCCCAAATTCGCAGGCGGTTTCAAACGCGCCGTCCGTCGTGACGATGGTGCGCGCGACTTCCACCAGCTTCATGAGCGGCACGGGATTGAAGAAGTGCAGTCCCACGAACTGGCCGGGACGCCCGGTCGCCGTCATGATCTCCGTGATCGAAATCGAGGACGTATTGCTCGCAAAAATGGCCGAAGGCTTGACGATAGGATCGATGGAAGCAAACATCTTCCGTTTTTCGTCGAGATTTTCGATGATGGCTTCCACGACGAAATCGCAATCGGCGAGGTCCTGCTTCCGCGTTGCGCCCTTCAGCCGGGCGAAGATCGCGTCCGCCGATTCTGTGAATGCGCCTTTCGCGGCGAGTTTGTCGAGGGATTTCCGGATGGCGGCAAAACCTTTCTCAATAAATTTCTGCTCGACTTCCAGGACGGTCACATCGAACCCTGCCGCGGCCGACACCTGAGCGATTCCGGAACCCATTAAGCCGCAACCGAGGACGCCAACCTTTTTGATTTCCATCGTGAAAAACCTCTTTTCGAATGAGCTTTTTGCGAGACAAGCGGCACCATCATAGCTCAAAAACTGGAAAGGACTTCACACAGCGGAATTACAACTGGCGCCCGCCAATTCCAGTGGTGAGGGCGTGTTTCGCGGCGACTCCGATCCTTGCTGGCTACGCCCGATACGGGTCGGGAGGACTTGGAGCAAAAGTTTCGTTACAATTTTTTGACAAATGTTCGACATGGCACAGACAATTTCGGTTTGCGTCCAAAGTACTCTGGGGCTGGTCCGGGCGCGCTAGAGAGTTCCAGAGACCGCCGGTTTGCCTCACTGCACAGGGGAAGATCGGCTCAAGTCTCTCTACTCTTCCCGGCGGGGGCTGTGGGCGCGCCCGGGCATCCTTCCTCTCCATTTCCGCGTAAATTGGATTTTCTGGGATTTTGAGCGGCAATTCGGCCTGGGTGTGTAGCGCCCGCCTTCAGGCGGGCATCTCCTTGGCCCCGCAATGCCACCCTGAAGGGTGGCTCTACAAACAACTACCGGAGCACCGTTCCCGCTCTACGTTGCTACCTTCTCAGGAATTTCATTTGGCGAGAGTTGTATTCTCGGAAGTTTGACTAGGAAAGTTGTTCCTCTTCCCGAAGTGCTCTCGACGGAGACGGCTCCACCGTGGTCGGCAATGATTTTGCCCACAATGGCGAGCCCGAGTCCCGTGCCGTTGGGTTTTCCCATACTGACAAAGGGATCGAACAAATTGTTCCGTATGGCCACCGGAATTCCTGGCCCGTTGTCCGAGACGCGGATCTCGAACGTATCGGCAGTGGATACGATATCGAAAGCGATTTTTCCGTCACGGGTTGGAGCAGCCTCGCAGGCGTTCAGCGCGAGGTTGAATAATGCGCGCTCCATTTTTTTAGGGTCAAAGACTCCAGTCATATCGCCCGTCGCGCGGACGGAAATTTCCCGGTCGCGCAGCTCGGGTCGCGCGCGCGCGGCCTCGATGACGCGGCGCACGCATCGGTCGAGGGAGGCGTTTACGGGAGAGATATTGCGCTGTTCGCGCGCCAGATCGCGCAGGGAATCGAGCAATTCGGTCATCTGCTCCGAAGCGGTCTGAATTTCCCTGTACACTTCGTTTCGATCGAGCCTGAGTTTCTCCGCTTCGTACAGAAATTCAGCGTTCGCCACCAGCGCGGCCAGGTGGTGGCGAAGATCGTGCGAGATGGAATTCGCGGCACGGCCCACGGCGGCGACCCTCTCCGTCTCAATTTGCTTTTTTTGAAACGCCAGCAATTCGCCGCGCATTTTTGAGAACGATTCCGCGAGTTCCACGGCCTCACTGCTCCCTCGCGGCGTAATCGAATATGTGTAATCGCCGGCGGCAAGGGCCCGCACGCCGGCCACAAGATTGTCGAGCGGGTGCGTGATCGTTCCCGAGACAAAGCGGAGAGACAGCGACGCAAGAAGGATCGCCGTCAGGCCCACGACCAGAATCGTCCGGTTGAGCTGGCGGAGAAAAGCCATAGGCCGCGTCAGGGAAATAAACACATAACACTCCACGGGCAATGGCGGATTGGCTTGTAGCGTTACTCTTGCCACCTGGTAGGAGTCTTCGCCCACAGTCACTTCAGTCGTTTTGGCGCCTGGGATTACCTCCCGGGCGAGAATCCGGCCCTGGATCACGGCCTCTTCTTGAGGCGAAAAAGTAGACGCAATGATCCGATTGTCGGCCAACAGGACGATTTTACTTTCCGCGACGAAGCCAAGCTGCTCGGCAATCCTGGAGTTGGTCTCGTATCCGATGGCCACAAGCCCGAGGACCTTGGCATTGTCTCCGGTCCCCGCGAGGATCGGGCGGAGAAAGGTCCAATAAAGGCGGCCGTCCGAGTACCACCACGCTGATTCCTGCCCTTGACCCAGGGAAGTTTTCAGAAATCCTTCCGCCGCTTCCCGATTGAGCCCTTTCTGGGAGACGTCCAGTGCGACCACGCGGCCTTCCGGATCCGCGAGCAGGAATAGATCGCTCCCCGCGAGCCTCCAAAAAGGCGTGGAACCATCCTGGATGGTCGGCGCGTCCTGCGTGGTCATCAGCGCTTTCAAGGTGGGAATTTCGGCCAGCAGCGATGCTGTCCGGGACAACTGGAGCTGTAATTCCCGCTGGACCGTCTCGAACTCCTGAAAGGATGCTTGCGTGCTGTATTCCACCTGGTCGGCAATTTGCTTACGAACCGTATGCTGAAGAATGAGAAGAATGGCGCCCGTCAGGGCGCAGATAATCAGCAGGGTGGAAAGTAGAAGTTGCGATTGCAACCGCAGGCGAGACATCGCACTCTCCGCGAAAGGCGTTAACTCTTCTTGTTCATGGCAGCATTGCCGGGCACGAATTTGTAGCCCGCGCTATGCACCGTCACAAAAAAGCGAGGGTGCGCGGGATCGGGCTCAAGCTTCTGCCGAAGGCGGAGGATATGATTGTCCACCGTGCGGGTCGATGGATAGTTCTGATATCCCCAGACCTCGTTGAGCAATTCCTCGCGTGAAACCACGCGGTCGGTCGACCGCGAAAGAAATCTCAATAGTTTGAATTCCTGCGCCGTCATGCCGACAGGCTTGCCGGCGCGTTTCGCTTCCATGCTGGTAAAGTCGATCTCCACATCGCCAAACACCAGAAGATCGTGAGGGGAAGCCGCTTCGGCGCCTGCCGCGCCTTGTGGTCTCCGCACGTTGCGCCGCATCGCACGGCGCACGCGCGCCAGCAGTTCCTTGGGACTGAACGGCTTGGTGACGTAGTCATCCGCTCCTAATTCGAGCAGCACCACTTTGTCGTCGACGTCGGCATTGGCGCTCAAGACCACAATGGGCACCGACGGCATCTCTGTCTTGAACGACCGGCAAAGTTCCTTGCCGGACAAGCCGGGCAGCTTCAAATCCAGGATGACCACATTTGGCGTCTCACGCCGGAAACTCTCAAGACCTTCCACTCCATCCGAGGCAATCCGAACTCCCAGAGAGTCGGCCTCGAACAGGCGCTGGAGCGTCCGCTGCATAGGGCGGCTGTCTTCGATGATCAGAACCGTTTCCATAGGTTGGACCTAGACCTGAGAGTATACTTCGGTAGGGCGGTAAGGAAGCAACTCGATCTGAAACTTTTGACATCTATTAGGGTGAACCGCAGGCGGCAGGCTGCATGGAGGCAGGACAAACATGATTTCCCTTAAATTTGGAGCCACCGCTTGCATTGCGATTTTTTGCGGCGCCTGCCTCTTCCCCCAGGGACGCCTCTTTGCGCAAGCGCCTCCCGGACCTTTGCCTCCCTCGCACCCGCTACCTACGCCTCCGCCGGCGCCACCGCCAAAAAAGAAACCGCAGGTAGAACCGAGAAAAACGCTAGCGGGATTCTGGAGGCTGAACGCCGACGAGAGCGATGATCCGCAAAAGAAGTTGGAGGAGGCCCGCCAAACGAAAGCAGGGTCGGGCGGAGGGCCGGGCGGAGGACCGGGCGGCGGGTCGGGCGGCGGCCCCCGCGTGGGGATCGGTTTTCCATATCCCGGCAGCGGTGGCGGAGGTAACGGACCGTACGGTGGAAGCGGCAGGGGCATGGGAGATGCAGGCAGTGAAACCACCGAAGAAATGCGCCAATTGATTCGCCCCGATCTCTCACAAACCCTCGAGTTGAGGGATGCCGAGGTGGATGTAACGAATGACCAAAGCAACAAACTCGTGTGCTACACGGACGGCAGGAAAATTCAAAAGTCGAAAGACGATTCCCTGAAACAGGTATCCGCCCACTGGGACGGCTCACTACTCATCACCGATGAAAAAGGTCCGAAGGGCAGGAAAATGAGCAGAACGTTTGAGCTGTCCTCGGACGGCCGGCAAATTTTCGAAACCTGGCACATTGAGAATGGCCGGTCGGACTCTACGATTGTCGTACGCTATGTATTCGACGCGGCCTCGGAATACCTGCGATAAATGATCCGCTTTCGATTCCGTTCGCGGATGCAATCGTTGCGTATCAAGCGAAAAGCCTCTTCCTTCAAAAAGCGATTGACAGGGCGCCCATACTTCAACTACAAAACGCAAGCACACTCTGATTGCGTGTGGGTGCGGGCAAGCGTATAGTGTCGGCGAGCCGAACCAACCGGAGCGACCTTTCAAATTGAACTGCGCGGCCGAAGAAAAGGCCGGACAATACCGCGCATGCTCCGATCTGCTTTGATTGCCGGACGGCTCCGCGCTCTTTGCGCGCGGCGAAAGAAGGAGGCAAGATGAAATTCGAATCCAGGCGAGTGATCCATTGTGCCGTGGGAACCATGGTCTTGTGCCTCCTGGGGACCCCTTGGGCGCGCAGCCAGTCCGCCAATGCCGGCGCGAATCAAAAGCCGCAAATGTCGGAAGAAGCCTTCAAGAACATCCAGGTGCTCCGCGGAATCCCCGTGAACGAATTCATGGGGACGATGGGTTTCTTCGCCGCTTCCCTGGGCATGAACTGCACGGACTGCCACGTCAACGAAAGCGCCGGCAATTGGGACCGCTATGCCGACGACACTCCGCTGAAACAGACGGCGCGCAGGATGGTATTGATGGAGAACCTCATCAATCGGTCCGACTTCGGCGCGATCCGGATGGTGACGTGTTACACCTGCCATCGCGGCGTCCAGCACCCCGAGGTCACTCCGAGCCTGGCCGAGCAGTACGGGGCCCCGCCTCCGGATGATCCGGATCGAATTGAAGTCATTCCGAATACTCCCGCCGACCCTGCCGCCGCCGAGCAAATCCTCGACAAGTTTATTCAGGCCGTCGGCGGAGCGCAGCAACTTGCCAAGCTGACGAGCTTCACCGAGAAGGGAACTTACGCCGGGTTCGACACGGATTTTCAAAAGGTCCCCTCGGAAATTTCCGCCAAGGCTCCGAATCAGCTGACCACAACGAATCATTTGCACGGCGGAGACAATACGACGACGTTCGACGGGAGCGAGGCTTGGATCGCCTCGGCAGACAGGCCGGTGCCGATGATCCTGCTGACGGGAGGAGACCTGGACG
>JGI12269J14319_10000526_pt1 | contig 36835 bp, 34 predicted proteins | sample PeaSoiSIISIP2007_FD_14319 | JGI IMG/M metagenome (IMG submission 14319)
GAGCCGGTCGATCGCGGCAGGCAGATCGGCGGCCGAGCGCAGCCTGACGGCGAGGTCGATCGTCGGCTTGGCGGCCAGCCCGGACACGGCCGTGCTGCCCACGTGATCGATCGCCGCCGCCAACTCGCCGAGCGCCGGCGCGATCAGCGCGCGCAGCCGCTCGTAGCGCGCGGGCCAATCGGGGTCATAGTCGCAGATGACGACCGGCTCTGACGCCACCGTTACGACCTCAGGCGCTGGCGAGCACGCTTTGAAACAGCAGCGCGCCGTCAGCGGAGCCCAGCGCCTGCTCGAACGCCCGGTCGGGGTGGGGCATCATGCCGAGCACGTTGCCGCGGCCGTTGATGATGCCCGCGATGTCGCGCGCCGAACCGTTCGGGTTGTCGGTATAGCGGAAGACGACCTGCCCCTCGCCCTCAAGGCGGTCGAGCGTGGCCGTATCGGCGTAGTAGTTCCCTTCCCCGTTGCCGACCGTCATCTCGACGTGGCGCTTGCCGCGGTAGGCGGCCGTGAAGCGGGTCTGGCTGTTCACGACGTCGAGGCCGACCCGCTTGCAGACGTACTTGAGCCCGGCGTTGCGCAACAGCGCGCCGGGCAGCATGCCGGCCTCGCAGAGGACCTGGAAGCCGTTGCAGACGCCAAGAACAGCGACCCCGCGCTCCGCTTCGGCCCTAACCGCCTTCATGACCGGCGACAGCGCCGCCATCGCCCCACAGCGCAGGTAGTCGCCATAGGCGAACCCGCCCGGCAGGACGATGAGGTCGACGCTGGCCGGCAACGCCGTCTCGGCGTGCCAGACCATCTCGACCGACGCGTCGGTCGAGCGCTCGATCGCAGTCTTGCAGTCGCGGTCGCAGTTCGATCCGGGAAAGACCACGACCGCGGCCTTCATCCTAGGCGCACTCGTCCAGCACCGGAGCCGGCGGTGCGGCGCCGGCGGCGGGGAACGGCTCGCGGAAACTGAAGGCGAACGGCGTCGGCCCATCGCGGCGCAACGCCTCTAGCCGCTCGCGGCCCTCGGCGGGCGTGGGCCGGTGGCCGGCCGGGACCCACCAAAGGGCGATGTAGGCCTCGGCAGGCGGCTCGAACCACTCGCGCCGGCGGCGCATCACGTCGCGGTGTCCGCTCCGATAGGCGAACGCCGCAAGGGTCTCCAGGCTCTCCCAGACCGACATGTTGAGCGCGACGAGCGGGTCGTCGAACGCGTGGATGTCTGTGGCGTCGTCCCCCTCGCCGGTAAGGCGCCAGACGAACCCGGGCTGCGCCTCGGCGAGCGCGTTGATGCGATCAAGGTTGGCGACGAACTCCGCCACTTCGGGCGAGCCGACCGGCGCGACAAGTCGTCCGATGTTGATCTGGGCGAGATGAAACGCGCTCATGCCAGCTCCACGCGATAGCCTTCGATGACGGTGTTGGCGAGCAACCGCTCGCACATGGACTTGACCTCGGCCTCGGCCTTGGCGCGGTCATCGCCGGCGAGCTCGAAGGCGATGGTCTTGCCGACCCGCACGCCGGAGACGTCGGCGAAGCCCAGTCCGTGCAAGGCCCCCTCTATCGCCTTGCCCTGCACGTCCAGCACGCCGGGTTTCAGGAACACGTGCACCGTGGCCTTCATTCTTCCTCTTCGTCCTCGACCAGGCGCGGACCGCTCGACGGCCGCCCGCCCTGAATGACGGTCGGCATCTCCTTCATGATGCCCAGCCGCCGCGCCACCTCGGTGTAACTCTCGATCACGTTGCCGAGGTCGCGGCGGAAGCGGTCCTTGTCCAGCTTCTCGTTCGTGGCCGAGTCCCAGAGCCGGCAGGAGTCGGGGCTGATTTCGTCGGCCAGCACGATGCGCGAGAAGTCGTTCTCCCAGACGCGGCCGAACTCGATCTTGAAGTCGACAAGCGTGATGCCGACGGCGCTGAACACCCCGCTCAGGAAGTCGTTGATCCTGAGCGTCATCGCCATGATGTCGTCGATCTCCTGCGGCGAGGCCCAGTTGAAGGCGGTGATGTGTTCTTCGGCAACCATCGGGTCGTTCAGCTTGTCGTCCTTCAGGCAGAACTCGATGATCGAGCGCGGCAGCACCTGACCCTCGGGCAGGCCGAAGCGGGTCGAGAGCGACCCGGCGGCGATGTTGCGGCAGATCACCTCCAGCGGAATGATCTCCACCTCGCGGATCAGCTGCTCGCGCAGATTCAGACGCCGGATGAAGTGGTTCTGCACGCCAATCGCGTTCAGCCGGGTCATCATGTATTCGCTGATGCGATTGTTGAGGACGCCCTTGCCCTCGAGTTGCGCCTTCTTCTGACCGTTGAAGGCGGTCGCGTCGTCCTTAAAATACTGGATAAGCGTGCCGGGCTCAGGTCCCTCGTAGAGGATCTTGGCCTTGCCTTCGTAAATCTTCTTGCGGCGGGTCATGGGTTTGGCACTCTTCCCCGACGAGCCGGGCGCAGGCGCGCGGGGACGCGCCGCTCGCGCGGGAACCGACTCGACGCAAGACAATGTAGGGCGCTGAGCGTTTGAAAGAAATGGCGACGGGGCGGCGAAACCCCACGGCTGGCAAGACGGCGACAGAGCGGCGGCCACAGGCGCGGCGCGGCGCGCCGAAGCCCGATGACCGGCCGCGCTTCACGAACATCAGCGCGGCGCGGACGGACATCCACGTCGTCGGGGCCGAGGGCGGCGGGATTCGCGACCTCTATCATGGCGTTCTGACCATCCCGTGGTGGGGCTTCTTCCTGCTCGTGCTTGGCGTCTTCCTGGGCGCCAACGCGCTCTTCGCTTTCCTCTACTGGCTTGACCCCGCGGGCGTCGCCGGCGCGCGACCCCACTCGTTCGCCGACGACTTCTTCTTCTCCGTCGAGACCATATCGACGATCGGCTACGGCGCCATGACGCCCAAGAGCCTCTACGCCAACCTGGTGATGACCGCCGAAGCGTTCGTCGGCCTCGGCATCGTCGCTGTGGCCACAGGTCTCATCTTCGCGAGGGTTTCACGACCGACGGCGCGGGTGCTGTTCAGCCGCGTCGCCGTGATCACCGCCTTCGATGGCGTGCCGTCGCTGATGTTCCGCGCCGCCAACCAGCGCGGCAATCAGATCCTCGAGGCGCAGGCCTCGGTCAGCCTGTTCGGCGAAGCTCTCACCAGCGAGGGCCACCGCATGCGCCGCTTCCAGGACCTGGACCTGATGCGCAGCCGCCAGCCGATGTTCACCCTGACCTGGACGCTCATCCACCGCATCGACGAAGCCAGCCCGCTGCACGGGCACACCCAAGACTCGCTGGAGGCGATTGGCGCCGAGATCGTCGTCGCCCTGAACGGCGTCGATGAAGTCTTCGCCCAGCGCATCTACGCGCGCCACGCCTACCTACCCGACGAGATCCTGTGGGACCGTCAGTTCGCCGATGTGCTGACCACCGACGGCGACGGACGCAGGGTGGTGAATTACCACAACTTTCACGACGTAAAGCCGCTGCCGGACGCCGGCTCTCATTGATCCCGGGCCGGAGGTCCCTTATTGGACACGGCGGGCGTAGGCCATTGTGAGCGTGGGCATGACCACCTTCGACGAGCGTGAAGAAGGCTTCGAACGCAAATTCGTCGAAGACGAGGCGCTTGAGTTTAAGGCCACCGCGCGCCGCAACCGTCTGCTGGGGTTATGGGCCGGCGAGCTGATGGGGCTGAATGAGGCGGGCCTCGACGACTACGCCGCCGCCATCGTCCGCGCCGACGTCACCACGCCGGGCGACGAAGACGTGCTGCGCCGCGTCAGCCGCGACCTCGAAGGCGCGGGTATCAAGGTGTCCGAGGGCCAGGTGCGCGGCAAGATGGACGAACTCCTCGCCATCGCCCGCGGCCAGATCCAGTCGGGCGAATAGGCCCAAACCCACCTTTTTCCGTCATGGCCCGGCTTGTCCGGGCCACCCATGATCACCATGCGGCGTGAGTGTTCATAGGTTCCCTGCATTGGCTGCTACGCGCCTCTGCTTCGCGGTCCGCTGCGCTCCAGCGGGGATGACGATTGGTTTTGGCTAGTCGGCGAACGCGCGCTCGAACAGCGCGTCCAGGTGCTTGAAGTGGTAGGAGAGGTCGAACAGCTCGGCCAGCTCCGGGTCGCTCAGGTGCGGGCGGACGTCCGCGTCGGCCATCAGGAGCTCTGAGAACATCCCCTCCCCGCGCCAGATCTTCATCGCGTTGCGCTGCACCGCCGCGTAGGCCGCCTCGCGCGAGACGCCCTTCTGGGTCAGCGCCAGCAGCACGCGCTGGGAGTTCACCAGACCGCCCAGCCGGTCGAGGTTCTTGCGCATTGTCTCCGGATAGACGACCAGCCGCTCGACCACGCCCGCCAGTCGGCGGAGCGCGAAGTCGAGGTGCACGCAGGCGTCGGGCGCGATGCCGCGCTCGACCGACGAGTGGCTGATGTCGCGCTCGTGCCACAGCGCCACGTCCTCCAGCGCCGGGATCACCGCCGAGCGGACGAGGCGCGCCAGACCGGTCAGGTTCTCCGTGAGGATCGGGTTGCGCTTGTGCGGCATCGACGACGAGCCCTTCTGGCCCTGGTCGAACGGCTCTTCCGCTTCCTGGACCTCGGTGCGTTGCAGGTGGCGGATCTCGACCGCCAGCCGCTCGATCGAGGCCGCGACCACCGCCAACATGGCGAAATAGGCCGCATGCCGGTCGCGCGGGATCACCTGGGTCGAGATCGGCTCGATGGCGAGGCCGAGCATCTTGGCCACATGCGCTTCCACGCGCGGATCGACGTTGGCGAAGGTGCCGACGGAGCCGGAGATGGCGCAGGTGGCGATCTCGGCGCGGGCGGTCTTCAGGCGCCTGCGGGCGCGGACGAACTCGGCATAGTGGCCAGCGAGCTTCAGCCCGAAGGTGGTCGGCTCGGCATGCACGCCGTGGCTGCGGCCGACCGTCGGCGTGTGGCGATACTCGAACGCGCGCGTTTTCAGCGCCGCAAGCACCAGCTCGACATCCTCGAGCAGCAGATCGGTGGCGCGGGTCAGTTGAACCGCCAGCGCCGTGTCGTTGACGTCTGACGAGGTCAGCCCCTGGTGCAGGAAACGCGCCTCGGGCCCAACGATTTCAGTCACATGTGTCGTGAAGGCGATGACGTCGTGCTTCACCTCCCGCTCGATCTCGTCGATACGGTCGACGTCCCAGATGGCGTCCCGGCCTTTTTCCCAGATGACCTCGGCGGCGCGCTTGGGGATGACGCCAAGTTCGGCCATGGCGTCGGCGGCATGCGCCTCGATCTCGAACATGATCTTGAACCGCGTCTGGGGCGACCAGATCTCGGCGGCTTCGGGCCTGGCGTAGCGGGGGATCATGTCGCTGGGATGGGCGCCGCGCGATCGGGAGTCAAGGCGTCGGCGGCTTCAAGGGTCAGTTGAGGCGCGGTTTCCGTTGCCGCGTGGCGCGGTCGCCCGAGCGCACCTCGACGTCGAACACGTCGTGCTCCCGCTGGACCGTGAGCGGGACAACGACGCCGGGCTCGCCCAGCGCCCAGAGCCGCTTGTAGAAATCGCCGAGGTCGTCGATGGGCTGGCCGGCGATCCTGTGGATGATGTCGCCGCGCCGCAGCTCGGCCCGTGCGGCCGGCCCACCGGGGGTGACCTCCACGATGACGACGTGGGAGGCGATCTCCTGGGAAAGGACGCCCAGCCATGGCCGGGGCGGACTGGCCCGTCGACCGCGGGCAAGGTCGTCGAGGATGGGCGGCAGAAGCTCGATGGGCACGAACATGTTCAACGGGCTTATCGCGCCATCCGGCGCCCGTTGCTCCATCTGCAGCGAGCCCACGCCGATCAGCTCGCCGGCGGCGCCGATGAGCGCCGCGCCGTTCCAATGCGGGTGGGCCGGTTCGACGAAGAGCGCCGCGTCCAGCGCGTACTCCCAGTAGCCGGCGAACGGCTCGCGCGCGAGGAGCTGTGCGGCGAGCGCATGCGCCCTGCCGCCGGCGCCGGCGGCGATCACGCTCGCCCCCGCCTGCAGCGTCCTGGAGTCGCCGATCGGCAACGCCGGCGCCGCCAGCCGCTCGAGTGGAAAGACGAGGCCGAACCCGGTGGGCTGGTCGACGCCAAGCACGTGGGCGGGGATGCGCGCCCCGTCGTTGGTGGTCAGCGTCACCTCGTCGGCCTCGGTGATCAGGTAGCCGATGGTGAGCACAAGGCCGTCGGCGCCGATGACGATCGCGTTGCCGAGGCGCTCGGTTCCGAGCGTCCTGGCGGAGAACGCCTCCTCGCTGATCTTCGACTCGAGCGCGACGATGGACGACAGGCAATGGTCCAAGTCGAAGTCGAGCGATCGCGCGACGGGCCGGAGTTCCTCGTCGACTTCGTAACCGGCAAATGGCGACGGCACGGCAAACCTCCGAACAAGCTTCCGGCATTCGGATGCTACGCCGACTGGCGGCGGTGAAAAGCGGCTTACGGGCCGTCGGTTCCGCGCCGCGATCAGGCCGCTGAGGCGGCGGCCGACGCCATGTCCGCTCGGATGGTGCGCGAGGCCAACAGGTAGTGCAGCGCGCCCCAGACGTAGGCGACCATGGTCAGGATGATGCCGTACTGGGTCGCGTGAGCGAGCGTGGCCGAGCAGGCATGGGCCATCGCGTGGTTCAGGGCGATCCCGCCCGGGCATTGGGCCATAAAGTCTCCGGGGCCGGCGCTCCTCCACAGGGATTTGCCGAACAGGTCGATGACGACGCCGGTGAAGACCGGTCCGCCGCCCAGCGCGATCATGTTGAGGACGAAAAAGAGCAGGGCTGTCGCCGTCGCCCGCGCCCGCGGCTCGACCAGGTTGTGCAGGACCCCCCAGGTCGGGCCGAGGTAGGTGTAGCCGAAGATCCCCGGCAGGATGAGCATTGCCGCCGCGGCGATCCAGCTCGGGCTGAGGTAGATCGCCAGGTAGATGGGGGTGGCGATGGCGACGCCAATCGCCGGTGTCCAGGCATACCAGCGCCAGTCGCTCCTGCCGAGGCGATCGGCCACCGCCCCGCCGAGCAGGGTCCCGATGCCCGACGATATGCCGCCGATCGTGCCGAAGATGATCCCGACCTCGGCGTAGCTCAGGCCGAAGCGCCGGATGAAGTAGGGGGCGGCGAACTGGCCGATGCCGTAGCCGGCGAAGGAGACCAGCGTCAGGCCGGCGGTCATATGACGGAACGAGGGCCTGCGCCACATGCGCAAGGCCACCGCGATGAGCGAAGGCGCGGGCGTCGAGTCGGCGGGTTTCGGCGGCTCGGAGTAGCCGCGCGGCGGCTCCTTGAGCGTGAACGCGGTCAGCAACGCGAGCAGTATGCCCGGCAGGCCCACGATGACGAACGCCCAGCGCCAGCCGACGGTCTGCGCCAGGAGGCCGCCGGAAATCGCCCCGATCATGCCGCCCAGGGGGATGCCGAAGGAATAGGCTGACAGCGCCGTCGCCCGCTTGTCCGGCGCGTAGTAGTCGCTGATCAGAGACTGGGCAGAGGGCGAACATCCCGCCTCGCCGATGCCGACCCCGACGCGGCAGAGCAACAGCAGCGGAAAGCTGGCCGCCGCGCCGCACAGCGCCGTCATGCCCGACCAGATGGCCAGGCAAACAGAGATGATGGTGACGCGGCTCCTCTTCTCCGCCAGCCGCGCGATCGGGATGCCGAGGATGGTGTAGAGGAAGGCGAACGCGAAGCCGCCGAGCAGACCGAGTTCGGTATCGCTGATCTTCAAGTCAACCTTGATCGCCTGGCCAAGCGTGCCGACGATCGTCCGGTCGATGAAGTTGGAGGTGTAGACCAGCATCAGCAGGACAACGACCCACCGGGAGTAGCCCTGTGAAAACAGCGGCTTTGGCGGCGCGACGACGATCTCCGGCTCGACGACGGTGTCGGTCATGCTCCCTCCCGATGAACGCTCACATTCAATCCAGTGATTCGTGCGGTGGCCCGGCCGTCAGCTCACCACGTCCGCCTGAAGCCGGCCGCGAGCGAGGAGGAAGAAGCCGCCGGACACCACGCTGAAGCAGCCGGTTATGATCATCGCCCAGCGCAGGCCCTCCGCCGCGCCCAGATGCTCCGTCTTGGCCAGGAAGTCGCTGACCGCCCCCAGGAACGGCGGGCCGAAACCCAGCCCGATCAGATTGAGGATGAGCAGTAGGAGCGCCGCGGCCGTCGCCCTCCGATGCGGCGCGACGACGCTCTGCGCCGTCGAGTAGACGGCGCCGTACCAGATGGTGGAGATGACGCTGGGGATGAACACGAGCCCGAGCGCCACCAGGGTGTTCTGGATGGTGAAGAGGACGAAGTAGAGCGGCACGACCAGAATCGCCGCCACACCCGGCACCGTCGCGAAAGCGCGCCGATCCCCCGCTGCGGCGCGATCGGCGATCCAGCCGCCGATCAGGGTGCCGGCAAAGCCGCCGACGCCGATCATCAGGCCCAGTGCGGGGCCGAGGAAGCCCTTCGACTTCAGGCCGAACCCCGCGGCGAGGGCGGCGAGCTCGGCCGGATGGCAGCGCAGGAAGAAGGACGCGTTGAAGAAGAGATGGGCGTAGCCGACGAAGGCGGAGAAGCCGCTGGCCAGCGCCATGAACCAGAAGGTCGGCTTGCCCGCCAAAGCCCTGATCGTGTCCACCAGGTCGTGGACGGGCTGGACGACGGCCTGGGCCACGCCGGGGGCGTCGAAGCGCGACGGCCTCGGCTCCCTGACCGTCACAGCGACCACGAGGGCGAGCACGATCCCCGGCGCGGCGGCGACGAGGAACGCCGCACGCCAGCCGTGCGGCCCGATGTCGGCGATCAGCCCGCCGACGGCGAGGCCGAGCAGCGTTCCGATCGGCACGCCCAGCGAATAGACTGACAGCCCCGACGCGCGTTGCTCAGGCGTCGACATATCGGCGATCAGCGAGTGGGACGACGGGTTGCAACCGGCCTCGCCGAAGCCGACGCCGAGGCGCGCAAACGCCAGCGCTGTGAACCCGCCCGCCAGCCCGCAGAGCGCCGTGAAGCCGCTCCACACCGCGAGCGCGATCGCGATAAGCGCCGGCCGGCTCCAGCGGTCGGCCAGCCAGGCGATGGGGATGCCGAGGAAGGTGTAGAAGATGACGAACACCGGCCCGGTGAGCACGCCCATGGCGGTGTCTGAGATGTGCAGATCCTTCTCGATCGGCTCGACCAGGATCGACAGCATCTGCCGGTCAAGAAAGCTCAACGTATAGGCGATCATGAGAAGGGCGAGCACGTAACGCCGCAGGCCCACGCGCGGCAGGCCGGGCGCGGACGCGTCGGCCGGTAAGGCGGCGTCGGTCATGCTGGCGTTTCCTCGAGACCCGTTGCGCCGCAAACGACGCGCTTTTCATCGACTTTGCGCTGGACTAGACCCCGGATTTGGCTTGCCGCCAAGGGGGCGGGCGAGCATGGAGACGCGCATGGAAATCCTGATCGGCAACAAGTCTTGGTCGACGTGGTCGCTGCGCGCCTGGATTGCGCTCAAGCGGAGCGGTCAGCCGTTCACCGAAACCCCCATCAGGCTGCGACGGCCGGAGACGCGCGCCGAGGCGCACGCGGCCGGCTCGCCGACTGGCCTGGTCCCGGTGCTCAAGGACGGCGGCGTGACGGTCTGGGATTCGCTCGCAATCTGCGAATACCTCGCTGACCGGTTTCCGGAGGCCAAGCTATGGCCGGCAGATCCAGGCGCTCGCGCGGCGGCCCGCTCGGCGAGCGCGGAGATGCACAACGGCTTTCCCTCCCTGCGCGGCGAGTGCCCCATGGACCTTGCTCTGACCACCAAGGCCGATCTCTCGGAGATGACCGCCGAGGAAATCCGGCGCATCGTCGTGCTTTGGAACGATCTGCGCAGCCGGTTCGGCGCCGGTGGACCGTTCCTGGTCGGCGCCTGGTCGATCGCCGACGCCTTCTACACGCCGGTCGCCACCCGCTTCCGCAGCTATGGCATCCACTTGAGCGACTATGGCGACCAAGGCGCCGCCGGCGCCTATGCCGAAGCGCTGCTTGAGACGCCCGAGTTCAAGGCGTGGGAGGCGGCGGCCCTGGCCGAGCCTCGATAAGCGCCGCGGGCGGGGGCGCGAGCCCGATGCGGGTCCTGGTCATTGGCGGCTATGGCCTGATCGGCGGATATGTCATGGCCGCGCTGCATCGCGAGCGTTGGAAGATCATCGGCGCGGGCCGCGAGATCGCCCCCGCTGCCCGGCGCTTGCCCTTCGCCGCCTGGGTGATGGTCGACCTGCGGCGCATGCGTGAGCCAACCCAATGGGCGCATCTGCTGGTCGGCGTCGATGCGGTGGTCAACTGCGCGGGCGCGCTGCAAGAGAGCCCGCGCGACGACCTCGCCGTCGTCCACGTCGAGGCGATGCGGGCCCTTTTCGCGGCCTGCGCCACGGCCGGCGTGCGCAAGATCGTTCACATCTCGGCCGCGGGCCTCGACGGCCAAGTGACCCGTTACGCCGAGACCAAGCGCGACGCCGAGGCGGCGCTCCGCGGCACCGACCTCGATTGGGCGATCCTCAGGCCGGCGCTGGTGCTCGCGCCCGCGGCCTACGGCGGCAGCGCGCTGCTGCGCGGGTTGGCCGCATTCCCTGGCTTCATCCCGGCGCTGTTCGCCGACCGCCTTGTGCAGGTCGTCTCCGCCGAGGACGTCGCTGAGGCCGTCGTCCGCTGCGTCCAGCCTGGCGCGCCCGGCCGGATCGCGCTCGACATCGCCGCGCCGTCCGCGACCAGCCTGCGCGACATCCTGCTGGCGCTCCGGACGTGGCTTGGCCTGCCGCCCGCCCCCGTGATTGCCGTCCCGGCGGCGATCGGACGGCTGGCCGCCTGGGCCGCCGACGCCGTCGCGGCGCTGGGTTGGCGCAGCCCCATGCGCTCGACCTCGCTCGCCCAGCTTGCAGGCGGCGTCGAGGCGCGCGGACCGGGCGCGGAAGCCGTGCTCGGCTTTGCGCCGAAGAGCCTGGACGAGATGCTCGCCGGCTGGCCTTCCGGCGTTCAAGAGCGATGGTTCGCCCGGCTCTACTTCCTGAAACCCTTCGGCCTCGTCGCCCTGATCGCCTTCTGGCTGGTCTCCGGCGTCATCGGCCTGACCGTCGGCCGCCAGCAGGCGGCCGGCCTGCTGACGCCGCCCCTCGCCCCGCCGCTCGCCAACGCCGCGGTGGCGGCCGGCGGACTGCTCGACGTCGCGCTCGCCGCCCTCGCCTGCTTTCGCCGCACCGCGCCGGCGGCGCTGAAAGGCATGGTCGCGCTCAGCGCGGCCTATCTCGCCGGCGCGACCTTGGTCCGGCCCGACCTTTGGACCGACCCGCTCGGGCCGCTGGTCAAGGCCGTTCCGGCCGCGCTCCTGGCGCTGATGGTGCTGGCGGTCATGGACGAGCGCTGATGGGCCCGATCTTCCTCATCAAGACCCTGCACGTGATCGGGGCCACGGTTCTGCTCGGGACAGGCGCCGGCATCGCCTTCTTCATGGTCATGGCGGACAGGACGCGCGACGCGCGACTCATCGCCCACACCGCGGGCGTCGTCGTGGTCGCCGACGTCCTGTTCACCGCCAGCGCCATCGTGCTGCAGCCAGTCACCGGCATCGTTCTGGCGGCGGTCGAACACCAGCCTCTAGGCCAGCCCTGGATTCTGCTCAGCCTCGCCCTCTACCTCGTCGCAGGCGTCTTCTGGCTGCCGGTGGTCTGGATTCAGCTGCGAGTGCGCGATCTCGCACGCGCGGCCGCGGCGGCTGGCGAGCCGCTGCCCGCCGCCTACCACCGGCTCTATCGCGTGTGGTTCGCCTTCGGATTCCCCGCCTTTGCCGCGGTGATCGCCATCATCTGGCTGATGGTCGCCAAACCTCCGCTTTAGGAGGCGTAGAACTCGACGATCAGGTTCGGCTCCATCTTCACCGGATAGGGCACCTCGGCCAGTTCCGGCGCACGGACGAACTTCGCCGACAGGCCCTTGCCGTCCACCTCGAGATAGTCAGGCACGTCCCGTTCCGGCGACTGGATGGCTTCGAGCACCAGCGCCATGTTGCGCGAGCGCTCGCGCACCGAGACGACGTCGCCCGGCTTCACGCGGTAGGAGGCGATGTTCACCCGCTTGCCGTTCACCAGCACGTGCCCGTGGTTGACGAACTGGCGCGCGGCGAAGACCGTCGGTACGAACTTGGCGCGATAGACCACCGCGTCCAGCCGGCTCTCCAGAAGCGCGATCAGCGTCTCGGCGGTGTTGCCGCGCTTGCGGGCGGCGTCCTCATAGGTGCGGGCGAACTGCTTTTCCGTGAGGTTGCCGTAGTAGCCCTTCAGCTTCTGTTTGGCGCGCAGCTGCAGGCCAAAGTCAGAGATCTTCTGGCGCCGGCGCTGGCCGTGCTGGCCGGGGCCGTAGGAGCGTTGGTTGACCGGGGATTTCGGGCGACCCCAGATGTTCTCGCCCATCCGGCGGTCGAGCTTGTACTTCGCCGATTGGCGCTTCGACATAAGTCGTCCCTTTCAACTCGATGCAGTCCGGCTTGGCCCAGGACGGCCAGGCGATCTCAACGGCGGCGCACGCATCACCCGTCATCGACCCGAACGCGGCTGGTCGGCCTGGTGCGGGAAGGCCGGGTGTATGGCGACGAGACGCCGAAAAGTCAATTGCGGCGGGCGGCTGAGCGCCTAGTCTTCGTACTCCAGCGACGGGTACCAGTCCGCGCCGCGACCCTCAGGCGTCATGTCGAGCACAGCCCACAGCGGCGCGGGGTCCGGCGCGCCGCGGGGGTCCTGGCCCGGGTCGCTCGCGATCATCTCCTGCGACCAGAAGTGACGGATCGTGCCGTCGCGCCGAGTGAACACAGCAGGCCCCCCAGGATCAGACCCGTCATCTGGAGTTCCCGCATAGTCCCGCGAGAAGTTGTCGTTGAGGGCGCTCGCAACCCTGAGGTTCTTCCAGCGACGCTCGCGCTTCACCGCCGCGAGCCGCTCCACCGGCGAGCGCGCGACCACCACGAGCGACGCCCTCTGGGCGATGTCGTCAGCATTGCCGTCCCAGGCGTCCAGCAGGTTCGTGCACATCGGGCACGGCTTCTCGCGTTCCGGGCCGAACATGTAGTTGTAGACCACCAGCGTCTCTTTGTCGCCGAACAGGCCGGCGAGGTCGCTCGGGCCGTCTTCGGTATCGAAGCGATAGTCTGTGCTGACGGGCGCGCCAGGCGGCAATGCCCGGCGCATCGCCGCCACCCTCTCGATATGGCGGCGGAGCTCGAGCTCCTCGGCGAGCAGCGCCGTGCGCGCAGCGCGATATTCCGCGCTTTCGTTCTTGATCCGCACCGGATTGTCGCGCGCGAGTTGGGCTGCCGGCGTTAGCGTCTCGGTCTTGGCGTCCACTTGTATCTCCTCAGCATGGCGTGTCGCAGGCGTAGGACGAACGGCGACGGCATTATCCGACACTCGCCTGCTGTCGGGAACACCGTCGGCAACGGAATGTTCTCATGCTGCTGTCGGGAACGTGTCAGCAGCCACGTCCTTAAGGCGCGAACCACTTCAAGGAGAGCCAGCCATGCCGACGATCACCCCGTTTCTGTGGTTCGACAACCAGGCCGAGGAGGCCGTCGCCTTCTATCTGTCCGTGTTCAAGAACGCCAAAGCCGGTCCTGTGTCGCGCTACGGCGACGCCGGGCCTGGGCCGAAGGGCCAGGTCAGGGTCGCCTCGTTCGAGATCGACGGCATGGCCTTCAACGCGCTGAACGGCGGGCCCCAGTACAAATTCACCGAGGCGGTCTCGTTCATGATCGCCTGCAAGGACCAGGCGGAGGTGGACTGGTACTGGGAGAAGCTGAGCGAAGGCGGCGAGCCCGGTCCGTGCGGGTGGCTCAAGGACAAGTTCGGCCTCTCGTGGCAGGTCGTGCCCGAAGTGCTGCCCGGGCTGGTCGGCAACCCGGACCCCGCCAAGGCGAGGCGCGCCACCGAAGCCATGCTCCAGATGGGCAAGCTCGACATCGCCGCGCTGGAGGCGGCGGCCTCGGGCTAGCCGCCTCCCCTGGCCTCGGTCAGTGGTGATCGCGGTCGTGGTCGAAGCCGCGGTCGTGATCGCCGTGGTCGAAGCCGCGGTCGTGGTCGCCCTCGTGCTCGTGGAACCAGAAGCGGTGATACGGATACGGCCGGTAGATCCAATGGCCGCCGTACCAGAGCCAGGGGTCGTACCAGCCCGGCGCTTCGTAGACGATATCCCCATAGACCGGACCGGGATAGAACGGCTCGGCGCCGTCGCGCAGCACATAGCCCGGCGGGCAGTTGGGGTTGTTCTCAGCCGCGGACGCGTTGCCGATCGCCCCGCCCGCCACCGCGCCCAGCGCGCCGCCCGCGACGATGCCCGCGCCGCGGTCGTAGCGCCCGGCTGCGGCGCCGCCGACGATGGCGCCCAGGATGCCGCCGATCACGGCGCCGGCGGCGGTGCTGTTCTCGCGCTGCGCGATGCAATTGGCCGCAGCCCAGCGCTCGGCTTCGTAGCTGTAGCGGTCGTCCTGGTCGCGCGCCTCGGCCGATTGATCGTACTGGGCGGCGTCCGGCGAATAGCCCGGCGGCGGCGGTACGTTATAGGGTCCGCCTTGATAGGTCTGATCGGGCGGCGGCGGAGCGCCCTGGTCGCTCTGGTCGGGCGGCGGTGGGCCATAGCCGTTCTGCGCCCAGGCGGGCGCAACACCCGTCAGCGCCGTGGCGGCGGCCAGGGCCAACGTCGTGGTTCGAATACTCATGCGGATCATCGGATCACTCTCCAGACCGTCGCAAACGCCGCCCCCGCATGAGCCGCTATCCTGCCAAGCCTGAACGGAGGCTGAACCTCCTGGAGTCGGTTACCGCTCCGTCGCTAGACGGCGACGCGCGCCACAGACAGTGGCAATCCTGCAACATCGACCCGCATGCGGAAGATCGTGGCGCAGTTCTCCTTCGGCCCGCCGTCCGAACCGGTGACCACGTAGAGGTCGCGTAGATCGCCGCCAAAGCAGAGGCTGGTCACCATCGGCAGCGGAACCTTCAGATCGGTCCGGTGCGAGCCGTCCGCATTGAAGACCGCGACCCGGCCGCCGCGGGCGTCGGCCACCCAGACCGACCCGTCCTCAGCCACCTTCAGCCCATCAGGCGTGCCCTGGCCAAGCGAGGCGAACATGCGCCACGGCCCGATCGCACCGTCGGCCGCCACGTCATAGACGCGCACGCCCGGCGCGCGGCTATCCGAGTGATAGAGCCGGCGCCCGTCGGGCGAGAAGCCGAGGCCGTTGGTCAGCATGACGCCGTCGGAAAGGGTCTCGACCGAGCCGTCGAGATTGATGCGATGCAGATGACCAGGCTTTGGCGCATCGCCGCCGAACACGCGAAAGGCCAGCGATCCGACGTAGATGCGTCCCTGCGCGTCGGTGGTGAGATCGTTGAAGCCGATCGCATCCGGCGAGGCCTGGCCCGGCGTCAGCAGCACCTTGCCCTCGGCGCCTGAGAGCGGCGCGTAGCTCACATCGCGCCCACTGACCACGATCCCGCCGCTCGCGTGCCGCGCCATGCCGCCCACGCCGCGTCGGCGCGGGATCACCTCGGAGATGCTGTCGTCCAGCCCAAGCCGGTAGACGCCGCCGTTCACCACGTCGCTGAAATAGAGCCCCTGGTCCGGATCCCAGACCGGCCCCTCGATCAGCCCATAGCCCGTTGCGACTTGGTGCATCCCCTGGCCCTTCGCTCTTGCGCTTTGCCCAGACGCATCTAGCGGCCAGAGGCCACGTCCTCGCAAGCCGCGATCGAGCAATCGGCCGGCCAGGTCAGGTCTGCGGCACGGCCCTGGCGTCCGGCGCGAGCGCGCGGACGGCCTCTTCGACGCTTGGGAAGATGTGATCGTCGCCGATAAGGTCGCGCAAGCCCAGCCGCCTGAGCGCGTGGTGGGCGTCGACCGCTTCGAGCCGGGCAACGGCGAAGGTCGCGCCGGCGGCGCGGCAATGTTCGACCACGGCCTTGAACGCCTGCGCGGCGGTGTAGTCGATGCCGATGATGCCCGTCGCCTCGAGCACGAGCAGCTTCAGCGGCGCGGCCGCGTGGTCGAGGTGGTCGAACATCACGCGCCGGAAGGTGTCGGCGTTGATGAAGGTGAGCGGGGCCTGGAAGCCGATAACGCTGACGCCCTCCAACGTCTCGCCCTTGTGCGTCGGGGTGGTCGGCCACCAGACCGTCGAGCCGGGCACGCGGTGCAGCTCGTAGGAGCGCGGCTGCACGCTCGACCACATCCCGTAGAGCAGGGAAAGGCCGATGCCGACGGCGGCGCCGCTCTGGATCGGGAGAATGACAATGGCGCCGGTGGTTGCGACGATCAGCAGGAACTCCGTCGGGCTGGTCGCGAGGACCCTGCGCATCTCCCCAACGCGAACGATTCGCGCGGCGACGAACAGCAGGACTCCGCTCAGCGCGGCGCGCGGCACGTTGGTCAACAGCCCGGCGCCGAACAGCAAGAGAAGCACAACGACCGCGACGGCGACGAGGCCGGCGATCTGCGAGCGGCCGCCGCTTTCGGCGACGACCCCCGTCCGCGGCGGGCTGGCGTCGACCGGGAAGCCTCCGAACATCCCGGCCGCGATGTTCGCGACGCCGAGGCCGACGTAGTCGCCGTTGATGTCCGGCGGCTCGTGCGGATCGGAGGGAAAAGCGCGCGATGTGGCGCCGGTCTGCACCATGACCACCAACGCGATCAGCAGTGCAAGCGGCGCAAGCGCCAGTATCTGCTCCGGCGTCAGCGTCGGCGCGCCGAGCGGGGGCAGGCCCGCCGGGATTCTGCCCAGGACGGCGACGCCATGCGCCTCCAGACCGAGCGCCTGCGCCGCCAGCGTCGCAAGCACCATGCCGATGAGTGGTCCGGGAATGCGCGGGCTGATCAGATGTGCGACCGTCGTCAGCGCCGCGACGCCGCCGGCGATGGCGAGCGCGGCCAGACTGGCGCGGGGGGCGGCAATGACGAGGCCGGCGATTTGATCCGGCAAGCTTCCGCCCACCGCAGGCACGCCCATGGCCGCCGGGGCCTGAGAAGCGACGATGTGCACGGCGATTCCGGCGAGGAAGCCGGTGGTGACCGGTGTCGAGAGCAGGTCGGCGATCCAGCCCATGCGCGCGATGCCGGCGGCCAGCACGAACACGCCGACCAAGAGCGCTAGCGCCGCGGCGTCGGCCAGGTAGGCGCCCGATCCGCCGGCCGCGAGCAGCATGAGCCCGCCGGCGAAGATCGGCGCGATGGTGGAGTCCGCGCCCACGGACATGAAGCGGTTGGCGCCGAAGACCAGGAAGACAGCCGCCGCCGCGATGAAGGCGAAGAACCCGGCCTGCGGCGGCAGACCGCCCAGCCGGGCCGTCGCCATCTGTTCGGGAATGACGATGGCGGCCAGCGTCAGCCCGGCGATCAGATCGGCGCCGATAAAGGACGTCCGATAGCCGGCGAGAGAGCGGAAGACCGGCAACGCAAAGGCTCGGTTCGGCGCGGCCATGCTCCGGCTATCCGACAATCGCGCCTCCCGGCTTTCGTCCGAGACCGCACAATAGAGACAGCGCTCTCCGCTGTCACAAAACTGTCGCGCGGCAGCCCTAGCGGCCGGCGCCCTTAGCTGGCCCCGAAGTGGTAGCGCAGTTCGACGCCGAACGAGGCCGGCTCGGCGAACTGCTCTGCCTCGACGCCCACAACGGTCAGGAGGTCGTTGTTGATCACCACGTGGCGGTTGTCGGTGACGTTGTTGCCATAGATGGCGATGTCGACCGGGCTGCCGCCGACAGCGCGCCAGTCGATGCGCAAGTCGAGGTTGGTGAAGCCGGGAAGGAGTCCGGGATTGAGCAGGTTCGAAGACAGCGCCGAGCGGCCATAGATGTTGGCCACGAACTCCGGCGAGCCGAGGCGGTCGCCCAGGGTTGGCTGGTAGTCGATGGTCACCCCGCCGGTTGTCTGCGCGATCCCGGAAATAGCCTGACCGGCCAGGCTGATCGGCGGGCCGGCCGGGGAGTCGACGAGGAACTGATCATAGGTCCCGGTCGCGTAGCCATAGAAGCCGCTGACGCGCAGTTCCTTGAACGGCACGATGGTGGCCTCGAACTCGCCGCCTTTCAGCGTCGCCCGGTTCTGCGTCCCGGTCACGGGGTCGCGATTGATGATGATCTCCTCCGGCTGGCCGGTCGGCCCGATGGTGACCACCTGGTTTTGGATGTCGCTGTAGCTTCCGTCGTAGATCGCTAGGTTCGTGCGCACGGGCACCCCGGCCACGTTCCAGTCGGCCTTGAGGCCGCCTTCGACGTCCGTGACGGTCTCGGGTGCGTACTCGACGAAGGCTGGGTCGAGCGAACCGAAGTTGAAGCCGCCCGACTTGTACCCACGGCGGCTCGCCACATAGAGCAGGATGTTTGGCGTCGCCTGCCAGTTGAGGCTGACGTTGTAGTTGTAGTTGCTGAACTCGGTCGACAGGTGCTCGACGCACGTCGCCGGGTTGAGACCGGGGAAGCCCGCGAGCGCACAGCTCGGAACGAACGGCGGCATGCCTGGCTGGAAGCGGCTCTGGGTAAAGCCCTTGTCGTCCCACGTGTAGCGGTAGCCGCCGGTGATGCTGACGCCGCGCAGCCAGTCCGAGAGGTCGAGCGTGGCCTGCCCGAACAGGGCTTTGGACGTGTTCGGCTCGTTCAGCGTGAAGTGCTGGGGACTGAGCGGGTTGCCCGGGAAGGTCGCTTCGTCGAAGCGCGGGGTGTTCTCGTTCTGCGTGAAGTTGTCGTAGTAGCCGCCGACGATCCAGTTCAGCCGGTCGCCGAACGCTTTGCCCAGCACCTGCAACTCGTCGGAGTAGTTGCGGTTGTTCTGGAAGTCGTTCTCGTCGAGCAGGCCCGCGCCCGTGCCGGTGAGGTCGAAGGCGATGTGGTAGCGGGCGTCGTCGGCGTGGGCGATGTTCCTGATCGTCACCGGCCCCCAGTGAATCGTCGCGATGTCGGTGACTGCATCGAAGTCGACGTCAAAGGGCGACTGGAAATTGTTCACCGTGTGGTCGCGGCCGAGCGTCTGTTGCTGGGCCAGGAGCGCGTTCAGGTCCTTGACCGCCCCCCCAAAGCCGAGGTCGATGGGGAATTCAAAGAAACATTGCGGCGCGGGCGAGGCCGGTGGCGCCGGGAACGGGTTGGGACAGGCCGCGACCGAGGTCAGGATCGGCTCGTTCCCCTGCTCGCGTACCGAGTAAGCAGTGGCCTGCAGGTAGTTCTCGTAGTTGCTGTTCGGCGTGATCAAGAGCTCGCCGCGCACCGAGTAGTGGTTGCGGTCGTCGTAGTTCGGGCCGCCGGTGACGCTCTTGACGATCCCGTCGCGCTGTTCGTCATCGGCGGCGATGCGCGCCTGCACCTGGTCGCTGATGGGCAAGTTCACCACGCCGGTGAATTCGCGGTCGTTGAAGTTGCCGTAGCGAACGTCGAGGTACCCGCCGAACTTGGGGCCAGGACGCATCGGCTCGAACATGACAGCCCCGCCGGTGCTGTTCTTGCCGAACAGCGTGCCCTGCGGGCCTTTCAGCACCTCGACCGATGCGAGGTCGTAGGTCGAATAGGCGAAATCGCGTGGGTCGAGCGCGACCTGATCGAAATAGGAAACGACCGCCGGGTCGGCGACGAGCGCGCCCGACAGGCCGCGGATGGCGAAGACCGGATCGGCCGCGCCACCGAGCGAGCCCGGGTCGACCGCGAAGGAAGGCGCGTTCTTCGCCAGGTCGGAGATCTGGGTGACGGTGTCCTCGCGCAGCTCGTGCGTGCCAAGGGCGGTGTCGGAGATCGGCACACGCTGCGCCCGTTCCGGCACGCGCCTAGCCTGCACGATCACCGTCGGCAGCCCGTTTGAGGCCGAACCGGCCGCCTCGGCGGACTGCTCGGCCTGCGGGGCGGCCGTGGTTTGCGCCGCCGCCGGAACCCCATAGGCTGCGGCCGTGAGCGCGAGGGCCGGCAGCACCAGCGCGCCGACCGATCCGGGTACGAATTTCGGGTCCACAGTCACCCCCGTTCCTATTGCGGAGAATCCGCCGGTATCCAGTTGAGCATCAGCCAATCGTCCGTCAACCCACAGATTCGCGCTCGGCTGAGCGGCGGGACTGGGCTGCGCGGCCGGCGCGCTGTCCTCATCGAACGACGGCAGGACGGGCGCGGCGTCCGCCGGCCGGTCCTCGATCTTCGCCTGCTGGTTCTGCAGGTAGACAGAGCGAAGGGTGGCGTAGGGGTCGGTCGCGTCGGCCAGCAGCGCCTGCAGGCCGGCGTCGGCGCTCGCCCGCTGATCGAGTCCCCCAACGACGGTGCGGGTCAGGAGCACGGTCGTCAGCCGCGAGCCGACCAGCCACTGGAACGGGTCCATCAAGCTGTCGACGCCGTTTCCGATCGCGTCCCGCACGGTGGACGGACCGGCCACCGGAATGAACAGGTAGGGGCCGGGCCTGACGCCGGCGCGTCCGAGCGTGAGCGCAAACCCGTTGTCGTGATGCGAAACGCCAAGCTTCTCGGCCACGTCGAACACGCCGAGCACCCCGTCCGTAGAGTTGATCGCGAAGCGGACGAGAGCTGCTCGGGCCCTCTTGAAACGGCCCTGCAGCAGGTCGTTGGCCGCCACCACCGGCTCGTGCAGGTTGGTGAGCACATGCTCGATGCCTCGCCGCACCGGCTCGGGCAGGGCGCGCTGATAGGCGAGGGCCGCGGGGCGGATGAGCCGGCGGTCGAGCGACTCGTAGATGGCGAAGCCGACGCGGTTCATCCGCTCGTTGGGGTCGTCGTTGCTCGGCGCCGCCTGCGCGGCCGTCGCGACCAGCACCGAGGCCAAGGCCGGCAGGAGCGCCAGCGATCTGCGCCGCATCGTCAGGTCCCGTGCGCCGGGCGCCCCGGCGGAAGCAGCAGGCTCGCAGGATCGGCGCCGATCTGGCAATAGGTTTAACGGGTGAGGGCCAAGCGGGATTCGCATGACGTCCAGTGAAGACGCCGACGGGCGCGGCCCAACCGTGCTTCGCCGGCTCCTGACGGAGCTGGCCCAATTCTGGTCGTTGGGCGGGCGACTCGCGAGCTTCAGCGTCCGCCACGCCGGCCTGGTCGTCGTCGCCGGCCTGCTGCTCGGCCTGGTGTCCGCCTGGTATGCCGCGACCCACTTCGCCATGAGCACCGACACCGACCAGCTCATCTCGCGGACCCTGCCTTGGCGGCTGAACAACGCTGCGTTCGACAGGGCCTTCCCCTCTCCCGGCCAGATCGTCATCGTCATCGACGCGCAGACGCCGGAGTCGGCCGAGCAGGCCGCCCAGGACATCACCGACAGCCTGCAAAGCCGGCCCAAGCTGTTCCCGCAAGTGCTCCGTCCCGACGGGGGAAGCTTCTGGCGGCAGAACGGCTTGCTGTTCGAGTCGACCAAGGACGTCAGCGACCAGATGGCGCAGTTGATTAAGGCCGAGCCGTTCCTGGGCTCGCTCGCCGCCGATCCCAGCCTGCGCGGCGTTGCCTCGACGCTTTCGACGCTGGCGACCGGCGTGACGAGCGGCTCGGCATCGCTCTCCGACCTGGATCAACCGTCGAATCAGCTCGCGACCTCGCTCGAGGCGCTGGAGGCGGGCAAGCCCGCCTTCTTCTCCTGGCGCACCCTGGTCAGCGGCGGCAAGGCCAATCGGGACGAGCTGCGCCAACTCATCCTGGTCAACCCCACCCTCGACTTCGGCAAGCTCGAGCCGGGCTCGGACGCCTCGACCGACATCCGCGCGACCGCGCGCTCGCTGCACCTCGACGCCGCCCACGGCGTGCGGGTGCGGCTGACCGGGCCGGTGCCGCTCGAGGACGAGGAGTTCGCGACGCTGGCCGACCGGGCGCCGCTCATCGGCTCGATCGCCTTTATCGCTATCCTGACCATGCTCTGGTTCGCGGTGCGATCGCCCAAAACCATGGCGGCCATCCTAGCGACGACGGTCGTGGGGCTGGCGACCGCCATGGCCTTCGGTCTCCTCATTTTCGGCCGTTTCAACGTCATCTCGGTGGCTTTCATTCCGCTGTTCGTCGGCCTCGGCATCGACTTCGGCATCCAGCTCAGCGTCCGCTTCCGCTCCGAGCAGCTCGACGGCAAGCACGTTCCAGAGGCGTTGACCGCCGCCGGGCACGGCATGGGCCGTTCGCTGATGCTGGCCGCCTCGGCGATCTCCGCTGGCTTCCTAGCCTTCGGTCCGACCGCCTACATCGGCATCTCCCAACTCGGCATGATCGCCGGGTTCGGGCTGATCTTCGCGCTGATCCTCAGTCTGTCGCTGCTCCCGGCGCTGCTGCGCCTGCTCAAGCCCGCGCCGCCAGTGCGCGGGACTGTCCCCGCCCCCCTGCGCCAGCTGGACGGTTTCATGTTGGGCCATCGCAGGCTGGTGGTCGGCACGGGCGCGGCAGCGGCCCTGTCCTGCGCCTGCCTGCTCCCGCTGCTGCACTTCGACTTCAACCCCATCCATATGCGCAGCCCCAAAGTCGAGTCGGTCGCCACGCTGTTCGACCTGATGCGCGATCCCAACGAGTCGCCGAACACGCTCGAGGTGATCGCCCCCTCGCTCGCACAGGCGCAGGTGATCGCCCACCGGGTCGCTGCCGTGCCGGAGGTTGACAGCGTCCGGACGCTGCAGACCTTCATCCCAAGCGATCAACCGGCCAAGCTCGCCGCCATCAGCGACGCCAACAACCTGCTCGAGCTTACCCTCGACCCGATCATGACCCAGCCGCCGCCAACGGACGACCAGGTGAAGCTGAGCCTGGCCAAGGCGGCCGCCGACCTGCGCGCCGCCGCCGGGACGACCCAAAGCCCGGCCGCGACGAACGTGCGTCGTCTGGCCGCTACCTTCGACAAGCTCGCCGGGAGCACACCAGCGCTTCGGGCGCGGGCGAGCGACATGCTGATCCCGCCTCTGACTACCATGCTCGCCCAGATCCGTGACTCTCTGCAGGCGCAGCCAGTGACGATGGACAATCTGCCTACGGATGTTCGCAGCCGGTGGATGACGGCCGACGGACGCGCCCGGGTCTCGATCATCCCGAAGGGCGACTCGAACGACAACAACGTCCTCACCGCATTCATCGGCGCGGTCGAGGCTGTGCAACCGAACGTCGCCGGCAGCCCGGTCGGGATCCGCGAAGGCGGAAAGACCGTGGTCGGCGCGTTCGTCGAGGCCGGCGTGTTGTCCTTCGTCGCGATCACGTTGCTCCTGTTCGCGATCCTCAGACGCGTGCGCGACGTGGCGATCACCATGGCCCCGATCGTGCTCACTGGCCTGCTCACGCTCGGTAGCTGCGTGCTGATCGGCCAGCCGCTCAACTTCGCCAACATCATCGCGCTGCCGCTCCTGTTCGGGATCGGCGTGGCCTTCCACATCTACTTCGTGATGGCCTGGCGCTCGGGTGGTGAGCACCTGCTCGAGTCGAGCCTGACGCGGGCGGTCTTCTTCAGTGCACTGGCGACGGCAACAGGGTTCGGCAGTCTATGGGCCTCAAGTCATCCGGGTACGGCAAGCATGGGCAAGTTGCTGATGATCTCGTTGGTCTGGACGCTGGTCTCGGCGCTCCTGTTCCAGCCGGCGCTGATGGGGCCCCCGCCTCGCCAGCCCGCGCCAGTGACCTAGTCAGCGCATCAGCTTGTCGGCCTGCGCGTCGATGTGCGCCTCTAGCGCCTTGGCGCCGCCCGAGGTCAGCGTCGATGCGAAATCGGAACGCTTCGTCGTCAGCTCGCTGATCGAGTTGTTGTAGAAGACGTCGATCACCTTCCAGACGCCGCCGTCCTCTCGCATGCGGTAGAGGACGTTCGCCGGGTCGCCGTGATTGGGTATAATGCGGCATTGCACGAGCTTGTCGGGCCCGCGCGTGTCGACGTTCGGCTGCACCTCGAAGCGGGTCGAATCGGAATCGAAGTTGTGCGCGTAGCTGGCGACGACGAGGCGGCCAAACGCCTCGACCAGGGCGGCGTGGTCGGCGTCCGACATGGTCGCCCAGCTCGGTCCGACGGCGAACCTGGTCATGACGGGGATGTCGAACACCGCCTCGACGGTCGGCGCCAGCACGCGCGCCCGGCCCTTGACCCCCAACGACGCGCCGCCGCGCATCGCTGTCGAGAGCGCACTATCGAAACGCTCGATCTGCGTCGCGGCGGGATCGGCCGCGGCATGGGCCACCCCGCCGACGCACGCCAGAGCCCCGGCAACCGCGACAGCGCCCAAGAGGCGAGCAAGAAAGGCCATGAGCTTGAACCTCGGCGCGAAAGTCGGCGCCTAACATAGCGAGCCGGACGCGCGCGTCGACCTCGACGGCGTCGACTTACCACCGCTCCCGCTGTTTGGCGCGGGCGCGGTTGGCCTTGTTGACCGCGGCCCAGCGGCGGCGGTGGGCCTCGCGTGCGATCGGATCCTCCCGCCGTTCGAGCACGGCGAGTTCGCGCCCGAGCTTCTGGAAGCTCTTCCAGCGGCCGGGGTCGAGCTCGCCGCTCTCCAGCGCCGCCCGCACCGCGCAGCCCGGCTCCGTCGCATGGCCGCAATCGCGGAAGCGGCAGCGCTCGGCCAGCGCCTCGATGTCGGCGAAGGTTGCATCCAGCCCGGCATCGGCGTCGAGCAGCCCAAGCTCGCGCATGCCCGGCGTGTCGAGGATGAGCGCGCCCGACGGCAGGCGGATGAGCTCACGGTGGCTCGTGGTGTGCCGCCCGCGCGCGTCGTCCTCGCGGATCGCCGCGGTCGCCATCAGCTCGGCGCCGGCGAGCGCGTTGACCAGCGTCGACTTGCCCACCCCGGAGGAGCCGACGAGCACGCCGGTCTCTCGCGGGGCAAGGTGTGCGGCCAGCGCCTCAATCCCTTCGCCGGTGAGGGCCGAAACGGCGAGCACCGGCGCCCCGATCGCGACGGCTTCGGCTTCGTCGAGGATGGCGCCCGGATCCTCGCAGAGGTCAGCCTTGGTCAGCACGACGACGGGCCTGGCCCCACTCTGCCAGGCCGTGGCTAGGTAACGCTCGAGCCGCCGCGGGTTGAAGTCGGCGTTCATCGAAGCGGTCAGGAAGGCCACATCGACGTTGGCCGCAACCACCTGCGGCGTTCCGCTGGTGAAGGCGGCCTTGCGCACAAAGGCGGTCCGCCTGGGCACGACCGCGTGGATGGTGGCGGCGCCCTCGTCGGGGCGGGCGGCGAGCGCGACCCAGTCGCCGACCGCCGGGTGGCTGGCCTCGCCGGGATCGTTGACCAGCCGCCCGGAAAGCTGGGCGGCCAGCTCGCCATGGTCGGTCAGCGTTGTGTAGAGACCGCGCTGCTGGACGACGACGCGCCCAGGCTCGAGGCTGCGCGCCGCGTGCGGCGCAAAGTCATGCTGGAGCGCCTCGCTCCAACCAAAATCTTCGATCAATTGAGTTGTCCTTCAAGTCGGATCAGCGTTTCGCCGCCGACCTGAAGAGGGCCGCGCAAGCCCTAGTCGGCGACGCCTTCGAGGGCGGCGCGAGCAATATCTGTCATGATCACAAGCCTCCTCTTTTCGAGCTAAGCCGATGACCAGAGGGTAGGACGGGACGGCGCTGCGGTCAAATCCCCGACGCGCAACACTAGGCCCCGCGCCAAGGCAGGCGGCTGTCGGCGATCATGCGTTCCAGGGTCTCGGGGTCCTGGTGGTAGCCGTGGTTGGCGGCGTGCATGCCGAGCGCGTCGGCGACCAGAGCCAGGGTCTCTGGGGCGAAGAAGTAACCGACGTGGCGAGAGATTACGCCGTCCGCCTCTTCGAGGCGCGAGATGCCCAGCAGCGTCTTGCGCCCATTTCGCTCGACCACGCCGACCGCGACGTCCTCGCCCTCGACCGTGTGGCGCTCCCAACGTACGCCGGCGGGACGAGCGACGTTCACCTCGATCCAGATCGCACCGTCCTTTCCGATCTCGCCGCCGACGCCTCGCGCCTCGTAGACGACTGATTCCGACAGAACCGCGGTGACGGCCTCGATGTCTCGGGCGTTGAAGGCGGCGATGAAGCGGTCGATGAGCGCCGGTGAGGCCGGCTGGCCGCGCGGCGGAGTGGCCGGCCTCCGGCGTTCGGCGAGCTTGCCGCGGCCGCGGTTGAGGGCCGACTTCACCGCGCCGGTCGTGGTCGAGAGGATCGTCGCGATCTCCTCCAGGCTGAAGTCGAACACATCCTTCAGCACCAGCGCCGCCCGCTCCTGCGGCGCCATGCGCTCGAACAGAGCGGCCCCGGCCCCCGGCGTGACGATGGCCATGTCGCGGGGTTCGCCGGGCCGGTCAGCGGCGTCGCCCGTGGACTCCCGCCGGGCGCGGCGTTGTTCGTCCAGCCAGAGGTTGGTCGCGATTCTGCTGAGATAGGCGCGGGCGTTCTGGATCATGTCGCGTCCCCGGAACGCGTCGCCGCGCGCGGTGGCGGCGAACCCACGCAGCAGAGCCTCCTGGACCAGGTCCTCGGCGTCGAAGACCGAGCCGGTCAGCTTCAGGCAGTAGGCGTGCAGCTTGGGCCGCACCGGTTCGATCGTGTCGAGGTATTCGAACCACGCGCGCCGGAGGGCCCTGGCCGTCTCGTCGGTGATCGGTTCGCTCATGACCGCCTCCCTTGCCCTAACTAAGACGTGGAGATGGCGCAGAAAGATACTTGCGTTCAGCTAGCCGGCGTCCGCGAGAAAAGCGTCAGTCTCTCGGTCGCTCGCGAAGTGAACGACCGGAACGTCCGGGCCGTGCTTGACGCGCTCGGCCTCGACCAGCGGGCGGTTCCTGCGGTCGAAGGTTCTGATAAACGTCAGCACCTTGCCGAGATCCTCAAGCCGGTGATGCGCCTCGCCGGGGGTGAGGACGCGCTTGATGGCGCGCCAGGCGCAGACAATGCGCGGCCGGTCGAGCCAGACGATGAGGTCGGCGCGGGGCACGCGGATGTCGAAGGTGGCGAGCGCGAAATTGCCGTCGCTGATCCAGGCGTCGGCTGCATGCAGGCGGCGCAGCGTCGCCCGAAAACGCTCGTGATCCTCGTTACTGCGCCACAGCGCGTCGAGGTCGATCAAAGGAGCGCCGGTGCGCTCCGAGAGGCGGCGGGCGAAGGTGCTCTTTCCGCTGCCGGCGCAGCCGAGGACGATGACGCGGGTCAAGTGGGCGACCTAGAGCGCGATCGCCATCCCTTCGACTCGGGGGTCGGAGCCGCCGGCCAGCACGCCGGTCTTCGGATTGCGGGCGATGAGCTGCACCGCGCCGCCGGAGGCCCAATCGCCGATGCGGCGAAGCCGATGGCCGCGGCGCTCCAGGCCCTTGAGCGCCCCCTCCTCGATCCGGCCTTCGACGACCAGCTCGAACGGCCGGGGGCGGGTGTGGGGGTCGGTGCCTGGATGGATTTCCCAGCGCGGCGCCTCGGCCGCCAGCTGCACGTCGAGGCCCTGGTCGATCAGGCCGCTCAGGACCTGCAGGTTCCACTGCGGCTGCCCGTCGCCGCCGGGCGTGCCGCCGGCGAGCACTGGGGCGCCATCGTCGTCGGTGACGAGGTAGCAGTTCAGCGTGTGCAGCGTGCGCTTGCCCGGCGCGTAGACGTTCGGATCGCAGTCCTCGAGGCTGAAGCCGCGGCCGGCGCGGTCATTCAGCAGCACGCCGGTGTCGCCCGCCACCACCCCGCTGCCGAAGGCGAGCGAGACCGACTGGATCAGCGAGACCATCATCCCGTCGGCGTCGGCGACCGTGATGTAGGTGGTGTCGCCGTCGGCCATCGCCGGGACGCGGGCGTCCTCCGCGGACCGGTCGGGGTCGATGGAGGCGAAGCGCTCCGCCGCCCAGGGCTTGGAGGTCAGCAGCGGCGTCACGTCCGGCCCAAATCGCGGGTCGCAGGCGAACGAAAGCCTGTCGGTGAACGCGCACTTCAGCGCTTCGGCGAAGAGGTGGATGCGCGCGTCGTCGCCGAGACCGGCCGGATGGGCCTGCTCGACGACGTTCAGCGCCTCGAGCAGGATAAGGCCCTGGCTGGGCAGCCCGGTCTCGTGGATCGTGTGGCCACGGTAGCCGGTTGCGATCGGCGCCTCGACCACCGTCCCGTGGGGGCCGAGGTCGCTGGCGGCCAACGCGCCGCCCACCGCCTGCACGCCGTCGGCGATGCGGCGGGCAAGGTCGCCGTCATAGAAGGCGCGCGGCCCCTCGCGGGCGAGCAGGCGCAAGGTTGCCGCCAGCTCCGGTTGGGCGAGGATGGAGCCGGCCCGAGGCGTCTCGCCGCCGGGGAGGAAGATCGCCGCCGCGCGGGCGTTCCTGCGCAACAGATCCTGGCAGGCGCGGATCGCCGCCGCAGCGTGCATGCTGAGCGCGACGCCATCGGCGAGCGCGATCGCCCGCTCGGCGGCTTGAGCGAACGTCCATGAGCCGAACCGGGCCAGCACGGCGCCATAGCCGTCGACCATGCCGGGGACGCTGATCGAGAGCGGGCCCCGCAGCGGCATGCGCGGCTTGCCGTCCGCGCCTCGATCGCCGCGCTCGCGCATCATGGCGAGGCTGGTCGCCATCGGCGCGATGCCGCTGCCGAGGAAGGCGAGCGGGGCGTCGCCGGTCTTGCCCGAATGCACGATGGCGAAGAGGTCGCCGCCCAGGCCGCACATCTCGGGCATCACGACGGCGGCGGCGAGGCCCGCGGCCACCGCGGCGTCGACGGCATTACCGCCTTGCGCGAGCACGGCCGCGCCCGCCGAGGCGACAAGCGGGTGCGCCGCGCCGACCATGCCGCGGCGGCCGAACACCGGCAGGATGCGGCGCGCCGGCCAAGGCGGGCGACCGCTCAACCCCGGGGTCGGAAAGCCCAGTCGGTGCTCACTCATGCTCGCTCTCCACGGACGACGGGCCATCTCGCGTGCGAAGCGGCCTGGCGTCAATCGTGGGGACCAGCGGTCGGCGACCACGGTGGACGTCGCCGCTCGCGACCGCTGTCCGTTCCCCACGCCCGAAAGCGCTAGCGGCCGGCGACGACGATCCTGCCCGAGCCCGAGGACGCTGTGTCCATCGCGCCCAACACGCGTCCGACGCGGACGCCGCCGAAGCTTGACGTGCGCGCATCGAGCCGGTCGGCGGTACCACCAAAGCTCACCCCGCCGGAGCCTGAGACCTTGGCGCTGACGCTCGTCGCATGCCCGTCGGCGACACGCAGCGCCCCCAGCGAGCTGAGACGGGCGCGCACCGCGCCGTCCGCGCGATCGACACCCATGTTGCCGCTGCCAGTGATGCTGACGTCAAGAGTGTCGGACACGCTCGCCAGGTCGATGCCGCCAAGACTCGTAATACCAGCCTGGACCGTCTTGGCCCGGCCACCGAAGCGGATATCGCCCGAGCCCGTCGTCAGCGTGTGCACGTCGCTCGCATCGCCGCCGCCGATGTGGATCGAGCCCGAACTTGTCACGCGGGCCGCAATCGCGCCGGACGCCCGCGCCACCTTGATGTCGCCGGAGCCGGTGTTCCTTGCGTCGAGGTCGGCGCTCGCGTTTCGCGCTTCGATGGAGCCCAAGCTGGTGGCGATCAGGGTCATCCGCGCCGCGTCGCCAGCGCGGATGCGCGCCGCGCCCGTATTGCGGATCACGAGCGGGCCTTGAACATTGGCGATGGTCCACGCGCCGCAGCGGGAGGCCTTCAACTCCACCCGACCGGCCGGACCGATCTCGCCGAATACCGCGGCGTCGGCTGAGACCCGCGCGTCCATCGGCACCCGCGCGACCACCTGCGGCAGGTCCTCGTAGGTCACTTGGCCCAACCCGAGGACCCACATCCAGCCGCCAGGCCCGGCGGGGCCGCAAGTGGCCGGCCGCTGCCAGAGCCAGAGCTGGATCCCAGCAAGAGGCGGTCCGAGTCGGCCGTAGCCGAAGCCTCCGTCGACGATGACGTCGCCAAGGGGGCCGGTCGAGACCTTCAATGGCGGGCGCGGATTGGCGTGCACGACCGTCACGCTCACGTCGGCCCTCGCCTCGGGGATGACAACGACGCGCACCGCCGCGTTCTGAATCTCCAGCGTCGCCGCGTGAGCTGCGCCCCCGCTCGCCAAGACGCCGGCCGCCGCCAACCCTGCCAGCCTGCCCATCGCTCGCTCCTCTCGCCGGCTTTGCGCCTGGCGCTCTACCCCTAAGCGCATCGTCCGCGGTCTTGCACTTAAGACGTGGTAATCTTTCGCGCCGCCCGGCTACACGCGGCGACGAACGCGCTCTTAGCGGCCGGCGACGATGATCCGGCCCGAGCCCGACGAGGCCGTATCCATCGCGCCCAGCACCTGACCGATGCGGATTCCGCCGGAGCCGGAGGTTCGGGCCTGCAACGCGTCCGCCGCCCCGTCGAAGGCGATGCCGCCGGAGCCCGTGATCCTGGCGTCCATGTCGCTCGCGCGCCCCTGGGCGATGCGAAGCGAGCCGGAGCCGCTGATGTGGGCGCGGACCGCGCCGCCCGAGAGCTGCGCCACGGCCATGCCCCCGCCACCGCTGATCCCGACACCGAGGCTCTTGGTGACCTCGCCCACCGACACCCGGCCTGATCCGGAGAGGTCGCTCTGCACGTCCTGGGCGACGCCTTTGAAGACGACGTTACCGGATCCGGTCGTGCGCGCCGCAAGCTCCGTCGCCGCCCCGCCGTCGATCTCGATGTCGCCCGAGCCGCTCACGCGCGCCTGCACGGGACCAGACGCTTGCTCGACCCGGACGCCGCCGGAGCCGGAGACCCGTGCGTCCAGCCCGCGCGCGGCTGCGCGGGTGATGATCGAACCGGAGCCGGACATCGCGAGCGCCATCGCGCCGGCCGCGCCGGCGCGTACGCGGCCAGATCCCGAATTGCGCACCGAGAGCTGGTCGCGGACGTCGTCCACCACCCACTCGCCGCAACTGGCGTTATCCAGGTGGAGACTATTGGCGGCCGCGACGGCGCCGAAGACGGCCGCGTCCGAGCGCACCTCCGCATCCATCGGCACGCGTGCAACCACCTGCGGCAGGTCATTGTAGGCCACGCGCCCCACGCCAAAGATGTCCATCCAGCCGCCAGGCCCGGCGGGGCCGCAGGTCACCGGCCGCTGCCAGAACCAGCCGTAGCCGAGACCGCCGTCGATGACTGCCTCGCCGAGCGGACCGGTGGAGACCTTCAGCGGCAGGCGTGGGTTGGCGTGCACGACGGTCACGCTCACGTCTGCCCTCGCCTCGGGGATGACCACGACGCGCAGCGCCGCATTCTGGATCTCCAGCGTCGCCGCGTCCGCTGCGCCCGCGCTCGCCAAGGCGCGCCCGCCGCCGCGGCCAGTCCTGCCAGCTTGCCCATCGCGTGCCCTCGCCCGTTCTGGCCTCCACCCCTACGCGGGTCGTCCGGGGTTTTGCACTTAAAGCGGCGTAATCTTTAGCGGCGGGCGTCCGCACGCGACCCCGTTGCGGCCAGCGGCCCGTTGCGCCTAAGTGGCGGCGGGAGCACCTGAAGAGCGCTCCCCGCGAACGAGGACGCCCATGCCCAAGCTTGCCGACCGCTACCCCTTCCCCGCCCCCGAAGGCTCGCACTGGAGCGTGCCGCAGGACTTCGACGTCGAGTTCAACTGGGACTACGACGAGGGCCGGGCGACCATGATGGGTCTCTATCGCAAGGGGATAGAGATGCAGTGGAACGCCGAGACCCGCATCGACTGGAGCCAGGAGCTCGACGAGGACAATCCCGAGCAGCTGCCGGAAGAGATGCTGCCGATCAGCGGCATGGCGCAGTACGAGGCGATGTCGCGGGCCGAAAAGGCCAAGGTGCGCCGCCACTTCCAAGGCTGGCAGATCAGCCAGTTCATGCAGGGCGAGCAGGGCGCGCTGATCTGCGCGGCCAAGATCGTCACCCAGGTGCCGGACATCGACTCCAAGTTCTACGCCTCGACCCAGGTGATCGACGAGGCGCGGCACGTCGAGAGCTACAAGCGGCTCTTGGAGAAGTTCGGCGTCGCCTACCCGATGACGCCGCCGCTGCAGGAGCTGATCGACCAGGTGCTGCGCGATAGCCGCTGGGACATGACCTACCTCGGCATGCAGGTGGTGATCGAAGGGCTGGCGCTCGCCGCCTTTCAGCAGATTCGCGACCACGCGCAGAACCCGCTGGCCGCGGCGGTCAACGCCTACGTCATGCAGGACGAGAGCCGGCACGTCGCCTTCGGCCGCCTGGCGCTGCGCGACTACTATCCGCAGCTGACGCAGAAGGAGCGCGACGAGCGCGAGCAGTTCCTGCTCGAGGCCTGCTACCTGATGCGCGACCGCTTCGACGCGGTCGAGGTGTGGAAGACGCTGGGCCTCGACCCGGCGAAATGCGCCGAGCACATGTACGACTCCGGCTTCATGGAGATGTTCCGCTCTTCGCTGTTCACCCGCATCGTGCCGATCGTGAAGGACATCGGCCTCTGGGGCCCGATCATCCGCAAGGGCTACGAAGAGATGGGCATCATCGGCTTCGCCGAGACCGACGTGCAGGCGTTGCAGGAGGCCGACGACACCATCGCCAAGGACTTCGACGCCCGCCGCGCCTACGTGCAGAGCGTCGCCGACCGCGCCGCGGCGATGGAGCCGGCGCAGTAGGTTGAAGGTCGGCGTTCTCCAGTTCTTCGGCTGGGCGGATCGGGCGATTCCGCTCGAGTCAGTCTACAGCCGGGCGCTGGAGCGGTTCGCGATCATGGATCGCACCGGCTACGACGCGGTCTGGCTGGCCGAGCACCACTTCTCCAGCTTTTCGGTCTGCCCCTCGGTGCACATGATGGGGACGATGGCCGCGGCGCAGACCGAGAAGCTCCGCATTGGGACGGCCGTCTCGCTCGCGCCGTTCTACAACCCGCTGCGGCTGGCCGAAGAGGTCGCCCTGCTCGACGTGCTCTCCGGCGGCCGGGTGAACTGGGGCGCGGGCCGCGGGTTTGCGGTCGGCGAGTTCGCCGCCTTCGGCATCCCGGTCGAGGAGAGCGCGCCGCGCTTCCGCGAAACCGTCGATGTCGTGCTCGAGGCGTGGGACAACGACCGCCTGACCCACCACGGCCAGTTCTTCGACTACGACAACGTCGAGGTGCTGCCCAAGCCGATGCAGAAGCCGCATCCGCCGGTCTGGATGGCCGCCACGTCCGAGAGCGCCATCGACTGGGCGGCCTCGCGCGGCTTCTCGATCCTGATGGACCCCCACTGCACGCACACGGAGCTTGGCTCCAAACGAACGCGCTACCGAGAGCAGATCAAGGCTGCTGGCTTCGACGACGCCGGTCGCGACATCCCGATGGCGCGGCTGCTGGCGATCGCGGACAACAAGCAGCGAGCGGAAGCAATCGCCCGGCGCGGGGCGGAGTGGATGCTGGGCTCGTACATCGGGCCGCAGCACCGCGGCGCGCACGTCCAGCCGTCGGCGACGACGGCGTCCGATCCCGTCGAGCGCTACGTGAACGAGGTCATCATCCACGGCACGCCAGACGACGTCATCGACCAGATCTATAGGCTCCAGGAGTCAGCGGCGCTGAACTACCTCCTCTGCGCCCCGCTCAGCCAGGACAGCTTCACCCTGCTCACCGACGAGATCCTTCCGGCGTTGGGGTGAGGGTCCAGATTGTGGGTTCGCCGCCTCAAGCCGCCTTCCGCAGCCAGACTTCGAGGCCGATGCCGTCGGTCTTGATGTCGGCCTCGCCGAACGGCGTGGCGGCGGCGAGGCGGAGAAAGTCCTCCGACGTGTAGGCGCGGTTGCGCAGGGTGGTCTTGAACACGATGCCGGTCATCAGCTGGTCCAGTGGATTCAGGCGCATCTCCTCGACCGCCGCGTCGATCTCGGCGTTGGTCACGTCCTTGCGCAGATCGGCGATCACCGCCTCTCCGCCGGGCTTGAGCACGCGGTGCATCTCGAGCACGGCCGGCACCGGGTCGGCGAAGTTCTTGAACGCCGCGCGGCAGATGACCGCGTCGAACCGCGCCTCGTCGAACGGCATCGCCTGCACGTCGCCATGGCGGAAATCGACGCCGACGCCGGCGTCGGCCGCCAGCGCCTTGGCCATCGCGACGAACGAGCGGCTGATGTCGAGCCCGGTGACCGCAAAGCCCCGCCTTGCCAGCGCGACCGCGAGGTAGCCCGGACCGGGCGCGACCTCGAGCACCGCCGCGCCGGGTGCGAGGCGCGCAGCGATCCGGCGCGCATCGGCTTCGAACTCTCGCATGCTCTTTGCCGTCGTTCGCGCGTACCAGCGCGCCATGCCGCCTTCCATGACGACCCCCTTGTCGCCTTTCTTTCCCGTTGCCTGCGCGATATCCATGGCCCTGATCTCCTTCTCGGCTACACGCTTGCCTCGTGATCTAAACTATTTATCTTAGCAACTAAATTATATGTCATGGACGAATATTCGCGCGATGAGCTGACCGCGGCCGTGCTCTTGGCGCTACGCGAGTCGAGCGGGCTGGGCGTGCTGCACAGCCAGGCGATGGCCGAGCGGCTGGGCGTGAGCGCGACCGACCTCGAATGCCTCGACATCATCGCCATGCGCGGTCCGATGACCGCCGGCGAGCTGGCGCGGGCGAGCGGGCTCACCACCGGCGCCATCACCGGCCTGGCCGACCGGCTGGAGCGGGCCGGCCTGGCGAAGCGTGAGCCGGACGCCGAGGACCGGCGCAAGGTGATGCTGCGAGTAACGCCGGCGGTCGAGAAGAAGGGCGCGGCGCTCGCCAAGCCGATGCACGACGCCATGGCGGCGCTGCTCACGGACTACGACGACAACACGCTCGCCCTCTTGCTCGACATCCTCAAACGCGCAAACGCGGCCGCCCTCGGCGCCATCCAAACCCTTCGCGCCCGGCCGGAGCCTCGGCGTCGCTCGAGATAGGATGGGTCAAGCCGGCCCCTCTCCCCGTCTCCCTGAACGGGAGGCGGCCCTTACTCTGGAAACGCGTCGCGCGCGATGTCCCCGATGTCCGTGCGGCCGGCGGCGATCTCGGGGGCGAACCAGTCGTCGAAGTGCATGAAGCGATGCTGCAGGGCCACTGCCATGAACAGCACCGAGAAGGATCCATCCGGGTCGCTGACGCCCGCCTCCGCCATGAGCCGGCGCTGGGGTCCGCGTCGGCCGCGGAATGGGCCGAACGGCCGTTCGAACCCCGGGACAGCCACGGCATGAAAGGCGCGCATGAACTGGCCTAGCTCGGCGGCGATCCGCTCCAGGTCCGCTTCGTCCAGACTCTCCAGCACCTCTTCGATCTGGATGCCGGGCACGTGGGCCGTAACCAGGTAGCGCCAGTCCTCGAGCTCGCCCGTCTCGATGATCGCCGGAACCCGCGCCGGGAGCCGACCCTGCACGGCCTTGGTCACGCGGATCTCGGCGTCGAACGCGTCGGGCCAAAATGGCGGGCAGATCTTGAGCCATGGCCCCTCGCCCGCCCTGAACACCAGGTTCGAGCCTTCGACCTTGCGCACGAGCGGGCGCGGCAGGCGACGTCGGTCGGCGACGACCTCGGCCAGGTCCAGCCCGAACGCCGGGTCGCCGAACCGCGCGCTGTACTCGCTCTGGGTGAGGTCGACCGTCAGGTCGACTGGGTCGGATCGGGGAGGCCCAGGATGCGCTTGGAGATGATGTTGTTCTGGATCTCGAACGAGCCGCCGTAGATCGACATCGCCTTGCCGGAGAGCCAGCCGCGCACCGCCTGCACTTCGTCGGGCCTGAACGCCTCGCCCTCCCAGCCCAGCCCTTGGTGGCCCATGATCTCGAGCGTGAGTTCGGCCCGCGTCTGCGCGACGTTGGTCGCCGAGTTCTTCAGGATCGAGGCCGTGGTGGTCGCGCCGTCGTTCTTCGCCTCGGCGCGCACGCGGGCGATGGTCAGGTTGTGCGCTTGTCCGTCCATCTGATGCTGGACGAGGCGCGCGCGGAGCCCGGCGTCCGCGAGCCGGCCCGTCTCGTCCACCTCCATGTAGCGCTTGGCCAACTCGTGAAGCGGCTCGGCGCGGCCGCCGGCCATGGGATTGCCGCCGCCGGTCTGGCTGGCGCGCTCATGCTGCAAGAGGCGCTTGCCGACGGTCCAGCCGCCGTTCAGCGGCCCCAGCATGTCGTCCTTGGCCGCCTTGGCGTCGGTGAAGAAGGTCTCGCAGAACGGCGAGGCGCCGGCGATCAGCTTGATCGGCCGCGTCTCGACGGACGGCTGGCGCATCGGGATGAGCAGGAACGAGATGCCCTCGTGCTTCGACGATGTATCCGTGCGCACGAGCGCGCCGCACCAATCGGAGTACTGCGCGCCGCTCGTCCAGATCTTCGAGCCGTTGACCAGCCAGTGGTCGCCCTTGTCCTCGCACTTGGTCGTCAGCGAGGCGAGGTCGGAGCCGGCGCCGGGCTCGGAGTAGCCCACGCACCAGCGCACTTCGCCCTTCGCGATCGGCGGGATGTGGCGCTGCTTCTGCGCCTCGGTGCCGTAGTCAAGGATGGTCGGGCCGATCATGGTGACGCCCATGCCGCCGCCGGCGATGGGGTTGTAGGCCCCGACCTTCGTCATTTCCTGCTGCAGGACGCGCGCCTCGGCATTGCTGAGACCGCCGCCGCCATATTGCTTGGGCCAGGTCGGCGTCCCCCAGCCTCTCTCGCCCATGCGCTTGCGCCAAACGAGCGCATCGCCGCCGGGCTCGCCGCCCTCCATGAGCTCGCCAAGGCCCGCGCCGCCACGCAGCGACTTCGGGAAGTTCGGCTCCAGCCACTCGCGCGCCTCGGTCCGGAAGGTCTCCAGCTTCAGCTCGCCCGCATCGTCGGCCATGTCGCGTTCCTCGCCTCGTCGTTGTGCCGCCTAGCCTAGCGCAGCCGGAAGGCCCCCAAAAGGCTGTCGCTACGGCAAGCTCAAGCCCCGACGAGCCAAGCCAACAGCTCGGCGTTCACTTCGCGCGGGTAGGTGTGGCTGAGATCGGGGATCTCGCGGTAGGTGACGCTCGCGCC
>JGI12269J14319_10000528_pt1 | contig 36695 bp, 29 predicted proteins | sample PeaSoiSIISIP2007_FD_14319 | JGI IMG/M metagenome (IMG submission 14319)
AGCGGCGCGCACCCGGATACCTGCGCCGCATCCCGGCCGCTGACAGGCAGGTGACAAGCGCCTGCGGCGCGCCGATCCGTTCCGTCCGGAGCTTACCGAGTTCGTTAGCTACGACAAGGAGCTGGCCAGGGCCGCCGTTGAGCTCGGCTTCCCGGTCTCGGCGCCGGCCTGACGTGGTGTGGCAGCATACCCGGGTGAGCACCCTGATCACGAATATCGGTGAGCTGGTAACAAATGCGCCGGCCGACGGCGGCAGTTCGGCCTCGGGTGGATCGTCCGGCGAGACCCGTCCGGCGGGCCCTGGCAGCTACCTGGCCATCGCCGATGCGGCACTGGTCATCGAGGGCGGCCGGGTGGCCTGGACCGGGCCCGCGTCGCAGGCGCCGGCCGCCGATCAGGTCGTCGACGCCGACGGCGCGGCGGTGCTGCCCGGATTCGTCGACTCGCATGCGCACCTGGTCTTCTGCGGGGAGCGCGGCGCGGAGTTCGAGGCCAGGATGGCCGGCCTGCCGTACAGCGCGGGCGGGATCCGCAGCACGGTCGCGGCCACCCGGTCGGCGACCGACGCGGAGCTGAGCGGCAACCTGCGCAAGCTCGCCGCCGAGATGCTGAGCCAGGGCATCACCACCTTCGAGTGCAAGTCCGGCTACGGGCTGACCGTTGTGGACGAGGCAAGGAGCGTGGCGCTGGCCGCGCAGGTCACGCCGGAGGTCACCTACCTCGGCGCGCATGTTGTCCCGCCGGAGTTCGGCCAGGACTCGGCCGGCTACGTGGACCTAGTTTGCGGCCCGATGCTGGCCGCGTGCGCGCCGCACGCCAGGTGGGTGGATGTGTTCTGCGAGCGAGGAGCGTTCGGCGCGGACGAGGCCCGTGCCGTGCTCGCAGCCGGCCGGGCGGCTGGCCTGCAGCCGCGGGTGCACGCGAACCAGCTCGGCCCTGGACCCGGCGTCCAGGTCGCGGTCGAGGCCGGGGCCGCGTCGGCTGACCACTGCACCTACCTCGCTGCCGCAGATATCGACGCGCTGGCGTCGTCGGCGACGGTGGCGACCCTGCTGCCCGGGGTGGAGTTCTCCACCCGGCAGCCTTATCCCGATGCCCGGCGGCTGCTGGACGCCGGCGTGACGGTCGCGATCGCTACAGATTGCAACCCGGGCTCCTGCTTCACCTCCAGCATGCCGTTTTGCATCGCGCTGGCAGTACGGGAGATGCGGATGACCNCCCGGGAGGCGGTCTGGGCGGCGACCGCTGGCGGCGCGCGCGCGCTGCGCCGTGAAGACGTCGGGCATCTCGGCGTCGGAGCGCGAGCCGACCTGATCATGCTCAGCGCGCCGTCGCACGCCTACCTGGCCTACCGGCCAGGAGTCCCGCTCACCGCGGAAGTGTGGCAGGCAGGCCAGGTCGTGGCTCGCAGCTGACCGACGGGCTCGCGCACGGCGCGCTCCCAGCAGCCATCTGAGCAGGCAAGAGAAAGTCAAACGTCTACTCCGCATTGCCGCGTCGGGGACAGATCGCCTGGATGCTGCGGGATCGTGGTCCATGCCAGCCTGACCCGATTCTCGTCGTACAGCCCGACCATCCTGTGCGACCGGTGTCATGCTGGCCCGGGCACACTGAGCGGCTGGCCGAACCGGTGCTCTGCCATGGAGGAACCAGTGAGTAGTCCGCTACCGCGACCAGTGCTGACGTTCCTTGGCGGCGCAGGCACCGTGACGGGCAGCAAGTTCGCAGTGGATACCGGCCAGTCCAAGCTGCTGCTTGACTGCGGGCTATTCCAGGGCTCTAAGGACCTGCGGCGCCGCAACTGGGAGCCCTTCGGAGTCCCTCCGGGCGAGATCGACGCCGTGATCCTGACCCACGCTCATCTCGATCACTGCGGCTATCTGCCTGCCCTTGTCCACCAGGGTTTCACCGGCCAGGTGTTCACGACCGGCTACACGGCCGAGCTGACCGAGATCGTGCTGCGGGACAGCGCTCGACTGCTGGCCGAAGAGGCCGAGCACGCGAACGCCTACGGCTGGTCCAAGCACCACCCCGCCTTGCCGCTGTACACCGAGGATGACGTCGACCAGGTGATGCAGCGGATCAGCCGGATCGATCCCGGCCAGGCTGTCGCCATCGGACCTGATGCCGAACTGACGCTGCACCACGGCGGCCACATTCTGGGCTCCGCCTGGGCGGAACTGAGGCTAGCCGTCGGCGGGGAGCCGTGCGCGGTCGCCACCAGCGGTGATCTTGGCCGCCCAGGGCATCCGCTGCTCTGCCCGCCTGAGCCGTTCACCGGAGCTGATGTCCTGCTGGTCGAGGCGACCTACGGGAACAGGCTGCACGGCGACGTGGCCGCCCGTCAGGCATTCGCGGACGCGATCACCCGCACCCTGGAACGCGGCGGTTCGGTGATCATCCCGGCGTTCGCGGTGGACCGGACCGAGGTGATCCTGCGAACACTGCGGGAACTGCGCCTGGCCGGCGAGATCCCGTCGGCACCGGTGCTGATCGACAGTCCCATGGCCCTGGCGGCGCTGACCGTCTACCACAAGGCGATCAGCGCTGGCTCAAGCGAGCTGCGTCCCGAGATCATCGCGGACGGTTCGGCGGCGCTTGACCCTGGCATGCTGAAGGAACTGCACACGGCGCAGGAGTCCATGACCGCGAACCACCCGGCCGAGCCGTCGCTGATCGTGTCGGCCTCCGGGATGGCCACCGGCGGCCGGGTGCTGCACCACCTGCGGCATCTGCTCCCCGACTCGCGCAACACGGTGCTCATCGTTGGTTTCGCCGCGCAGGGAACCCGCGCGCGCGATCTGGTCAGCGGAGCCCACGCGATCAAGATTCACGGCGAGTACGTGCCAGTGCGCGCCGAGGTGATCGAGGTGGACGCGTTCTCTGCGCATGCTGACGCTGACGACATCATGGCCTGGCTCGCGGGTGCCCCAGAACCTGTCACNACCTATGTGGTGCACGGTGAGGAAGCGGCCGCCGCGGCACTGCGCGAGCGGATCGACCGTGAGCTGGGCTGGACGGCGGTCGTGCCGGTGATGAACGAGCGGGTCACCATCAGGGCGAGACGGCAGCCGGCCAGGTAGCGGTGTCGGCGGACTGGCTGGGCGCCTCGGCGGGCATAAGGTCACTGGGGTGAGCGAGACGCTGCCGTTGTTCCCGCTGGGCACGGTCCTTTACCCAGGGCTGGTGCTGCCCCTGCACATTTTCGAGGAGAGGTACCGGCAGCTTGTCCGCGACCTGCTGGACGGGCCGCGGCCTCGCCAGTTTGGTGTGATCGCCATCCGCAAGGGCCGCGAAACGGGGATAGCTGGCGTTTCCGCGTTGTATGAGATCGGCTGCGTCGCGACGCTGCGCCAGGTTACTGAGCACGACGATGGCCGGTTCGACCTGATCACGGTCGGCGCTCAGCGATTCCGGCTGATCGAAGTCGACGACTCGCGGCCGTACCTGCAAGGAGTTGTGGAGCCGGTCGCTGAGGAGATCGGCGACGAAACGGCCGCCAGGCTGGCCGCACAGACGGTGCGGGCCGCGTTCCGCGGCTACCTTGACCTGCTGGCCGGACAGGGAGCAGCCGAGATCAGCGTCCCTGCGCTACCCGACGAGCCCATCCTGCTGTCCTATCTGGTCGCTGCCTCGATGATCATCGACATCCCGGACGGGCAGGCACTGCTCGCCGAACCTGACGCGGTCCGGCGGCTGACCGCGGAGCGCGCGCTGCTGTCCAGGGAAACCGCGATGCTGCGCTCGCTCAGTTCGACTCCAGCCCCCGATCTTCGATCCTCGCCCTACAACCCGAACTGATCCGCAAGCCGGCCGCGGACCGGCGGCACTGCCGCCGAGGAGACCTGCGCCTGGCCATCTGACGGTGTCCGGCGAGGAAAGCAGCCTCGTCATCGAGTCTGAGCGGCCGGAGCCTGAGCGACGTGGCGTGAGCTGACGGCGGCTGGGGCTGCGCGGGCTGGGCTGCGCGGGCTGGGGTCGGTCGGGATCAGCCGACGTGCCCTGCGGCGGCGTTTGATCGCCTGGGTCTGGCTAGCGTTCGCCATCGCTGCAGGCTAGCCAGAACACCTCGACTGTCTCCAGCGAATTTAAGGCGGGCCGATAGCTGGATAACGGCCGCGGAACCTGATCAGCGGGCTGCCCGACTCAGCGACCCCATCCACGGCGACCACGCGAGCGATCACCAGCAGGTGATCGCCGGCCGGGACGCGGTCGGTGACCTCGCACTCCAGGGCGGCCAGCCCGCCGTCGGCGATCAGGGCGCCCGACGCTGCGCCGCGATGGTGCGGCACGTCGTCGAGCAATAGCCGTGCTCCTGGCCGGCCGCTGACTGCGAACCGGCCGGCCAGCGCTCGCTGGCCGGCCGAGAGCACGGTTACCGCGAACCTGTCCAGCCTGCCGAGCAGCTCGGCGGGGTAGGACTCGGCGATCAGCGCCACCAGGATCAGCGGCGGTTCCAGCGATACCGGGCAGAACGCGCTCACGGTCAGTCCGACATCATCCCGCCCGTCGGCCACGGTGACCATGCAGACGCTGCTGGCAATCGCCCCGAGTGCGTCCATGAAAGCGGCGGGCGAGTCGGTGGCGCTGGTCCGTTTCGTCAATGGAATGTCCAGCTGCCGGGGAGCATCAGCGGCCCATCCTGCGGGAGTCCGCACCTGGCTGCCAGCCGCCACGCCGGGCCCCAGCTCTCGGCGAGCAGATCGGCTCCGACCGCGCCTGCCACAGCGGCGAGACCCCCGGTCCCGGCCGCGCTGATGACGCCGGCCCAGGTCCCGCCCGCGAGCCTGGCGGCGGCGCGGCGATCCTCGCTGCTCGTGGTGGGCCGGAACCGCTCAAGCGGGCTCATTCTCGGAAACGGGACCAGCGGTGCGGTGGCGGGCAGTCCGGCCCGGCGGCGGGCGATCGCCGCCGCGGTTTCCAGCCCGCCGAGTTCGTCGACCAGGCCGTGCTCCAGCGCGTCGGAACCGGTCCAGACCCGGCCCCTGGCCAGTTCGTGCACCCGCTCGGCGGACAGCCTGCGGCCGGTGGCGACCTTTCCGGTGAAGTCGGCGTAGATGTGATCAAGCCAGCTGTTGACCAGCGCCCACTCCTCCTCGGTGAACGGATGCGAGGTGCTGAACATGGTCGCGTGCTGGCCCTGGATGATCGAGTCAGTCGATACGCCCGCCTTGCCGAGCAGCTCAGACAGCACCGGCTTGCCGATCACGACGCCGATCGATCCGGTCACCGTACCTGGCTGGGCGACGATCGTGTCGGCCGCCATCGAGATGAAGTAACCGCCGGACGCGGCGACATCGCTCATCGACACGACGACCGGTTTCCCGGCCGTCCGTGCCCTGACCACCTCACGCCAGATGGTGTCGGACGCCACGTACGAGCCGCCCGGGCTGTTCACCCTCAGCACGATCGCCCGGACGCCCGGATCGGCGGTGGCCGCGCGGATCGCGGCCGCAATGCTGTCCGAGCCCATCGCGCTCCCGGACATCGCGCTGCGTCCGCTCCGGCCGCGCCGGATCGGGCCGGTCGCGTGGATGAGTGCCACCACGGGGCCCCGTGGTGACGTCATCCGCCTGGCCCGCTGCGCCAGCTCCCTCGACCGCTGGTACCGGCCCAGGTAGACCAGCATCGCATCGCTGCCCGCCCGCTTGCGGACGGCTGCGTAGACCTCGTCCCGGTAGCCGAGCGCATCGACCAGCCCCGCCGCCAGGGCCTGTTCGGCGAGGTACGGGCCGTTGTTGATCAGCTGGTCGGCGTCATCGGCGGAGATCTGGCCGCGCTTAGCGACCGCCTCGGCGAGCTGCGCGGTGACCGACTTGGTCATCCGCTCGGTGGCCTCACGGGCCGGGCCTGAGAAACCGCGTTCGGTCAGCTGCTCGGCCGCGCTCTTGTACTCATGCCTGGCGCCGACCTCGAACGTCACGCCGAGCTTGTCAAGCGCGCCGCGCAGGAAGACCCGCTCGACCGCGAGTCCGGTCAGGCCGAGGTCGCCGGATGGCTGCAGGTAGATCGTCTCGAACGCGGTCGCCAGGTAGTAGGGCACATTGCCAGCCGAGAACTCGCCGAAGGTATCGGCCCAGGCGACCGTCACCTTACCGGCCGCGCGGAACTGCTCGACCGCGCCGCGCAGTTCCTGGACCATGCCGAGCCCGATCGGCCTGCCGCCGACCTTGACTATCAGCGCCTTAACCCGGTCGTCGGAGCGGGCCTGCTTCAGGCCGCTGACGATCTCGGCCAGGGAGTTCTGCCGCCTGGTCAGCACTGCCGACAGCAGCTCGGCTGGTCTGGCCTCGAGTAGCCCGTCGGTCAGGTCAAGTTCCAGGATCAGCGGCGCAGCGCGCATCTTGGCGAGTTTGGTGACAGTACCGGTCAGCGCTGATTCCATGGGTTCAGCCTAGGTCAGCTATCGTCGCAGGGATGACTGTGCGCGATGGGAATGGCTGGACCCGCTGCCGCCAGGGCCATCGGCACTGGGGCAGGCACGGGGCGGCCGGCCTGCTGGTGTCGGCGCCTGACCCGGCGGGCCGGACCACCGTGCTGCTGCAGCAGCGCAGCTTCTGGGGCAGTCACGGCGGGGCCTGGGGTCCGCCGGGCGGTGCCCGGGACAGCCATGAATCGGCGGTGCATGCCGCCTTGCGCGAGGCGGCCGAGGAGTGCGCCATCGCTCCGGCCGCGGTCAGCGTGCACGGGCTGCTGCAGGACGATCATGGCGGCTGGACCTATCTGACCGTGCTGGCCAATGCCGCCGAACCCCTGGCTGTGACCGCCGCCAGCGACGAGACCAGGGACGTCGCCTGGGTGCCGGTTACCGACGTCGGCCAGCTCAGACTGCATCCTGGATTCGCCGAGCAATGGTCCGCCCTGCGGGACGTGCTGGCTCCGCTGACCATCATCGTGGACGCCGCCAATGTCATGGGTTCACGGCCGGACGGCTGGTGGCGAGACCGGGCCGGAGCTGCGCTGCGGCTGTGCGATGAGCTGGCGGCGGTGGCTTCGCGTGGCGTGACCGAGCTGCCTGAATCGGTCGGGGTGCCCGCGCTTGAGCGATGGTTCCCGCAGATCGTGGTGGTGCTTGAGGGCGCGGCGAAGGCGGCGGCCGACCGGGTGGTCGCGGCCGACGGCCGATTGCGAGTCGTCCGGGCTGCTGGCTCAGGCGACGACCAGATCGCTGCACTCGCGGCGTCGGTCGCAGGTCACCGGCTGGTGGTTACCGCCGACCGGGAGTTGCGCGCCCGATGTGAGGCCGCAGGTGCCGCCGTGACCGGCCCGCGCTGGCTGCTGGCCCTGCTATGACTGAGCTGGCGTGGCTGCGCCGTGCTGATCGATGTCTGGTCTAGGTCGAAATGGGTTCGTTGTCGAGCGCTCGTTCGTGGCTTGAGGCCAAGATGAGTTTCTGCAGGTCGAGTTCGGCCGACCGAGTCGCGACCACTTGAAGGAGTAACCGATGGCCACCGATATTTACCAGTACATCCCGCACCACCGGACGAAGAAGAAGCTCGAGGGGGCTGCCGAGGGACCGGTCAAGGTCGCCGACCAGTTGCCCACCGGCAATGCCGCCGCCCGGTTCAACACCTGGTTCGCAGTGAAGGTGACGACCGGGGTCGGCACCATGTGGTGCGCCTACGCTTTCGCCGCGTTGGCCCTGGTCAGCCTTCCGCCCGCGATCAAGTCAGGGAGCGCGGTCGTTCTGGTGTCCTGGATCTCCCAGACGTTCCTCCAGTTGGTGCTGCTGAGCGTCATCATCGTCGGCCAGAACGTGCTGGCCGCTGCGGCGGACAAGCGATCTGAGGCCACCTACAACGATGCCGACGCCGTGCTGCACGAGGCGGTGAAGATCCAAGAGCACCTGCAAGCCCAGGATCAGGTGCTGAGTGACATGGTCGACAAGCTGGCGGCGATGGAGGCGCGGTTTGGCACGTCCTGACGGGCTAGGCCACCTGGAACGACCTTTTGGCGAGGCCGAGCCAGTAACCGGTGATGGTGGTGACCGGCGCCGGTGCGGCAGTGGCTCCGAGCGTCACGAAGAGCGGAGCGAAGTGCTCGGTGGTCGGGTGCGCGTACCTGGCACCGGGCGCGCGACGGAACGCCGCGAGCGCGTCCACGTCACCCCGGTCGAGCCCTCAGCCGCCCAGTGGTCGAATTCGGTCGACCAGCCGGGCGGCGGCGCGTCGAACCTGAAGTCGCGCAGGAACGGCAGCCCGTGGGTAAGGAAGCCGCTGCCCATGATCAGCACGCCCTCATCCCGTAGCGGCGCGAGTGCCGCGCCGATCCGCAGCAGCCGGTCCGGATCCAGGGTGGGCATCGAGATCTGGAGCACCGGGATATCGGCGCCCGGGTACATCACGGTCAGCGGAACATAGGCGCCGTGGTCCAGGCCGCGGTCGGGCGCCTGCGCCACCGGCTCGGTGCCGGACAGCAGGGCCCGGACCTGACTGGCGAGGGTCGGCGCGCCAGGGGCCGGATAGGTCGCCTGGTAGTACCGCTGTGGGAATCCGTAGAAGTCATAGATCAGCGGCGCGGCGTCATCGGTAGCGCCGATGGTCAGCGGCGCCGATTCCCAGTGCGCCGACACAACCAGGATGGCCGACGGCCGTGGCAGAGCACCTGCCCAGGCAGCAAGCTGCGTCGTCCACAGCGGGTCGTCGACCAACGGCGGCGCGCCGTGCCCGAGGTACATCGCCGGCATCCGGCCGGTGCCGCTCGCGCCGCTCGCGCCGCCTTGGCCAGCGGCCAGCCCGGCCGCCACCCGCGCGGTGACCTGCGCTGCCGCATCGGCGGGCACCGGTTCATGCTCGGGCAAGTCCGAGTGAAGCTCTTCATCCAAGGCTGCTCTCCCGTTCCGGCGGCTGTCCCTTACCAGCGACGTTAACGCAGCCCACGGCGCCATGTTGGGACGGCAGCGAGTCAGCCTTCCGGCGGGGTCACGGGGGCCGCGCCGATCTGTGCTCTGCTGCCCGCACGGAACAGCTATGTCAGTAGTCAGCGCGATCCACGCCAGTTCGGCGCCGATGAAGACGCGCTCGTAGAGCCCGCCATTTGACCGTCATCGCGGGCGATTGTCAGTCGCTGTGCCTAACGACCGCGATCACGCTGAACCGGACGAGGCGGCATCCGTGGCGACGAGCCAGAGCACGGCGAGCGGCGGGAGGGTCAGCACCGCGGACGCGGGTCGGCCGTGCCAGGGTTCGAGCACGGCCTCGACCGACCCCAGGTTGCCGACCCCGCTACCGCCGTAGGCGTCGGCGTCGGTGTTGATCAGCTCGCGCCAGCGGCCGGCCGAAGGCAACCCGAGCCGGTACCGGTAGTGCGGATCCCCGGAGAAGTTCGCCACGCAGGCGACCGCCGGGTCATCGTCGGCGAACCGCAGGAATGAGATCGTGTTGCCGAACGCGTCATTGGCGTCGATCCAGCTGAATCCGGCCGGCGAGAAGTCCTCGCGCCAGAGCGCCGGCAGGCCGGTGTAGGCCTGGTTCAGCTCATCGACCAGCCGGCGCAACCCGGCGTGGGCCGGATCGCCAAGCGCCCCCCAGTCCAGGCCGTGCTGCTCCGACCACTCCGCCTGCTGGCCAAACTCCGATCCCATGAACAGCAGCTGCTTACCCGGATGGGCCCACATGTAGCCGAGCAGCGCCCGGAGCGCGGCGAACTGCTTCCACGCATCTCCCGGCATCTTGCGCAGCAGCGATCCCTTGCCGTGCACCACTTCGTCGTGCGAGAGCGGAAGCACGAAGTTCTCGCTGTAGGCGTACATCATCGAGAACGTCAGCTCGTTGTGGTGGTAGCGGCGGAACACCGGGTCGTGCGAGAGGTACGCCAGGGTGTCGTGCATCCAGCCGAGGTTCCATTTCAGGCCGAATCCGAGCCCGCCCAGGTGCACCGGCCTGGTGACGCCGGGCCAGGCAGTGGACTCCTCGGCGATCATCACGATGCCTGCTGATCGTTTGTAGCAGGTGGCGTTCACTTCCTGCAGGAACGAGACGGCGTCCAGGTTCTCCCGGCCGCCGAGCACATTCGGAGTCCACTGACCGGCGGCGCGCGAATAGTCCAGGTACAGCATCGAGGCGACGCCGTCCACCCGGAGGCCGTCGATATGGAACTCCTCGAACCAGTACACGGCGTTGGCGACCAGGAAGTTCCGCACCTCTTTCCGGCCGAAGTCGAAGATCAGAGTGCCCCAGTCGGGATGCTCGCCGCGCCGCGGATCGGCATGCTCGTAAAGCGGTGTGCCGTCGAATCGGCCAAGCGCCCATTCGTCGGTGGCGAAATGAGCAGGCACCCAGTCGACAAATACCCCTATTCCGGCCTGGTGCAGCCGGTCAACCAGGTAGCGGAATTCGTCCGGCGTGCCGAACCTGGCCGACGGCGCGTAGAAGGACGTCACCTGGTAACCCCAGGAGCCACCGAACGGGTGCTCGGCCACCGGCATGAACTCGACATGCGTGAACCTGCGGTCACTTAGATATTCAACGAGGTCGTCGGCGAGCTCTCGATACGAAAGCCCGGGTCGCCAGGAGCCGATGTGAACCTCGTAGATGCTCATCGGCTCGCGCAGCGGATCTCGCTTCGCCCTGGCCGCCATCCAGTCCTGGTCGGCCCACTGGTAGCCGGATTCGAAGACGACCGAGGCGGTGGCCGGCGGCTCCTCGGCGAAGGCGGCCATCGGGTCGGCCTTGCGGTGCCAGCGGCCGTCCCTGCCGCAGATGTCGAACTTGTACCTGGCGCCGGTGCCGACTCCTGGCAGGAACAGCTCCCAGACGCCCGATGAGCCGAGCGAGCGCATCGGATGTGCCCGGCCATCCCAGTGGTTGAAGTCACCGACCAGTCGGACACTCCTCGCGTTCGGCGCCCAGACCGCGAATGCCGTCCCTTCGGGCTGTGACCGTACTCGGGCGCCGAGTGTGCGCCACAATTCCTCGTGCCTGCCCTCGGCGATCAGGTGCAGATCCACCTCGCCGAGTGTGGGCAGGTGCCGGTACGGATCGTCCACCAGGAGTTCGGGCCCATCGGGGGAGTAGCTGACCGCTAGCCGGTAGTCACTGATCTCCCCGACCTGCAGCGTCACCGAGAAGACGCCCTCATGCAGGTGGTGCATCGGGTACCTGGTGCCGTCAGGCAGCACTACCGTGACCGCCAGGGCCAGTGGCCGTAGCGNTCTGACGATCAGTCCGCCAGGACCGGGGTGCATACCGAGCACCGAGTGCGGATCATGGTGGTGGCCNGTCAGGATGGCGTTGATCTCGTCGTGGCTGACCGGATCGGCCTCCAGCGCTTGTCCGGGTGCGGTGGTCGGTCCGGGTGCGCCGGGCTGGCCGGCCGCATCGGCCGGACCTGGTGCACTTGGCTGTCCGGGTGCGCTGGGCTGGCCGGACTGGTCAGGCTGGCCGGCCGGCTTGCCCGTGGCTGTCATGAACCTGCCTCCGCGAGTGCTGAGAGTGGGATCGGCAGCCAGTCAGGCCGGTGCCTGACTTCGTAGACCGCCTCGTATACAGCCTTCTGGTAAGTCAGCGCGCGAAGCAACGGTCCGCTTTCGCGCGGATCGGCTCCGCTCGCCTCCGCGTACCCGGCGCAGAACGCAGCTGTGCAGCTCCGGGCCCAGTCAAGCGCCTGCTCAGGAAATCGCTGGTCCGACGGCCGGGCCAGGGACTGATGCCGGGCCGCGTAGTCAAACGAGCGGAGCATGCCCGCGACGTCTCGAAGGGCCAGTGCGTGGGCCCGGCGCTGCGCCAGCGGCACTGAAGGCTCACCCTCAAAGTCAAGTACCACCCAGCCGCCTTCGCTGCTGAGCACCTGGGCGAGGTGGAAGTCGCCGTGGATCCGCTGCGTGCGCGCCTGGCCCGTCAGTCCGGCGAGCTCGGCGTAACAGGCCCGCATGTTGTCTTGATGGAGGCGCAGTTCGGGCACCGCTTTGATGGCGAGGTCCAGCTCGGCGTTCATTGTTCCGGCTAGCCCGGCCAGCTCCTGACGGCTCAGCGGCACCGTGCCGAACGCGGTCGCGAGCTCGGCGTGCAGCCTGGCCGTGGCCTGCCCGAGCTGGCGAGACTCGCCGGTGAAGTCAGGTTCCGGTGCCTGCAGGCTGGCCGTGGCCAGTGACCAGCCGTCGCGGGCGCCTGCGAAGTACTGCGACAAGATGGCCAGCACGGTCGGTTCCGCGCCGTCGGCCTGCCTTGCTCCGGCTGCCTGGGCCGTACCTGCCGCCGTCTCGATCCAGCCAAGCGGCACGGCCACCAGGTGAGAGCCGTTTGCGGCCAGCGCTCTGGGCAGCTCCAGGTCGGGGTGCCGCCCCTCGAACGGTCGTCGCAGCACCTTCAAGATGGCCTGGTCACCGAAGACGATGCTGGTGTTGCTCTGTTCAGCCGGCAGGGTGCGGCCGGCCGCAGCGGGGTCGATCACGGCACCAGGTTCGGCGCCGAACCGGAGCGGGCCGACGATCCGCTCCGCGGCGATGCCTCGCAGCAGGACGGAGGTCAGCTCGGGATCGCGGAGCGCGTCATACGCGATCTGGCCGGCTCCAGCCGACCCGATCACCGCATGGGCGAGCGCTGGCGGCAGATCCGACCTGAAGCCGACGAGTACCTGATAGCTGACGACCTCGGCACCAGCGCCGACAGCGACGATCAGGTGCCGCAGCTCAGCATCTCCGGTGGCCAGTGTGGTGTCGGCCGTGATGGCGATGTCCCGGATCTCGGTCCCGTTGCCAGCGAACCACCGCTGCGCTGGAAGCCAGGCCGCCAGCAGATCGGCGAGGGCGCGACGGGTCATCACACGAGTCAAACAGTCGCCTAACAGGCGATCGGACCCGGGGTGCCGGTCGGCTCGACCCGACGTCGTGCGGGCGACGTTGGCCAGCGCCAATTCCCCGTTACCGGCGCATTCCCTGCAGCTCACGTCCGTCTGTAGCCGCCCGAGGCTGCCGTATTCCTTGATCACGCGGTTCTTTCAGCAGCTACGACTGAAAGAACCGCGTGATCATGATGTGTCGAGGGCTTAACCGGGCGGTTCGAGCACGAACCAGTAGAAGCCGTGGCCTGGCAGGGTCAGCAGGTAGCTCAGCTCGCCCACTGGCGGGAAAGCGACCCCGCCCATGCACTCCACCGGCGAGTACCCGTTGTACCTGCTGAGATCTAGCTCGACCGGCTGCGGGAACTTGGACAGGTTGTTCACGCACAGGATCGGATTCCCCGCTGGCTCGTTGGCGCCGGTTCCCGTGTATTCCCTGACGAAGGCGAGCACGCAGGGGTTCGAGCTGGTCAGCTCGGCGCAGCTGCCTAGTCCGAACACCGAGTGCCGCTTGCGAATCTCGATCATGCGGCGGGTCCAGTGCAGCAGCGAGCCGGTGTTGCGCTCCTGCGCCTCCACGTTGATCGCCTGGTACCCGTAGATCGGATCGTTGTTCGGCTGAAGGTAGAGCCGCTGGTGGTCGCTGAGCGAGAAGCCGCCGTTCCGGTCCGGCGTCCACTGCATGGGGGTCCGGACGCCGTCGCGGTCACCGAGCCAGATGTTGTCGCCCATGCCGATCTCGTCGCCGTAGTACATGACCGGCGAGCCGGGCAGCGACAGCAGCAGCGCGGTGAATAGCTCCAGCTGATTGCGGTCGTTGTCGAGCAGCGGGGCGAGCCGGCGCCTGATCCCGATGTTGGCCTTCATCTTCGGGTCCTTGGCGTACTCGCTCCACATGTAGTCCCGCTCCTCGTCGGTGACCATCTCCAGGGTCAGCTCGTCGTGGTTACGCAGGAAGATGCCCCACTGGCAGCCGGACGGGATCTCCGGCGTCTGGGCGAGAATCTCGGAGATCGGGTAGCGCTGTTCGCGCCGGACCGCCATGAAGATGCGCGGCATCAGCGGGAAGTGGAATGCCATGTGGCACTCATCACCGCCGACGCTTGGATCGCCGAAGTACTCGACCACGTCGGCCGGCCATTGGTTCGCCTCGGCAAGCAGGACCCGGTCCGGGTAGAGACGGTCGATCTCGGCTCGGATCCGTCGCAGGTACTCGTGCGTCTCTTTGAGGTTCTCGCAGTTGGTGCCTTCGCGCTCATAAAGGTAGGGGACCGCGTCGAGCCGGAATCCGTCGATTCCGAGGTCGAGCCAGAACCGCAGAACCTCCAGCATCGAGTCCTGCACCAGCGGGTTCTCGTAGTTCAGGTCGGGCTGGTGGGCGAAGAAGCGGTGCCAGTAGTACTGGCCGCGGACCGGGTCGTAGGTCCAGTTGGACTGCTCGGTGTCGACGAAGATGATCCGCGCCTCTGGGTACCGGTCGTCTGTGTCCGACCAGACGTAGAAGTCTCCGTACGGGCCGTTCGGGTCGGTGCGTGATGCCTGGAACCACGGATGCTGGTCGCTTGTGTGGTTCATCACCAGGTCGGCGATCACCCGGATACCGCGGGCGTGCGCAGCCTCCACCAGCTCGACGAAGTCACCGATCGTGCCGAACTCGGGCAGGATCTCCATGAAGTCGGCGATGTCATAGCCACCGTCTTTCAGCGGCGACTTGTAGATCGGCAGCAGCCAGACGCAGTCGATGCCGAGCCACTGCAGGTAATCGAGCCGGGAGATGAGGCCGCGCAGATCCCCGGTACCATCGCCGTTCGAGTCATGGAAGCCGCGGACCAGCACCTCGTAGAAGACGGCGTGCTTGAACCATTGCGGGTCGCGCGGTTTGTCGAAGGAGAACGAGTCGGGTACCGGCTCGGTGGGCGCTGCCGGACTGGGCCGGAACGGGCTCAGCGGTCCGGCGGTTCCAAGCGCTGGGTCCGGATGTATCGCCACTGCGGTCTCTCCCTCGCGTGCCGAAATTGTGGGGGTGCGGGGTGCGCTGCCTGGCCGCGCCCGAAGTTGCGCCAGGTCGCTCGCGGCGCCCGGCCGACTGCGGACCGGATGCTTGTCGTGCTCGCTGTGCTGCTTTCGCAGTATTGTGCCTTATGGCCGTTATCGTGCGGCGCTAGCCCGGCCGGCCACCGCCGCCTGGCTGGTCGGCGGTAACCCTAAAGATATGCGCGGGTGCGCTACCCGGATCCAGGCGAACGTAGTTGACTGCGCCCCACCGGTAAGACGCACCGGTCAGCTCGTCGGTTACCGTGAACCCGGCGCTGACATCAAATCCGAGCGCGGCTCCGTCCAGCCAGACGGTTGCCTCACGCGGCTGGTGTGGGTCGAGATTCACAACGACGAGAACCGTATCGCCGCCAGGAGCGCCGGTCCTCGGCGCACCCACACTCTTAGAAAAGCACAGAATCTCCGGCTGGTCCGGGAAATGGAAGCGGAGGTTCCGAATTTGCTGCAGAGCGGGATGTGATCGCCTGATTGCATTGAGTTGAGTAATGAAGGGCGTGATGCTCAGGTTCATTCTTCGGGCGATCGCCCAGTCGCGGGGCCGGTACTGGTACTTCTCCGAGTCCAGGTACTCTTCGCTACCCGGCCGGAGCGGGGAATTCTCGCATAGTTCGTAGCCGGAGTAGACGCCCCACGACGGAGACAGCATCGCCGCGAGCACCGCTCTGACCTTGAACGCGGAGGACGCGGCGTGCTGCAGGTACTCGCCGAGGATGTCTGGAGTGTTAACGAAGAAATTCGGCCGCATGTAGGTGGCGGCAGGGCCGGATAGCTCGGTCAGGTACTCGGCCAGTTCGGCGGCGGAATTGCGCCACGTAAAGTACGTATACGACTGATGGAAGCCGATGATCGCAAGTGCATGCATCATCGCTGGCCTGGTGAATGCCTCGGCCAGGAAGAGCACGTCCGGGTCGCTGGCGGCCACTTCGGCGAGCAGTCGCTCCCAGAACGGCAGTGGCTTGGTGTGCGGGTTGTCCACTCGGAAGATCGTGACGCCATGACTGATCCAGTGCCGCACTATCCGGAGGACCTCGGTGTAGATCCCCTCGGGATCGTTATCGAAGTTCAGCGGGTAGATGTCCTGGTACTTCTTGGGCGGGTTCTCGGCGTGAGCGATCGTGCCGTCAGCGCGCGTCGTGAACCAGGCCGGGTGCTCGGTGACCCACGGATGGTCTGGTGAGGCCTGCAGGGCCAGGTCAAGCGCGACTTCGAGGCCGAGAGCAGCGGCCCGCGCCACGAATGCGTCGAAGTCGTCCAGGGTGCCGAGGACGGGATGGATGGCGTCGTGACCGCCCTCCGGCGAGCCGATCGCCCATGGTGAGCCTGGATCGTCAGGCCCGGCCGTGAGCGCGTTGTTCTTGCCCTTGCGCGCGGTCGTGCCGATCGGGTGCACCGGCGGAAGGTAGACGACGTCGAATCCCATCGCGGCGATGTCGTCCAGCCGCCGTGCTGCGGTCCGCAGCGTTCCTGAGATCGGCCGGCGGCCTCCCTTGGGGTCGATCTTCGCCCCCTCGGAGCGGGGAAAGAACTCGTACCACGATCCGAACAATGCGCGTTGCCGGTGCACGATCAGCGGACACCATGCCGAGTGACTGGTCAGGTCGCGGAGCGGGAACTTGGTCAGCGCCTCAGTGACCTCGGCCGTGTAAGCCGCGCCGAGCCGGTCGACTGGCCGGCCAGCCGTCTCGCGAAGCCTCGCAGCGACCATCTCAAACAGCTTCCTGGCCGCCTGGGCGGCAACCTGGTCAGCGACGGCCTGGTCCGCCGCGGCCTCGTCATCGGCGGCATGCTGGGCGGCGGCGCTCGGGTGGGCCGTGCTGAGGGTTGCTCGCTCGGCGCCCTTGCCCAGATTTCGACCGGAGGTCTCGGCCGTGCTGGCAATAGCCCGGGCTGCCCGCTCAGCGGCCGCGGCGTGGCGTGCGGCCCGGTCGAACAGCAGCGCACCCTCGGCAAGCATCAGCTCGATATCCTGGCCGATCGGTACCTTGATCGCCGCATCATGCCGCCAGTGGGCGATCGGATCGCCCCAGGCCTCGACCCTGAAATGCCACAAGCCTTCGCCGGACGGCGTCACGTCAGCGCCGTACCGGTCGGTTCCCTTGGCGAGCTCGCGCATACCGACCAGCGGCTGGCGCGTGCCCGACGGATCGCGCAGCACGACGCCCGCCCCGAGCATCTCGTGTCCCTCGCGAAACACGGTCGACGTGACCTGTACGGTCTCGCCGGTGACTGCCTTGGCCGGACGCCGCCCGCAGTCCACCATTGGCTGGATATCGAGGATGGGAATCCTGCCGATCACTGGAGAAAACTACCCAGCGCGGCGCGGTCGCATGCAACCGGGGCTGGTCCGGCGGCCGGAATTTCACGGTCGCGCGGGAGCCGGTTGACCGCCCGGCTCGGTCGCGTGCGAGGCGGGGTGACAGCGTGCCGGGCCGGGGTCGGTGGCGCCGGTAGCCCTAATCACGCATTAAGGTCACTCAGCGTGAGAGCAATCCGCCGGTTCACCATCCATCCCGCGTTGCCCGAGCCGCTCGCCCCGCTGCGCACCTTGATGCTCAATCTGCGCTGGTCGTGGCATGCCCCGACGCGCGAGCTGTTCGCTGAGATCGATCACGCGGCCTGGGACCGTTCGGGACACGATCCAGCCGCGCTGCTCGCATTGGTCTCGCAGCAGCGGCTGGCCAGCCTGGCTGCGGATCCTGATTTCCTGAGGCGGCTCAGCGACGCGGTCGATGAGCTCAGTGTGTACCTGACCGGTCCCCGCTGGTACCAGTCTTCTGGTCAGCTGACCGATGGTCCTGCGGCCATCGCCTACTTCTCGCCTGAGTACGGGATCACCGCTGCGTTGCCGCAGTACTCAGGCGGGCTGGGCATCCTGGCCGGGGATCACCTCAAGTCGGCAAGCGACCTGGGCGTCCCGCTGATCGGGGTCGGGCTCCTTTACCGGCATGGCTACTTCACCCAGACGCTGTCCGCTGAGGGCTGGCAGGCCGAGCGGTACCCGGCCACCGATCCGGCTGGCTTGCCGATCGCCCTGCTGCGGGACGAGGCTGGCGCGCCGGTGCGGGTGATGGTGGGCCTGCCGGAAGATGCCGAGCTGGGTGCGCACATCTGGGTCGCCAGCGTCGGACGGGTACCGCTGCTGCTGCTCGATTCCTACATCGAGGACAACGATCCGCGGCTGCGGGAGGTAACTGACCGGCTGTACGGCGGTGGCGGCGACCACCGGCTGCGCCAGGAGCTGCTGCTCGGCATCGGCGGCGTGCGTGCCGTCAGGCGCTATTGCGCGATCACCGGTCACCCCGCGCCGGAGGTCTTCCATACCAACGAGGGCCACGCCGGCTTCCTCGGCATCGAGCGGATCAGGGAGTACCTGGCCGCCGGGGCGTCATTCGCCGAGGCGATCGAGCTGACCAGGGCGGGTACCGTCTTCACCACCCACACTCCGGTCCCCGCCGGGATTGACCGGTTCGCCAAAGGACTGGTGGAGCAGCAGTTCGGCGCCGACGGCGGTGAGTCGGCCCTGCCGGCGGACCGGTTGCTCGCGCTCGGCGCTGAGACGTACCCGGGCGGCGACCCGGACGTCTTCAACATGGCCGTGATGGGCATGCGCCTGGCCCAGCGGGTCAACGGTGTCAGCAAGCTGCACAGCGAGGTGAGCCGGGAGATGTTCACCGGGCTGTGGCCTGGTTTCGATACCGCTGAGGTTCCCATCGGGTCGATCACCAACGGCGTGCACGGCCCGACCTGGGTGGCTACCGAGATCCTGAGCCTGGCCGAATCCGGTCACCAGGCCGGCGACGCCGACTGGCCCGCCGATGACAACGCGGCCTGGACCGCAGTCGCGGCCGATCCGGCCAGGATCTTCCAGATCCGCGCGCTGCTCCGCGGCCGCTTGGTGCACCAGGCGCGATCCCGGCTCCGGGCATCCTGGCGCCAGCGGGGCGCGTCCGACGCTGAGCTGGCCTGGATCGGCGGTGCGCTTGATGAGAAAATCCTGACCATCGGGTTCGCCCGGCGAGTCCCTTCCTACAAGCGCCTGACTCTGATGCTGCATGATCCGGAGCGGCTCAGGGCGCTGCTGCTCGACCCCGATCGGCCGGTGCAGATCGTGATCGCCGGCAAGGCGCATCCAGCCGACGACCCCGGCAAGGCGCTGATCCAGCAGATGATCCGGTTTGCCGATGACTCAGCGGTGCGGCACCGCATTGTCTTCCTGCCTGATTACGACATGGCGCTTGGCCGGACCCTGGTCCAGGGCTGTGACGTGTGGCTGAACAACCCGCTGCGGCCCCTTGAGGCGTGCGGGACGTCAGGGATGAAGGCGGCTCTGAACGGTGCGCTGAATCTCTCCGTGCTCGACGGTTGGTGGGATGAGTGGTTCGACGGGGAGAACGGCTGGGCGATCCCGTCGGCCGACTCGGTGATAGATCCGGAGCGCCGGGATGGAGTCGAGGCCGCGGCACTGTACGACCTGCTCAGCCTTTCGGTGGCACCGATGTTCTATGACCGGGGAAGTGACGGCCTGCCGCGCCGCTGGCTGGAGATGATCACCCACACGCTGCGGACGATGGGGCCCAAGGCGCAGGCCACCAGGATGGTGCGGCAGTACTCGACCGAGCTGTATCGGCCAGCCGCCCAGGCTTGCCGTGCGCTGGCTGTCGGCGCCGATGGCGCCTTCACCGGCGCGGCCGAGCTGGCCGCCTGGAAGCAGCGGGTCACCGCTGCCTGGCCAGGCGTTCAGGTTGGGCTGGTGGATACCGACGACGGCGAGTTGCGCCCCGGCTCGAGGCTGACCGTCCGAGTTGGGGTGGCGCTCGGCGAACTCTCGCCCGATGACGTGACCGTCGAGGTGGTCTACGGGCGGGCGGGCGACGACGACGAGATCGCCGATCCGGTCCGTGCCGAGCTGTCGCTCGAGACGCAGCCGGGTCCGGATTCGGTCGCCTGGTACTGCGGCGATGCGATCCTCGGCCAGCCGGGGCCGTTCGGCTATACGGTCCGGGTGCTGCCGCGCCATCCGCTGCTCTACGGCCCTGCCGAGATGGGCCTGATCTCAGCGCCGGTCGCGACGGCTGGAATGGTGAGCGGCGATCTGCGGTAAAAGCCCAGGTCGGTAGCCGTAACCGAGGTCGGATACTCGATGTGATTAAGAAGTTACGGTGCGCAGTAAACCGCATTGCTCCCTTTAACGTCATTCAAGCGAAGACATCAGGCGTGCCCGGCGAAATTTGTCGTCTTGCCGGTCAGAACGCCTGCAAAATCTAGGCTCATGTGACATCCTGTGATTCGACGGCTCCAATGAGTAGTGGCCAGAGTGGTCACTCTCAGTCACAACATCATCACCGCCGAAGTAAATGAGAGGAACCGCAGCCGTGAGAACCCAGATCAAGCCGGACAATCGCCTCCTAACGCCCGCCGAGGTTGCGGCCATGCTTCGGGTCGACCCGAAGACCGTGACCCGGTGGGCCAGAGGCGGCAAGCTCTCCTCGATCCGCACCCCGGGCGGCCACCGCCGGTACAGCGAGTCAGAGGTGCGAGGCTTCCTGAACAGCTGGCAGGGAGTGAGTCTGCCGCGTGCGGTCGGTGAGTAACCGAGCAGCCGATCCTGCGGCTCGGACGCAGGAGCCTGCCCGGTTAGTCACCGGGCAGGCTCCTGCAGCTACCGCTCTGCGGAGCGCAGTTGCGCAGCGATGGATCGATGCGCCTGCTGGCCGCATCACGGTATCGCTCCTGGCTTAGCCTGCCCGGGGAACCGGGGAATGCTCGGGTAAGAGCTGGACGGTCGCGGCTCGATCTGCGATGACCTTCTGCGTAAGATCACCGATGCGCGGGCAGGAGCCCGGGCGACTCCTGACTCTGGCGCGGCTGGGCAGCCGCACCGCGGACCGGCGGAGGTGCTCATGGGCGAGTTCGTGCGAGTGGAGACCGACCAGGCGATCGCAACGATCCGGCTGGACCGGCCGCCGATGAACGCACTGAATGCCCAGGTTCAGACTGAGATCGCGGCAGCTGCGGCCCAGGTCGGTGAGGACCAGCAGGTCCGCGCTGTCGTCATCTATGGTGGCGAGCGGGTGTTCGCCGCTGGTGCCGACATCAAGGAGATGGAGCACGCCAGCTACACCACGATGGCCGCCGACAGCAGGCGGCTGCAGGACTCCTTCACCGCTGTGGCCAGGATCGGGAAGCCGGTGGTCGCGGCGATCACCGGCTATGCGCTGGGCGGCGGCCTCGAGCTTGCCCTGTGCGCGGACTTCAGGGTCGCTGGCGAGAGCGCGAAGGTCGGTCAGCCCGAGATCCTGCTCGGCGTGATCCCCGGAGCCGGCGGCACGCAGCGGCTGCCGCGGCTGATCGGGCCAGCAAGAGCCAAGGACATCGTCTTCACCGGCCGGTTTGTCGGCGCGGCAGAGGCGCTGGCGATCGGGCTGGTCGACAAGGTCGTACCCGACGCCGAGGTGTATCAGGCAGCGCGGGAACTGGTCGCCAGATACGCGCATGGTCCCGCGGTGGCGCTCCGGGCCGCCAAGCAGGCGATCGACGAGGGCCTCGATGCCGATCTCGATACCGGGCTGGAGATCGAGCGGCTGCACTTCGCCGGCCTGTTCGCCACGGAGGACCAGCGCACGGGCATGCGCAGCTTCGTGGAGAATGGACCAGGGAAGGCTGCGTTCGCCGGACGGTAGCCAGCGACCTGCCTGGTCCCGGTTGGCCGGGCTGGCCGGGCTCGGTGGCGGGCGGCAGATCGGTGCCGCCTCGCATCGGGTGCTGGCTAGCATCGATTGTGGCTGGTTGCTGGCATCGACTGTGGCTGGCGGGGACTGGGCAGAACGGAACGACAGATGACCGACGCGAATGACAGCGCGCGGGCCGATGATGGCCTGTCCCTGGAGATGGTGACTGCGGCGCTGCGGGCTGACAGCAGTGACATCGCCATCTACGCCAGGGTGCTGACCGAGTCTCTGGGCGAGTCCCTGCCGCCAGGCTGCGTCACCGTGGAGCGGGCCAGGACCATGTCGGACCGGGCGAAGAACCGCCCGGGAACCATCACCAAGATCGCGGTCCGGCTCGGCGAGAAGACGATGACCCTCGGCGTCCAGCGTGGTGCACCGGTCGCCGAGGTCTGCCATGAGGTCCGCGGCATCGTGCTGTCCAGGAACACCGTCCCGATCAGCGAGTGGGCGGCCGAGCTGGCCAGGGGGCTGGTCGCGCACGCCGAGCAGAACGCGGCCACCGCCACGGCGCTGCGCCGCCTGGTGGCCGGAAGCTAGGCGGGGTTGTGCACCAGGCCTACCGATCTGCCCTCATCACCGGAGCATCCAGCGGGATCGGCGAGCACATCGCCAGATTGGCAGCGGCAGACGGCATCGACCTGGTGATCGTGGCGCGCCGGACCGAGCGGCTGGACCGGCTTGCGGTGGCCATGCGCGTCGCCCACCAGGTGAACGTCGAGGTGCTGACCGCGGACCTGACCACCGAGACCGGGGTGGCGGCGGTGCAGAGCAGGCTGGCCGAGAAGGACAGGCCAATCGAGCTGCTGGTCAATAACGCAGGCTTCGGCGTGCCTGGTGAGTTCGCCGAACTCGGGCCCGATGCCGTCGTCGGCCAGGTCATGCTGAACGCGCTCGCCCCGGTGCGACTCACCCACGCGGCGCTGCCAGCCATGCTGGCCGCCGGGCATGGCGGGGTGCTCAACGTGTCCTCGGTCGCCGGGTTCCTCGCGCTGCCCAGATCGGCTGTGTACGGCGCGACCAAGGCGTTCGTGACCTCGTTCAGCGAGAGCCTGCACGCCGAGGTGATCGGCCGGGGGGTGCACGTCACAGCGCTGTGCCCGGGATTCACCAGGACCGAGTCCCAGGACACGCCGGACGAGCTAGCCGGGGTGCCGCGATTCGCCTGGCTGGACCCGGATCGGGTGGCCAGGGCCGGGCTGGCCGCGGTCGCCGCCGGACGACCGCTGTGCGTGCCGGGCACGCAGTACCAGGCGGTCACCGGCCTGTCGCGGATTGTCCCGCGCCAAGCGATTCGTTATGCCATAAAAGCGGCTTGGCGCCGGTAGCCGGCCCGCTTCCGTGGCCGCCGTCAGCCACCGGACGCGATCCGATCCGTAAGCTATTAGGTCATGAAGGTGCAGGACCGGACGCCGGAGCGGCTTGGGCCGTACCGCCTGCTGAGGCGGCTCGGCGAGGGCGGCATGGGGGTCGTGTACCTGGCCGCCGACGCGGCCGGCCAGCTGGTGGCGGTCAAGGCCCTGCATCCGGCCATGGCCGCGGAGGAGAACGCCAGGCGGCGGCTGGCCCGCGAGGTCGAGACGATGCGCCGGGTGCGCAGCCCGTACGTGGCCGAGGTCGTCGATGCCGACGTGGACGGCGATCCGCCCTACATCGTAACCAGATACGTCCCCGGGCTGACGCTGGATGCCATCGTCAGCCAGAGCGGCCCGCTGATGGGTACAGCGCTGGCCAGGCTGGCGTGCGGCCTGGCCGAGGCACTCGCGGCCGTGCATGCCGCCGGCGTGGTGCACCGCGATCTCAAGCCGGGCAACGTGATGATCGCCGACGGCGAGCCGGTGGTCATCGACTTCGGCATCGCCCAGCTGCCTGAGACGAGCCGGCTGACTATGACCGGCATGTTCATGGGCACACCCGGCTACCTGGCGCCCGAGGTCATCGAGGGCAAGGAAAGCGGCTGCGCCGCGGACGTGCACTCGCTCGGCGCCACGCTGGCGTTCGCCGCCATCGGCCGGCCGCCGTTCGGCACCGGGACATTCGAGACCATCTTCTACCGGATCGTGCACGGCCAGCCGGACCTGGACACCCTGCCGGTCCCGCTGCGCCCCCTGGTGCTCCGGTCGCTGTCCCGTGACCCCGCCGCCCGGCCGTCCGCGGCCGAGCTTAGCCAGTGGGCGGCGTCGCTGGACCCGGCTGCGCTGGTGCCTGGCCCGGCGATGCTGGTGGCCGGCGATACCGTGACCGGCGGTCCCGCAGCCGCCGGTGCCGCTGCGGGGGGCGCCGTGGCCGGCGGTGCCGTAGCTGGCCGGCCAGCGGCGATGCTGGGCGGGCCCTCGGACACGATGGTTGATCAGCCTGGCGGCCTGGCCAGGCCGAATTCGACCCGGCCGCTGCCCGCGGCGAGCCCTGGCGACGTGCGCGACCTGCTGCCACCGGTGCACTACGGTCCGGTCGGCGGCGTGCCTGACGCCCCCGGTCTGCCAGCCGATCGCCGCACCGGGGCGCCAGGCGCGGGGTCCTGGGCGGGCGGACCGCCCTGGCCGGGTGGNGCAGGCCTGGCCGGCGGACCCGGGTTCGCTGGCGGTGCTGGGCTGGCTGGCGGACCCGGGTTCGCTGGCGGTGCTGGGCTGGCTGGCGGTGCTGGGCTGGCTGGCGGTGCCGGGTCAGCTGGTGCCGGGCCGGGCTGGGCGGAGCTGCCAGGACGAGTCGGCACCGGCGGGCCGGCCGGAGCTGCGCCGCTGGCGGCGGGCGCGAAGGCCGGGCGCGGGCAGGGGACCGCCGGCCCGGTGTCCGCGTGGAGCCCGCTGGTGATCGCGACGATCGCGGTGCTGGCCGCTGCCAGCGTGCTGGCCCCGATCATCGGCACCGGAATCGCGCTCGTCCTGCTCGTGGCTCTGCGCGCGGCCAGCATCACCAGCCGTCAGCTGGCCAAGCGGCGGTCGGCCGACGGCCGGCGGGCCGGTGATCGGGTGGTCGCCATCGCGTTCTACCCGCTGGCGGTGCTGCGCTCGCTGGTCAGCCTGCTGCTGCTGGCACCGATCACGCTGCTCGGCTTCTGCGTCGCCGCCGCGATCACGATCATCGCCGTGCCTGTCCACCCGCTGCCACTGGCGGTGGCATTCGGCGCCGGGACGCTGGTCGCCATGGTGGGTCTCGGCCCTGGCTCTGGGAGCAGCCGCAGGACGCTGGCCAGCCTGTTCGGCTCGGTCGCTCGGACGCCAAGCAGATTGGCTGTCGCCTATGTCGGCGTGCTCGCGCTGGCAGCGTGGGCTGGTACCACCGCCGTCGCCCAGCCCGCCGCCTACTGGCCGGTAGGCACGCTGCACGCCGAGCTGGCTCAACTGTCCACGGTTCATTCCATGCTGAGCGACATCCGGCTGAGTCTGCTCAGGCTGGCCCGCCAGTTCGGTCTGTGAGCCCGGCGCGGCCGGCCCGATCAGGCACCGCCAGCCCAGGGCCGACCTGCCTGAGCGCGGCCGGCCTTGGCCCAGGCTGGCCGCGGGCCTGCTGCCTGGATGCCGCTGCGGGGGGTAACGCCTGCCTGGACGCGGCCCGGACCGGCTGCCCCTGCCGAGGAATCGGCGGCGCTGACGGAACCGGCGCTGGCGGTACTTGGGCGGCGTACCCGTCTTCCGGCAGCTGTGGCCGGGCCAGGCCGAGCGCCACCACCTCGTTTGCCAGCCGGATCCTGCGGTTCTGTCCCTCGGAGATCCTGAGCTTGGAGTACAGGCGAAGCAGATGCTGCTTAACGGCCGCCTCGGTGACTACCAGATCCGCCGCGATCTCCCGCGCCGTGGCCGGGGTGACGAACGCGTCGTCGGACATGGCCGGCCGGCAGAGCGAGGCGATGACGTCAAGCTCGCGGCGGGTCAGTTCGGGCGCTGATGACCTGGGCAGCTCGGTCTCGGCGAGCTCGTCGGCCGTGATCCCGCCGACCCGGCACCTGGCTGATCCGAATGCCAGGGCATCGCCCTCGGTCAGCACCCGCCTGGCGACGAGCCGACCGTTCACCCTGGTGCCGTTTCGCGATAAACCTAGGTCGCTCACATAGGTGTAAGGCCCGCGCCGGACGATCTCGGCGTGCAGCAGCGATACGCTCGGGTCGGCCAGCCGGACGTCCACATAGCTGCCGCGGCCGATCGTGGTGATCTCAGGAAGGAGCGGCACGACCGCTCCGGTGTCGGCGACCTGGATGTAGGGGCCTTCCATCACAGTGCCTCCCGCACGCCCGGAGCAGGCAGCTCCGCTTCACCTTCCAGCTACCCGCGACGGCGGAATCCAACCCGGGACGGCGTTCCGCCGCTGAGCGCGACTATCTTTGCCGGGCGCTGACCGGGACGTAATCCGGTCCGGATCGGGCTATCGCCGCAGCCAGGGAGCAAGCCGGCTGGGACCTGACTCCCCGACCCGGTATCGGACCCGAAGGGAAGTACACTTCCGAGCGGGTGGTCTGGAGGAACAGGCATGAGACACGCGGCACCGGCCTCGGGCCGGATACTGGTCGGCCGCCGCCAGGCCGGGAGGCGCCGGACCGCAGCCGGGCAGCTGAGGCCAGCGGGGCGGGTCGCCCAGGATCCGCAGTGGCCGTCGGCCAGCGAACGGCCCGCCGACCTGGATGAGTCGTCAGCTAGCAGCGCCGCGAACCGGACTGATGCGCAGCGCCGCGGCGTGGCTGATGACTCATCGTCTGTGCCGCTGCGCAGGTCGGGGCAGTTGCGCTTCGCGCAGCTCCCGTATCTGCTCGTGCTGGCCGGCACCGCAGCCGCGCTGCTGACCATCCGCCAGGGGATCCGGCAGGTGCGGGGCGGTACGTTGGTCTTTGCAGGCGTGCTGCTTGCTGCCGCGCTAGCCAGGCTGATCCTGCCCGAGCATCGGGCAGGCATGCTTTCGTCAAGACAGCGGCTGCTGGATGTCGCGATCCTCGCCGCGCTAGGTATCTGCCTGCTTATTGGCGCGCTGGTGTTGCCGGCACCTGGCTGAGCGGTTTCGGCAGGCGCCGTCAGGCAGCCAGGTTAAACGGTATTGCTAGCAGCTAGCGGAGATGAAGGGATGCGTCGGCATGTCCAAGATCAAGGTGGCCAACCCCGTCGTAGAGCTTGACGGGGATGAGATGACCCGGATTATCTGGCAGTTCATCAAGGACGAGCTGATCCTGCCGTACCTCGATATTGAGCTTCTTTACTACGACCTGTCGATTGAGAATCGCGATGCCACCGACGACCAGGTCACCATCGATTCGGCCAATGCGATCAAGCGTCATGGAGTCGGGGTCAAGTGCGCCACGATTACGCCGGACGAGGCTCGGGTGGACGAATTCGGGCTGAAGAAGATGTGGCGCTCGCCGAACGGGACGATCCGCAACATCCTCGGCGGCGTCGTATTCCGCGAGCCGATCGTGATCGAGAGCATCCCTCGCTTCGTTCCAGGCTGGACCAAGCCGATCGTGATCGGCCGCCACGCGCACGGTGATCAGTACCGCGCCAGCGACTTCGTGGTGCCAGGGCCCGGGGTGGTGACGATTTCGTATCGGCCGGCCGAAGGGTCCGGCGTGCAGCCGATCTCCATGGAGGTGGCGCAGTTCACCGGGGGTGGCATCGCGATGGGGATGTACAACTTCGATGACTCGATCGCGGACTTCGCCAGGGCCACGATGCGCTACGCGCTGGACCGGCATTTCCCGCTCTACCTGTCCACCAAGAACACGATCCTGAAGGCATACGACGGGCGGTTCAAGGACATCTTCGCCGAGGTATTCGAGACCGAGTTCAAGGCCGACTACGATGCGGCCAACCTGATCTACGAGCACCGGCTGATCGACGATATGGTGGCCCAGGTGATCAAGGGCGACGGCGGCATCGTCTGGGCGCTCAAGAACTATGACGGCGACGTCGAGTCCGACATCGTGGCCCAGGGGTTCGGCTCGCTCGGGCTGATGACCAGCGTGCTCATGACGCCGGACGGCTCGTGCATCGAGGCCGAAGCGGCGCACGGCACGGTGACCAGGCACTATCGGCAGCACCAGCAGGGCAGGCCGACGTCGACCAACCCGATCGCCTCGATCTTCGCCTGGACCAGGGGGCTGGCGTACCGCGGCAAGCTGGATGGCACGCCGGCTGTCTCGGCGTTCGCCGAGACCCTGGAGCGGGTGTGCGTCGACACAGTGGTCAGCGGCAAGATGACTAAGGACCTGGCGCTGCTGATCGGCCCGGACGCCCCGTATCTGACCACCGAGGAATTCCTGGGCGCGCTGCACCAGAACCTGCAGGCCGCGATGGAGTGANCGCGTGCGCAGGCACCGAGCGAGAAACGAAGGAGATCATGTCAATGGCCCGTTCAGGCAAGGTGACCGTCGTCGGCGCGGGGTTCTACGGCTCGACCACCGCTCAGCGGCTGGCCGAGTACGACATCTTCGATGAGGTGGTGCTGACCGACATCGTGGAGGGCAAGCCGGAGGGGCTGGCGCTGGACATGAACCAGTCGCGCCCGATCGAGGGCTTCGAGACCACGGTCACCGGCCAGACGACCGGCCCGGCCGGAGAGGGCTATGAGTCGGTCGCCGGATCGTCCATCGTGATCATCACCGCCGGACTGCCGCGCAAGCCAGGCATGAGCCGGATGGACCTGATCGGGGTCAACGCCAAGATCGTGCGCAGCGTGACCGAGCAGGTGGTCAAGCACGCACCTGACGCGGTCCTGGTCGTGGTCTCCAACCCGCTGGACGAGATGACCGCGCTGGCTGCGAAGGTGTCGCAGTTCCCGACGCATCGGGTCATCGGGCAAGCCGGAATGCTGGACACGGCCCGGTTCAGCTACTTCGTCGCCGAGCGTCTGCGTGTGCCGGTCGGCTCGGTGCGGACGCTGACCCTGGGCTCGCACGGCGACACGATGGTGCCGGTGCCGTCGGCGTGCGAGGTCAGCGGCAGAGCCCTGACCGACCTGCTCGGGGCGGATGAGATCGCCGCGCTGGTCGAGCGGACCAGGAACGGCGGTGCGGAGATCGTCGGGCTGCTGAAGACTGGTTCGGCCTACTACGCACCGTCCGCGGCTGCGGCCAGGATGGCCCGTGCCGTCGCCACCGATGCTGGTGACGTCATGCCGGTCTGTGCGTGGGTGGACGGCCAGTACGGTATCTCCGGCGTCTTCCTCGGTGTCGAGGCGGAGATCGGCGCGTCCGGCATCCGCCGGATCTGCGAGCGCGAGCTGACTGCCGACGAGCTGGCCGGCCTGCGGGCGGCCGCCGAGGCAGTCCGGGCCAAGCAGGCCGACGTAGCCAGCCTGTAACTCCGCCGACAGCGGCGGGCGATGGCCGCGCTGGCGGACGATGGTGGCGCGCGCTGGCAGGCGATCGCGCGCCGAAGCACCGGCGCGTACTGGCGGCCGACGGGGCGCGCGCTTGCGGGCGGCGGCGGGTTAGCCAGCGGCCAGCCTGCGCAGCGCCAGCTCGGCGTAGAGTGCGGTGCCGTCGGCCAGGATCCCGTCATCGAAAACGGCCTCAGCCGAGTGATTGTTCGGTGCGGTGGCCGGGTCGGCATCGGGTGCGCAGGCGCCGATCATGATGAAGGCGCCAGGAACCTGCTGCAGCACGTAGGAGAAGTCCTCCGAGCCGGTCAGCGGATTCGAAACCTCGGCCGGATCGTTGACGGTCACCGGATAGCCGGTTACGAACTCGACGTCAGCCCCCAGCCCGTGGGCCGCGGTCACCTGCCGGACCAGGTGCAGGGCCGCGTCGCGGACCTTATCGCGGGTGGCTGGTGAGAAGGTGCGCACCGTCGCGACGAAACTGGCGTCGTCGGGAATCACGTTGTCGGCCGTTCCGGCATGGAAGGTGCCGACCGTGATCACCACCGGATCGAAGACGTCGAACCGGCGGGTCACCATCGCCTGCAGTGCGGTCACCAGCTCGCAGGCGACCGGGATCGGATCGGCGGCGAGGTGCGGCTGGGAGCCGTGCCCGCCCCGGCCCCGCACGGTGACATGCAGGGTATCGGAGGCGGCCATGAAGGTGCCGGCCCGGCTTGAGGCGGTCCCGAGCGACAGCTTGTTGGAGGCGACGTGCAGCGCGTAGGCGGCGGCCGGGCGATCGCCTGCCGCGTCAAGGACGCCCTCGGAGATCATCAGTTTGGCGCCGCCGTGGCCCTCCTCGCCCGGCTGGAACATGAAGATCACGTTTCCGGCCAGATCCGCTCGCCGGGCGGCGAGGATCCTGGCCGCGCCAGCCAGCATGGCGGTGTGCAGGTCGTGGCCGCAGGCGTGCATCCGGCCAGGTACCGCTGATGCGTAAGGCAGACCGGTGCGCTCGGTCACCGGCAGCGCGTCCATGTCGCCGCGGAGCAGGACCGTGCTGCCCGGACGGCCGCCGCGCAGGACGGCGGTCACCGAGCTCAGCGCCTTGCCGCAGGTGATCTCCAGCGGCAGCCCGTCCAGTGCGGCCAGGACCTTGCGCTGCGTCTCCGGCAGGTGCAGCCCGATCTCGGGCTCGCGGTGAATCGCGTGCCGAAGCTCGGCTATCTCCGCGCTGATCGCGGCCGCATCGTCCTTGACCCCAGCCACCATGCACCTGCCTCCTCGCGAGTGGTTATCGCCTGATCTCTGCCTATCTGCTCAGCATCGCACAGCACGACAACCGGGGTCCGCGGACGGGGGCGGCGGCCAGGCTCGCTCGTCCGGCCGGGACTGCTTAGACTGTTCGGACACCGCGCGTCCGCGCGGTGCCGGTCATGGACGGTGGCTGCCAGCAACGCAGCCGTCGAGCCTGGCTGACTGCCGAGGTCAGGAATCAGACGTGAGTGGCGTCGGCTGGGACATCCTGCTTGTCCTTGCCATCGTTCTCATCGGCGGGTTTTTCGCTGCCGCTGAGATGGCCCTGGTGTCGCTGCGCGAGGGCCAGGTCAGGGCGCTGGCCAAACGCGGCAAGCGCGGGCTGCGAGCGGCGCGGCTGGCCCACGACCCGAACAGGTTCCTTTCCGCCGTTCAGATCGGTGTGACCGTCGCCACCCTGCTGTCCGGGGCCTTCGGCGCCGCGACGCTGGCGGCGGACCTCAAACGCCCGCTGGCCCGGCAGCTGCCCAGTCAGCTCGCCTCGGTGCTCGCTGTCTTGATCGTGACGCTGGGGATTGCCTTCTTCTCCCTGGTCTTCGGTGAGCTGGCGCCCAAGCGGATCGCGCTGCAGCGGCAGGAGCGGATCTCGCTGGCCGCCGCACCTGTGCTCGACCGGATCGCGACCCTCGCCCGGCCGCTGGTCTGGCTGCTGACCAAGTCGACGAATCTGGTCGTCCGGCTGCTCGGCGGGGACCCGAAGGCAGGCCGCGGCGTCATGAGCAGCGACGAGCTGCGCGACCTGGTCGCCGGGCATCAGAACCTGTCGGCTGACGAACGGCACATCGTCAGCGAGGTGTTCGACGCTGGAAAACGGCAGATCCGCGAGGTCCTGGTGCCAAGGACCGAGGTTGAGTTCCTGCCAGCGTCGATGCCGTTGACCCAGGCCACCGCCGTGGTGGCCGGGGCGACGCACTCGCGGTTCCCGGTCTTCCAGGAATCCTATGACGATGTGATCGGATTTGTGCACGCCCGCGATCTGCTCGATCCAGGCCGCAACGGATCCGCCCGGGTGGGCGAGATCAGCCGGTCAGTGAAGATGCTGCCGACCAGCAAGACGGTGATGTCAGCGCTGTCGGAGATGCGAAGGGACCGTGCCCACCTGGCGATCGTGGTGGATGAGTACGGCGGAACGGCCGGGATCGTGACGCTGGAGGACCTGGTCGAGGAACTGATCGGCGACATCCAGGACGAGTACGACGTCGAGGACAGACCATCACGACGGCTGCGAACCGGGGAGATCGATGTCGACGGCCTGATGAACCTGGACGACTTTGCCGAGCAGACCGGGATTGAGCTGCCTGATGGACCTTACGAGACGGTGGCCGGCTTCCTGCTCGCCGCGCTAGGCCATCTGCCGGTGCCTGGCGAGTCGGCCGAGGTCTCGGGAAGTCGGCTGACGGTGACCGAACTCGACGGTCGCCGGATCGCACGGGTGCAGGTCAGCGAGCTGCCCCCGGCCGCGGCACAGGTTGCCGCGCCGGCCGGCCCGTCCGGCGGCGCATCCAGTGCGGCGCCCGGCAGCGGCTCTGGCGGCTCTGGCGACGCTCCCGGTCGCGGATCGCGCGGTGGCCCAGGTGGTGGGTCCGCGGAATCTGGTGACGCGCTCGCCAGCCCAGGATCGGCCCAGCCTGACACCGGAAACGCGCCGCCGGCTCAGCGACGGCCGGCAAAGTAAGCTAGCGCGGTGCATGCCTGCGGTGGCGGTGGGGGCCTTGGCTAGCCGGAGTGGTGGACCGGCTGTCGAGTCGGGTCCGGTTCTGGTGGTTGACTTCGGCGCTCAGTACGCGCAGCTGATCGCCCGCCGGGTGCGCGAGTGCCAGGTCTACTCCGAGATCGTGCCCGCGAGCATGTCGACCGCCGAGATGCTGGCACGCAAGCCTGCGGCGATCATCTTGTCCGGCGGGCCTGCCTCGGTCTACGCGCCGGGAGCGCCGCCCGCGCCTGCTGGACTGTTTGAAGCGAGCGTGCCGATTCTGGGGATCTGCTATGGCTTCCAGCTGATGGTGCGCGGGCTCGGCGGTGAGGTCACCAGGACTGGCGGTGGTGAGTACGGAGCCGCGACGCTGCAGCTGACCAGCGCGCTGCCGGACAGCCTGCCAGAGGTGGGCCGCAGCCAGGGCAACGTCCTGCTCGGCGGTCTGCCCGCTCGGCAGCAGGTCTGGATGTCGCACGGGGACACCTGCACCCAGGCGCCGGACGGATTCACTGTCACGGCAAGCACGGCAGGCACGCCGGTGGCCGCGGCCGAGGATCCGGTCCGCCGGCTGTACGGCATCCAGTTCCATCCCGAAGTCGCGCACACCGAGCACGGCATGCAGATCATCAGGCAGTTCCTGACCGCGGCCGGGTGCCGGACGGACTGGACGATGCGGAACATCATCGCCGAGCAGACCGAGCTGATCCGCGCTCAGGTCGGAACCGGTCACGCGATCTGCGGCCTGTCCGGCGGGGTCGACTCGGCGGTCGCCGCCGCGCTGGTGCAGCGGGCCATCGGCTCGCAGCTGACCTGTGTCTTCGTCGATCACGGCCTGCTTCGCAAGGGCGAGGCCGAGCAGGTGGAGCAGGATTTCGTGGCCGCGACCGGGGTGGACCTGGTGGTGGTGGAAGCCCGCGACCAGTTCGCCGCCGCGCTGGCCGGAGTCACCGATCCGGAGACCAAGCGCAAGATCATCGGAAGGGAGTTCATCCGCGCGTTCGAGCAGGCCGCGCGGCAGGTGGCCGGCCGGACCGAACCGGGGCCCGCCGCGGGGGCGCAGACGGCCAGCGAGGCGCGGACCGTTGGCCGCGAGGCCGAGTTCCTGGTGCAGGGAACGCTCTACCCGGACGTGGTGGAGTCAGGCGGCGGAACCGGAACGGCGAACATCAAGTCGCATCACAATGTCGGCGGGCTGCCAGCGGACCTCGGCTTTACGCTGATCGAGCCGCTGCGCACGCTGTTCAAGGACGAGGTCAGAGCGCTCGGCACCGAGCTTGGCCTGCCGTCGCGGATCATCTGGCGGCAGCCGTTCCCCGGGCCCGGCCTGGCGATCAGGATCGTCGGCGAGGTGACGCCGGACCGGCTCCGGATCGTCAGGGCGGCGGACGCGATCGCCCGCGAGGAACTCACCAGCGCCGGTCTGGACCGCCAGATCTGGCAATGCCCGGTGGTGCTGCTTGCCGACGTACGATCGGTGGGCGTCCAGGGGGATGGCCGCAGCTACGGGTACCCGGTAGTGCTGCGGCCGGTCACCAGCGAGGACGCGATGACCGCCGACTGGGCCCGGGTGCCTGATACCGTGCTTGCCGCGATCTCCACCAGGATCACCAACGAGGTTCCCGAGATCAACCGGGTGGTCCTCGATCTGACCAGCAAGCCGCCCGGCACCATCGAGTGGGAGTAACCGGACTGCCCAGGCCGCTGGCTGCCTGATTTCTTTCTTAACGCAAAGCCCTCAAGGACTCCAGTCAGCCCGGTCGGCCGCCGCCACCCGGACTGTCGGTACCCGGTGGCACGGTGGCGGTCATGGCAGACAGGAGGCACCATGGTTGCTATGACGATCGCCGACGCCTGGCCGACGACCAGCAGGGAATTCACGGTCGACGACCTGGACCGGACGCCCGAAGACGGCCGCAGGTATGAGCTGGTGGACGGGGTGCTCATCGTGAGCCCGGCGCCGAGCCTCCTGCACCAGGCGGTGCTCATGGAGCTAGGAGTGCTCCTACACAACGCCTGCCCTGGAGACTTGTACCTCTTCCGGGCCCAGGCGTGCGGATGTCGACGAGCAGCGAGCTGATCCCCGACCTCGCGGTGGCTCGGCTACGGGATTTCGCCGAGCGTCGGCTGACTGGCCCGCCGCTGCTAGCTGTGGAGGTTCGGTCGCCCAGCACGGCGCTGTTTGACTTGAATACCAAGAAGGCCGTGTACGAGCGGTTCGGCATTGAGTCGTACTGGATCGTGGTGCCGGACGCCGACCAGCCGGAGCTGATGGTTTTCGAGCTGCGGGCCGGCCGTTATGAGCAGATCGCGTACGTCACCGGGGACGAGCCGTTCCACACCGAGCGGCCTTTCCCGGTCGAGGTGGTGCCATCCCGGCTGGTCCCCCGCTTCCTGCCGGACTGATCGACGGCCGGGTCAGGTGATCCGCGAGGGCTCTGCGGGCAGGTCGGCGTAGGACCTATCGGCGGCCAGCTGCCTGAGCCGGTCGAGCGCGTCCCAGACGTCAGTGAATCGCGTGCTGATCGGGGTCGGGCCGAGCCTGAGCCGGTCTGGCATCCGATAGTCACCGATCACCCCCGCCGAGATCAGGGCCTGGCTGATCCGCCAGGCATCCTGATGGTGCAGGCACACGTGGGCACCCCGGCGAGCATCGGCCCGCGGTGAGGCGAGCGTGAAGCCGCGCGGTGCCAGCCATTCGTCCGCCAGCCGGATCAGGTAGCTGGTCAGGGCGATTCCCTTCTCCCGCAGTCGTTCCATGCCTGCCTCGGCGAGCAGCCTGGTGCCCTCCTGTACCGCGACGGTGCCGATGATCTGCGGCGTGCCGGTGGCGAACCGCTCGATGCCGGGCACCGGGTCGTACCGAGGTCCCATCTGGAACTGATCGCTCTGGCCGAACCAGCCCCACACCGGCTGCCGCAGCTGCTCCTGGAGCTCGCCGCGGACGTAGAGGAACGCCGGAGCACCAGGGCCGGCGTTGACGTATTTGTAGGTGCAGCCGATTGCCAGGTCGGCACCGCAGCTGTCAAGCTCGACCGGCACCGCGCCGACGGAGTGGCACAGGTCCCAGAGCATCAGCGCGCCCGCGTCGTGCACCAGTTGCGTGATCCGCGCCATATCGGCAAGGGCGCCGCTGCGGTAGGCCACGTGGGAGAGACTGACCAGCGCGACCTCGGGATCCAGCGCCGCCTGGAGCGTTTCCTCGCCCAGGCCCTGATCCATGTCGGTGTGGATCATCCGCAGCTCGCAGCCGTGCTGCGCGGCGATGCCCTGCAGCACGTACCGGTCGGTCGGGAAGTTATCGTCGTCGGTGACGATCACGCCCCGGCCGGGCTGAGCGTCCAGCGCGGCGCAGGCCAGCTTGTAGAGATTCACCGTGGCGGTGTCGCTGACCAGGACTTGCCCTGGTGCGGCGCCGATCAGGTGCGCACCGATCAGGTCACCGACCTGACGCGGTAGGTCGACCCACCGGCTCCAGGACCGGACCAGCCCGGCGCCCCACTCGGCCCCGACTACCTCGGCGATCCGGATCTGGGTGGCGCGCGGCAGCGGGCCGAGCGAGTTCCCGTCCAGGTAGATCAGCGACTCGTCGGCCCAGACAAACCGGTCCCTGAACGCCGCCAGCGGATCGACCGCGTCCATCCGCTCGGCGAAGACCCGCTCAGTGGAGAAGTTCGTCACAGCCATACCCTAAGTGAGCCCTTCTTGACGTCAGCGACTCTCCGCTCGGCGACCGCGAGCCGGTAAACGGCAATCTGGGCGGTCTGATCCGCGTCACCAAGCAGCCGGCGGCACCGGATTCAGCTGTACAGCAGGTCGAGATCGACCAGCAGGACGTCGTCTCGGCTGGCGGCTGCGGCCCGCAGGTCAGTGTCAAAGCCAGCTCCGCTGTAGCAGGCCAGGACGGTGGCCGAGGTGTCCAGCTGGTGGCGGGATAGCAGGTCCCGAGCGCGGGCCAGCCGGTTCAGGTGCCGCAGTCCCATCGGCTTGGCCCATTTGGCCTCGCCGAGCGAGAGCACCCGCGAGATCAGCGGCTCGGCGATCCGGTAGGCAGACCTGCCCCGGCGGAAAATGTCGGCGTCGCGGGTCACGAACCCGCAGTCTTCAAGCACGTTGAGTGGATGCGCGATCTCGGCGGAACTGCGCCCGACATAGCTGGCGATGCCGCCGTTGGTCGTGTTGCCGCCGGCGATCGCGCCCAGCACGGAGTGGTAGATGCCGGGCTCCCGCGCGGGGACGGCCTCGGCAAGCAGATATCTGGCCTCGCGGAAGAGCGGCACCTGCGGATTGAGTACCGTCCGGCACACCCAGCTGTCGAAATCCGACATCCCTTCCGGGATGTCATCGCGGACGAACTGGCGCCGGTACGCGGGCGTACCGCCCACGACAGCGTTGGCACAGGGTGATGCTAGTCGTGCCGGTGACGCCACCGGTAGCGCGCGCGCATGGCTAGGAGGCCGACTGCGGCAAGTCCGGCCAGGACCGGGAGCGCACGCTTGAGAATCGGCAGTCCGGCGACCTTGAGCAGGTTAAGCGCGTCATCCTCCAGCTGGGCCGCGGCGGCACGGGCAGTTGTCGGATGATGCCCGGTCGGCCCGCCATTTTCGGCGGCGGCGCCAATTGCGGCATCGACACTAGCTGCGGCGGCGCCAGTTGCGGCAGCGGTGCCAGTTCCAGCGGCACCGGCGTCGGCGGAGCCCGACTCAGCGCCAGGGGATCCCGATGAGCCGTTGCTCGCCGCCAGCGGCGTTCCCGCTCCGCTGAGCGGTCGGCCGAGAGCCAGCCCCCGCTTTCCGAGCATTGTCCTGATGTCCTGGACCGACGCCGGCCCGATGCCATCGATCGCC